>Ga0335072_10011504_pt1 | contig 12672 bp, 10 predicted proteins | sample Lox_Sample_21_FD_206725 | JGI IMG/M metagenome (GOLD analysis project Ga0335072, IMG submission 206725) | Soil microbial communities from Loxahatchee National Wildlife Refuge, Florida, United States - Lox_Sample_2.1 | ecosystem: Environmental > Terrestrial > Soil > Wetlands | place: USA...
GGCACCGGGGAATGTGCCTCCCGAAGTACCAGCGCGATCTTTGCACTGTGCGAGCCGCAAGTGGTCTTCCACTCTCTGCGTACTCATAAACCCAATCCTGCCAGGCGCGATCCATCGGACCATGCCGGCAAATACTTACAGATCTTTCTTTTTGCGATCCGGAACTGCCATCAGCCGCTCCAGGTGCGCAGAAAGAGCCAATCTTTGTGACGACGTCTGAATCCATCCGGATCAAGGCGCGTCAGTTGACGAACCGGCGCATGCGGACGTTCATTGCCACGCCCAGCGCCAGGAACGTGAACAGCACCGAAGATCCACCATAACTCATTAAAGGTAAAGGGATTCCGGTGACGGGCATCAGCCCGATAACCATGCCTACGTTGACCGCGATCTGAAAGGTCAACACAGCCACGATTCCCATGATAATGAGAGAACCGGACAGGTCCGCGGCTGTTTGAGCGTTTTGAATCAAACGCATCAATACAAGGAAGTATAGCAGCAGGACAAAAACCGCGCCCACAAAGCCATGTTCCTCGCTGAAGGCAGCGAAGATGAAGTCGGTGTACGGAATTGGCAGAAAATAGCCCTGCGTCTGTGTTCCCTTCTCGGTGCCCTTGCCCCAGATGCCCCCCGATCCCACGGCAATTTCAGATTGCAGCAACTGGTAGCCCGCGCCTCTCGGGTCGCTTGCCGGATTCACAAAGCTCGTGAGCCGCGCCTTTTGATAGGGTTTCAGAAATTTTCCGCTCGACCATACGCCGCCTACCAGGGCAGCGCCCGCCGTGACAAGGATCAGGCTCTGGCGCAGGTTGATGCCGCCCAGAAACAGGCCGGCTAACAGAATCGGTGTGTAGGTCAGCGTGGTTCCCAGATCGGGCTGTTTGAGCACCAGCAGCATGGGGACGCCCACCAGCGCGAATGCCTTGAAGATATCCTTCCAGGTCAGATTGCGGCCGCCAAGGTTGGCGAAGTAGCGCGCCACCATCAGCATCAGCACCAGCTTCACGAACTCCGACGGCTGAAACGTCATGGGCCCTAGCTTGATCCATCGCCTGCCGCCGAGCGCGTTGTGGCCGAGCGGCGTGAAGATCGCGGCCAGCGAAAGCAAGCCGAATCCGTAACCCCATGGAGTCCAGTCGAGTATGCGGTGGTAGTCAATCTTCGAGAAAACAAACATCACCGCGATGCCCGCCGCGACATAGAAAATCTGTCTGGTCCCGAAGCTCGCGAACCTCGTGTGCAACGTCGTTGAGTGAACCTCAACACAGGAAACGGCGCACAGCAGCAGCACAAGGCCAAGAAGCGACCAGTCAAAATCACGAAAACTGAGGATGCGTCGCATGCGGCTATGGCTCTCTCCGCCGTGCCGCCGGCGCCGAAGCCAGCTCCGCTGAGCTCGCGGCAGAGCCTTCCGCCGAGCGAGGCGCGGCTGGCTTGGCCTTTAGCTTCGCACCGGTAGCGGATGCCGATGTACTTTCAGCGGCCATCCCGTTCGGGCCGACAAAGAAATGCCCGCCAGAGATCTTGGAGGCGTCTTCCACCCCCGGCTGGTTGCTGGGTATGGACCATACTGCGCCAACCTCAACCGGCGACGCAGACGCGGCGGCCTTCTCCGGCGCCAGATTATGGGCCAGCCGCCGCTTCTTGTTCACAAAAGCTTCCACCACCTGGGCGCCGATGCGCGCGGGATACCAACTGAATTCGCCGTTCTGCCACAGCACCGCGACCACAAGCTCAGGATTGCGGCGCGGGGTAACGCCCACAAACCACACATTGGGATAGGTGGACTTCCCCTTGTTTGTCTTCTCCAGCGCCTGGTGGCTCATTTGCTGAGCGGTCCCGGTCTTGCCCGCAAAATCGATGCCGGGCAAGCCCTCTGCGCCGGCTGTGTGGTACAAGCCGGGCTGGGTCACTTCATACATGCCGTTCGTGATGATGTCCCAGTTGGCTTGATCGATGGGCACATAGGCATCGCCCGATCCTGGAAAGCTTTCAAGGAGCGCCTTGTAAAAATCCGGAGGCAGCTCGTTCGGAAACACCACGTGCGGCCGCACCATGTGCCCGCCTGAGGCGATACCGCCGATAATCCGCGCCAGTTGGATTGGCGTCGCTTCAATCGCGCCCTGCCCGATGGAGACGTCGAGCGTTTCGTCGGGATACCAACGGTTGTGATAGTTCCTGATCTTCCAGTCCGGCGAGGGCATCAGGCCGGCCTGCTCGCCAGGCAGGTCGATGCCTGTTCTCCGCCCGAAGCCAAACTCGTCAGCATACTTCACGATGCGGTCGATGCCGAGCTTGTCCCCCAGCATATAAAAGAATGTGTCGCAGGAATAGGGGATCGCGTTGTAAATATCGACCGGGCCGTGGTGTTCGTCACACTTATGGTAGTAGCCGTAAGGTCCCCATCCGCCGTTGCACACAATGTGCATGTTCTGCGCAATGCCTTCCTGCAACCCTGCTACCGACATCAGGATTTTGAACGTCGAGCCCGGCGCAAGCTGCGCCTGGATCGCTTTATTCATCAGGGGATGGTCAGGGTCGGTGACCAACCTGTTCCAGTCGGCCCGATTGATCTTGATGGCAAACTCATTGGGATCGAAGCTGGGCCGCGAAACCATCGCCAGAATCTCGCCATTGCGCGGATCCATGGCCACAATGGCGCCTTTGCGGTCGCCGAGGGCGAGCTCGGCGGCGCGCTGCAGATCGTTGTCGATTGTCAGCTTCAGGTCCTGCCCCGGCACCGAGTGCTGGATGCCGAAGTAGCCCACCTCGCGCCCGTGGCTGTCCACGATCACTTCTCGTGAGCCGTCCTGCCCGCGCAGCAGCTCGTCGTAAGTCTCTTCCACGCCCGCCTTGCCCACCACGTCGCCCGGCTCATAGTAAGCGAAACGCGGATTGTTCAAATCCTCTTCGCTCACCTCGCCTACGTAGCCGATCAGGTGCGCGGCAAATCCATCGCGCGGGTAAAGCCTGCGCTCCACGTCGATGGTCTCCAACTCGGGAAGTTCGTTGCGATGCGCGGCGATGAACGCCTGCTCATCGGGAGTCACTTCGTCTTTGATCGGGATGGGCTGGTAGCCGGGCTGTGAACGATACCGGTGCAGCGTAGCGCGCAGATCATCCAGGTTCAGGTCCAGTCCCTTCGAAATCAGCGGCAAGTCGGCCTGCACACTCTTGCTTTGCTCGCGCACCAGAAAACACGTCACCGACGGATAATCGTCAACGATGATCCGGTCATAGCGGTCGAAGAGCTTGCCGCGCGGCGCCAGGATCGGCTCCTGGCGAATCCGGTTCTGCTGGGCCAGCACCCGGTAGTTCTGCACATCCAGCACCTGCAGCCGCCACAAGCCCGCCACCAGCGCCAGCATCATCAGCAGAATGCCGTATTGCACCACCGTCAGTTTGACCGTGGAGAGTTTTTCACCGCGATTGCCGCCTGAAACCATTCCCTCTACCTAAGAATACGCCGAGTTCGATTTCCGCTGCCTTGCTCCGGTCCCTCAGCCCCTATTCCCTGATCTGCAGCCGGTCGAGCAGCGGAAACAGCACCAGCCCGATCGCGGAGTTGCCAATGGCGCGGAAAAGTTCTGTCAGCCAGCTCCATTCGATGGTCAGCCCCAGCATGAACCGGCTCACAAAGAGATAAATCGCGCTGGATAGAAGCGAAAGCATGAAGATGAGGAGCGCACGTACGAGCTGATTGTCCACCTCAACGCGAATGCCCACCGAGGCCGCAAGAAATCCCACGCCAGTCTTGGCGATGCCATTGATGCCGATCGCGTAATGGGAGAGCGCATCCTCAAACAATCCCATCGCGGCGCCGATCACCGTTCCCTGGATCGGATTCCGGCGCCCCAGCGCAAAGTAAACCGTGATTACAAGCGGAAGGTCGAGCCAGTCGTAACGGCCCAGCACGCGCGGCAGCCACGCCTGCAGCACCAATGCAGCCAGTGGAACCAGCGCGTAAACCAGCAGCGGATAGCGGTGGATCTCAAAATCACGCCGGGCGTCGGCGGCGAGCAGGGCCATATTTATGGATTCCTCTGCGGCGGAGATTGCGGCTTGGGGTGAGACTCAGGAGGAGCTGCTCTGCCATCGGGAGCGCCGCCCTGTGCGGCTGAGCTATTTGCCTTCGATTTGGGCGCCGAGTCAGCCCCCGGAGCGCCCTCTGAAGAGTCGCTGATGCTGGGCGAAAACTCATCCGGATGCAGAGGCTGCGGCGGACGCGGCGGTAGATTGGGGTTGCTGTCGTCGTAGAGCGGCTGCTTGTCCGGCGGCAAATTGGGATCGATGAGCCCAGGCAGCTTTTCGCCCATAATCTCGGCGGCCTTCAACTGTTCGCTGATCGTCGCGGCCTCAGCGCCCTTTTCCGTTTCGCTGGTGGCCATGTCCTGCTTTTCCTGCTCGGAAAAGCGCGGCTGCGTCGAAGTAATCACCAGCACCTCGTCCAGGCGGTCCAGATGCGCCGCCGGCTTCAGGTAGATGTCGACCAATCCGTCGTTTTCCGGGTCGGCAGCCACCCTTTCCACCACCCCAACCGGCAATCCGCGCGGAAAGATCAGGTCGCCGCCGGCGGTAAGCACTTTTTCGCCGGGCTTGATCCGCTGGTCGGCCGTAACGCCAACCACTTCAAGCCTGCCGGCCACATCGCCCTTCAAAACCCCGCGAATGCGCGTGGATTCCAGGATCACGCCCGCGCCGCTCGTGGGATCGTTGACCGCCAGCACCTGTGCCGTGTAAGGGAACACGTCGCGCACCTTGCCCACGATTCCATCTGCAGTAATCACCGGCATATCGGGTTTCAGTCCGTTGTGCGAGCCTTTGTCGATATAAAAAACGTGCGAGCGGTCGCTGCCGCTGGAGCCGTAAACCTGGGCTGCGAGCGTCGAATATATGTATTTTTCCTGAAAGCCCATCAACGCCTGGAGCCGCTGGCCTTGCCGCGCGTCTTCCAGCAGCGCGGCCTGCTCAAGCCGCAGGCGGTCGACGGTCTTTTGTAAGTCCTCGTTCTGCCGCTGCACGTGAATCAGGTCAAAGTAATCCGTCCACAGGTTGGCGCCACCGATCCTGACGGCGTGGATCAGCCGTTCCGGCGGCGAAACCACGGCGTTAGCCCACAAACGAATCAGCCGCACGCTGCGCGGATCGACCGCGTCGAGCGTGCTGTGTCCGCCAGTCGTCCGGCGCACCTGCACAGCCAAACCCGCAATCTGCACCACCAGAAAGGCGAGCAGCACCACAAGGTTTCGATAACGGGAGAAGAAGGATTCCATAAAAACCAGTGGTTCAGTAGTCAGTGGACAGTGATCAGACGCGAGCCCGAAAGGGTCTTTACTGACAACTGATCACTGTCCACTGACTACTGTTTCAATCGATCTTGATCTTCCGGAGCAGGCGAAAGTCCGACAGCATCTTGCCCGTCCCCAGAACCACGCTGGCCAGCGGATCGTCGGCCACCGAAACTGGCAGCCCGGTCTCCTCGCGAATGCGCTTATCGAGATTCTTGATCAGCGCCCCGCCCCCGGTCAGCACAATACCGCGGTCCGAAATGTCCGCCGACAACTCGGGCGGCGTGCGCTCGAGCGCTACCCGGATGGCATTCATGATGACAGCAATGCACTCGCCTAGCGCCTCGCGAATTTCGCTGTCGTCAATGGTGATGGTCTTGGGCACGCCCTCGATCAGGTTGCGCCCCTTGATCTCCATGGTCAGTGGCTTGTCCAGGGGGTAAGCCGATCCGATCTCGATCTTGATCTGCTCTGCCGTGCGCTCGCCGATCAGCAGGTTGTACTTCCGCTTCAAATAATTGGTGATGGCCTCGTCCATCTGGTTGCCGGCCATCCGCACCGACCGCGAATAGACTATGCCGCTCAGCGAGATCACGGCAATATCCGTCGTTCCGCCGCCGATATCCACCACCATGTTGCCTGAGGGCTCGGTAATCGGCAGCCCCGCTCCGATCGCCGCCACCATCGCCTGTTCTACCAGATAGACTTCGCTCGCCTTGGCGCGGTAAGCCGAGTCCTCCACCGCCCGCTTCTCCACCTGCGTAATCTCGCTCGGCACCCCGATCACGATCCGCGGGTGCACCAGCATTTTGCGGTTGTGCGCCTTCTGGATGAAGTAGTTGAGCATCTTCTCGGTCACTTTGAAGTCTGCGATCACGCCGTCCTTCATCGGCTTGATGGCCACGATGTTGCCGGGCGTGCGCCCCAGCATCTCCTTGGCCTCCTTGCCTACGGCTTCCACCTCGCCGGTGTTCTTATTGATCGCGACAATGGAGGGCTCATTCACCACAATGCCCTTGCCCGCCGCGTAGACCAGCGTATTGGCGGTGCCCAGGTCAATGGCCAGGTCGCTCGAAAACATACTGAACAGCGAACGTACGCTGTGTGTCCTCGAGGAGCGGGAAGTGTAACCATTCAATGACATGAGGAAACTGAATCGACCTCAAAAAGTTGAAGTTTTGGGTCTGCCTTAATGCCTATTGTACGGCTATCCGGGTTTCGCCGCTGTGGCACTCTGCGGGCAATTGAAACCGCCGTACCGTGGCGTGCCGCCTTAGTCAACAGCGGCGCGAACTCAGCCTTCCATCTTCCCCCCGGCTGGCACCAAATCGCGCAACAGGATTATCCTGTTCTGCGGATTATTCGGTGCTGATCACTAACCCCTGACCACTGACCACTGTCTTTATCGAGGCTCTCATGACTCATCCCACCCACCACAATCTCATCGGCGGCCAATGGCTCCCAGCCGCTGGCGGCAAAACCACCCTCAACCTCAACCCCGCCAACCACTCTGATGTTATCGGCGCTTTCCCTTCCTCCGGCGCTGAGGATGTAGCCCAAGGCGTGGCTGCCGCGAAGAAGGCCTTCGCCGCCTGGCGCCTGGTTCCCGCGCCGAGACGTGCTGAGATCCTGTTGCGCGCCCGCGACATCCTCATCCAAAACAAGGAAAAATACGCCCGCGACATGACCCGCGAGATGGGCAAGGTGCTGGTCGAAACCCGTGGCGACGTGCAGGAGGCCATCGACGAGGCTCTTTACGTCGTAGGCGAGGGGCGCCGTCTCTACGGCGTCACCACCCCCAGCGAATTGCCCGACAAGTTCGCCATGTCTGTCCGCATGCCCGTAGGCGTCGTTGGCCTCATCACGCCATGGAACTTCCCCATGGCCATCCCGAGCTGGAAGCTCTTTCCCGCCCTCGTCGCCGGCAACACCTGCGTCATCAAGCCCGCCACGGACACGCCGCTTTCGACTTACAACCTCGTCCAGGCGCTGGTGGATGCCGGCCTGCCGCCCGGCGTGGTCAACATCGTCTGCGGCACCGGCTCGGCTGCCGGCATGGCGCTCGTCGAGCATCCCGACGTGCGCGCCGTCAGCTTCACCGGGTCGAGCGCCGTCGGTTCCGTCGTCGCGCAGCGCGCGGCGGCCACCTTCAAGCAGGTCTCGCTCGAAATGGGCGGCAAGAACGCGCAGATTGTCCTCGACGACGCCAACCTCGATCTCGCCCTCGACGGCGCGCTCTGGGGAGCGTTCGGCACCACAGGCCAGCGTTGCACCGCCACCAGCCGGATCCTGCTGCAAAAGGGAATCGCCGCCGAGTTCACCGAGAAATTCGTCGCCCGCGCAAAAAAACTCAAAATCGGCGACGGCCTCGACGAATCCATCGAAGTCGGCCCGCAGGTGAACGCCGGCCAGATCGAAACTTCGCAAAATTATGTCGAGATCGCGCAGCGCGAAGGCGCAAAGATGTTATGCGGAGGCTGTGCGCTCACCGGCGGCGCCTACGCCAACGGAACCTTCTTCGCGCCCACCGTCTTTGCCGGCGTCACTCCGCAGATGCGCATCGCCCGCGAAGAGGTCTTCGGCCCCGTCGTCGCGCTCCTCGAATTTTCCGGCTTCGAAGACGCTGTCGCGATCGCCAACTCCATCGACTACGGCCTCTCCACCGCGCTCTACACGCGCAACGTGAACCGCGCCTTCGCCGCCATGCGCGACCTCGAAGCAGGCATCACCTACATCAACGCGCCCACCATCGGAGCTGAAGTCCACCTGCCCTTTGGCGGCGTCAAGCACACCGGCAACGGACACCGCGAAGGCCTCGGTGCGCTCGATTTCTTCACCACCTGGAAAGCCGTCTACGTCGATTACTCCGACAAGCTCCAGCGCGCCCAGATCGACAATGCGGAGTGAGAACTCTTTCGGGTGTGCGCCATCTTCGGCGCGTCCTTCTTCTTACGCCTGAAGTGGGGATGGGATCGTTGCAGTTCAAGCTCACGATCGGATCGGCGATCCGAATCGATCGGAATCTCAGCGCCGGCCTTCGTCGCACTGAGGTTCAGGCGGCGCGTGACTTGTCCTCGAAAAGTTGCGCGGGCACGGTCGAGCTACGCCGGTTGGTTATAGGAATCACGTGACCTGCGCCGGCCGGTGCCCGGATCGTGCGCAGAATGCGTAATCCGTCGCTTGACGGAATCGGCAGAAGATTGACGACGCACAGCGACAGGTTGCAGAGTGCGAGCCGGCTCCCGAACACGGGAACATACAGAAGGGGCAGCGCAAGAAACAGGTTCATCAAAGGTCCGGCTACGGAGATGAGCACTTCGTCGCGTCTGCGGCCGGCGCGCGCTCTGCGGTTGTAAGCACCCCACAGGCACAGCCCGAACTCCCGCACCGGAACGCCAAGCAGGATTGCGGCCACCATGTGCCCCATCTCATGCAGCAGCAGGCTCGCTGTGATCGCAACTCCGGCTGCCAGGCCAAGCCACCATCCATAAAACCCGGTGCCGAGCAGGATGCAGATGGCAAGCACGAACCATCCCGTATCCTGCATCCGGAATGGAACCATGAATCTGCGCATGCGCCCGCCTTCACTAAACGCTGGTAAGTAAGATGCGCAATCTCGCTCATTCGGCATCCGGCCGGCTTCATGACTTATCCGCGGCGTGGAATCGCTCCTCGGGCCGCCTCGGCCCAATTCGGGAGCATCGCAGGATGAATCCGGGTGGCGGGTGGGATACTCGAAGGTGAATTTCATCCCTAGAGGAGCCATCTTCATGGAAACCACCTACATTCCCAACCCCACCCGCTACGACCACGCCACGTTTCGCCGCTGCGGCCGCTCCGGCCTCGTGCTGCCCGCCATCACCCTCGGCCTGTGGCAGAACTTCGGCGGCGCCGACGTCTTTGAAACCGGCCGCGCCATGATCCGCCGCGCCTTCGACCGCGGCGTCACTCACTTCGACCTCGCCAATAATTACGGCCCTCCCTATGGCTCGGCGGAAGAAAACTTCGGCACAATTCTGCGCAAGGATTTCGGTTTGCGCAAGCGTGCGAGTGGCTTGCGCAACGAGCTCGTCATCTCCACCAAGGCCGGATGGGACATGTGGCCCGGCCCGTACGGTATCGGCGCTTCGCGCAAGTATCTGCTTGCCTCGCTCGACGACAGCCTCCGACGCATGGGCCTCGACTACGTTGACATCTTCTACGCGCACCGTCCGTGGAAGAACTGCCCGCTCGAAGAAACCATGGGCGCGCTGGTCACAGCGGTCTTTCAGGGCAAGGCGCTCTATGTCGGCATTTCCTCCTACAGTCCCGAGCGCACGCGCGAAGCCGCAAAGATCCTCAAGCAGATGGGTGTGCCGCTGCTGATTCACCAACCGTCTTACTCCATGCTCAACCGCTGGGTCGAGGCTGGCCTGCTCGCCACGCTCGACGAAGTGGGCGCCGGCTGCATCGCCTTCTCGCCGCTCGCGCAGGGCCTGCTCACCAGCAAATATCTCAAAGGCATTCCCGCCGATTCGCGCGCCAAGTTCGAGAATTCCTCGTTGCTCAAGGAGTTTCTGACCGAGAAGAACCTCAAGCGTGTGCGTGCGCTCAACGAGATCGCCAAGGGCCGTGGCCAGTCACTCGCGCAGATGGCCATCGCCTGGGTGCTGCGTGACAGCCGCGTCACCTCGGCGCTTATCGGCGCGCGCAACGTCGCGCAGCTTGACGATTCGCTCGACGCTCTCAAGAAGCTCAAGTTCACAGCCGCCGAACTCAAAGAGATCGACCAATACGCCCAGGATGGCGATCTCGACCTCTGGCGCGAGGCCCGCGTGAATATGGACTAGACGATTGTGTGCCGCAGGGCTCGTCGGCCACGGCGCATGAGCCCCGGAAAATCGAGACGCCAAGGCCGGGCGAAGATGTGATGGCGAAGTCGCTACGCCTTCGCGCTTTCCAGCACATCCCTCAGCGCAAAGCTCGTCTCCAATCGCGTCACGCCCGGCAGCCGCGACAGTTCGTTCTGGTGCAGGCGGTTGTAATCTTCAATTCCTGCCACGCGCGCTACCAGAATGTAGTCATACTGTCCGGCCAGCAGGTGGCAGCTCACGATATCGTGGCAATGGCGCACCGCCGCTTCAAACGCGCCAAGCACCGCGGCCGATTGGCGCTCCAGCGTCACGCGGATGAACACCGTCATGTGCTTTCCCAGTAGCCGGTCGTCAATCAGCGCCCGGTAACCGCGAATCGCCCCCGACGCTTCCAGCGCCAGGATGCGCCGCGAAGCCGCCGACGCCGACAGCCCCACCGCCTCGCCAACCTCATAGTTGGTGGCCCGTCCATTTCGCCCGAGATAGCGCAAGATCGCGCCGTCCAGATCGTCCAGCCTGCCTGCCGCGCTCGAAAATAATCCCTTATCTGGGTCTGCTGCTATTTCTCGCGCAGAATGACCATTCTCCTCACGTTTCGTTCCCATATTGCCGTTCTATCACGACCTTTGCACACATTGAAAGCCTTCTGCGCCGTAAAATCCCTATCAGTTGCATGAGGAGAATCTGCCATGATCGTTGGCGTTCCCAAGGAAATCAAGGATAACGAAGCTCGTGTCGGTGTAACACCAGCCGGAGTGAAAGCACTCACCGAGGCCGGTCACAAGGTTCTTGTCGAAACCCAGGCCGGCACGCTGTCCGGTTTTCCTGATGACGACTACCAGAACGCCGGCGCCGAGATCGTCGGCGATGCCGCCTATGCCTGGGGCAAAGCCGACATGGTCGTCAAGGTCAAGGAGCCCATCGAGAGCGAGTACGCTTACTTTCGCGAGGGCCTGATTCTCTTCACGTATTTGCACCTCGCGCCCGTGCCCGAACTGACAAACAAGCTGCTTGAAGCAAAGGTCATCGGCATCGCCTATGAGACCGTGCGCGACCGCCAGGGCAACCTTCCGCTGCTGATGCCCATGAGCGAGGTCGCCGGCCGCATGAGTGTGCAGGTGGGCGCCAGCTATCTCGAAAGAGAGCGCGGCGGACGCGGCATACTGCTCGGCGGTGTGCCCGGCGTGCCCCCGGCGCATGTCGCCATTCTGGGTGGCGGCGTGGTCGGCTCCAATGCCGCGAGAATCGCCCTCGGCCTCGGCGCCAGAACCACCCTGATCGACATGAACCTGAATCGCCTGCGCGAGCTCGACGACATCTTCGGCGGCCGCCTTTACACCCTGGCCTCCAACAGCTACAACATCGCACAGGTGACGCGCGAGGCAGACCTTGTGATCGGCGGCGTGCTCATCCCCGGCGCCACTGCGCCCAAGCTTGTCAGCCGCGCCATGGTCTCGCAAATGAAGAAGGGCGCCGTCATCGTCGATGTGGCGATCGACCAGGGAGGTTGCGTCGAAACTGCGCGTCCCACTTCCCACTCCGATCCCAGCTATAAAGTCGATGGCGTTGTGCACTACTGCGTCACCAACATGCCCGGTGCTGTGCCGCACACCTCCACGCTGGCCCTCACCAACTCCACATTCCCCTATCTGCTCCGTCTCGCCAACCTCGGCGCGCGTGAATCGCTCAAGCAGGACGCGGGATTGGCCGAGGGTCTCAATACCTGGCTCGGCACACTCACCTACCGCGGCGTGGCCGAAAGCCAGCACCGCGCATGGACGGCTGCGGCCAGCGTGCTCGCCTGAGTCCGCTGACGTTGCTGTGCAGTGGGACGGCCGGGCGCCGGCTGCCCCATTGCGTTTTTTGCTTGACACCTCCATTGCAGGATTGTCAGCTTCCCTGCACGGGCCGAGACCAAGAGACGTCCACCGCCAGGTAGAGCTTCCCCACGCCCGTTTGCCGCAAGTGTGCGCCGGATTGCGGAGCTCGTGTTTTCCCATTTCTTTGGTCTTTTGCGCAGTTTTCACGGCTCGTTCTTCGAACTGTACCGCTCGTGATCAACGATGGCACTCAATAGCAGAGCTGGCCATCAAGACGCTGTCCGTTCGTGATCGGCAAGACACTCAACCAAAGTTGAAGCAGAAGTATTGGGAGGCATTATGCGTTCGACGTCTCCCCGGGTTCCCAAGGCGGCCTCATCAGCAGTACCTTTACGCCGCGCATGATTCAGTTCGCGCTGAAGGTGATTTTCTAATCTGACCTTTGGCATGGAATTGGGCGTGCCGGCCGTGTAAGGCGGCCGGCGCGCATTTCCTGCAGCGGCTTCTGAATTCATCGCAGGCTGCTGCATGTTATTCTGTAATCAGCAATATGCCGCCGGAAATGTGCGGTTCTGTTGCCCATGAGATCGCGGCGATTCGGCTCGCGGTGTCACGCCCACATAGAGACCAGAGTCTGGGCGGAAAAACAGCAGCTTACTTCGGTTCACGGCCTCTTATGCCCTGCGAATTTCTTCCTCACAAGGAGGCTCT
>Ga0335072_10011505_pt1 | contig 12672 bp, 11 predicted proteins | sample Lox_Sample_21_FD_206725 | JGI IMG/M metagenome (GOLD analysis project Ga0335072, IMG submission 206725) | Soil microbial communities from Loxahatchee National Wildlife Refuge, Florida, United States - Lox_Sample_2.1 | ecosystem: Environmental > Terrestrial > Soil > Wetlands | place: USA...
CATTGAGCGCCACCACGACCGGCAGGCCGAACTTCCCGACATTCTCGATATGCCGGAGCAGGTTGTCCGCGCCCCGGAGCACCGCCGCTACGTCTGGGGCGCCAAGCGCATCCTTGGGTATGCCGCCATGCATCTTCAGCGCCCGGATGGTTGCGACGACAACAGCGCAGGCGGGCTCCAGCCCTGCCTGGCGACATTTGATGTCGAGGAATTTTTCGCCGCCGAGATCCGCACCGAAGCCCGCCTCCGTCACGACGACATCGGCGAGATTGAGACCGAGGCGGGTGGCGATCACCGAATTGCAGCCATGGGCGATGTTGGCGAACGGGCCGCCATGCACCAGGGCCGGCGAACCCTCCAGCGTCTGCACCAGATTGGGAGCCAGCGCATCACGCAGCAGCGCCGCCATGGCGCCGTCCGCCTTCAGGTCGCGCGCCGTCACGGGGCTCCCGTCCCTACGCTCGGCGACGACGATGCGGCCCAGCCTCTCCTGCAGATCGTCCAGGTCACGGGCGAGACAGAAGATCGCCATGACCTCCGAGGCGACCGTGATGTCGAACCCGTCCTCGCGTGGCGCCCCGTTGGAGACGCCGCCCAGACCTTCGACGATCGAGCGCAGCGCGCGATCGTTCATGTCTAACACCCGACGCCAACGCACGCGCCGCGGGTCGATGCCGAGCGGATTGTCCCAGAACAGATGGTTGTCCAGCATCGCCGCGAGCAGATTATGCGCCGAGGTGATCGCATGGAAATCGCCGGTGAAATGCAGGTTGATCTGGTCCATCGGCGCCACCTGTGCGCGGCCGCCGCCCGTCGCGCCACCCTTGATGCCGAAACAGGGGCCGAGGCTCGGCTCCCGCAGGCAGATCATGGTCTTGGTGCCGAGGCGGTTCAGCGCATCGCCCAAGCCGATGGTCGTCGTCGTCTTGCCCTCGCCGGCGGGGGTCGGGCTGATGCCGGTGACAAGTACCAGGCGGCCGGCAGGCTGCGCGGCATGCTCTGTCACGAATTCCAGCCCGACCTTGGCCTTGAACCGTCCGTAGGGTTCCAAAGCTGCAAAGGGGATGCCGGCTCTCGCCGCGATATCGCCGATCGGGCTCAGCTTGGCCGCGCGGGCGATCGCCTCGTCATGCCTCATCGTCAGGCGGCCTGCGTCATCGGCCGCAACCCAAGATCGTCGAGCGTCTCCCCCATCGCCGCCATGGCGCGCAGGATATCGGGCCGCGCGATGGCCCCGATCGCGCCGATCCGCATGCTCGGCTCCTCGGTGTTCCGGAAGTTGCTGATCAGCACGTCGCGTCGCTTCAGCGCCTCAACGAAGCGGCGCAGATCCCAGTCTGCGTGTGCGGGGGCGTGGACGTTCATGATGATCGGGCCCTGGATGCTGCGCGGCAGGAAGGGCCGCAGGCCGAGGCCCTGCACACCATCGAACAGGGCGGCCATGTTCTCGTTATAGCGCGCCAGGCGGGCCTCGCGTCCACCCTCCGCCTCCAGCCGGTCGAGCGCTGTCGCGAGTGCCGCCATCGGTTGGATCGGCGGCGTGAAGCGTGCGGCGCCGGGCCCGTTGGCCAATCCATTCTGGTAGATGTCGGCAAGGTCAAAGGACCAGCTCTGCGCACGCCCCACGCCTCCCTCCAGCCGTTCGACTGGGCATACGGCGACGCTGAACCCGGGCAGGCTTTCCAGGCATTTATTCGGGGTGAAGATCAGCGCGTCGATCTCGGGATGCGCGGCGATGGTGAGCGGCAGGGCCCCAAAAGCCGAGACCGCGTCAAGGATCATCCGCCGCCCGAGCCCGCGCACGACGGCGCCGATCAGCTCCGGGTCATGGATCACGCCGGTGCTCGTCTCGCTATAGACCAGGCCGAGATGGGTGAGGCCGGGGTCTTCCCGCAGGGCGGACTCTACCATGGCCGGATCGAGCGGCTCCGTCAGCGAGGCAGGCAGAAGCGTGACCCGGCGTCCGGCCTCGCGCGCCAGCCGCACCATACGCTCGGCATATTGGCCGGTGACCGGAATCAGGATGCCGTCGGCGGCGCCCTGACCGCGACCCTGTTCGGGCGGCACGAAGGTGCGGATCGCCGCCTCCACCATGAAATGGCCGGATCCCGGCAGCGGCAGCGCGACGTGAACGCCGTCCTGCCCACCGGCGAGGTCACGCAGCCGGGTCAGAAGCACGCCGATCTCGGCGCGGATGTCACTGTCCCAGGGCGCGATGTCCCGATTCGCGGCCGCCCGCACATCGGGATGGGTCATCACGGGGCCCGGTATCAGCAGCAGCATCGTGGCAGGCTCTTTCAGTGGCTATTGGGTTGGCTTGACACGACGTGATCCGCAAATCCACCCCTCGGGGCCGTCACGACGCCATCGCAGCGTCGCGCTTTTGCTGGTAAGGAGGCCTTATGTCGATGCCATTCGCTCTCCCCCCCTGGCTGCCCTGGTGGGTGCCGATCCTCGTACTGGTCCCGGCGATCCTCTATGCGCTTCTGTTTCTTCTCATGCCGTTTAGCGTCATCGGCGTTAAAGGCCGGCTCGATGTTATTGAGGCGCGGCTGGACGAACTCCAGGGCGAAATCCGCACCTTGTCCCTCCGCCTCGGCGAGCCCTCGCACCACGCCTTCCGGCCAGATGAGGATGCCTATGACACGAGCCCCTTGCCGGCCATGCGACCGGCGGCCGCCGCCCCGCCGATGAGCCGGCCGCCAGTCCCGCCCGCGCCCGATCCCTACAGCTATGACGACCGGCCCGCGCCGCGGCCGATGCGGGCTGTCAAACCCGTCCGCCCGGAGCGTGAGGAACCGCGACCGACCCGGGCCGAACCGCGCTTCGACTGAGCAGACAGACACCGAGAAGGGGGAGCGAAACAGCAGCACCATGCGTATCACTGCGATCCAGATGAATCCGGGCGCCGACAAGAGCCAGAACATCGCCCAGGCGCGAGAGCTGATCCAGGGCGCCTTGGCGGACGGACGGCCCCGGCTCGTCGCCCTGCCGGAGATGTGGTCCTGCCTCGGCGGCGACCGGGAGACGAAGTTCCGCGAAGCCGAGGAACTGCCGCCCGAGGGCTCCAACGCCGTCGGCGGAGAAGCCTATGAGTTTCTCCGCGAAGTCGCGCGCGGCAACGAGATCCATGTGCATGGCGGCTCGATAGCCGAGCTGGCAGGTGACCGCCTGTTCAATACGACGCTGGTTTTCGGGCCCGATGGCGAGGAAATCGCCCGTTACCGCAAGATTCACCTCTTCGACATCGTCACGCCGGACGGGCAAGGCTATCGCGAAAGCGCAGTGTTCAAGGCGGGCGAGCAGGTGGTGACGTTCAAGGCGCAGGATCGAACCTTCGGCCTCGCCATCTGTTATGACATCCGCTTCCCGGAGCTCTTTCTGCAGTTGCGGCGCGCGGGCGCCGAAGTCATCTTCCTGCCGGCAGCCTTCACGCTGCAGACAGGCCGGGACCATTGGGAGGTATTGTTGCGAGCTCGTGCGATCGAGACGCAGTGCTGGATGGTGGCACCCGCCTGCTATGGCCGCCATTTCGACGGCAACAGCGATCCCAGAATAACCTATGGACATTCGCTGATCTGCGACCCCTGGGGTCTTGTCATCGCCCGAGCATCTGACGGCATCGGCTGGGCGACCGCGCGAATTGACCGGCCGCTGACCGAGCGCGTGAGGCGCGACATGCCGGTTCTCGAGCATCGGAAGCTTGTGTGAGCGTCACCCAGACGCTCAACCGTGCGGGCGCTCAGCTTGCACTGGATCAGGTGCTGGGCGGAACGGCCCTCACCCGCATCGCCTTCGTCGCCTCCTCGGCGCCGCAGGCGCAAGAGGGGCTGGAACGTCTCGCCATCCGCTACGGCAATGTGCCGGTGCAGGAGTCGCAAGTCGTCGTCGCCCTCGGTGGCGACGGCTTCATGCTGGAGACGATGCATAGCGTGCTCGGCCGCGCGATCCCGGTTTACGGGATGAACTGCGGCTCCGTCGGCTTCCTGATGAATGGCTTCTTCGAAGAGGCTCTGCCGGAGCGGCTGGGCATCGCGCAGGGCGCGGTGCTGCATCCGCTCCGCATGCATACCATCACGCAGGCCGGCGCGGTCGAGGAGGCGCTGGCGCTCAACGAAGTCAGCCTGCTCCGCCAGCTCCGCCAGACGGCCAAGATCCGCATCTCGGTCGATGGCCGCGTACGGCTGCCGGAGCTCATCTGCGACGGCATCCTCATCTCCACGCCCGCCGGCTCGACCGCCTACAACCTCTCGGCGCACGGGCCGATCGTGCCGCTCTCGGCCAATCTTTTGCCGCTGACGCCGATCAGCGCCTTCAGGCCGCGGCGCTGGCACGGCGCCCTGCTGCCGAGTTCGGCCGATGTCCTGTTCGAGATTCTGGACGTGGAGAAGCGCCCCGTCGCGGCTGTTGCCGATTCGTTCGAGGTGCGGCGCGTCGTCTCCGTGGCGGTCAGCGAAGAGCGGAGCATGTCCGTGACCGTCCTGTTCGACCCTGATCATGGGCTTTCCGAACGCATTCTAACGGAACAGTTCACCGCATGAACGATTACGCCGGCGCCGCGGAGGCCGAAGCCAAGCTTCGCGCCCTGCTCGACATCATGGCGCGCCTGCGCGACCCGGTGAGCGGCTGCGCCTGGGACGTGGAGCAGAGCCATGCCTCCATCGCCCCCTTCGCAATCGAGGAGGCCTACGAGGTTGCGGAGGCGGTCGAAGCCGGCGACACGGCGGCCCTTAGGGACGAACTCGGGGATCTGCTGCTGCAGGTCGTCTTCCACAGCCAGATGGCTGCCGAGGCCGGAACCTTCACCTTTGCCGATGTCGCGGAGAGCATCGCTACCAAGCTGATCCGCCGGCATCCCCATATCTTCGCGGATGCCGCACGGCGCGATGCCCGCGGCCAGACCATCGCCTGGGAGGCGCAGAAGGCCGAGGAACGCGCCGCCAAAGGACGCGCTGCGGTCAGCGCGCTTGACGGCGTCGCCGTCACCCTGCCGGCGCTGACGCGCGCGCAGAAGCTGTCGGCCCGCGCCGCGCGTGTCGGCTTCGACTGGCCTGACCTCGCGGACCTCTTTGCCAAGCTTGACGAGGAGGTCGGTGAGCTTCGTGCCGAACTCCCGAGCGCGTCCCCCGAGCGGCTGGCGGACGAGATGGGCGATCTGCTCTTCGTGATGGCCAATCTCTGCCGCAAGCTGGGGCTGGATAGCGAGGCAACGCTGCGGGCGGCCAACGCAAAGTTTACCCGCCGTTTCCGGGCGGTCGAGGCTCGGCTTGCGGCCGAAGGCCGCGGCCCGACCGAGGCCAGCCTGGCGGAAATGGAAGCCCATTGGTCAGCGGTGAAATCCGCCGAAAAGCCGTAGAAGGCGCGCGACCGGCGCACCGGCGTGGTAAAGGGCCGCCATGATCGATACCCCTGACGCCACTCCGTCGCCTGCACCGCCCCCGACCGGGCGCCCGCGCCGCCGCCGCACCGGGCGGCGCATCATCGCGGCGCTGGTCCTCATCGTCATCGTCCTGCCGCTGGCGGCCGCCGTCGCCGCCTTCCTCACCTTCAACCCCAATGCGTACAAGGCGCAGATCGAGGCCGCCGTCGCGCAGGCGACCGGCCGCGCGGTGACCCTGGCCGGCCCGTTGGCGGTGAAGCTCTCCTGGGTTCCGACGCTCACGGCACAGGATGTCCGGCTCAGCAATATACCGGGCGGGTCCGCCCCCGAGATGGCCCGGATCGACGCGATCGAGACGCGCATCGCCCTGCTCCCGATGCTGCAGCACCGGCTGGAGATCCAGGATCTGGTCCTGCGCCATCCCACCGTCCTGCTGGAGCGGACAGCCGACGGGCGCCCCAACTGGCTGTTCCAGCCGACAGCGCCTGCCGGCCCGAGCGGGCCGCAACCGATGACGGTCAATACCGGCGCCGGTCCCTGGCACGTGTCCGTCGACAGTCTGGAGATCGTGGACGGCCGGTTCACCTATCGGGACGGGCGCAGCGGCACCTCCGCGACCCTTGCCGTGCCCCATGCCGACCTCGCCGCCCAGATCATCGGAAACACGCCACCGGCATCGGCGCCGCTCGCGGTGTCCGTCGACACTGTCTGGCAGGGCGTCCCCGTCGGGCTGTCCGGCACCACCGGCCCCTTCGCCCACCTCACGGACCCGACCGACCATAGCAGCTGGCCGATTGACCTGACCCTCTCCGCTCAGGGTGCCTCGCTGCAGGCGACCGGCGCCGTGACCGATCCGCGGCAGGCGCGCGGCTACGCGCTTGACCTTCACGGGACCGTGGCGGCGCTGGAGGCGCTGACGCCGCTCCTGCTCCCCGCCGCGCCTGCGCATCGGCTCAGCCTGCCGCCGATTCATGGCATCACGATGAGCGCCCATCTCGCCGATGCGGGCCAGGGTCTGCCGCGCGTCACCAACCTGAGCCTGCAGGCCCAGGGGTCCGATCTCAACGCGACGCTGTCGGGCCTCAAGCTGGACAGCCTGTCGCTGATCACCCCGGCGCTTGAGCAGCCCGCGACGGTCGATGTTCTGGGTGAGCGGAACGGGCTCGCCTTCACGCTGTCCGGCTCGGTCGGACCGTTGGATGCGCTGCTGCAACCTAAGGCGCCATTGCCCGTCGACCTCGTGCTGACCTCCGCGCAATCCAACCTGCACATGCAGGGTTCGATCGCCGATCCTCGGGCACTGCGCGGCCTCAACCTCGGCCTCGCCGTGCAGATTGCCGACCTCAGCCGGCTGTCGCCACTGGCGGGAAGCACGCTGCCGCCACTCACGAGCGTGACCGGCACCGGGGTGCTCGGCGACATGCCGCTGGGCCTGGGCCAGGGCCTGCTGCTCACGGCGATCGACCTCACGGCCCCCCAGGGCGACCTTGAGGGGGCAGCCGGTATCGACTACGGCGGCCGCCTCATGGTCACTGCCGATCTGCGGTCGGCGAGGCTTGATGCGGATTCGCTGCTTGGGCTCGCGCTCCCCGCACCGTCCCGGCCCGCGGCGCCGAAAGCCGCCGTGCCGGCGGGTCTGCCGCCCCCGCCGCCTCCGGCCGCAGTGCCGCCGCCGCCGGCTCCGGCACCCGAAGCCGGGCCGCCCAAGCGCCTTGTGATCCCCAACCTGCCGCTGCCCATCGCGCGCCTGCGTGCCTTCGATGCCAAGGTGCATCTGGCCTTTGCAAGCCTCCGGCTTGGCGGGTTGGAATACCGGGCGCTGGTGACGCAGATCTCGCTGCTGCGCGGGCTGCTTTCCGTGGCGCCGTCCTCCGTCGTCATTCCCGGCGGAGAGATGGTCGCCGCCGGACAGCTCGATGCGGGCAGCGCCACACCGCATTTGGCTATCGCCATGCAGGCCCCGAACTTGGCAATCGCGCCGCTGCTCGGGGCCTTGCAACTGCCACCCGCGGCGAATGGTCTCGTGCAGGTCTTCGCCAACCTCACAGGATCAGGGGCGACGACGCGGGCACTGGCGGCGGACGTCAACGGCTCAGTCGGGATTGCTGCGGTCAACGGGGTCATCGACGGGCGAGCCCTGGCGTCTCTGATCCGGCCCGCGGTTCATGCCGCGCGCGTCATCCCGCCCGAACTGCTCGCCGTTGCGGGCCAAGTACCGCTCCGCTGTCTGGCGCTCCGCCTGGACGCGACGAACGGCGTCGGTGCCGTGCATGCCCTCGTGTTGGATACGAGCGCGTTGCTGCTGCAGGGCACCGGGTCGGTCAATTTCGGCCAGGAGACCCTGGCTCTCGCGCTCCAGCCGAACCTCTATCTCGGGGAAACCGAACTGACTGTCCCGTTGACGGTCGGCGGCAGTTTCTCCGACCCACATTTGGGCAAGGTCGGCAGCGTCGTCATCAATGAGCGCCCCGGCGGCGGCCAGGGCATCAACGGACTGTTCCAGTCCCTGGTAGGCGGCCGGCATCATGCACCACCGGTCTCACCGGCCTGCGCGCCCGCCCTTCTCCTCGCGCGCAACGGGCAGCCCGGCCCCGCCCCGGATGATGGCGATGCCGGCCTCCTGGGAAAGCCGATCAACCTCCTTCAGCAACTTCTCCATAGCCAGTAGGCATGAAGCGCTTTTGGGACCGGGCGGAGATTGACGAGGACGGGAGCGGCTACATCCTTCGGCTGGACGGGAAGCCTATGCGCCTGCCCGGCGGCGAGACGCTGCAGATCGATCAACGGCTGCTGGCAGAGGCGATCGCCGCCGAGTGGCGATCACCCGCGAAAGGTGTTGAAATCAGCCCGAACGACCTGCCGCTGACGCAGCTCGCGGCAACGGCCCGCTTCCGCGTCGCACCGGCGGCGGCCGAGACGGCGGCATCGATCGCCGCCTATGCGCGGAGTGACCTGCTCTGCTACCGCGCCGAGCAGCCGCCCGATCTTGTGCGTTGCCAGCACGCGGCGTGGCAACCCTGGCTCGATTGGGCCGCGCAGCGGTATGACGCGAAGCTGATGGTGACGCGGGGCATTATCTTCGTCGACCAGAGCCCCCAAGCCTTGGCCGCCCTGGCCAGCGCCGTGGCAGGGCAGGACACACACGCGCTCGCCGCTTTAGGCGTGATGGTGCCGATCATGGGCAGCTTGGTGCTCAGCCTCGCCGTCCGCGAGGGTATGCTGGAGCCTGATGAGGCCTTTGACCTGTCCGCTCTGGACGAAGCATTCCAGGAGGAGCATTGGGGCCGGGACCAGGAAGCGGCCGCCCAGCGCGACCGCGCCGCTCAGGAGGTAAGGATGGCCGCCCGCTATGTCCTGCTGACGCGGAGTGCCACGTGAGCAGCAAGCGTCTGTTGATTTCGGGCCGGGTTCAGGGCGTCGGCTACCGGGCCTGGATGGCGGAGCGGGCGACAGCCCTCGGGGTCGACGGCTGGGTTCGCAACCGCGCCGACGGCACGGTCGAGGCTTTGATCAGCGGCACCGCTGACGCCGTGGAGGAACTGGCCCGGGCCTGCCGGCGCGGGCCGCGCTTCGCTCAGGTCGATAGTCTCGTCGAGGAAATTGCCGATCCGCCGGAAGAACCCGGGTTTCGGTTGCTACCGGGCGCTTGAAGGGGTCGCCGGTTCCGAGATCGTCCGCGCCGGACGGTCTTAGGCGTCCGGTGCGGCGACCGTGATCGGAATTTCCCGCGCCTCGACCGTGCCGGAGCGGCCCTCATCCGCCGAATCCCGATCCTGCGTGAATTCGCTTTCCTCGGCGGCAGAAATCTCTTCACTGTTGCGGCGCTGATTGCCGTTCTGATGCGCGACCTGTTGCTGATGCTGGGCCGCCGCCTGGTTGATGGCGCTCACAATGCGGAAATAGTGCTCCGCATGCTGAAAGTAACCTTCGCCCATTACCCGGTCGCCCGAGCTCGTCGCATCACGGCCGAGCTGCAGATACTTCTCGAACAGCTGCTGAGCGGTTCCGCGGATACGAAGGTCCGGCCCATTGCTGTCGAAAACGTGGTTGCGGTTGAGTGGCACACCGCCATTGGCCCCACCGCCGGAGCCCTGGTGACGCATGGCGCCGCCATTTCCGCCGCCACCACCCCCGCTGGCACCGTTACCGCGATGACCGCGACCACGCATACGTTTGATATTCATTACTACGACGAATCGCTTTCCTGTTCGCAACCCGGCCATGCTCGTGCATCACGAGGGTCAAGGCGGCCGTCAGGTTGCACGCTTCGGACCTGGTCTCCGCAAGCTGGGTTCCGGGCCGCAGCCCTGGGAGCCGTATCGCGGATCATTGCGGGTCAACCGCCACAAAGGTCAGCTGCACCACGCATTACGCAGGCTAACCCGCTGGCCTCGGGAAGCCAACCGTTTTTTAAGAGGAGCGTAGAATCATCACACGTGGCTGCCCCGCGAGGTCCGCGCGGACGGCCACGATCGTCAACTCCGCCTGGCGAGCCAGTTCGAGCAGCGCTGCCTCCTGACCCTGTCCGAACTCGAACAAGGCAGTGCCGCCCGGGGCAAGGCAGCGATGGAGGTCCGGAAACAGGAGGCGATAGGGATCGAGACCGTCCGCCCCGCCATCCAGCGCCAGATGCGGCTCGTGCAACGCAACCTCGGGCATCAGGCCGGCGATATCACCCGCGGGGATGTAGGGCGGATTGCAGAGGATGAGGTCGAATTGGCCCGCGATTGCCCCCGTCCAGCCGCCGACCATGATCGCCGCCCGCTCCGAAAGACCGAGTCGCCCGGTATTCTCCTGCGCCACGGCAGCCGCCGTCGCCGAGCGGTCGACGCCGAGCCCCCAGGCGCCCGAAAACTCCTGTAGCGCAGCCAGCAGCAGGCAGCCGGTCCCGGTCCCAAGATCGAGAATACGCCGAACGCCACGCTCCGGGTAAAGGGTTACGGCACTTTCGATGATCAGCTCGGAGTCGGGGCGCGGGACCAGCGTGTCGGGCGTCACGCGGAAGTCGAGGCTCCAGAACTCCCGATGGCCGAGAAGAACCGCCGTCGGTGTCCGCGCGGCGCGGCGCGCAATCAGCCGGCCGAAATGCTCTTCCTCGTCCGAGGTAACACCATCCGGCCGCCGGCGCAGCAGACCCGCGAGATCAACACCCAGCACATGGGCCAGAAGAATGCGGGCTTCGCGATGCGGCTCCTCGATTCCCGCCCTGCCGAGAACGGAGGATGCGCTCCGCAGCGCCTCCTCGACCGTCAGGGTCACGCCTCCGCTGACGCGAAGCTCGCGAGGCGCGCCGCCTGATCCTCGGCGGCCAGGGCCGCGATGATCTCGTCCAGCTCGCCCATAATGACCCGGTCAATCTTGTAGAGCGTGAGGTTGATCCGGTGGTCGGTCACCCTGCCCTGCGGGAAATTATAGGTGCGGATGCGTTCGCTGCGGTCGCCGGTGCCAACCTGGGAACGACGATCCGCCGCCCGAGTGGCATGCAGGTTCGCGCGCTGCCGCTCATACATCCGGGCACGCAGGATTTTCATCGCCTTCGCACGGTTCTTGTGCTGGCTCTTCTCTTCCTGCATCGCCACGACGATCCCGGTAGGGATGTGGGTGATGCGGACCGCGCTCTCGGTCTTGTTGACGTGCTGGCCGCCGGCCCCCGAGGCGCGGTACACATCGACCCTCAGATCGCTTTCGTTGACCTCAACATCGACCTCCTCGGCTTCCGGCAGCACGGCGACGGTCACGGTTGAGGTATGGATGCGCCCCTGGCTCTCGGTCTCGGGCACGCGCTGCACGCGATGCACGCCGGACTCGAACTTCAGCCGGGCGAAGACGTTCCGCCCGGTGATATTGGCAATCCCTTCCTTGAGGCCGCCGAGCTCCGTATCGGCATATTCCATGATCTCAAAGCGCCAGCCCTGAGCCTCGGCATACCGCTGATACATGCCGAACAACTGCGAGGCAAAGAGACCTGCCTCATCGCCGCCCGCAGCGGGCCGTATTTCCAGGATGGCGGAGCGCTCGTCCGCCTCATCCTTGGGCAGAAGCGCGATCTGGATCTCGCCCTCCAGCTGCGGAATACGGCCCTTGAGGGATTGCGCCTCGGCTTCGGCCAATTCCCGCATCTCCGGGTCGGCAAGCATGGCGGAGGCTTCGGCAAAGTTTCGTTCCGTCGTGCGGAGCTCCGTGATCAAGGCGACGACCTGCTCGATCTCCGCCAGTTCGCGGGACGCCCGCACGAAGCCCTCGCCGGTCACGCCCGAGGCGAGCTGGTCGCGCAACTCGTCCGCGCGCGCCACGATATCGTCGAACTTGGCAGCCAGGCTCACGCGACAGGCTCCCCGGGCAAGGCCTGCAGGGCGGCCACCAGCTCCGCCAGGGGGATCTGGCGCTGGTCGCCGCTGACCAGGTCCTTGAGCTGCGCCACGCCACGTGCCGCTTCCTCGGCGCCCAGGATGACCGCGGCGCGCGCCCCGCTGCGATTGGCCCGCTCCATCCGGCGACGCAGATTGCCGCGATAGCCGATCTCGCTGCGGATTCCGGCGTTCCGCAGGTCTTGGACGAGGGCGAAGGCTTCTCCCTCGGCATCCTCGCCGGCGGGGATCACGGCGACCGGCGCGACCGGGGCCTCGGGTTGCGCGATGAGCATCGCCATCCGCTCGATTCCCGCGGCCCACCCGACGGCGGGCGTCTGCGGTCCGCCCATCTCCGCCACCAGTCCGTCATAGCGACCACCGCCCATCACCGTACCCTGCGCGCCGAGGCTCGTCGTGACGAACTCGAAGGCCGTATGGCTGTAGTAGTCGAGGCCACGGACGATCCGGGAGTTCTCGGCAAACGGAATGCCGAGCCGCGCCAGATGCCCGCGCACCGTGTCGTAGAAGCGCGCGGCCTCAGGCGTCAGATGGGCAGCGATGGTCGGTGCGTCGGCCACGACACGCTTGTCGCCCTCGTCCTTGCTGTCGAGGATCCGCATCGGGTTGCGCGCCAGCCGCGACCGGCTGTCCTCCGAAAGCGCCGCCTCATGAGCGGTGAAATAGCTGACCAGCGCCGCGCGATAGGCGCCCCGGCTCTCGCTATCGCCGAGCGTGTTGACCTCCAGCATCACATCCGAACTCAGGCCGAGTTCAGTCAGAATCTGCCAGCCGCAGGCGATGACCTCGGCATCGGCAAGCGGTTCGGCCGGGCCGATCAGCTCGAGCCCGATCTGATGGAACTGGCGGTAGCGACCCTTCTGCGGCCGCTCGTACCGGAACATCGGACCCGCATAGAAGACTTTCTGAGGCAACGACTGGGTA
>Ga0335072_10011507_pt1 | contig 12670 bp, 8 predicted proteins | sample Lox_Sample_21_FD_206725 | JGI IMG/M metagenome (GOLD analysis project Ga0335072, IMG submission 206725) | Soil microbial communities from Loxahatchee National Wildlife Refuge, Florida, United States - Lox_Sample_2.1 | ecosystem: Environmental > Terrestrial > Soil > Wetlands | place: USA: Florida...
CATAGCGATCCAAGGCGCTGTCCTTCGAGCGAAGTGCAATTCCAGCGCGGGCACAGGAGAAGCCGCCTCACAAGTTTAGCCTTGCGCTTGCGCCGCAAACAAGTCAGTCGGAGCTCAATCTGCTTCAGAATTCGGCCAAGAATCCGCCGAACTCAATATTTTCGGTGGAATATGTACATCGCGGAATGGTCGCCCCATCGATGCCAGCTATCGCTCGAGATCGGGAATTGCTCCTCGAGACTGTATCCCTGACAGACGAACTGCTGAAGTCGATCGAGGAGAGCTTCGTCCCGCGGGGGCACCCTGTCCGTTTGCCAGGAATAGCCGTCGTCTACATAGACCAAGAATTCGGGGCGGTTGCGAGCGATTTCGCCGATCATCTGTTCTTGCATGGAGTGGGCAAACTTCTGCCGCTCGGTCAGAGGGAACATGTAGATATACCCGGTGGCGGAGCGACGGTGCGCGTAGAAGTAGATAGCCGGTTCGGAGCCAAGAACTGCGACTTCATCGGACTCCGAAGAGTGGGTGCGGATGTATTCCCCGGCCGCCGCCGACTGTACACATCCGTCAGCGCATCCCGAGCCTTGCGAATCGTGCTCTCTCCCGTAGACAGCGAGCGGGTCCAGCCGGAAGTAGACGTTCCAGTGGCCGTGAATCGAAAAGCCACACGCGATGATGAATGAGGTTAGCGGAATGTAGGCCAGCCAGCGCTTTGATTGACTGCGTAAACGATCCTGTGCGGCGGCGATGGCAATTCCGGTCCAGAGCGCGATTGCCGGTAGCAGAACGATGAAATAATGCGGGCGGAAATAAAGGCCGGGGCAAACTGCCGTAAAAGAAAAGAGCAGAAATCCAACCGAAAATGTGCTGCGCCGGCGGACCTTTCGGTTCCATAACATCGCTGTGAGCCCAACCGCCGCAATTCCCCAGATCAAGAATGGGCGGATCACCCAAGGACCGACCACGCGCAACTCTTTCCAGCCATCACGCAAACTCAGGATTGAGCCGTACGCCCGCGCATAGGAGAACGTCCAAAACCAGAATTCGCGGAACACTCCTGCCCGATACAGAATCATGCAGGTGAAGGCAAACGGGACGGCGACTCCGCACAAGAATATTGCGCTGCCAGCCGCGAGTCGGCGGCGCGAACCCGTGCGTTCGATCCATAGCCAATACAAAAACGCGAAAACTGCGAAGACAATTCCGGGCTGCTTCATTAAGAATGCCAGGCCGAGTGCGACCCCGCTCAGGAATAGGAGAGCACGGCGGCCGGTCTCGATGGCATGGAGCAGAAGCAGAATGCCGGCCAGCTCCGCCAGGACGACGAAATGAGTCGCGTGGCCTTGGAGCCCAAGCACGGATGACCGCGTGGAAAGTAGAGCGTACGTGCATGCGGACACGACTCCGACGAGCGGACCATGAAGATATTTTCCAAGCAGGAACACCAGAAAGGTGGCTGTGGCATTCACCAGCATGACTCCGAGGTGAATTCCTGCGACGGTATCTCCGAATACGGCCATGATTAAGGCGTAAGCCGCGTATGTTCCGGGCAGCTTCATGTTGTAAGCGAACCGGTAGGGCGGGATGCCATGGAGTATTAATTGGCCGGCGTACGCGTATTCGCCTTCGTCCCGTTCCAGTGGCATGGTGCTCAGACGCACCCGCACAAACGCAAAGAAACCTATGACAATGATGAGGGCGGCATAAAGGGCATAGCGCTCCCAGCGCTTCGAGACCTTCGCCAATTCCGAGCTTTGGGGATCGCTGGCTTCCAGTTGCGGAATGGTCGTTATGGTATCGGAAATCACGGTGTTCCACTGAGATCCTATTTTACGTGCTTACTGTCGCCCTGAGTCGTTCCGCCATCGCGAGGGAATTCGCGATGCTTGAAAGTTCGACCGCGAAACTTGAAACTGTGTCTATGCCGCATTCCCTGGCGCAGGAACAAGACATCCTGAAGCGCTCGTCGCCAAAACAGCCGCCGCGTGTCACTTCTCGACGCATCGGCATTCATACCTCGAGCGCAGGAGGCGTTCAGAATGCCGCTGAACGTGCCTACCGTCTGGGCTGCAATACGCTGCAAATCTTCTCATCGAGCCCGCGGCGCTGGGCTCCTTATGAACTGAGCAACGTGCAATGCACCGAGGTTATCCGTTTGCGGGCTAAATACGATTTGACGCCTCTGGTGATTCATACCAACTACCTGGTCAACCTCGCCAGCTCGAGTGAGATGTTCTTGAAGCAATCCATGCAGGCGTTTCGCGGCGAGGTTGAACGCGCGCTGGCACTTGGCGCGGAGTATCTGGTGTTGCATCCTGGGTCGTTTCGCGGCGCCGACCGTGAGCAGGGACTGCTTCGCACGGCAGCGACGATCGCGGCCTCGACTGAGGGGTTGGATCTCGCGAAAGGAGGATTGACGATCCTGATCGAAAATACGGCGGGATCGGAATTCTCGCTCGGTGGAAACTTCGAGCAGGTGGCAGAAGTACTCGACCGTCTGCGGGGAATCGTTCCGGTTGGTGCATGTATCGACACATGTCACACTCACGTTGCTGGGTACGACATTGTCAGTCAGGACGGCTTGTATGCAACTCTGCGCCATCTCGACAGTGTGATTGGGTTAAATCAGGTCAAGGTTTGGCACTGCAATGACGCGAAAGCGGCCCGAGGATCGAAGCTGGATCGGCATCAGCACATCGCGAAGGGAACAATCGGCAAGGAGACGTTTCGCATTCTTCTGAATGATCCGCGGCTGGCCCATGCGGCATTTATTGCCGAAACTCCGATTGATAAACCAGGGGATGATCGAAGAAATGTGGCTGCGCTAAAGCGCCTCGTGAAGAAGTAGTTACCAATCGCTTGGTTACGCCAGGCAAGCTGCAAAACGCGATGCGGCGACCTTCCCGGCACGCCCCGTTGTAAAATCTAGGTTTTAACTACTGAGAAAGTCTCCACTATGTCGCACGAAGAAAAATCGGAGGTCACCATCGCCCACGCCGATCGTCCGAATGACGAACGCTATGACGCCCAGCGGGTCGAGAGCAAATGGGCGGCGCGATGGCAGCAGGATGCGTCTCGCTATGCGGCCGAGCGCGATTCATCGAAGAAGAAATATTACGTCCTAGAGATGCTGCCGTATCCCTCCGGCGCGCTGCACATGGGACACGTCCGCAATTATTCGATTGGCGATGCGCTTGCGCGCTACATGTGGATGAACGGTTATAACGTGCTTCATCCCATGGGCTGGGATTCGTTTGGCTTGCCTGCTGAAAACGCCGCGATTTCGGCGAACACCCCACCGCGCGAGTGGACCCTGCGCAACATCGCAAATATGAAGGCGCAGATGAAGCGTCTTGGCTTTGCCTACGATTGGTCGCGCGAAGTCACAACCTGTTTGCCTGAGTATTATCGCTGGAACCAGTGGTTCTTCCTCAAGCTCTACGAGCGCGGATTGGCTTATCGCAAGAAGAGCAAGGTCAACTGGTGCCCAAAATGTTGCACCGTACTGGCCAACGAACAAGTCGTGAACGGATGCTGCTGGCGTCATGAAGATACGCCGGTGGAGCAACGGGAACTCGAGCAATGGTTCCTTCGCATCACTAACTACGCGGAAGAGTTGTTGCGCGATCTGGACAAACTGGACGGCTGGCCGGAAAAAGTTCGTACCATGCAGCGCAACTGGATCGGCCGTAGCGAGGGCACGCTCATCGATTTCAAACTCGATTATGGTCCGGATCATCGCGGTTTCGGGCCAGCGGGTTCGACGATCACGGTTTTTACCACGCGCGTGGACACGATTTTCGGAGCAACCTCGATCCAGCTTGCTCCCGAGCACCCCATTGTTGCCGATCTCACAGCGGCGAATCATGATCTGCGTGTGAAGGTCGATCAGCTCATCGCGGAACAGCGCAAAGCAAAGGAATCCGGCGATATCGGCGCAATCGAAAAACACGGCGTGCCGACTGGACGCTACGCGATCAATCCATTCAACAACGAAAGAATCCCGGTGTGGGTCGCGAATTACATTCTGATGGATTACGGCACCGGCGCGATCATGAGCGTGCCCGCGCACGACGAGCGGGACTATGAGTTTGCCAAGAAGTACAATCTCGAAATCCGGCTGGTCATTCTTCCGATCTCAAATGATCCGGAGGAAACGATGACGGAGCCTCCTATGCCCTTCACTGCGCACGACGGCATGGTGATCAATTCCGGCATCTACAGCGGGATGAGTTGCGCCGACGCGATTAAGAAGATGTCTGCCTATGCCGAGCAGAAGGGGATTGGCAAGGCCACCGTCACGTATCGCTTGAAAGACTGGGGCATCTCGAGGCAGCGATACTGGGGCACGCCGATTCCCATGCTGTATTGCGACAAGGATGGCATCGTTCCCGTGCCGGAAAAGGACTTGCCGGTAATCCTGCCCGAGAACGTCGAGATCACGCTGACCGGCGGGTCTCCACTTTCTCGTGTGCCGGAATTCGTAAATGCGACGTGTCCGAAATGTGGAGGGCCTGCGCGGCGCGAAACCGACACGATGGACACGTTCGTCGATTCCTCCTGGTATTTCTATCGTTATACGGACGCGCACAACGACCGCGCGCCTTTCGATGGCAATGTTGCCGATTACTGGTTCCCCATCGACCAATATATTGGCGGCGTCGAGCACGCCATTTTGCACCTGATCTATTCGCGCTTCTGGACGAAGTTTATGCGCGATCTTGGCATGGTCACGAACGGTGAACCGGTGGAGCGTCTATTCACGCAGGGCATGGTGATCAAAGACGGCGCGAAGATGTCGAAGAGTCTCGGCAACGTGGTCTCGCCCGATGAGATGGTCGCGCGTTATGGGGCCGATGCTGCTCGTCTTTATAGCTTGTTCGCGGCGCCTCCGGATCGCGATCTCGATTGGCAGGATTCGGGCATCGAGGGCATCCAGAGATTTCTGGGACGTGTGTACCGGTTCTTTATGCGACACGGCCCGCCCCGGGGTGCTTCGGCGGATTCACCTTCCGCGGATTTGAAGCCGGAAGCGCGTTTGCTTCAGCGCAAGCTCCATCAGACGATCAAGCGCGTGAGCGACGATTTTCAGGGACGCTGGCATTTCAACACCTGCATCTCCGCGATTATGGAGTTGGTGAACACCCTTTATGCGGCGGACGGTGCAATTTCCAGGAACTTGATCCCTAACGTTCTGGTGGCTGAGGTTCAGCGCAATGTTGTTCTATTGCTCGCACCGTTCGCTCCCTACCTAGCACACGAACTATGGGAGATGCTGGGCGAAACCTCGCCTCTGTTGACGGCGCCATGGCCGAAGTACGATCCGGAACTGGCGAAAGAGGAAGAGATTGAGATTCCGGTCCAGATCAATGGCAAGGTGCGCAGTCGGATCGTCGTGCCCGCAGACGCCACAGAAGAATTCGTTCTCGAACGTGCTCTTGCGGACGAAAAAGTGCGGGCCGCAATTGCCGGAAAGCAGATCGTCAAGAAAATCTACGTCTCCGGGAAATTGGTCAATCTCGTCGTGAAGTAGAGGGGCGAACGTAAGATGCGCTCCGCGCTGGCTAGCTGGAGCGGGCCGCGAGGGCCCGCTCTGTGCCTTCAGCTAACCCGCTGTTCCGGAGAGTATCAGCGCATCTTTGCGATTGTTGAATTGAATCTCCTCCACGCGATTGCCGTGATTGGGCACTGCTCTCACCGTCACCGCGCTATATGGGGCAGGCTTGGCCAACGGCTTTAGTTCTGCTTTCGTCGTCGCGACAGTTTTGCCGTTCTGCACAATGGCGACATTCACAATTCCGTTTGTGCCGGTCCACATCGCTTTGTAGTGGCCCGGCTGAAGCTGAATTGCACCCAATCGCGCCGGTTGTGCCAGGTCGAAAGATCCTGCGTCCTTGGTCTTGGCGAACGCCGCAGCCGAGAAGATCAGGGCAAATACACACACAAGCGCCAGAAAATCTGCAGTTCGCATAATGATTGCTCCTCAAATTTTTCTTGTGCACGTGCTCAGTTACATGGATGCACGCCGGCGGAGCAGAAGTTGCATGATGTATCGTAGGACGATACATCTGCGGAAGGAGGAGGGCTTTCGTCGGGTAGACGGTCGATTCTTCTAGCCATGCAAAAAGGGGCCAAAATGCCGAGATGGGTTATTCTCATTGCGTGCCTGGCATCTCGCCCACTATCGAGGGATTCCGCGCTGCGTTCCGGCGACCCGCGCTGTCGTTCGCGGAAGTCCTCTGGCGCTGGACTGTCGGCGCATCTGCCGTGACGCTCGTTGTTTTTGGCGTGATCGAGTATCTCGACACGCTGCCGGTCACGGGAGGCGAGATTCTTTTCCTGCAGACCAAACAACCAATTCTGATCGCTCAAGCGATTGCGCACATCTTGCGCGGAACCGGGGCGCGCGCAATTGCCGCCGCCCTGACCGCCGGCCTCGCCTTGGCACTGCTTTGGATGATCGCCGCATCTCTGGGCCGGTTGGCGACGGTTCCGATCTTGCTGGACTATTTTCGTGCACAGGCTGCGCCTGTTTCTGGCAGTCCTTTCACCAGCCAAGAAACGCAGCCGACGAGCGATATTTCGCTGCACATTTTTCGATGTTTGTTTCGTTTGAATTTTCTACGGGCAGCTTTAGCGGTTGCCGCGATCTCGGGGGTAGTAGGGGCAGGCGGTCTGGCTCGGGTTACGTCATCCGAGGCCGGTCCGGCCGTTGCGGTGCTCGTATTCCTGTCATTCGTCGCGCTCGTTTGCACCGCGTGGTGGGCTTTGAACTGGTTCCTGTCTCTGGCCGCATTATTTGCGGTTCGCGATCGGAACGACGCTATGAGCGCGATTTCTGCCGCCGTTTCTCTCTGTCGCGATCACGCCGCGGCGGTGTTTGCCGTCAGCTTCTGGAGCGCCCTCATTCACCTCGTCATATTCATTGCAGGGAGCACCGTTGTTCTCCTGCCGCTTGGACTGGCTGCGGCGCTCTCCTGGCGAATCGTCGTGGGCGCATCGGCCGTGATTACGCTGGCGTACTTCGCTGTAGTGGACTGGGTCTACATGGCGAGACTGGCCGGCTATGCCTGCATTGCGGAGTTGCCCGAGGCTGAGCCGGTGCCTGCGACACCTACGCTGGCTGCAATACCGCCTACGGGATCGTCCGCACGGATGGCTCAACTCGAAGGCGTTGTTGATCGAGATGAACTGATTCTGAGCGATGTGCCGGACCGCGCTCGAGAGTCGTGAATCGCGGCTCGTGAGCGGACACAGAAATCAGCTTGTAAACAGCGAGTTCTTTACATGCTCTCGCTGAATCTGAGAAACTCGCTTGTGGCGAATCGGGCGCACAGAAAGCAAAACTCCCTCAATAACTCCCCAGTCACTCAATCGTTAATCGACCAATCCATTGTCATCCTCGATTTCGGAGCCCAGTACACGCAGCTGATCGCGCGCCGCATCCGCGAGCAAAGTGTATTCTCGGTCGTTTTACCGTGCACGGCCAAGCTGGACGAGATCAAGAGCTACCACCCGGTCGGGATTGTGCTTTCGGGCGCACCGTGGTCGGTTTACGACAAAGATGCTCCCCCCGCGGATGTGCACGTTTTCGATCTGGGTTTGCCGGTGCTTGGCATCTGCTATGGATTGCAGTTCATGGTCCATACTCTGGGCGGGAAAGTGCGCCCTGCCGAGAAGCGCGAGTATGGCCACGCGGAAATCGACATCGTTTCCGACTCCGTTCTCTTCCAGGGCCTGGCCAGGAAACTCGCGGTCTGGATGTCGCATGGAGACGAAGCGTTGGAATTGCCTCCTGGTTTCGAGTTGATGGCAAAGACTCACTACGCCGTCGCCGGGATTCAGAATGTAGCGAAGAAATGGTATGCGGTGCAGTTCCATCCCGAAGTGCATCACACACCACAGGGCACGCAGATCCTTAGGAATTTCGTTTTTCAGATTTGCCAAGCGCAGCCGATCTGGACGCCGCAGCACTTTATCCAGACGACGATTGAACAGATAAAGCAGCAAGTCGGCGTCGGACGCGCCATTTGCGCGCTTTCAGGCGGAGTAGATTCGTCCGTCGCGGCTGTTCTGGTCGACCGAGCATTGCGCGATGAGAAGGGCAAATCACGTCTGACCTGCGTTTTCGTGAACAACGGCGTTCTGCGAAAAAACGAATTCGAAAAGGTGCAGAAGACGCTGCGCGACAAGCTTGGACTTCACCTCGATGCCGTAGACGCAACCGACCGATTCCTCGGCAGACTTGCCGGCGTGAGCGATCCGGAGAAGAAGCGCAAAATCATCGGCAATGATTTCATTAAAGTTTTTGAGCGAGAGGCTCAGCGGATCGAGAAGAACGAAGGCAAGGTCAAGTGGCTGGTGCAAGGAACGCTCTATCCCGATGTGATCGAATCCCGCTCGGTGCGTGGGCCTTCGCAGGTCATCAAATCGCACCACAATGTCGGCGGCTTGCCCGAGAAGATGAAGCTGAAATTGATCGAGCCCCTTAAAGATTTGTTCAAGGATGAAGTTCGCAAGATCGGACGCGATCTCCACATGCCCGAAGAAATACTGCAACGGCAGCCGTTTCCCGGCCCGGGGCTGGCCGTCCGCATTCTCGGGGAAGTCACACGGGAGCGGCTGGCACTGCTGCGCGAGTGCGACGACATCGTGGTCAGCGAAATCAAGGAAGCCGGCCTGTACTCAAAAATCTGGCAATCGTTCGCTGTGCTCCTGCCGGTAATGTCGGTGGGTGTGATGGGCGACCAGCGCACTTATGCTTACACGTGCGCGATCCGGGCTGTGACCTCTGAAGATGGCATGACGGCCGATTGGGTGCAGCTTCCGTACGAAGTGTTGAAACTGATCTCCACGCGAATTGTGAATGAAGTGAAAGGCGTGAACCGCGTGGTGTATGACGTCACTTCCAAGCCGCCTGGCACGATTGAATGGGAGTGAAAATCGGACCTCAGGCGTGTCGACCTCGCACCGTCACTTCTGGCTCCTGGTTTTTTCAAACAGCGCTGAACCTGCTCCCACCTGGTCCCGGCGGACCGTCTGCATCGAGAAGGCAGGCACGCACACCGCGATATATTCGGCTCCGCCTTCGGCCGGAGTCGAGTAGCGCACCCATTCTCCCGCGTGTGCGATCACGGCTTGGCCACCATGGACATCGAGCGAACCGTGCTTGTGCTCAACCCGCAGCATCCCTTTTAGAACGATCGTGAACTCATCGAACTCCGGTGTCTGTCCGGGCTCGACCCAACCTTCGGGACTGCGCATATGCGCCACGCTGGCGGCCGATGTCTTTGAATTGACGCGGCCGACGTATTCGTCAATCAGCTTCGGCTTGTTTCCTGCGGCTTCAATGCGTGTCGGCTGTGTGATAAGAGTCGGCATCTCTACTGTACCGGCGCGAGAATTGCATCCAGCCGGTCGGGCACGGACTCGACTCTTTCCAGATGCGGGTACCGCAGTCCGCCGTGGTAATCCACGTTGAAAGTAAGGAACTCGCCATCGCGCTTGAGTAGAAGCTTGATCGGCGCATGATTATTCTCGGCGGCAACAATCGCCTCGCGCAGATGTTCCACACTGAAAGCCTGGTCGTTCACCGCTTCCAACTGCATATCTGGAGTCACGCCTGCCTTGAACGCCGGACCATCCCAAATTACATCAGCGATCATGCCGGGGCCACCCGAGTTACTTCCTGAATTTGGTCCGCCTGCGCCACTTACGGAGAATCCGATCGAGGTAGCGAAACTGGTTCCGCGAGAGCGGTCCATGTGCTTCATCCAATCCGGTTCCGCGTCGTTGTAAACCAGGCGATAACCGCCGTGAGTGATTCCATCTTCGGGAACTTGCGGTTCGACCTGATAGACCCGCGTGCGAAAGAATTCCACCCAATCGTATGGCTGCACCGAATTCAGGGTCTTCTCGAGGTCTTCCAATGTGTAGGTGACAGTGACATAACTTCCGTTATCGATTCCGTAGAATAGTTTAGCGAAGTCGTCCAGAGATTTTTGTCCGTTGCTCAGTTCGCGGATCTTTGTGTCGGCGTCGAGCCAGACGAGGTCCGATTCCGGATAGTAGTCGTACGAACGCTGCCAACTCGGCCAGAACTCTGGCGCGGTAAAGTGAGCCGAGATGATCGGCTGATTGGTCGTATCTTCCAACGAACGCCAGGTGCGTCCGGGACTGATCTCAAAACTCGCCGCAATCCCTGCAATCTCGTCGTGGGCTTGTTCCAGCGTGCGCATTCCAGAACGCGCGGTCAAAACATTGCCGTAATAATCCGTCAACCCTTCGTAGACCCAAAGAAGATCGTTCCGCATCGGCTCGTTGAAGTTTGCCGTCCATAGATCGGCCGGACGCCGAAACTTTCCGTTCCATGAGTGCGTGTATTCGTGCGGCAAAAGAGCGCGGCCGGCGACCCCTGCGGCCCAATCAGTGAAGTAGTTGGCGCGCGTTCCATCCTCACTCGACTGATGGTGTTCCAATCCCTTGCCGCCAACCGTGTCACTAAGGGAAAACAGGAAGTCATAGTGATCGTAATGATGTGAGTTGAACAGCTTCTGCGCCTGAACTACCAGATTTTTGTGAAACTGCAGCTCCTCCGCCGTCATCTCGAGTTGCTCCGGCTTGTCAGCGAAAACGTCCAGATAGACCGGATTATCAGGACCCGTGGACAGATCCACACGCTTGTAATTGATGCCGGCATACAACGGCGAATCGATGAACGTGTTCAGCGAGACGTCTTTGAACTGTACCGAATTCCCATTCTGCGAGTTCACATCCAGCGCGGTGGCGAATTTCCATCCCTCCGGCAACTTCAACTGGGGAGCAAATCGAATGCGTCGCGAGAAGTATCCCGCCGGATAGAGAAGGACACTGTTCCATGTCAGGTCGGCAATTTTGGTCGAGATGCGTCCTTGCTGGGATCTTATCGGAGCCAGATATTGGAAGTTAAGGTCGAGCGAAGTCGCGTCCTTCGGTACGTCGATGTGGAATGCCCACATGTTCACACGATCACGCACCCAGGGAATCCGTTTTCCGTCGGCATTGATGACAAGCCCAGCCAAGTCTCCCACCGGGTTCGAGGGCGAGTGATTGCCGGGCAGCCATTGCGGATACAGCAGAATCATCGGTCCCGGCTTCACAGGAATCGTCTCTCGGATGTTCAACACGCGGTCGTTCACGTTTGTCATATCCACGCTGAGCGAAATTGTGCCCGCATAAGGCTGGTCGATGGGGTCGGGAACAGGCGGAGGCAGCGGTGCGGGTTGCGGCCCCGCCGCGCTTTGGCACCAGACTGTCCCGGTGGAAGCAAGACACGAAATCGCGAGGGCGGCTGCAAGCAAACTATTGCAGAAGAACCGACGTGGCATGGATGGATTCTCCTGAACTCCGAGATTTGTATATCACATTCCTGTGAGCATCAGCGCGCACGCAGTTTACCGTCAGCGATTATCCTCTTCGCTCCTCCGTCTTCTGATCCAGTATCCATGCGGTTTTTCAGTGGAAAAATCAGGTGCTGTAAACAACGAACTACGCGAACGTCCTTATCGCTCGCACCCCGCCCTCGGAGATAACGTTTATAGATGTAGATCGATTGACCGCCGTTAGACATAGCGGGCGATCCAATGTGAATACTCCGGGGTGCGGCAGTGAAATCAAATAACAAGTTGTTGATTGTCTTCTGTTGCTTATGCGTGGCTTCCTTGTGCTGGTCACAACAGGACAGCGGAACTACTGAGAGCGGTCAGCCTTCCGCCGGATCGAACCCGGTGAAGCAAGTCATGCACTCTACGAAAGCGATTGATTATCGCCAGGGTAGCAAGAGCGACATAACGCTGAAAGGCACACCTCTGATGCCCGATGCGATGGGGAAGGCCGAGGTCGTCACCAAGTCGGGGGCGACTCAGATCAAAGTAGACGTCGATCACCTGAGGCCTGCCAGCTCATTCGGGCTGGAGTACCTGACGTACGTTCTGTGGGCTATTAGCCCCGAAGGCATTCCGTCTAATTTAGGCGAACTTATTGTAAAGGGTGGTAAGGCCAGTATTCACGCAACTACTCCAATGCAGGCATTTGCGCTCATGATCTGCGCGGAACCCTATTTCGCGGTTACACAACCCAGCGAAAAAGTCGTGGCAGAAAACAGCACCGGACCCAAGTTGCAAGGATGGTTGCGACCGATCGACGTGAGATACGAGGCTCTTCCAAGCAATGTATACAACTCGCAGGTAGCGCCCATGGGCGAGCCGGTATACGGCATCGACAAACATGTCCCTCTCAGCCTTGAGGAAGCTCGCAATGCAGTCCGTATCGCGAAAGGGGCGGATGCGCAGCAATATGCCCCCGAGGCACTGGACCACGCACAGCAACTTCTGAGCCAAGCCGACGGTTATTACAAGAACAAGCAAAACGACAGAGCCATCGCCACGGTTGCGAGAGAAGCCACGCAAGCCGCCGAAGCGGCCCGCGTAGGTGCGATCAAGGCGCAGCAGAAGGCGGAGATCGACCGGCAGAGAAAAGCCGCCGAGGAAAAAGTAGCCAAAGCGGAAGCCGAGGCCGAACAGCAGTCTAAGCAGGCACAGACTGCAGAAGCTCAAGCGCAGGCCCAGGCGCAGCAAGCGGAGCAGGCCGAGGCCGCGCAGCGAACCGCCGAACAGCAAGCGGAGCAGGCGCA
>Ga0335072_10011509_pt1 | contig 12667 bp, 12 predicted proteins | sample Lox_Sample_21_FD_206725 | JGI IMG/M metagenome (GOLD analysis project Ga0335072, IMG submission 206725) | Soil microbial communities from Loxahatchee National Wildlife Refuge, Florida, United States - Lox_Sample_2.1 | ecosystem: Environmental > Terrestrial > Soil > Wetlands | place: USA...
GCAGATCACTGTATACCTGAGGGTCCCGCTATCACCAGGCAATGCCATGGCGGGTGGCCAGGACCGCGGCCTGCGTCCTGTCCTGGACGCCCAGCTTGGCCAGCACGGAGCTGACGTGCACCTTCACTGTCTTCTCTGACACTTGCAGCGCCCGGGCGATCTCCCGGTTGGACCGCCCGGCGGTGACGAGCACGAGGACCTCGCGCTCCCGGGGGGTCAGCGCGTCCAGCCAGCCGCCGCGACCAGGAGATCCCGCTCGAAGGGACGCGGCCGCGCCCGGCGCGAGCAGGACGTTCCCGTCGTGGACCGCCCGGATCGCCCGCACCAGGGCGTCCGGGTCGATGTCCTTGTAGACCACGCCCGAGGCCCCCGCCTCTAGGGCACGGGCGGCCCACTGCGGATCGGTGGCGCTGGTCAGCACGAGCACCCGGTGCTCACCAGCCAGTTCGGGCAGCAGGGCGACGCCGTCGGTTCCTGGCAGCTTGAGGTCAAGCAGCACCACGTCAGGCGAGACCGATCCGGCCAGGGCGATCGCCGTCGGGCCATCGCCCGCCTCCCCGGCCACCGTGATGTCGTCCTGCACGGACAGCAGCGCGGCCAGCCCCTGCCTGACCACCGGATGGTCGTCAACGATCAGCACCCGGATCATCGGGCCCGCACCGGGGCCTCGAGGCGCACCGTAGTGCCCTGGCCGGGGGCTGAGGTCACCCGGAGCGTGCCCCCAGCCGCCGTGGCCCGCTGCCGCATCGACGCCAGGCCCAGCCCGCCGCCCGGGGCCGATGCGGGGTCGAACCCGGCCCCGTCATCGGTCACCTCCAGCGCGACCCGCCGGGCGGCTCCCGATACCGAGATCGTGACATGGTGGCCGCCCGAGTGCCGCAGGGCGTTGTGCAGGGCCTCCTGGGCGACCCGGTACACGGCGACCTCCGTGGCCGGGTCCAGGACCGGCAGCGAGCGCCCGGTGACCGTCACCCGCACCCCGTGCGCCCGCCCGGCCAGGTCCGCGTACCGCCGCAGGGACGCGACCAGGCCGTCCAGGGCCGGCGGCGCCAGCCCCTCGATGACCGCGCGCAGTTCGGCCTGGGCGTCGGCGACCAGCTCGGAGACGGCTGACATGGCCATGGTGGCCCGCTCGGGGTCGCGCTCGGCCAGGACGGCGGCCGCCCGGACGTGCGCGCGGATGGAGAACAGCTTCTGGGAGACGGCGTCATGCAACTCGCGGGCCAGCCGCTGGCGCTCCTCGACCGCGGCCAGTTCCCGGCTGTCGGCCAGCAGCCGCGCGTTGGTCAGCGCGATCGCCGCGTGCGCCGCGAACAGGGTCAGCAGCTCCTCGTCGCGCGCGGTGAACTGCTCGCCCGTGGCCTTACTGGCCGCGAAGATGATCCCCAGGACCTCATCTCCGGCCCTGACCGGCACGCCGATGAACGCGCCCATCGGCGGATGCGCCGACGGCAGCCAGCCGCCGTACCGAGGATCGGCGGTGATGTCGGGCAGCCGCTCCGCGGCCGCGCCGCGCAGCAGCTCGGCCAGCATGCCGTGCTGCCTGGGCAGCGGCCCTATCGCCCGCTGCTCGGCCGCGGTCAGCCCGGAGACCACGAACTCCGCGAAGGAGCCGCGCTCGTCAGGGACGCCAAGCGCGGCGTAGCTAGCCCCGGCGAGCGTCCGGGCGGAGTCCACGATCACCTGGAGTACCTCGCGCACCGGCATCTGCCGGGAGACCGCGAGCACCGCCTGGCTCACCAGCGACAACTCTCCCAGGCACTCGGTCATGAGGTCACGCTACCCGCCAGCCGGGCGGGCGGGATCGGCCGGCGGTCCTAGGACCATCGCACTAGGCCCGGCGGGCCGGGCGACCGATGCGCCGCCGGGGAAGGGAAACGTACGTTCGTGGCTATGGAAGAACGCAAGGCACTGATAACGGGCGCGTCCCGCGGCCTGGGACGCGCACTGGCCCGAGGCCTAGCCGAGGCCGGCTACCGGCTGATCACCGACGCGCGAGACGGCCAGGCCCTGACGGCCGCGCTGGCCGGGCTGGACGCGACGGCGATCGGGGGCGACATCACCCACTGCGCGCACCGCGCCGAGCTGGCCGTGGCCGCGGGGGATGGCCTGGACCTGCTGGTCAACAACGCGGGCACGCTCGGGGCCGCTCCCCGGCCGGCGCTGGCCGACTATCCGCTCGAAGCGCTGCGGGACGCGTTCGAGGTCAACGTGATCGCACCGCTGGCGCTGACCCAGCTGCTGCTGCCGGCGCTGCGCAGGCGAGGAGGCGCGGTGCTGAACATCACCTCGGACGCGGCCGTCGAGCCGTACGCGGGCTGGGGTGGCTACGGGGCCAGCAAGGCCGCGCTGGAGCAGGCCTCGGCGGTGCTCGCGGCCGAGGAGCCGGCGATCCGGGTGTGGTGGACCGACCCGGGAGACCTGCGCACCGAGATGCACCAGGCGGCGTTCCCCGGCGAGGACATCTCTGATCGCCCCGAGCCGGACACGGTCGTGCCCGGGATCGTCAAGCTGGTCACGCAGCGGCTGCCGAGCGGCCGCTATCGCCTCGGGGAGCTGCTGTGAACTTCGACCTGCCCACGGTGCTTGAGGCCCGCGAGCCAGCCGAGGCGCGCGGCCTGGCCAGGGACGGCGTGCGGCTGATGGCGAGCCGGTCGCGGGCCGGGCGGGTGACCCACCACCGGTTCACCGACCTGCCGTCGCTACTGCTGCCCGGCGACCTGCTGGTGGTGAACACGTCCCGGACGCTTCCCGCCGCGGTCCGCGCCGATGGCCTGGAGATCCACTTCTCCGGCCAGCTTCCCGACGGCGGGTGGCTGGCCGAGTTCAGGCGCCCGGCCGGGAAGACCAGCAGTCCGGGGGCGACCGTCACGACTGGCCAGGTCATCGCCCTGCCGGGCGGAGCGACGCTGGACGTGGTCAGCCCGGCGGGGGCGCGGCTGTGGCGGGTCCGCGCGTCGGTAGCCGTCCTGCCCTACCTGCTGCGGCACGGGTTCCCCATCCGTTACTCCTACGCCGCCGACGGCCAGTGGCCGCTGGGGGCCTACCAGACGGTGTTCGGCACGACCCCGGGGAGCGCGGAGATGCCGAGCGCGGCCCGCCCGTTCACCCCGCAGGTCGTGACCGCCCTGGTGGCCCGGGGGGTGGCGATCGCGCCGGTCACGCTGCACTGCGGGGTGTCGTCCCTGGAGGCCGGCGAGGACCCGTACCCGGAGTGGTTCGAGGTCACTCCGGCCACGGCCCGGCTGGTCAACCTGACCCGTCGCCACGGCGGCCGGGTGATAGCGGCCGGGACGACGGTGGTCCGGGCGCTGGAATCGGCCGTGCCGCCCCCGGGAGCCCTTGTGTCAGCGCGGGCCGGGTGGACCAGCCACGTCGTGACGCCGGAAACCGGCCTTCGGGCCGTGGACGGGCTGCTGACCGGCCTGCACGAGCCTCGCTCATCGCACCTGCGGATGCTGGCGGCCTTCCATCCCCCGCAGGTGCTCGAGCGATGCTATGAGCAGGCGCTCGCCCAGGGCTACCTGTGGCACGAGTTCGGCGACGTCCACCTGCTGCTGCCCTGAGGGCCTGCCCGGTGACGCGCTGAGCGCATAATGGCCTCGGTGCCGCACGCCCGTGAGGAGAGAACCGGTCATGGATGTTTCCCGCCAGCCCGACGACGCGATCAGGGGCCCGGCCGACAGGTTCAGCGGCGATGTCTGGATGTGGCCGCGTATCGGGGCGACGGAGCACACCGAGGTGCGCACGGTGCTGTTCACCCCGGGTGCCCGCTCGGCCTGGCACCGCCATCCCGGCGGCCAGGTGCTGCACATCACCGAGGGCGCGGGCCTTGTCCAGTCGCGCGGCGGGCCGCGCGAGGAGGTCAGGGCGGGCGACTCGGTCACGGCCGCCCCCGGCGAGTGGCACTGGCACGGCGCTGCTCCGGCCGGGTTCATGGTCCACCTGGCCGTCTCCGACGGCATCACCGAATGGGCTGAGCCGGTCACCGACGACGAGTACCAGGGCTAAGCCCGGCCCGCGGGCCTATCGCCAGTGGTTCAGCGGCAGCGGTCCGCCGGCCAGCACGGTGCGAATGGCGAACGTAGAGCGGGCCTCGGTCACCGGGCCGATCGCCAGGATCTGGTCAAGCAGCACCTGCTCGTAGCGGCCGAAGTCGGGGACGGCCGCCTCCACCAGGAAGTCGTCGGCCCCGGAGACCACGAAGCACGCGACCACCTCGGGTATGCCCAGCAGCGCCTGCTCAACCAGCATGGACGTCTCGCGGGAGTGCCCCGCGACCTTGAGCCCGATGAACACGGTCAGGCCGAGGCCGGCCCGGGCCCGGCTGACCTCGGCGTGGTAGCCGGCGATGATGCCGTCCGCCTCCAGCGCCTTGACGCGGCGCAGGCAGGCCGACGGGGACAGGCCGACGGCGTCGGCGAGGTCCACGTTGGCGATGCGGCCGTCGCGCTGCAGCTGAGCGACGATGGCATGATCAACCCGGTCTGGCACGTGCTCCACCATGAAGATCGTCCTATTGCTTGATATGCACAACATTATTGCGCAATCTAGGCGCAGCTGGGCATTATTTGCCATCGCGTGCGAGCCGGTTTCGGCGAGGCTTGAGTCGTGACGGACACGCTCTCGCCCCGCAGCAGCCGCCCCCGGACTGACTACCCCGGGCCGCGCCCGGCCGCGGCGCCGCTTTCTACCGTTCGCGGGGCCGCCCTCTATATCGGCGCCCTGCTCGGGCCGGGCCTGCTGCTATTGCCGGGCCTGGCCGCCGCCGAGGCCGGCCCGGCCTCGGTGCTCGCCTGGGCCGGCCTGCTCGTGCTGTCCGCCTTGTTCGCGCTGGTCTTCGCCGCGCTCGGCCGGGCCTTTCCGTCGGGAAGCGGGGTGACAGGCTACGTGACGGCCGGCCTCGGTGACCGGGCGGGACGGGCCGCGGGCTGGATGTTTCTGGCCGGGGTGGTCACGGGCGCTCCGGTCGTCTGCCTGATCGGGGCCGGCTACGTCACCGCCCTCACCGGTGGCGGCCAGCTGGCCCGGGCGGGCGACGCGGCGCTGCTGCTGCTCGTCGTCCTGATGCTGGCCGCCTGCGGGCTGCGGGCCAGCAGTGCCGCCCAGCTGCTGCTGGTCGGCCTGCTCGTCGCGGTGGTCGGGGCGGCCGTCGCCCTGTCGCCCCGAGCGGCCCGGGCGGCCAACTGGATGCCGTTCGCCCCGCATGGGTGGCTGGCCGTCGGCCACGCGGCGGCCACGCTGATGCTGTCCTTCGTCGGCTGGGAAGCGGTCGCTCCGCTGACCATCCGGTTCGCCGACCCGTCACGGCAGCTGGCCCGGGTGATCGCGATCGCCCTCGCGGTGACCAGCCTGCTCTACCTCGGCCTGGCCGTCGCCACCATCGCCGTGCTCGGTCGCGGTGCCGGCACGCTGGTCCCGCTGGCCGCACTGCTGCGGTCCGCGGTCGGCCCGGCCGGGATCCCGGCCGCCGCGGCGGTAGCGGTGGTGCTCACGCTTGGCACGACCAACGCCTACATCAACGGGGCCGCCGCGATGGCCGGCGCCTTGCTGGCGCCACGCCCGGACCGCGCCGGCGCCGCGGGCCCGGGCTCCCCGGTGAAGGCCGGACCTGGCCGCCCGGCTCGCACGCTACTGGCCGCGATCGCGGCCTGCGGGCTGGTGCTGATCGCGTTGTACGGACTCGGCCTGGTCAGCCCGGCGGCCCTGGTGATGGTTCCGACGGCGCTCTTCCTCGCCGTCTACCTCGGCTGCATGGCCGCGGCCACCCGGGTGCTGCGCGGCCGGCCACGCTGGGCCGCCCTGCCCGCCGCGGCCTGCGTCCTGGTCATGCTCGGCTACTGCGGCTGGGCGCTGGCAGGCCCGGCGGCCGTCGCCGCGGCCCACGTCGCTAGGGCAGCCGCAGCAGGGCGGCGGCGTTCTGGCCGGCGATCCTGGCCTTGTCGGCCGGGCTGACCGGAAGGGCGTCCAGCATCTGGCGCCCGTGGGCATTGGCCGCGAACGGGTAGTCGACGCTGAACAGCACCCGCTCGATGCCCATGACCGCGATGCTGCACAGCACGGGCGGCAGCGAGAACATCCCGCTGGTGGTCACCCAGATGTTGCGGTGGACGTACGTGCTCACCGGATGCGGCAAGCCGGTCAGGGCGGGCGGCAGCACCTGATCGACCCGGGCCAGCATGAACGGCAGCATCTCGCCGCAGTGCCCGATGATCAGCCGCAGCCGCGGGTGCCGCTCGAAGGTCCCGGCCGCCACGAGGCGCAGGGCGTGCAGCCCGGTCTCGGCGTGCCAGCCCCACGCGTTGGTGGCGAGCCGCGCGGCCACGGCGGGCTTCAGCCCGCCGAACAAGACGCCTTCCACGTCCGGGGGTGGCGGGGCCGGGTGCAGGTACAGCGGTACGTCGAGCTCCTCGAACGCCGCCAGCACGGGCTGGAAGCGCTCGTCGTCGAGGAAGGCGCCGTTCGTGCCGATGGTGCTGTGGATCATCGCGCCCACCAGGCCCAGGCTCGTGACGCTCCGGTTGAGCTCCCTGACCGCCGCCGCCGGGTCGCCGGTGGGCAGCGTGGCGAACCCGGCCAGCCGATCCGGGTGGGCCGCGATCGCCGCGGCCAGCAGGTCGTTGGCCCGGCCCGCGGCCTGCGCGGCCGCGGCTCCGGTGAGGCCCTGCGCGGCCGCCGGGACGTGCGAGAGGACCTGCATGTCGATCCCGGCCGCGTCCATGCCCGCGATCCGGTCGCCACCCAGGTCCCTGAGCTGCTCGTCAAGGCGCGCGCCGTCGGGTCGTTCCAGCGGGCCTGTGCCGGGCGGGGAGGCGAGCTCGTCGGTCCAGAAGTGCTCTTCTAGGGCTATGGTTCGCATCGCCCCATTGTCGCGCAGCCAGCGCTGTCGGCGAGGGCATGATCGCGGCTATCGGGGCACGCCGGTCAAGCCCGTGCTGTCCGGTTACGGCCAACGGCCGGCCCCGCGGCTGCCAATCAGCCTCGGCGGGTGCTAGCGTGCCGATCATGCGGATCGGCCTGTTCGTCACGTGCCTGACCGACACGCTGTTCCCGGAGACCGGCAAGGCCGTGGTCACCGTGCTTGAGCGGCTCGGGCACCAGGTGGAGTTCCCGGCGGGCCAGGCCTGCTGCGGGCAGATGCACTTCAACACCGGCTACCGCCGGGAGGCCGCCGCCATGGTTCCCGGCTTCGCCCGGGCCTTTGGCGACTACGAGGCGATCGTCACGCCGTCTGCCTCGTGCGGTGCGATGGTCCGCGAGTACTACCCGGTGCTTGCCCAGCCGGACCAGGCGCTGGCCGCGGACGTGGCCGCGCTCGTCCCCCGCGTCCATGACCTTGCCACCCTCCTCGTGGACGTTCTGGGCGTGGAGGAGGTTGGCGCGCACTTCCCGCACCGGGTCACCTACCACCCGACCTGCCACAGCCTGCGGATGATGCACGTCGGCGAGGCACCGTACCGGCTGTTGCGCAAGGTGGGCGGCATCGAGCTTGTCGACCTGCCGGACGCCGAGATCTGCTGCGGGTTCGGCGGGACGTTCTCGGTCAAGAACCCGGACGTGTCCGCGGCCATGTGCACCGACAAGGTCGCCGCCGTCCGGCAGACGAGCGCCGAGGTGCTGTGCGCCGGTGACGACTCCTGCCTCATGCACATCGGCGGCGCGCTGTCCCGGATGCGCACCGGGGTGCGGGTCATGCACCTTGCCCAGATCCTCGCGGCCAGCGACGGGACTGCCGCCTCCCAGGGAGCCGCCCAATGACCACGCGCGCCCGGGCGGGCCTGCCCGCGGGACCGCCGCCGGGGAGCATGCCGACCTACCTGGGCATGCCGGCGTTCCCCGACGCCGCCAGGAAGGCCGTCGCCGACTCACAGCTGCGGCGCAACCTGACCCACGCCACCACGGCCATCCGCGTCAAGCGGGCGGGCGCGATCGGCGAGCTCGGCGACTTCCAGGAGCTGAGGGCGGCCGCCAAGGCGATCAAGGACCACGCCCTGGCCCACCTTGACACCTACCTGGCGCGGTTCGAGGACAACGTCACCCGGGCCGGCGGGCATGTGCACTGGGCCCGGGACGCCGACGAGGCGAACGCGATCGTCCGCCGCCTCGTCTGGCAGGCAGGCGCCGACAAGGCCGTCAAGGTGAAGTCGATGGCCACCCAGGAGACGGGCCTGAACGAGGCACTGGCCGAGGTCGGCATCCGGGTGACCGAGACCGACCTCGCCGAGCTGATCGTGCAGCTTGGCCACGACCGCCCGAGCCACATCCTGGTCCCGGCGATCCACAAGAACCGCTCGGAGATCCGCGAGATCTTCCGCCGCGAGATGCCCGACGCGCCGCCCGGCCTGACCGACGACCCGCCCGAGCTGGCCGCCGCGGCCCGAAGGCACCTGCGCGACCGCTTCCTGACCGCCACGGTGGGGATCTCCGGCGCGAACTTCGCCATCGCCGACACCGGCTCGCTGGTCGTCGTGGAGTCCGAGGGCAACGGGCGGATGTGCCTGACCCTGCCGCAGACCCTGATCTCCGTGGTGGGCATCGAGAAGATCCTGCCGTCCTGGCGGGACCTGGAGGTCTTCCTCGCCCTGCTGCCGCGCAGCTCGACGGCCGAGCGGATGAACCCCTACACGACGATCTGGTCGGGCGCGGCTCCCGGCGACGGCCCGCAGGACGTCCATGTGGTCCTCATCGACAACGGCCGCACGGCGACGCTGGCCGACCGCACTGGCCGGCAGGCCCTGCGCTGCATCCGCTGCTCGGCCTGCCTGAACGTGTGCCCCGTCTACGAGCGGGCGGGCGGCCACGCCTACGGCTCCCCCTACCCCGGCCCGATCGGCGCGATCATCTCACCGCAGCTGCGCGGGGCGGGCAGCCCAGTCGACGCCTCGCTGCCGTTCGCCTCGTCGCTGTGCGGGGCCTGCTACGAGGTCTGCCCGGTGGCCATCAACATTCCGGAGGCCCTGGTCTACCTGCGCTCGCAGTCGCCTAAGCACCGGGCAGAACGAGCAGCCTTCTCCGCCGCGGCGTCCGTGCTCGGCTCGCCGCGGCTGCTGGCCGCCGCCCAGCGCGCGGCGGGCGCGGGACGTTTTCTGGTTGGCCGCAAGGGCCGTATCCGGCGGCTTCCGCCACCGCTGTCGGCCTGGACGGACACCCGGGATGCGCCGCAGCCGCCGGCGGAGTCGTTCCGGTCCTGGTGGGCGCGCACCCGCCAGCCGGCCGCGAGCGACGAGACGAGCCGGGCCGGGCAGGAGGCACAGTGAGCGCGGCGGGACGGGAGGACACGGTGAGCGCGCGCGAGGAGATCCTGGGCCGCGTCCGGGCGGCCAGCGGACCGGCCGCGGCCGGCAACGCGGATGAGGCCTACGCGGCCATTGCCCGCGGCTACCTGCGGCGCCATCACGATCCGGCCAGCACCGACATCGTCGCGCTGTTCGCCGAGCGGGCCGGCGACTACCGGGCGGTCGTCCGGCGAGTCCCGGCCGACGCGATCGCGCCCGCCGTCGCGAGCGCGCTGGCGTCCCTTCCCCGGCAGGCCGTGCTAGTCCCCGACGGAGTACCCGGCGACTGGCTGGCCGGCCTGCCAGCGGGCACTGAGGTACTCAGGGACGACCCGGCGCTGCCGGCCGCCGACCTGGACCAGGTGCCGGCCGTGGTGACCGGCTGCGCCGTCGCCATCGCGGAGACCGGCACGGTGGTGCTTGACCACGGCGGGGGCCAGGGCCGCCGCGTCCTGACGCTGCTCCCCGACTTCCACCTTGTCATCGTGCGGGCCGACCAGGTCGCCGCCGACCTTCCCGACGCGCTGGAGCGCCTGGACCCGGCCCGCCCGCTGACGTTCATCTCCGGTCCCTCGGCGACCAGCGACATTGAGCTGATCCGGGTGGAAGGCGTGCACGGCCCCCGCCAGCTGCACATCCTCATCGCTGGCTAGCGCGGGTGGCTAGCGGGTGGACTGGCGGACGACGAGCTCCGGCTCGAAGATGACCTGGCGGTGCTGGTGGGCGTCGCCCTCAGCCGACTCCTCGATGAGCATCCGGGCGGCGCTGCGGCCAAGCTGCTGGCGCGGCTGGCGAACGGAGGTGAGCGGGACGGCCGCCGCCGCCGCGAAGTCGATGTCGTCGTAGCCGACAATCGAGATGTCCTCGGGGACGCGGATCCGGTTGCGGGTCATCTCCTGAAGGAATCCCAGGGCGATGAGGTCGTTGCTGCAGCAGACGGCACTCGGCCGCTCGCTGGCGGGCAGGGCCGCGATCTCGGCCCCGGCCTTCTGGCCGGCCGCGACATTCAGCGACCCGGCCTCGATCACCCGCAGGCCCTCGGCCGGCCGGCCGGCCCGGGCCAGCGCCCGCAGTGCGCCCTCGTGCCGGTCGGCCACCTGGCGGATGGAGGACGGGCCGCTGACGTAGGCGATGGCCTCGTGGCCGGTGGCGAGCAGGTGCGAGACCGCCAGGTCTCCCCCGAGCACGTCATCGACCGCCACTGAGCACTGCCCGCGGGACGCCGACCGGCTGTCGACGAGCACCACCGGCGTACCCCGCTTCTGTAGCCGGGTCAGCCGCGCCCCGGCCCCCGCGACGGGCGTGATGAGCACGCCCTGCACCCGGTGCTCCTCGAGCAGTTCCAGGTAGCGCTTCTCCTTGCGGTCCTGGTCGTCGCTGTTGCACAAGATGACGGCCAGCCCCGCCTTGCTGGCCTCGTCCTCCACGCCGCGGGCCAGGTCGGTGAAGAACGGGTTGGCCACGTCCAGGACCACGAGGCCAATCGTGCGGCTGCGCCCGGCGCGAAGCTGGCGGGCCGACTCGTTGCGGACGAAGCCCAGCTCCCGGATGGCCGCGTTGACCCGGTCACGGGTCGCGTGGGCCACGATCTCGGGCCGGTTCAGGACGTTCGACACCGTCGCGACGGACACTCCCGCGCGCGCGGCGACCTCCTTGATGCTGACAGGCACGTTCACCCGCTTCTCCGTGGACCGAGCGACACTGTCGGCCGCGGTTGGAACGTGTCAAACCAGACATGCCGATCAGTAGACATGGTATCGACGCCGCGTCAAAAACGCTCCTGGGCGGACGGCGAATTGATAGTTATCTCACTGGCTGTCCGCATCCGGACAACTTTCGAGCCGCGTATTGTCCGCCTTCCGTGCCGAACTTAGCGTGTTAGGCAGTTGAAACCTTTCAACGACGCGCCTCACCCTCTTCCCGCCCTTCTCTTCGCGCCCGCGGATCGCCTCTAGAAATAGTCGAGAAGTAATGAGCAAGGTCTAGCATGTCCAGTCGCTTTTCCCGCAGGGATGTTCTGCGAATCGGTGGAGTGGCCGCGGCCGCCGGCGTGCTTGCCGACGTCACGGGCCAGGCAACCGCCCGGGCCGCGACCGTGGCCAGCCCATCGGCCCTGGTGCCTCCCCGGCAGCTGGCGGCGCTGTTCGGCAGTCCGACGGCCCAGCAGAAGGCGATGACACGGACCTGGTTCCCCGACGCCGGGCTGGGCGGGTCGGCGGCTGGCCTGGCCTACGTCGCCAGCCACTTCGAGGCCATGGCGGCGGCCGGCTTTGGCGGGGCCGAGATCGCGATGCCCTCCGACGACACCAGCTATGACAACGCCCAGGCGCGCACCATCGGCTTCGGCAGCCCGAACTGGAAGAACATCGTCCGGCAAGTCCTGCAGACGGCCAACGCGATCCCCGGGGGCTTCAAGATCGACCTGACGCTGTCCTCGCACTGGCCGGTGGCGGTGGACATCATCGACCCCAACGACGACGCCCAGCAGCAGCAGGTCACGACGGCCTGGGCGAAGATCACCGCCGCTGACCTGGCGGCCGGCACGATGGCCCTGCCACTGCCGGGCGCCCGGACCCAGGACGGCTCGCCTAACCCCTTCGGTAACGCCCCGCTCGGGCAGGCACCGTTCATCTTCGTGAACAAGTTCCAGGCGGCGGCGGTGGTGAAGGTCGCCTCGATCTCCGGCGGCACCCCCGCCTTCGCGCTGGCGAGCCTGGCCGACGTCTCGGCGCGGACCACCGAGGTCAGGAAGGCCGACGGCCGCCCGGCCGGGAACGCGGCGGGTGTCCCCGACCAGGCCTGGGCGACAGCCAACGGCGTCAGCTACCCGGCGGTCGTGGCCGCGTTCGGGCCGGACCCGGCCAGCCCCGATTTTCCCGGGAAGATCGACGCCGCGGGCGACCGCAGGCGGATGGCCGACTGGCAGTACCTGTACGCCACCGACCTCGCCGCGGTTCCCGGGCTGCGGGGCTACCAGCCCAGCGCCGGCACTGACCTGGCCGTGGGCGACTACGTCCTGTGGGGGATCTACCGCCAGGGCACCGGCCAGGTCATGTCGGGCGGGGCGTCGGTCACCCAGTACAACCGGTCCTACGTGGTCGACATCTACGACCAGCGGGCCGTGGCGGCCATCGCCAGCTTCTGGCACGAGAAGATCCTCGACGAGGAGATGATCGCGCTGCTGCGGGAAAACGCCCGGCAGAACCCGTCGGACGCCGTCTTCGAGGACTCCTTCGAGGTCAGCCACACCTCCCCGCTGTGGCCTGCGGCCTTCCTCGAGGCAGCCTCGAAGGTCAACGAGTACGACGCGGCGGCCAGTGCCCTGGTATACGCGCTCGGCTCCGCCTCCTCATTCGACGACACGACCGCCGCTACCCGGCTGCTCGAGGACT
>Ga0335072_10011510_pt1 | contig 12667 bp, 10 predicted proteins | sample Lox_Sample_21_FD_206725 | JGI IMG/M metagenome (GOLD analysis project Ga0335072, IMG submission 206725) | Soil microbial communities from Loxahatchee National Wildlife Refuge, Florida, United States - Lox_Sample_2.1 | ecosystem: Environmental > Terrestrial > Soil > Wetlands | place: USA...
TCGAGTGGGAGTGATTGCCGGCAGAAATCTCCAGCGTCAACTGCCTGACGTCTGCGGCCGAAGCGCGGCCAACTCCTTGCTCAACGCGTCGAGACGCGCCAACAACTCTTCGTGGTGCTTGTCTGCACCCGACGGCTCGAACGGCTCCACATAAAATGTCCCGTTGGGTTCGAGTTCGCAGCGGCGCACGTCGCGCAAATGGTTAAAACCCTGGCGGTGGATCACTTCGAGAAGCTCTTCCCGGGTCAGAGACTCCCGCTCAAGCGCCTTGCGGTCAACCTGGCCTTCGTGCACCAGGACCACCGATCTGCTCTCTAACACGCGCTTGAGCCGCGGCGACCGGAACAGGACACGCACGACGATCCAGTTGATGCCCAGCAGACTGAACGCACCAATTACGCCGCCGGTCACCGAGTTGTCATCGCCGATGATGGCGTTCTGCACGGTGTTCGACAGCGAAAGCAGCACAACCAGGTCAAAGGGGTTGAGTTGCGCCAGCTCGCGCTTGCCAAAAAGCCGCAGCAGCAGAACCAGCACAAGGTAAACGATGACCGGGCGAAGCAGCTTCTCAAGAACGGGAAGCGGCAGCTGGAACATGTGATCCAACACAAGCGAGTGCGTCATGCGGTGAGCATAGCGTGAGAGCGCCTGGTTTTCCAGCCCAATGACCCACCCGCCGCGCCTGGGCTACTTCTGCAGCATGTAGCGCGTGTACGTATCGTTCAGCAGCAGGTGGCGTACTGAGTAGGCGCTCGAATCGGCATTGGGCACGACTTCACTCAGCGTAAAACCCGCCAGAGGCAGAACGTATTCCTTGCCGTCGACGGTCGCCGGGCTGTAGTCGATGCGCACCGCCTCCTGGTGCACGTAATCTGACGGTTTCAAGTCGGCATGCAGAATCAGGCGCAGAGTCGCGCCAGAGTCCGGATCGATGAAAACCTCACCGTGATAGCCCACCGTCTTCTTGAACGGCCGATACGCCGTGACAGACTGAATCTCGCCGGGCACCGGCGCAAATGTGCCCTGTGTTGCTACGCCGCTCGCTGTATTTGTGTGCGGAAAACAGCAATAGTCCACTGCGTAGTGCGACTTCTTCTTGTCGACCTGAATGGAAAAGACCGCTACCTGCTTGCCGCCAACCATCTGCCAGCGCTCCCACACCGCTTTCCCGTTTGCAGATGCCTCGCCGAGAACCGTCTCGAGCGAAGGTGGCGGCCCCTGAGGCGAAATCTTGCCGTTCTCGCCCCATGACACCTTCTCTTTGCTTTCCGGTTTCTCGACACCTTTGTCGATGGTCACCTGCTCGGTCTGCGCTTCCGACATCCGTACAAAGGTATTCGGTCCGGGAACGTCGAGCCCCGGCGCGCTGCTGGAGTTGGTCAGATCGTCCTGAAAACGCGCCGTCGACTTTGTCGCCTCGAACGCAGGCAGCGCGGCATAGACCTTCATCGCATAGTCCATCGCCTTTGAGAGAATCTGTTTCTGCGTCGCTTCATCCGGAGCAGGAGCCGGCGGGATGCTGGATGCCGGCGGCGGCAAAAACGCGCTGCGGCCCTGAAGAATGAACAACTGCTCGGTCGACTGTTCCCCTGGAATCAATTGCGCAAGCTTCTGCTCGGCTGTATGCGTCATCTCTTCGGTCAACTCAACCTGCTTGAGTTCGGTAGCCACATCTTCATCTGACTTTCCGGCCTTCTGAAGATCGGCGAGCTTCTGCTGGAGCTGTTCGACGGTCATCTTGGTGGCAGCCCACGCTGGAACTGCCGCGAGCATCATCACTACGCAAACCAAACGCCTCATCGCTTTGCCTCACAAAACAACAGTGCACAACTGGTTGATAAGTGCGGTATGGGGAGACCGCGAGAAGCGCAGCGCGTCATTTTCCGCGCCCGGGCATTGCTCAAGATCCTCCGGGCGCGTCTTCGCATGCGCCACGCATCGGAACGGCATCGAGATTCATCAATTCGCATCAGCCAGTCCGTAGCCCTTCAACTCAGAGGTAAACAATGTGCACCGTGTCGTGTAGGTTCCGGCGCCCGAATCGCCTTTGGGCACAACCTCCGAAATGACGTAGGTCTTTACCGGCACCACCAGCAAACGATCACCCACTTTCACCGGACTGTAATCCACGCGCGTATCCACCTGATGCACGACATCCGACGGCTTCAGCTCAGCCTGCACAATCATGCGCACCACGACACCCAGGTCCGGATCGACAAACAATTCTCCATGGTAGGGAACCGTCGCGCTGAACTTGTTCCATTCCGTCGTCGTCTGGAAGTTGCCGTTCACGCCGCCGCCTCCACTGCCGCCGCCCATGGCCTGCGCCGTTGTCGCCGTGTAAAAGGTTGCGATGCCGGCTTGATTGATCTTCGGAAAGCAGCAGACGCTGATGGGCAGCCTCGCTTTGCGCGAGTCCACTTTAAACGAGTACACCGCGGCCGATTTGCCGTTAATCAGCTCCCAGCGCAGCCAGTGCAGGGTTCCCGAGGCCTGCGCTTCTCGAAAGATCACGCCAAGGCTGGGGTCCGGTGCCTGCAGGGCAATCATTCCGTTCGCCCCCCATCGTGTCTTGTCCTTCTCCGCCGGCAACTTCTCGGCACCGTGAATACTGGCAATCTGCGCCTGTGTCGAGTTGATGTAGTGAACGAACGTAGCCGGGTTTGAGAATCCCGCCCCCGTCACCACCTCCTGCGCCCCGCCCTGCAGACCCGATCCGCCACTCACTGTTTCGACATTGTCCTGAAATCGCAGCGTCGTCCTGGTCGCGGTCAAGGCTGGCAGCTGATCGTAGCCGGTCTTCACGTACAGCGCAGCTTTGCCGAGCATCGCCTTCTGCGCAGCTTCATCCGGCGCCGGCGTCTTGGGCAGGTCCGTTTCCGGAGGGATAAGATCGGCGCTTCGCGCCTCAAGCACGTAGATCTGCTCCGTCGAAAGCGGCCCGGACACATAGCTCACCAGGCTGTTCATCGCGCCGCGCGTCAGCTCTTCCGTCAGTTCAACCTGTTTGAGAGCCGTTGCTACATCCGCGTCGCTTTTCTTCTCCTGCTGCAGCGAGCGCAACAGGTCCTCGAGCTGGCCTACTGTTATCTTCTTTGCGCACCACGCAGGTGTCGCGAGCAATAGAAATATAAGAGCCCAAACAATGCGTTTCATGATCCTTGTCGTATTTCGTTTGTGGAGGGACGGGCCTGCGCCGCCCGCCGCTCCGCAAGGTTGCTGGCATTACATGCCGCCGGATTTGTAGTCCTTGTATTCCGAGGTGAAGAGCGTGCGCCGCACTGTGTACTTGCCCGCTGCGCCGGAGTCGCCGTTGGGCACCACTTCTGTGTCCACAACCGTTCTGACCGGCAGCACCATGGCTTTGCCTGCCACGGTGACTGGCCCGTAGTCGATGCGGGTATCGACCTGGTGCACGACTTCAGACGGCTTGATCTCGGCCGCCGTCACCAGCCGCATCACCGTGCCGGTAGCAGGATCGATAAAAAACTCTCCGTGGTACGGCACGTTGGTCTTGTAGTCGTGCCAGTTGGTGTTGGTCTGGAAGTTGCCCGAGGCGCCACCTGCGCCCCCGCCGCTCGCTCCGGCAATCGCCGCCGATTGAAAGTTGGCTACACCGGTCTGCTGCACGTCTGGGAAGCAGCACACGTGAATCGGGAAGTGCGCCTTCTTCTTCGGAACCTGGAAGGAGAAGACGGCAGCCTGTTTGCCATTCAGGCTCTCCCAGCGCTCCCATTTGATATCGCCGGCTGCCTGCGCTTCTCCGAAAACAGTCGCGAGATCCGGGTCCGGTTCCTGCAGCGCGATCATCTTGTTAGCGCCCCACGGCGTCTTGTCTTTTCCTGAAGGCAGCTTCTCTGCGCCGTGGTCGCTGGTGATCGTCGCGTCCGTCGAATTGATGTAGTGGATGAACTGGTAGGGACTTACGAAGCCTGAACCGACTGAGACATCGGTCGCGCTGCCCGCAAGACCGGAACTCGGCGCCGCGGCTTCGACATTGTCCTGAAAGCGCAGCGTGGTCTTGGTCGCACTCAGTGCCGGCAGCTGCGCATAGGTCTTGCTCACGTAATCGGATGCTTTGTCGAGAATCGCCTTCTGTCCCGCCGCATCGGGGGCAGCCGCGGTGGGAATGTCGGTCGCCGGCGGAGCCAGCATCGCGCTGCGCGCCTCGAGCACGTAGATCTGCTCGGTAGAAAGCTGCCCGGGCACGTCGCCGACCAGACTATTCATGGTCTCCCTGGTCAGTTCCTCGCTCAGTTCCACCTGCTTGAGCGCGTTGGCAACGTCCGCGTCCGGCTTATTTTCGCTGTGCATGGCCGCAAGCATGCTCTTTAGATCGGCGACTGTGATCTTCTTTGCGCACCAGGCGGGCGTAGCCGCCAGTACCAGAATCAGTGTCCATCCAAAACTCTTCATCAAGTCATTCCTCCCCAGAGATCTGGCGCGCTCATTGTACGTTGAAGCCGGCGCGCGTGGCTGTGATGTGATGTTGATCGCGTGTGCATCATATGCCTGAATGAATCGAAGATGCCGGAAGCGTAACCGATCCCATGCGCCCGGTGTTTTCGTCCACCACCAGGACCCGCACAGAAGTCATGCCGGGTTTAAGAAAAATCGAACGCTCAAATGGCACGCCCTGCGGCATCAGCCGCTGATAGGTCGCCGGCTTCAGCCGCAAGCCGAGCGTCTGCCCCTCGAGCTGCGCATGCAGGCCCGCATCGTCTCGCTGGATCAGGAAGATATCGAGTTTGTCCATCCACCGGTCTCCGCGTTGCTCCAGACCGAGATCCGCAGTGGCAATTTCAACCTTCACCGTGAGTTCTCCGCTGCCCGGCGACGGCGTCGCGGTCACGCCGATCTCGTTCACATCCTGCGGCTGCCAGACGGCCTGGCGGAACCGATCCTTCAGCGTCTCCGGCTCCTTGTTGAAAAAGTAGCCCGACCTGTATCGGAGCGACACACCGCGCCGTCCCTGCACCTTGATCTCGATCTTGTGGTATTGATCGTCTGCCGGACCCTGGGGCGAAAAACTCAAAGCGTAAGTGGCACGTTCATCGCTGACGATGCTTTCAAGCTGGCCGGCAAGATCTCCCGCGCGTCGAATCACCCGGCCTCCCGTGCCCGAAGCGACCTCCCGCACTGATCCCTGCACCGGATGGATATCCTGGCTCATCGCTGCATCAATCCGCCCTGGCCCGTTGTTGCGCGACATCGTTGCACCACCCCCCAGGCTGGCTGAGTCTGCCGCGGCCTGATTCAACTGCACATTCTGGTGCTGCAGATCGGCTGTGATCGCGCCACCTTCGAGCTGCGACACATCGAAGGGATAAACCGCCGCATGCGCTTCATTCATTGCCTCCTGCGCATGCAGCTGAAATGACGCCATCGCCTTCGGCGACTTTTCAATGCCCACCGACTGGTCCGTCCAGTCGGCAAAGACGTTGTCGCTCGATACCCAGACCAATTTCTTTGGGCCCGGAAGAGCGGCAAGGTGGCGCGCAACCTGAACAAGAATCACCATCGCCGATCGCGTCGGGTCGTCTCCCATCGTCATCAGCTGCGGATCGATCGGCTGCGTCGAATCTGGCACATCCATGTGGTTGCCGTTGACTGTATTCAAATCGGCAACGTTGTGAACTTCGTCGAAGTGCTGGCGGTTACGCGTCTCCTCATCCTGCGCTTCGGCCGCCGACTGCGCGCTGGGCATGAACTTCTGCATGCGCGCAATGAGCGCGGCATGGTCCTTGGTGACCTCCGCGAGAACGCGAAAACCCAGGCCGTTCATCGTATAGAGGCCCACGCGCTCCCACGGCGCCAGCGAACCGAGGAACTTGAGGATCTGTTCTCGGGCAAAGCTCATGTCGGCCCAGGCAATGTGGCTCTCGTCAATGAGGAGAATCGTGGCCCCTGCGTCTGCCGCAGCCGGCGCGCCATCCGCTGCCAGAGAAGCCCTCGCGCGGTTGGAGTAAACCTCCTCTGCCGGCACGGCTCCGGAAGCACCCGAAGCTGCCGGTTGCGGCAGACCCTCAGGAGCTGTGAATGACCGTAGTTCCTGTTTGTGGCCGTCGTCGTAGAGCTCGATCTCATCAGCTTTCAGATCGGTCACCGGGCGGCCTTTCTTGTCGCGCGCAACCAGCCCCACATTCACCAGCCGCGAGGTGACCTTGATGGAATAGCCGCTGTCAGTGGGCTGCGCGACTGCGGGCTGATCGGGAAGCGCCGTGGCCGCGCTCATGCTGATCTCCGGAACAATCGGCGCAGATGGTGGCGCGGGGCCGGGCGCAGCGGCAGGGGGCGCTGCCGGTTGGGCTGCAGCGGTCTCCACCGCAGTGGCATTCGCCGCTCCCTGATTCACCGCAGCATGTTCCTGAGCCGTCTCAACCTGAGCGTTCTCGCCGGGACCGGCGCCAGCCGCGGCCCGCGCCTCCGCAGGCGGAGTTTGGCTCGGCGGCGCACCGGCAGCATCCGCCGTAAGAATCCGCGCCGTCGAACCAAACCGGTGATACTCGCTGAACGTCGTCTCATTGATCAGCAGAATGGTCTTGTTCGCCGGCCTGCTCAATGGACTCTGCCACAGCGAGTCGTCGCCTACACCATTCAGCGCCGCGCTCGAACCGCTCGACGCGCCCGCCATCCATGCCGGCTCTCGCGAAATTGCAAGGCTCCGCATGGGACAGATGAACTGGCGGTCTCCGATCGTTACGGGCCCGTACTCGATCATCGTCGCCGCGCGCAGCAGAGGGTCATCGCTGCTCAGACTGGCCTCAACCGTGATGCGCAGAACTGCGCCTGTCGCCGGGTCAATCGCGATATCGCCGTGATATGCCGGCGTCTCACTGAACGTACTCTGTTCTTTCTCGCGCGGAATATTAGCAACCTGCTGGGGGGTGCGGTTGTGACCGCTATACCCAAACTGCGTGCGGCCGATGACCGTATTCGAGAAGAAGCGGAAAGCGACTGCATAGTGCGAGGCCTCTCGCGGCACTTCGTAATGAAATACGGCCGCGATGCCCGCGGCAGTCCGCTCCCAATGGCTGAAGGTCGTTTTGTGGCCCGCCATGTCTGCCAGCACCACCGTCATCGCGGGGCCGAACTCTCCCCAACTGCTCAGGCCCACCTCCTGCGCCGCCTCCTTTTGCGAGGACGCGCCGTCTGCGCCCTCCGGCGCCTCTTTGCCGCCGCGAAACGTCACCTGACGCGACGAAGTGCCTGTGAACTGCAGGCCTGCGCTCACAGGCCAGTCGCCTTTGGCCAGAACATGCGGCGCGTCGTCAAACCGATGCGTCACGCGCGTGACAAGAAAATTGGGCATGCGCGACCAGGTGGCCACCGCGTAAGCCTGGGCCGCGGCAAGCATGTGCTGCTGCGTTGCTGCATCGGGAGGCTCCGTGGCCGGCAACTCGCTCGCCGGCGGCGCCAGAAACGCGGACTGGTCCGCCAGAAGATCCAGCGCCACGGCCGTATGCGGTCCTACCTTGAAGACGCTGGCAAGACGATCGAGTGTGGGATGGGTCAGCCGCTCGGTCATCTCCAGCTCGCCCATCTGCCGGGCTGCCTCGGCGTCACTTCGGTGCGCGGCCGAGCCTGCGGCAAGAGCCTGTTCGAGCTGAGCCACCGTGACTCGTCGTGCCGCCATGACCGGGACGGTCAATACCGTAAAAAGCCCGAGGAAGATCAGCTTGCGCATGGAAACCTACTTCACTGAACAGGGTCCTGCAAGTTATGACGCAATGCCCCGTCGAATCGTCGAGGAAAATGCGTACAAAATCGCTTTTTTACCTAACGTTTCCGAGCCCTGCGGTCGTCCATGAAGGGCAAGAATTGTGCACGGAAACTCTACACAGCAGACAGCGGCTCCGACAATACCCTTGTCGCCTCAGACCAGCCACTCCTCCACCATCCTCCTCAAAAACGCAATACACGATTTACTATGAGCGACTTAGGTCTGGATTCCCTGCCCCGCCCGCCGGTCTGCTAGATTGAACATGCCGGAACCGGGCCCGCATTATCAATTTGCCGGCAGCGAGTAGCCTGTCCGATGGCAAAATTCGGCATATTTCGCAAAGCGGCGCCCTCCCCAAATCCCAATGGAGACTCCGTGTTCGCTGCGCTGACCCCTTTTCGTCTTGAACCCCGCTTCGTCCACCGCGTCTGGGGATACACCGACCTCCGTCCCTGGTATGACCAGGCCACCGACAGCCCTATCGGCGAAGTCTGGCTTACCGGCGATGAGTGCCTGGTCGCCACTGGCCACCACTCCGGCAAAACCCTGGCCGCCGTCTTTGCAGAGACTCCTGAGGCGATGCTGGGCAAAGGCAGCCCCGACTCGGCCTCTCCCCTGCTCATTAAAGTCATCTTTGCCCGCGAGAAGCTCAGTGTCCAGGTGCATCCCGACGACTGGCTGGCCAGGAAGTACGGGCAGCCCCGTGGCAAGACCGAGTGCTGGTATGCCCTCGCCGCAGACAGCGGCGCCCAGGTCGCCGCCGGCCTCAAGCCCGGCGTTACCACAGAACAGGTCAGAACCGGCATCGCCGACGGGACCCTCGAGAAAAACCTTCAGGTCCTCGACATCGCCAAAGACGACATGGTCTTCGTCGATGCGGGTACCGTGCACGCCATCTGGCCCGGCTCGATTCTGCTTGAAACCCAGCAGAACTCCGACATCACCTACCGCATGTACGACTACGGCCGCCCGCGCGAACTGCACATTGAAAAATCGCTGGAGGCCATGCGCCTCGTAACCCGCGCCGGCAAGGTGCCGCCTCGCGTGCTCGAAGACCGCACCATCCTCGTCGACGAAGACTACTTCTGCGTCGAACGGATGCAAGTCGCCGTCAGCCGATCCAGCGCCACTCTGCCTGGAGACGATGAACTCACGCCAGGCCTCTCCTATCTGTTTGCGGCAGCCGGATCCGCGCGCATCACCAGCCCCAGCTTTGGCGAGATCGACCTGCCCCCGCGCGGCATCCTCGCCGTCCCTGCCACCTCGCCTGTCTTCGCAGTCCAGGACCTGGGCAACCTCGACCTCATCCGCATCTCTCCACGCTGGCCCTAAGCCTGATCCAGCGTCGGTCCGGCGCGCCTTCGCCGCCACAGTCCGGCGCCCGCATCGTTAGTTCCGCCCGGCCAGCGGTCTTCGATCACCGCATGCGCGGTCCGTACCGCTTTCCCGCGCACTTCTAGCCCTTCCGATAACCGAAGTGGTATTACCTTGCAGGAGCAGCCCATCTACCTAAGCGGCACCCGGTCTACCTGAAAGCTGCATTGTTCTCAATGCGAAAGGGCCGTAGCGTAGAGACATTGGCAAGCGAACATCCGTGCGATCGGCTCTGTTGTACGAGTCACTGGAGCCTCTAAAGCCAGCCGCCGACAAGTTCAGCCGCAGGCTCGCATAGAAGGATGGCGAAACACATCTGCCAGGGGGTTGTTATGCATACAGATATCGCGGCAAGCAACTGGTCTGCCTCTCTGGGACACCTGTCCCATATCAATCCTTTCCTGTTGGTTGCCTTGCTCCTCGCGGGTGCATTCTGCACCTGGCTGCTGCTCGGCTCAAAGTCCTCTTCGTCACCCTCAAAGGGTATCGAGCGCAAGCAGTGGATTCTGCTCCGCGACCAGGATGCGGAAGGCATCCCGGTTCTCGCTGAACATCGCGCCTGGCGCCCTTCCCACAAATCCAAAGATCCCCGGCTCAACCCCAATTACCGCCGCTCCGACTACGAATAGATCCAACCGGGCCCCTCGACGCCTCCCGCTTCGAAGGGCCGGCAGGTACTGGGCCCGCAGTCCCTCACCTCGACTCACCCTTGTAGACCACTCCGCCCTTCATCACAAACTTCACATCCTGCAATACTCGTATATCGTCGAGCGGGTTCTTCTCCACGGCGATCATGTCCGCCCACTTCCCCGGCTCCAGCGTCCCCGTCTTCGCCGTCCAGCCCATCAGGTCGGCCGCATGGATCGTCGCCGTCTGCAGCGCCGCCAGCGGAGCCATGCCAAGCTGATTCACATACACATCCAGCTCATGCGCATTCAGCCCATGCGGATAAACCGCCGCATCCGTGCCCATCGCGATCTTCACGCCCGCCTGCATCGCGCGCTTGATGTTGCTCTTGGCCACGGCGCTCACGTCCACCATCTTCTTCTGGTAGAACGCCGGCAGATGGCCTGACTGCACCATCCAGTCCTCCAGGTACAGCGTGGGAACAAGATACGTGCCATGCTGCTTCATCGCCGCGATGCCCGCATCGTCGATGTAGCTGCCGTGCTCGATCGAGTCAACCCCCGCCTCCGTCGCCCACAAAATCCCCTGCGCCCCGTGCGCGTGCGCCGCCACCTTGCGCCCCAGCCGATGCGCATCGGCCACAATCGCCTGCATCTCTTCCAGCGTGAACTGCGACGCCTGCGGATCGTCTCCCTTCGACAGAACTCCGCCCGTCGCGCAGATCTTGATCAGGTCGGCGCCATATTTAATGTTCTCCCGCACCTTGTGCTGCACCGCCGCAATGCCGTCAGCCACCCCGTCGTCCGTGGCATGGTACTTGTACGGCAGCAGGTTGTTGTCGCAGTGCCCGCCCGTAATCCCGATCAGCGGACCGCTCACCTGCATGTGCGGCCCCGGCACCTGGCCCGCGTTGATGGCGTCGCGCAGGTCCACATCCACAAACCCGCCCGCGCCTACATTGCGCACCGTCGTGATCCCCGCCATCAGCGTCGTCCGCGCATTCACCACGCCGTTGATCGCGTCCTTGGCGTCGGTCTCCGTCACCTCATGGTAGGGATCAAAGTCCGTATTCATCGTCAAATGCGTGTGCACGTCGATAAGTCCAGGCAGCACAGTCAAATTTCCAAGATCGACCACCTTGTCTCCCGGCTGCGCCGTCACTGAAGCGCTCGGCTCAATGGCCTGGATCGTGTCGCCCACCACCACGATCGTCTGCGCATCGGCAACCTTGCCCGTCTTCACATCCAGCAGATGTCCCGCGCGCACCAGCGTGCGCCCCGGCGTTTGCGGCTGCTGTGCAACCAGTGAAATCGTGCACGCGGCAACCAGCGCAACCAACCCAAAACGGCGCAGTGAGGACATGACCAACGACCTCCGGAAAACTGAAATGCAATGTCAGGGGAGTCTATCAAATGCCGAAGGCCGGGATGGGGGAGATCCCTGCCCGTGTGAAGGAGATCGTCTCTGATCAGGCCCACCCGCTGCCCAGCGAATTCAGTCCGGACCGGCCCAGGTCTTCCGGAGTCATGCAAATCTGGAACCGCACCTCGGCGTGCAATGCCAGGAACCATGGCTCCGACAGCCGCGGAACGTCCCACGGATTCGGCACATCCACCACCAGGATTCCGCCACGGTGTCCCTCGGTTTCCGTGAAGTACGCTGCCTCAGCCTTTGTGGCCTCAAGCAGCTTCTTCATCGTCGCCTCGATCGAACCCTTGCGAACCAGCGTGTTGAAAGGTTCAAGGGGTAGTTTCACCTTCATGATCATGCGCATGGTCTTTCTCCAGCGCCGGAGACCGCTATCGAGCAGCGGGCGGCACGCCGGGCAGCATACGCCGCCCGGCCCGACAGCCGCCACGAGAAAATCAATCCACCGTCGACCTGCATTCGCCTCACGCACAGAGCAACACGTCATCGGCCGCAGCCCTCTTGTATTGAACCAACCCGTAATTGACGAGTAGCCGACGATCCATTCGTGACGGCTGATGCATACCTAACATTCCGCGATCAACTAACATTGGGCAATTGGATTTTGGTGAAATGACGCCATCGTATAGGCGACTTCTGGCTGTGCGGCAAGGGAAGAAGCGGAGAGACCCAAAGGAGGCCCATGAGTCGTACTGAGATATATACGGCCGGCGCTGTGGGAATTGGAATGTGCTTGCTGTTCGACCACTTCCATCTCATTGCCTCTTCTTATTGGACTGGGCGTATGGAAGCACGAGTGACATTCTTGTTAGGTGCCGGACTGGTCGTAATCGTCTGGTCGATCATTGCCAGAAAGAAGAGAAAGAAGGGTTGACGCAACGAGGATCACCTTTCGACCGTCTCTTACGGCTTGGTGATAAATGACCGGAACCACTCCGCCAGTCGGGCTTCGGGCATCACCCCTGATGCAACCGCCAGCATCATGTTGACAACTGCCTCATCCGTGGCCTCCATGGCGCACCCGTTTAGATCAAGAAATGTTTCGGCAACCACGTAGGCCGTGCGTTTGTTGCCGTCAAAAAAACCGTGATTATTGCAAAGCCCGAATGCATACGCGGCCGCCAATGCGGCGGCATCGGGTTTCTCGTACGCAAACAGGTTGCGGGGCCTGGCGAGCGCAGAGTCGATTACAGCGAGGTCGCGAACACCGCGAATGCCCCCGTGTTCCGAAATCTGTTCGTCATGAATGGCAAGGACGGCTTCCAGCGGAACCCATGCCCACCGATGGGGCTTCACTTTGCCAACTCTCGCAGTGCATTCCGGCGTCGTTTCATCACCTTGCGAGCCGACTCCATCACCTTTTCGAATTCCGGGTCGAATGGAGTAATTCTGAAACCGTCTTTGTCTTCCGTAAGAAAGATTGAATCGCCCTTCTCAACCTTCAGACGCGACAAGGCTTCTTTGGGGAGGATCACTCCCACGGAGCTTCCAATCGTCGTCAGTTTCAGTTTCAGC
>Ga0335072_10011511_pt1 | contig 12666 bp, 9 predicted proteins | sample Lox_Sample_21_FD_206725 | JGI IMG/M metagenome (GOLD analysis project Ga0335072, IMG submission 206725) | Soil microbial communities from Loxahatchee National Wildlife Refuge, Florida, United States - Lox_Sample_2.1 | ecosystem: Environmental > Terrestrial > Soil > Wetlands | place: USA: Florida...
CGGGAATGTTGCGCATTGGCCGATCGCCGGGTTGCGGCTGGCTCTTGCCAAGATAGCGCGCAATGGCCGAAACAATGGTGCGATGCAGTTGCGTGTATCCGTAAATCTCTGAGCTCGAGATAATGTATTGCGCGTGCCGGTGGTGTCCCTGGTGATTGATGAACTTTCCGGTGTCTCGCAATATTGCGGCTGCTGCGATCCAACCCTCGTATTCAGGCGGTAATTCGTGCAGGTGCCTCAGCTCGCGGTAAAGCTGCATCGCGTGCGAACGCACCGGCTCAGCCTGCTTGATGTCAACGCCATAACGCCGCGCAGTGAGTAGAACGCTCTCCCACCGCTCGTGCTCAAATTCGCTGTGCGCCTTGGCGCGCGCGTCCTGCCCGGCCAGCATCTGGGCCAGAATGCCGTCGCGCAAGCCCAGCGGCGAATAACGAAAGCCGGCCAGCGCAAAGCTCTCAAGCAACTCCGCGTAAACCTGCGTGCCTGCCACAATAATTTCGGCGCGGCGCGGGCCAATACCCTCAATTGCCTCGCGTTCTGGAAGCGCCATCTTAGCCAGCTTATTGGCGAGTTTACGCACGGCCTTTGCCGGAACGACGCCCGCCGGCGCGGCTTTGTTCCTGCCGTTTCGCTGGCTTGCCGATTTCCCCGCTCCCTTGCCGTCAATCGCTCCAGCCATCCACGCATCGCTAAGTGCAGCCGCAGTTCCCGACGTGGCAATCACCATCGGCGCCCGTCCCGGCGCTATCTTGCGATGCGCGCGGCGCAGCTCACGCGAAATCAACTGGCGCATGCGAGCCAAGCCGTCCGCCGGTACTGGATCGGCGCTCAGGAACTGTTCAGTAAGCCGCACCGCGCCCAGCGGCAGACTGATTGTGTCCACGATGCGTTTGTGATGCGAAAGAGTAATCTCGCAGCTTCCGCCGCCCAGATCGAGCAGCAGCACGCGCCCGCCTGTGCCCGTCTCATTGCTCATCACTCCCAAATGAATCAGCCGGCCTTCTTCGAGGCCCGAGATGATCTCGAGATTCCATCCCGTCTCAGCCTTCACCCACGCCTGAAAAGCCGCTGCGTTGCGCGCATCACGCATGGCAGAAGTGGCCACCACGCGGATCTGGTCAACGCCGTGCGACTGCACCGCGCGCTGGAAGCGCTTGAGCGCGCGCAGCGTCGCCGCCATCGCCTCGGGCGATACCAGCCCCGACTCGAAGACGCTCGCGCCCAGCCGCGTTACTTCGCGATCTTCGGCAAGTGTCTTCAACTGGTGAGCAACAACCCGCGCGATCTTGAGCCTGCATGAATTTGAACCGATATCGATGGCGGCAAAAGTAGGCATGTCAGCTTGCGTTCCGCTCCGTTGTGTGAGAGTCGACCCTTCGCCAAGATACACGACGAGGGTGCGCGAGCGTTGTGTTGAGAATTGGCATCGAGACGCAAATCAGAATACAAGCCGCTTGAGAGAATTGACTTCCACCCACGGAGTCCCGCCACTCAAGCCTCCGCCGGGACTTGCTGCTCATTCCGCGGCAACGGCATTTCCAGGCCTGTCATGGCTCTCAAACCACCCAACCACTCGCCTTTCATACTCCTCAGGCGCCGTCGACATTGCCCCGCAGTGTCCCGCTCCGGCTGGCTCCCACAACTGCGCATCGGGGTCCGCCGCCTTGATCCGTTCGGAGTTCACTGGCGGCAGATTGCCGTCGGCCATCCCATGAATAAGCAGGATCGGAACATGATTGTGCTTCACAGCGTTCACCGGAGACGAAGCCGCCAAATCGACTCCGTATTTGTATCGTGCATAAATGAGCCCGGCCTCGACCGTCGGCAACAAGAGAGTCTCCCCAAGCCACGGCCCGGTTCCAAATGTTTGCCCCATCCTCAAATACGCTGTTTGCCGAAAACTGGAGAATCCGCTCTCCGCCACCACCGCGCAGTACCCGGGTTGACGCGCCTGTGCTTCAAGCACGACAGCCGCTCCCATTGAATTCCCAACTGCATAAACGCACCGCGGATGCTCGTCTGACTTGAGCCAGTTAAACCACTGGTTAAAATCGCCCGCCTCGAGCACGCCGAAGGTGATGAACTCACCGCCGCTGGTGCCCGCCGCTCGCGAGTCGGGCAGTAGCACTGCGTAACCATGTCGCAGCAGCATATCGGCGTAGCCCAGCATTCCCACGCGGTTGTCGCCCTGCCCGTGCTCCACTATAACCGCGTCGCCATTACCGGAGCGCGGAACAAAGCTCCAAGCCCGAAGAATGGAGCCATCTGCCGCCGAAAGCTGCACATCGCTCATCATCGCATGCTCGCGATCGGCAATCGCATGCGCCCCTTGAATGTCTTCGGGCGTAATCGGCCGGCGCGCCGTGTGCATCGCGCGATCGGTCAGCACCACTCCCAGGTCGCACTCCAGCGCAAGCACCACAAGCGCAACCGTCGCCAGTCCCGCAATAAACACCCGCTTCCGCATTGCCCGATTACCCATCGCCACTCCGCCGACCCGATTCTCGTTACGTCCGTTCTTCCCGAAGTGTTCCCTGCGTGACTCCGCAATTAAGTGCACTCCACCTTTAAAACACGCAATCCATGCGGCTGGTATCCTTGAACTGATGTCTACAGGAACAATGATGAACGTTGCAAACAAATCCTATCGTGCGCAAATGGGACCATCCGCCCGCTCGGTCTGGGCGCTTTTTTTCGCAATCTTCATTGCCGTTTATTTTGCCTCGCTGTTTACTCCGCCGCTGCTCGACGATGTTGACTCTTCGCATGCCGAAGCAGCGCAGTACATTGCCCGCACCGGCGACTGGATCTCGCCCAGAACCGACGGCATCCGCTACATTGAGAAGCCGCCGTTGCCCTACTGGATCATCGCCGGAATCTACCGCGTCACAGGAGTCGAAAACGCCTTCACCACGCATCTACCCAATGCGCTCGCCATGCTGGCGCTCGCCTGGCTCGCGTGGCTCTGGGCTCGCCGCGCGTGGGGTCCGCGCGCCGGTCTCTACGCAGGCCTCGGCGTGCTCACGTCCGTTGGCCCGTTCCTGTTCACGCGATTCATCATTCCCGAGTCGATCCTCGCATTTTTCCTGCTGGCCGCACTCTACGCCTTCATTGACAGCCTCGAAACCGGCCGTGCCGGCATGATGTACTGGTCCTGGGCCTGCGTCGCGCTCGCACTCCTCACCAAAGGCCTCATCGCGCCGGTCTTCTTTGCCGGCGCCATCATTCCCTACCTCGCGCTCACCGGACAATGGCGTCGCTGGCGCGCGCTCAAGCCCGTATCCGGATTCCTGCTCTTCCTCGCCATCGCCGCGCCATGGCACATCCTCTGCGGGCTCGCGAATCCCGACCAGGGCCACCCCGTCGGAAATCATCCCACCATCGGCAATGTGCACGGCTTCTTCTACTTTTACTTTGTCAACGAGCATTTCCTGCGCTTCTTCGGCCTGCGTTATCCGCACGACTACAACAAGATGCCCGGCTCGCTCTACTGGCTGGGCCACTTCGTCTGGCTTTTCCCCTGGAGCCTGTTTCTACCCGCCGCATTCGTATTGGCCTGGAAGACCCGCCGCAGCTGGCTCAAGCACCTTCGTCCCGACGCCGGCCAGACCGTCGACTTCTACATCGACAATGCCTTGCGCGAAGACGTCGCCACTTATGTTGAGCGCCTCAAGTTCCGGGTGCGCACCATCTGGCTGCTCAGCCTGTTCACCGTGTGGACGCTGCTCTTTTTCTCCATCTCAACCAACCAGGAATACTACACGTTCCCGGTATGGCCGCCGCTCTTCATGCTTACGGCCGGAGTAGTTGCCGGCATTGAACAAGGGCGAAGCAACGACGAAGCAACACCGAGACTCTCGACGAAATGGCTCACCGGCGCGCATTGGGCATTCGCAATCATCGGCGTGCTTTCGAGTGCGGCGCTTGGCTGGGGATTGTGGGAGTCGCGCAATCTGCCTTACGTCGCTGACATCGGCACCCTGCTCGCGCACCGCGGAGTAGGCGATTACACGCTCTCCATGTCGCATCTCTTCGATCTGACCGGGCCGTCCTTTGCGGCACTGCGGCTTCCGGCCGTTCTCGCTGCTGTCGCTCTTCTCATCGGCACGATCGTGGGACTCATCCTCAGGCTCGCGCGCAAACACATGGCGGCAACTATCAGCGTGGCCCTCACCATGACTGTCTTCTTCATCGCCGCGCACATTGCATTCGCACGGTTCGAGCCCATGCTCAGTTCCAAACAGCTTGCCGACGTGATTTTGACGAAGGGCACACCCAACGACACGTTTATCATTTACGGCGAACAGTCTTCGGGCTCATCGGTCATCTTCTACACCGACCGCTTCTTCAACCATCGTCCCGCGCTGCTTGTCATTCCGCGCTGCGGCCAGAACGGCGAAGGCACCACGCTGCTGTGGGGCTCCTGCTATCCTGACGCGCCCAACATCTTTCTTACCGACGACGAGCTGGCAAAGATGTGGGGCGCCGGCAACCGCAAGTGGATATTCGCCGAAGATGTGGAGCAGACTAAGGTGCAGCAGATATTGGCCGGGAAGCTTTATCCAGCGGGCTATATTGCCGATAAGGCCCTCTGGACCGACCGGCCGTTTTAATTCAGGGAGCGAGGGAACAAGGGAACAAACCATCGACTGCGGTGCGATGGCCTTTGGTTACTGACTGCCACTGTACGGATACTCGCTCCAGCGCGCAATCACCTGTTCAACATCCTGCGCTGTGACCACCGAGGATGAAGCATCGGGAACTTTGTCACCCTTCTGAAGGTTTTTGAGCCGCTCGCGTTCTTTGCGCTCCTCCTCGGAATAGAATCGAGCCTTTTCGAACTCGTGGTTCTGGATGGAAGTATCGCGCCTGCGGACAATGAAGTTGATCCTTTTCCTGATTTCGGCGGCCTCGGGATGCTCAGCCGGCTGGCGAAGCTTGACGCGCGCCCCGGCGGCATCAATCAACTGCAGCGCCTTGCCGGGAAGAACGCGATCTGCCAGGTATCGGCCCGATTCATTTACCGCAGCCGCCAGCGCTTCGTCGGAATACGTCACTTCGTGAAATTTTTCGTAGGACTGCCTGCGCGCCTTAAGCACCTCAAGCGTTTCGCTCTCGTTGAATGGGCGAACGTAAATCGCTCGGAAGCGCTCGCTCAACCACTGTGCCTGGCGCATACACTCCTCGAATTCCTTCGGGGTCGAAGTGGCGATACAGCGAATCTTGCCCTGCAGTGGCGACTGCCGCAGGATCCTGCCCGGTCCCCACGGCAAAAAGACCGAAGACGGCTCGAGCAGGGAGCGCAGGTTACCTATAAACAAAATCGTCTCCCCATCTTCGGAGACTAATTTTTCGGAGGCCTGCATTTTCTCTCGCAGCATAATTCGGCCCGAACTTGAACCAAGCGCAGTGTCAAACAACAGAATCCGCTTTTCAACGAGAAAGGCCGGCACGTTGCCATCGGCGATCCGCTGCGCGAGAGCAGAGACAATCGCGGTTCTGCCCGATCCGGGTTCTCCCACCAGAATCGGGTTGCCGTTCCGGTAACCGGCGAGTACCTCAATCACAGCGTCGATCTCGGCTTCGCGACCGACGACAGATTCGAGCTGTCCATCAATCGCTGCCTGAGTTAGGTCCTGACTCATGTCCTGCGGGACCTGCGCACCTCCAACCTCGGACACGTGGGCCACACGCGCGAGTTCTTCGCGAACCTTGGCCAGTTCGATGCCTCGTTCCTTGAGAAGTGTCGCGGCGAAACACTTTTCTTCGCGCAGTAGACCCAGAAGCAGATGCTCTGTGCCAATATGCTTGTGCCCCAGTTTTTCTGCCTCTTCTGCCGCGTATGCAAGCACGCGCTTCGACTCATTTGAAACAGGAAGATCGACGCTCGTCGAAGTTTTCTCGCGAATAGTGGTGTGCTGTTCGATCGCCTTGCGGATCGACTCCACGCTGCCGTGCGAATGAATAAAGCGATTGGTCAGGGCCTTGTCTTCTCTCAGCAGGCCCAGCAGCAGATGCTCGGCTTCGATTTCTGGACATCCGAACTGGCTGGCTTCGTAGCGCGCAAAGAAGATTACGCGGCGTGCTTTCTCTGTATAACGCTCAAACATGACAAGATTAACTCCTACGGCTGAACTGTTGATAGCGCCAGTCTACTGCGGCAGAGAAATCTCCGCATTGCCTGCGGGCGCGGCCTTCAAATACACCCAAAGAAAGAAGACCCCAACCACCGCCATCGCAATCGGCGGCGCGTACACGGCTGCCGCCATTGATGGCGTCGAATAGCGAGTGATCTGAAAAATGACAATCCACAACAGATCGCCGGTGAGCGTGATTCCGGCAAGAGTCACTGCGAGCGCACCCCAACGCAGCGGGCTGCGCGATTGCCATAGATCCACGCACACAGGCACCGCTACCAGCAGCAATCGGCAGTCGTAGCAGCGGTGGTAAACCGCAAGCATTGCAAATGGAAACCCCGCGGCGAGCCCATACCACGCCAGCATCGGAGAATAGCGGGTGCGCAGCGTTTTCAGCGCCCAAAGAACGAGCGCCGCTCCGCAAAACAAATAAGTGGCGAGATTGTAAAAGGCGGGATTGTCGCCGACGCGGCTGAAGAGCACTTGCAGGTTCACCATCATCATCAGCCCCAGCGCTCCGCCGCTCTGTGGCCCCGGATCGTCCTGCGCACCGGGCGCAGTGATTGTATGCAGGTTCGCGCTCAGTTCCTGCGGCCAATGCGGAACAGCGCTGGACACCCACACCACCGCAATCAACGCCAGCAGCGCCGTAACGGCGAGCGTCTGCAATGCGCGTTTCCGGGCCAGGCCGCCGGCAAGCAGGAAGTAAAGCCAGATGATACCCGCATCGTGCGGCTTGATGGCCAGGCCAACAGCCAGGCAAATAATCCCGGCCCAGGCAAACTTCTCGCTTACGAAGCACCAGACCGCAATCACGCAAAGCCCCACCACGAGCGCGGCGGTGTTGCCGATCGACAACCCGTCGACGCTGTTGACGAAGATGAGGAACACCAGCGCCGCTGCGAATCGTGGCCCGACATCGGACGAAAATCGCCACACCAGGTAACCCGCAACGAAAAAGCCGGCCACAATCAGCGCCATCCACGCGGCGACCGCGGCGTTCCATGGCAGCATCGCCAGCGGAACCATGAAGACGAGCGTCGTGGGCAGATTGGGATAAAGCAGAATCTCGTGCAGCCACTTCACCGTCTTGGCATCGGTGGGCATATTCTGCACTTCGGCGGCGTAGACCGCCCATATCTGGCTCTCCTGGTATGGATCGTGATGCTCGACCAGGCAGCGCGACGCATAGTAAAACTGCCTGAAGTCAGACATGCCCTGATGATTGATGAGCGCAAGAAGCGCGCTGATGGCGAAAACCAGCACGCCGCCGAAGAGCACAATCTGCAGGCCGTCAAGCCGGTCTTTTCTCATCCAAAAGTTCCCTTATGTCATTGATGGGTTGACGAGGCGTTCCTCGTTGACGTCGGTGCTCCGTTGACGCAGGCCGAACACCAGGAAGAATGAAATGAACGAGGCGAGTGTGACGAAGCGCAGCAAAATGCGCACTCCCGAGACTGGAATAGGCCATGGAGTTGAATGGAGCGTCAGGAGCATTCCAATCAAGAAGATTGAAGAGACCGCTGCGGCCGTAAATGACACATACCTCAGAAAACTCTTACTGCCATTTGCATCGGATTCGCCTTTGCGCACTTTCAACGATGTTGCAAAGAGACAAAGGAAAAACAAAATGAGCGTAATTTCTGCGAGTGTGAAAGCAATGTTTCCGAGCACCGATGCAAAGCGTTTTAAGAAATGATACTTCCAAAGATAGCTGTCAAATGCTTCGGTCGCAGCGAACCGAATAGTACCGTAGGCGGATTGAAAGTTCTCAATGATGAGCGCCATTGCCGCCGCGAGCGACAAGACTCCCACCGGGCCACCAATATTGGGCTTTGGGGTCTTGGCAATTGCAAAAAGGAAGGCAGAAAGCACCAGGCTCGCTAGCGCATCTAGAATCCTAAAAGTCAACTGACTCGCGGTAGATAAGAACCCTGCCCCGAAGATCTGAGGCGCAACAATAAACGTCGCGTAAAGCAACTGAACAGCTCCGGCGATGAGGGCCGCTTTTCGCATATCAATCGCGGTTTTCGTCCACGGTACTTCAATCTACCAGAGAATTACAAGGCGCAGCCGCTATGGAGCACCTTCCGTCGCATCCATCTACTTCACCGCGCGCATCTTCCCACCCGGCAACAACTCAAACACCTGCCCGCGCCACAATATCGTGCTGCCCGCATAGCTCGCCAGCCAAAAGAAAAACCCCATCAGGTCGCGAATGGGATAGAGCACGAGCAGCCCAAACCAGCTTGGGTCGCGCACAACCTTGCGCCCCACTACCATCGACAGCACAATCCGCGTGGCCATGCCCCATGCATACAGCGCAAGCCCGATCCACGGATGACTCAACCAGGCCGCCCCGGCCCAGGCCAGCAGTGCAAACGGCATGCTGAATGTCAACGCAGTGCCGAAGTGCCCCTTTGGCCGCGAGAACCGCGTCGACTTCATCCACCTGATCTGGTGCTTTATTGAGCTAACAAAGCGCGAGTTCAACACCATGTGATCGATGGGGTGATGGCTTAGCACCACCGTTTCGCCCAGCTTGTGCGTTTCATTGCCCAGCACAAAATCGTCGGCGCAATAGTCGGCCGTCACTTTAAAGCCGCCCATCTTTTTGATCGTCCCCCGCCTGAAGGCCATGGTCGGCCCGAGCGTGAACTGCATTCCCTCCATCATGCGCGCCACCAGCACACCCGAAGTCATCTCCACGCTCATGCCCACCGCTTCGAGCCGCGCCCACAACCCGCCCTGGCCGGCCACGCCGCGATACGGGCAGCACATTCCGCCCACTCGCTCCTGCACAAAAGGCATGGCCACCGCCTGCAGATAATCGCGCGTCACGCGGACGTCGCTGTCGCTCACTACCAGGATCTCGTGCGCGGCGTGCTTCTCCATCAGCTCAAGCGAGATGGCCTTGTCGTTGATGTAGGCCGGCTGGCCGCCGGTCGAAAGAATCTTTACCGGAACGCGCGGATATCTTGCCGCCACGCGCCGCGCCGCTTCGAGCCCCGCATCGTCTGCCCTCCGCGCGCAGAACAAAATCTCGTACTCCGGATAATCCTGCTCGAAAAACGTCGCCAGATGCGATTCGAGATCGGGCTCCGCGCCGGAGAGCGGCTTGAGCAGGCTCAGCGGCGGTGTGAAGCCGCCTTGGGCCGGCATCGCGGCCAACACGCGGCGTTCGCGCAGATATCCTGCGGCGGCCACCAGCACCATGCCCGTAAAGACCGTGGAGGTGATGAGGCCAAACACGCCCAGGCCAAGAACAATGAACGGCATACCCGTATCAGCATATCGCCCTGGGGCGAGGCGGGAGCTGGAAGAAGCAGGGGAGTTCAGGCCCCTGAATCCGTGCGCTCAACAAGACGGGCCTTCAGGCCCGGAGCTTCGCGCCCCATTCGCTTTACACCAAACTCCCCGTCGCCCATTTGGCCTGCAGCGCCGCCGGCGTATCGCAATAGTAATCGCGATCGCAGGGCGTGATGCCCGGAATCGGATTCGGGTCAATTACGACCGCTCCGTCGAGGTATTGCCACAGAGTCCAGTTCGCCCAGCCCGGCGGCAGCACTGCGGTCGGACCATACTGCGCAAGCCACAACCAGCAATTCTGCAGCGTTGGGTCGGGCGTGCTGCCAAGCTGCTCTTTCAAATACGAACCGCCGTATAGACCCGGCCAGATCCCCGTCACCGACTGGATGTGCGTAACAAAGTCGCGCGCCTCCTGCAACAACATGGTCGAGCTCGCCGGGTTCGACTCGAAATCGAGAACCAGCAGCGTGCCTGGCTGAGGCTGCACTGTTCCGAGAAAAAACTCGGCCTGCGCAATGCCATCGTCACCGTTGCCAAAGTGGTAGGCGCCCCAAAGCAATCCAAGCTGCTGAGCCTGCGCCAGGTTAGCCTGATACCTGGGATCGGCGAACGTGGTGCCTTGCGTGGCCTTGTGAATCACGCCCCGCATTCCGGCCTGCTGCGCGTTGGCCAGGTTGACGACCCCGTTGTTGTGCGAGATATCGATAACCGCGTCGGTGTAAGGCATAGGGTCCTCTTCTTGGAGTCGAAATGCGGTTCAACGCAGGAGCGGGGAGAGAGCCCTGATGCAGAAATCCGATTCTTGTTTTGTGCCGCTGCCGATGGCAAATGAAAGCGCTGCGAATCAATTGCGCGGATAAAAGAGGAAAGACCTGCCCGGATAAGAAGGATTAGATGAGAAGGATTATATGGCCGGAAGGGGCCGATTGAACGCCGCGGCTAACTCGATTTGCGCGGCCCGTTCGCTCGCGGCGTCACCACCTGGGGCCGGCGGATGGGCACAATCGCTCCCGAGGCGCTGGGGGGCGCGGCCTGCTGCATGCGCGTCACCATCTCAGAGCGCACATACTCCACAAAGCTCTGCATCTGCCGGTTCATCTCTTCCATCCGCTCGCGCATCTGCAGAACGATGGCGATGCCGGCGATGTTCACGCCCATGTCACGCGCCAGGTTCAGAATGAACTCAAGCCGCTCCAGGTCTTCATCGGTATAGAGGCGGGTGTTGCCCTCGGTTCGCGAAGGCTTCAGCAATCCCTCGCGCTCGTAAAGGCGCAGGGTCTGCGGATGAATCTCGTACATCTCGGCCACCGCCGAAATCATGTACGCGCCTTTTGATTTGCGTTTCGCCATTAGTCCACCAAGTTAAAGCTTCTACCAACGGGCATCTTAGTATCCAATTCCCTGCTACCTCATCGACTTTAAAGGCTGCTGAAAGACCGTAGGACTAGGGGTTTGACTGCTTTGAGAGCGCACTCGCGCATTGCTCGCCCGAAATCAAATCGAAATGACCGGTATAGGTTTCGAGCTGACGAAATACGTCATCTTGAGTAACCGATGGTTTCAGCAACATGATTGACAAAAGAACAACTCTGTCTTTGATTAGTGTCGAAACCAAATATTGTGTCGCCGCTTCCTTCCCCGGGGGACTCTCTTTTTTCCAGAGATAGAACGGACGATCATTGCTTCCATCGTCCGCGTTCGAAGGGGGACCAAAATCCGTGATCACCAACGAAGGGTCGAGTTTCTTGTAGTGGTCCTGTTCATATTTTGCCTGGGCGCGAAGAATGTCAATGGCCTTTGATCCCTGGATGTATTTCGCAAAATCAGCTCTGTCCTCAACAATCAACTCGTAGGCCATGTCGTCGATGAATGAGATGGTCCTTCCTGGATCGTCTTTGTCGTTGTACGAGAATGTCTTGCCACCCAGGAAATAACGAAAGCTGCTATCCCCCAAGAACTTGTAAAAGTAGTAGCCGGTACCTTGCTTGGAATTGAATACCTTAGTTTGTCCATTGTCAGGGCATTGAGCCCGCAGGCTCACTGCGCCAAGAACTAGAGTGAGAGAAATCAGGAAGAATATTCGCCCAACTGAAGGCAGCGAATCGTCGCCAGCAAGCCAACCTGCATTCTCGACTACGCCTTTCATATGAAAGCCTACCCTCTGCTCTTATCAAACAAGCTCTCTCTCGGATCCCCCGGATTCAGCTTCGCCAGCTCCCGCATAATTTCGCGGCTGCGCTCGTCCTGCAGATGCGGAACCACCACATCGACCGTCACAATCTGGTCGCCGCGCTGCCCGGCGTGTGACGCGCTCTCAACTCCGCGCTCCCTCATGCGCAGCTTCTGTCCGCTCTGTGTACCGGGAGGGATCTTCAACTGCGCGCGCCCGTCAATCGTCGGCACCTCGACTTTCGCGCCCAGCGAGGCTTCGGCTACCGTCACCGGAACATTCACTTGAATGTCGTCGCCGGTGCGGGCAAACACCGGGTGCTCGCCGGTTCGCACAATCAGGTACAAATCGCCGGGCGGCCCGCCGTGCAGCCCCGCGTTGCCCTTGCCCTGCAGCCTGATGCGCTGGCCGTCGCGCGTCCCCGCCTTGATTCGGAACTCCACCGTCTCCGTGCGGTCAACCACGCCCTCGCCATGGCACGTCGGGCAGGCATTGGTCACCCGTCCCGATCCTCCGCAGCGCGGGCACTGCAGGTTGAACTTCATGTTGCCGCCCATCTGCGTTACCTGGCCCGTGCCGTTGCATTCCGGGCACACCATCGCGCCGCCCATCGACGCCTGGCCGTGACATGTGGGGCAAATCTCCTGCCGGTGAATCTGGATGCGCGCCTGCCCGCCCTTGATCGCTGTCCAAAAGTCGACGGTAGCCTGGTACTCGATATCGGTGCCCACCCGCGGCCCGCGCGACTGTTCCGGTTGCCGTGCCCCTGAGAAGATTCCCGAGAAAATGTCTTTGAAGCTGCCCCAACCCGATGTTCCCCCGCCCGCTGCAGGCGCGCCGCCCTGGAAACCCGAAAAGTCGAATCCGCCAAAATCGACCGGCACGCCCCCGGCCGCCTTCTGCTGCCGCGCGTATGCCTCAGCCTGCGCCGGGTCTATCTGGTCGCTGTAAAAGCCAACCTGGTCGTAGATCTTGCGCTTCTTCTCGTCGCTCAGTACATCGTTGGCTTCAGATATCTCTTTGAACTTCTCCTCGGACTTCTTGTCGCCG
>Ga0335072_10011513_pt1 | contig 12665 bp, 14 predicted proteins | sample Lox_Sample_21_FD_206725 | JGI IMG/M metagenome (GOLD analysis project Ga0335072, IMG submission 206725) | Soil microbial communities from Loxahatchee National Wildlife Refuge, Florida, United States - Lox_Sample_2.1 | ecosystem: Environmental > Terrestrial > Soil > Wetlands | place: USA...
CGTCAGCATATGCTGACGGCGGTATTTTCGTCAACGTAGGCTGACGGCGCCGTGGCTGCCGGGCCACACGATCACGCTCGACGACCCTGCAACTAGCCTGAGACGAATGAGCGAGCCGGGGGGAATCCGGACGCCCGATCAGCGGCTACGGGTGTTCGTGAGCTCGACCCTGGGCGAACTGGCTGACGAGCGCCAGGCCGTCCGGAGTGCGGTCAGTCAGCTTCGCCTGATGCCGGTGATGTTCGAGGCGGGTGCGCGCCCGCACCCGCCTCGCGATGTCTACCGCGCCTACCTTGCCCAGAGTGACATCTTCATCGGCGTGTACTGGCAGGAATACGGCTGGATCGCGGCCGGCGAGGAGATATCCGGGCTGGAGGACGAATACGAGCTGTCGGCCGGGCTGCCGAGGCTGATCTACGTCAAGTGGCCTGCTCCCGCGCGGGACCCGAAGCTCGCGGCGATGCTCGGCCGGATCAGGGACGAGGCCGGCGTGTCCTACCAGCGTTTCGCTGACCCGGATGAGCTCCAGCGGCTCGTGGAGAACGACCTGGCGGTGCTGCTGAGCGAGCGGTTCGAAATCACGGGGCGGGGCGGTGCCGCCGCGACAGCGGGAGAGCCGGCGGCCGGGACGGCACTCCCGGTGCCCGCGACGCCCATCGTCGGCCGGGACAGGGAGATCGCACGGGGGGCTGAGCTCCTCCAGCACGGCGCACGGCTGATCACCTTCACCGGTCCTGGCGGGGTTGGCAAGAGCCGGCTCGCGCTGGAAGTCGCGAAGCGCGCGGCCGGACGCTTCAGAGATGGCGTGCGATTCGTCGGCCTGGCATCAGTGTCGTCGGCCGACCTCGTTCCGCCCGCCATCGCGTCCGCCCTGGGGCTCAACTCGCTGGGCGAGCGACTGAAGAGCGACGTCATCTCGTATCTTCAGGGCAAGCAGATCGTGCTCCTGTTCGACAACTTCGAGCAGGTGGCTGACGCCGCTCCCCTGGTGACGGAGCTGCTGGCGGCCGCTCCCGGGCTGGTCGCGCTGGTAACCAGCCGCGCCGCGCTGCGGCTGAACGGCGAGCATGAGTTCCCCGTTTCCCCGCTGCCGGTTCCGCTGGCCGGGACCGAGGGCGCCGCGCACGATCCGCTGCAGTACCCGAGCATCCTGTTGTTCGCGGAGCGGGCGCGAGCCGTGGCGCCAGGATTTGAGCTCACCGACGCCAACGCCGATACGGTCATCCAGATCTGCCAGCGCCTTGACGGCCTGCCGCTCGCCATCGAGCTGGCCGCCGCCCGGGTAAAGATCCTCTCCCCCGGCGCGCTCTTGGCCCGGCTCAATGACAGGATGCGCCTGCTTACCGGAGGCCCGCGCGACCTGCCGGAACGGCAGCGGACGCTCAGGAGCACCCTCGACTGGAGCTATGACCTGCTGCCCGAGGGTGAGCGGGCGCTGCTCGCCCGGCTCGGGACGTTCTCCGGCACATTTGACCTGCCGGCCGTCGAAGTCATCTGCGGCCAGGCCAACGTAGCCGGGCCGCCGGCCCCGGCGCAGGACGGGCACGTCGTAGACATGCTGGACTCACTCGTCGAGAACAGCCTGGTCGCCCCCGGCGCCGACGGCGACGAGCCCCGCTTCCGATTGCTCGAAACCGTGGCCGACTACGCGCTCGAACGGCTGCGCGAACGCGGTGAGTGGGCGCAGATGCACGACCGCCACGCGGCGTACTTCCTGGCGTTCGCCCGGCCGACCGAATCGGAGCGCTACGGCGTCGGCCAGCTGAAATGGCTCGACCGGCTCGAGGCCGAGCGCCGCAACATCGGCTCCGCGCTGGCGTGGCTCACGGATAACGACCAGTTCGCCTCGGCGGTGACGCTGGCCTGGACGACCTTTAGGTTCTGGTGGCTGCGCGGCCGCGCCTGGGACTTTTACCAGTACGTCGAGGACTTCCCCGCGAGGAGTGATGCCTTGCCGCCAGACCAGAGGGCGCTGGTCCTGAGGGGCGTGGGGTATGTCCTCATCGCCGGGAGCGGGGACCGGGCGCGGGCGCGTTCGCTCTTCGAGCGAAGCCTGGCGCTATTCCGGCAGACCGGGAACACGGTGGACGGGGTCCTCGCGGCTGCTGCTCTCGGTCATGTCCTGGGAGTAGACGGCGAATACCCGCGCGCGGTGGAATTGCTCAAGGACGGCCTCGGCCAGCTCGAGGAGATCGCGGCCGACGCCTTGGCTGGCTCGCGCCGCGGCGACTATTTGCTGGCTGTCGCCATGGTGAACAACTACCTCGGGCAGATCGAGCTTGCCCAGAAAGATCCCGAAAGCGCGGCAGCGCATCTCGCCGCTGGCCTGACCGCGGCCCGCAGCGCACCTGACCACTTCATCATGATCATCACGCTGTTCGACGTGGCCGCCGGACGCCTGGCACAAGATGACCTGGCCGGGGCCTCCGACTCGCTGGCGGAAGGGCTATCGCTCGCGGCCAAGGTAGGGGACGAGCCCAGCACCGGCTACTATCTCGAGGCGTCGGCCGATCTGGCCCGGCGACAGGATAACGCCGAGCGCGCCGTCTGCCTGCTCACGGCCGCCGATGCCTTGCTGCAGGCGAAGGGCAGCGGCTGGCTGCACGCCTACGTGACCCGTGCCCCGCACGGCGCCGACGTGCTCGCCAAACTCCGGGCAGCCGCGACCGTCGAGGCATTCGAGCGGGCACGTGCCCACGGACGCTCGCTGGCTGACGCCGGTGTCCTCGGGTCCGATCTTGAGCGCCTTGTCGGCACAGGTCGCTAGGGATTGTCACATCGGCTGGACCGCTTGACCCTCACATCGTGAGAGGCACGACAGTGGCTGACATGTTCACCATCGGAGAGTTCGCCCGGCTCGGGGACATCTCGATCCGGATGCTCCGGCACTACGACGAGATCGGGCTGCTGGCTCCGGCGCAGGTCGATCCGGCGACCGGTTACCGCAGCTACTCCATCGCTCAGCTGCGCGACCTGAACCGGATCGTCGCACTGCGCGGCCTGGGTTTCTCGCTGACCGAGGTCCGCCAGTTGCTGACCGGCATCACGGCCGTCGAGCTGCGCGGCATGCTCCTGTTGCGGCATGCCGAGCTGGAGCGGCAGATCGAGCTGGGCCGATCCGCGTTGTCCCGGGTCGAGGCGCGCCTCCGAGCGATCGAAAGGGAAGACGAAATGGCTGACGACATCGTGGTGAAGACCGCCCCGACGCAGCGACTGCTCGCTGTCGCACGCCCGATCCCCGGCTTCGGCCCAGGCAACATCGCACCGATTGTGAACGAGGCCCATGATGTGCTGAGCGCCATAGTCGCGCAGATGGGACTCAGCCCCGACCGGGTCTACCTGACGTGCTACGACGTCAGCGGCGATGACCCCGGCAAGCACATCGAGATGTTCCTCGGAACCCCGGTCCCCGATAGCGTCACGGTCGCGAAGGACCCGGCGGAGATCGTGCTGCTGCCCGGCACCGACGTCGCATCATGCGTCCGGCAGGGCACCACCCGCGAGGTCTGGCCGCGGATAGTACATGACGTGATGTCGTGGATCGCGGAACACGGCTACGCCCACGTCGGCCCGGGTCGCGACTTCTTCCTCCAGACCAATGAAGCCGAGCCCGGCAAGCAAGTCTTCGAGATACAGGCCCCGCTGCGCCGGCCCGAAGACCCGGTGCCAGCCGTCGCGCCGCGTCGCCTGGCCCCGGATCCCACGGCGTAGCCACCGGTCAGGGCGGACCGGTCAGGGGTGGACCGGTCCGCCCGGACCCTTGCCCAGGCGCGGCGACCGCACGGGCCTGCCGGCCCTTCGGTGAGCGCGGCGATCAGCTTTCACGTTCGCCGATCTGACGGACCTCGAGCAGCTCAAGACCGGGTGGTTCGATCACCGCCAGGACTCCGTGCAGGCCAGGCCGGCCAGCACGCCGGTCAGGACCGCGGCCTGGCCCTGCCGCCGCGAGGTCATCGCCGGAAACGCTGACAGCGGGGCGGCGCCGAGGTGGCCTTTGATCCGGATCAGGTACCTGGCCGATGCAGGATCCATGCGGCCAGGCTCCGGCCCGATCGGGTGCGGACGTATCGCCAGGATCTGGCGAGACCGGCGCCGGCCGGATCGACGGCCGGCGGTGTTGCGCTGGCCATGGCGCCAGCACGTGGCCTGGCTAGATGCGCAGAAACGGAGGGGGCGGCCGCGCGCGGTGCGGATCGGATTAAGGCGCGGCATCTAGCGCAAATCCGACAAAGCCGGGTCCGGGACCCCCGCGACTGATTCAGCGTGCAGAACTTGTCGCGGCCCTCGATCGCGCAGCGCAAGCGAAGGTAAGGCTTCCCGTCCTTTCCGCCGTCCGGCAGGCTTCCGGCTCGCCTGGCGACGGCGAGCAGCCCGCACGGCGCCCGGGCCCTGGGCTCCCGAGGCGATCTGCATCAAAATGGATGCCGTGGTGAGGGATGCGGAGCCGGCCTGGAGCGATCAGACATGGCAGGCCAGATGGATCGGTAAGCGGCTGGCGCGGTTCGACGCGTACGTCGTTACCTCTGTGGTCCCCGCCGGTTTCGAGGCCTATGCCCGGGTGCTGCATCCTGCCGAGGAGCCGTTGCACGGCGGTGACCGGGTGGTGCGGTGGGCCGAGGTTGCCGCTTGGAGTGGCCTGCCGCTGCGGCCCGGATCGCAGTTCCACTCGATCGCGCTGCCGCGGATACGACCGGAGCGCGAGGCACCCTGGGCCAGTCAGGGGCCGCACCGGGGCAGCCTCTACCCGCCGGACGCGGTGATCCTGGCCGGGATCTTGCGGGGCTGGACGACGACACCGCAGCAGTGCTGGTTCGGGGTGTGGGACGGCTACGGATGGGACGGCGAGTACCTGACCGCGTCCGACGAAACGGCCGCGGCGGAACCGGTCCGCGGCCGCCGGCCTGACCCGGTTCCCGGGGACGTGCGCCGCGGAAGCCGGGTGCGCTTGCCGAACCGGGACTACCTGCTCCATCGCGGCCCGGTGGAAGCAGCCCTGAACAGCGTGGGGCTCGGCGGCGAGCATCAGGTCGCGAACCTGTGGTGGCCGCAGGACCGGTCCTGGTTCGTGGCCACCGAGATCGACCTGGCCTGGACCTACGTCGGCGGCCCGGCCGGGCTGATCGGCCAGCTGCTCGCCGAGACGCGGATCGAGGCACTGCCCGCCGCGCCTGACGGCGAGCTGGACGGGATCGAGGACTGGGTAACCGCGCAAGCAGACCAGACGGCCGGCCAGCTCCTGTCCAGCGGACAGGCAACCGTCACCACCTCCCGCGGCACGCTGCGGGCATCGCTCGAACACCCCGGTCGGCCCACGTCCGGCACGCTGCACGTCCGCATGGCCGGCGACAACGGCGTCACCGGGTCGAGCTCGACCCGGCTGAGCCAGCGACCCGGGCAAGATCTGCGCGAGCAGATCAGCCGCCACCTGGCCCGCGACATCATCGAGCTGGCAGGCGGCTAACCGCCGGCCACGACGCCGCGCCACCGTGATTCGGCGTCCCTATCTGGCTTCCGGGGCTCAGCCGATGCGCTCGGCCAGCGAGACGATGATCCCCTCGGGACCCCGGACATAAGCCATCCGCCAGGAGCCTTCGTACTCGCCGACGCCGCCGACCAGCCGGTAGCCGTCCGCGGCCGCCCGGTCAACGGCCGCCCGCAGATCATCGACCTCGAAGGCCACGTTGCGCAATCCCAGCTCGTTGGCGGGCGCGGCCGGCGAACCGGGCAGGTGGTCTGGCCGGGTGAACCTTGAGAGTTCCAGCCCCGTGCCTCCGTCAGGCGTCCGCAGCATCACGATCTCGCTCCGGGAGCCAGGAATGCCGATGACCGTGTCCACGAACTCGCCCTCGATGAACGTCCTGCCCTCGACCTCTAGGCCCAGCCCGACGAAGAACGCGGTCACGGTGTCGAGGTCCGCGACGGTGATGCCGACGTGATCGAGGCGTCGTACGTGTGGCATGGGGGTCCATCCTCCGGTTGTGGTTGGCGGTGTTCCGCCGCGGCGGAACTGCGGCGCGACGGTCAGGACGTCCTGGCGGCGAGGTACGAGTGGACGGCGGAGATCACCACGGACCCCTCGCCGACCGCCGAGGCCACCCGCTTGACGGACCCGGCGCGAACGTCACCCACGGCGAATACTCCCGGCACCGACGTCGCGAAGCCGTCGCGGGTGACGACGAATCCCTTGGCGTCGAGTTCGACGCCCGCCTCGGGCAGCCAGGCCGTGCTCGGATCCGCGCCAATCATCAGGAACAGGCCGGCCGCGTCATGCCGGACGTCCCGCTCGAGGATATGATCCCGCCAGCTCAGTGCGCTGAGCCGGCTCGTGCCATGGACGGCGGACAGCTCCGAGCGAGGGTGAACGGTGACCCGTTCGTGGTGCGCGAGGCGCTGCGCCAGGTACGTCGACATGGTGTCGCGGAGCTCGTCCCGGCGGATCAGGACGTGAACCTGGCCGGCGTGCCGAGCCAGGAACAAGGCGGCCTGGGCGGCCGAGTTGGCGCCCCCCACCACGACGGCGTTCCGGCCAGAGACCACCTTGGCCTCGAGCTCGCTCGCCGCATAGTAAACGCCGCGTCCTTCGAGGTCAGCGAGGCCAGGCACGTCCAGGCGCCGATACCGCGCGCCGGTTGCGATGATCACGGCGCAAGCCAGGATGTCGTGCTCGTCGTCGAGCCGGATGCGGAAGCCTCCGGGCACCTGCGACAGCCCCGTCACCGAGCGGGGGGACACCAGCCTCGTACCGAACTTGACGGCCTGCAGCATCGCGGCCTGTGCCAGCTCGGCCCCGGAAACGCCCCGGGGAAAGCCGAGGTAGTTCTCGATCCGCGACGAACTGCCGGCCTGGCCCCCGATCGCGACGTCCTCGACGACGACCACGTCCAGCCCCTCCGAGGCCCCGTATACGGCGGCCGCCAGGCCCGCTGGCCCGGCGCCGACCACGAGCAGGTCACACCGGGAGTCGCTGGAAAGGCACCACAGGTCGATCCCGAGCGCTGTCGCCAGATCGCGCGTCGTCGGTGCGCTCATTACCCGCCGCGTTCCCGTCACGACAACCGTGCCCGCCTCGGGCAGCGCGGTGGTCTTCGCCAGCTCTGACCAACCCGACGCGTCCGAGCGCAGCACTATCCGGTACGGAAGCTGGTTGCGCTCGGCAAACTCCTGAAGCCGGTGCAGGTCGCGGTCGTCGTCTCCGGCGAGCACGAGACCGCCTTCCCCCGTTCTCTTCAGCAAACGCCGCCTGGCGTCGAACGCCGAGAGCAGGACGTCGCTCAGCTCCCCTGAGATCGCCGCGAGCCGGCGCAACTCGTCGACCCGAACGCGAAGCACCGCGGTCCCCTCCATGGCCACACCCGGGAGGAAGGCCCGCTGCCCCATCAACATGCCCAGCTCGCCGACGAAGTCGCCTTCCTCGACGACGAAGGCCACCCGGTCGTCGCGGCGGTCCAGCAGAAGTACGCCGCCGGCGAGGACGAGGTACAAGTCGTAGGAGTCGCCGGTGTCAAACAACAGCTCGCCGGGCTCGGGATGCAGCACCTCACCGGCCGACCGCAGTAGGTCTAGAGCGCCTTGGCTGAACACCGGCCAGGCCAGCGCGTCGACATCCTCATGCTGCCGGGACGAGTAGTAGGTCCGCTCGTCGGGCACGGGGATGCTGCTCATGCGTCTCCTTCACCTGGCAAACGGGTCGATCGACGCTCTCGCTACCCGCCGGCTAGGCCGAGGGCGTACAGAACCCGGTGTCTCAACGTCAGATACTGCGCGGCGACGCGTTTGGGCAGCCCGGGCGGCCGCGGCATGCCACGCGGCTGCCCGATCACTTCGTGGTCAGTGAACTGGTCACGGGTCAGGTCTATCTCGGTTCCGTCCGGGAGACGATTCCACCAGTGGACTCCCTGCCGGCTGCCATCAGCGCGCAGCACCTCGGCCACCAGCAGTTCGCCGCCGAGCAGGTCGTTGATGATCAGCGCCGTTGTCCCGCACTGGCCGCGGGCCGGGTTCGCGGCAGACCAGTCATCGACGTCCACCGGATCGCAGGTATCACGCGCCCAGGCGCCGCGCACTGCGGCCTCGACGTCTTCTCGCCTGACCGATGCCACCCGCACATGATGTCAGGCAGTCCCTGTTCCTTGCTTTCCGGGAACGCGCCGGCCGGAACGTTCTGGTCAGTGCCTGGCCGACGGGTCGTCTTCTGTTGCCCCGGCGAAGACGCCGTCGGGCACCGGCCAGGCCAGCGTGAGCTTGCCGTCGGGCGGCAGCCCGATCCCGCGTCGCTCGGGGTCTTTGACACCGCGGATCGCCGTGGCGATGGTGGTGTCGTCCACGCCGGCGAGCACGCCGCGAAGCGCCTGGTCGTTCGCCCGGGCGGCCCGGTCCCGGACGCCGGCCGGGGTCTTCCACTACTTTCCCGGCGGGAAGGACGCCCCTGCTGCTCGCCGTCGCCAGCACGAGGCAGGCCGGGTGCTGGAGGATCAGCAGCCGCACCCGGGACGCCTGGACTCATGGGATGCCTGGTACCGGTGGCGCGACGCTGTGGTGGGATCACAGCCATGCAATGCAACGGCAACCTGCCGCCCTCGCTCGACGTTGACCAGGCCGCCGCCGCGCTAGTCGCCGGAATCCAGGGCGGCGTACCGATCATGCCGTCCACCGGCCAGTGCGCGCACCTGCGCGCCGGCCTCGACTGGGGAATCACGCAACTGCGCGCCACAGCCGATCCCGCCAGCTAGGCACGGGACCGGTGGCGGATGGCCTGACCTGGTAGAACTGCTGCGCCCGCCACGTTGCTTATGCGGGGCTGGCCGACGGGGTTGCCGGGCTGGGGCGGTCTTGCAGGTCAGCCAGGACGAGGACCAGCCGTGTCCAGGTTCCTTCGGCGTCAGGTTCGGCTCCCCGGGCGGCGATCTGGGTGAGGTAGCCGCGCAGCTCGGCCAGCGCCTCGTCGGTGAGCCGCAGCGCGGCCCGGGTCACGTCGACCTCCCGGCGGCGGCCTGCTTGCTTGGCCTGGAAGGCCGCGGTGATATCCATCGCGGTGGCCTCCAGCACGGATCCGAGGAACGCGGCGGTCTCCTGCGGGCTGGCGTCGTCGCCGGGGGGCTCGGCTTCCGCCGGGGCGTAGACGCGTTCGGCCTTGCCGCGGGCCAGGCGCCGGTACTCGGTGACCTCGATCAGCCCTGCCCGCTCGAGCTGGGCGAGGTGGTAGTAGAGACGGTCGGCGGGCAGGCCGGCGCATTCGGCCAGTTCCCGCGCCGACCGGGGCCGCTCCATCAGCCACTCCACCAGCCGGATCCGCAGCGGGTCGGCAAGCGCTTTGTGCACGCCGTGCCAGGCCTTCGCCGCGGCCGGCCGGGCCCGGACCGGGCCGTCGCCGGTGTTCATCTGCTGGCAGCGGCGCTGGCCGCCACGGCGATGATCAAGATCAACACCCAGTTCGGAATACCGGCCAGCTGCCGCCCCGACAGCCACCCGCCGCCAGTCCCGCGGCGGGACAGCAGCCAGTACGCGACGCCGGCGGGCGGGCAAAGGCAAAGGAGCACACACAACAGGCAAGGGTCCAGCACCTTGGCCGGCCGCGCGGGCCGCGCGTCCGCGCCGGGCAGGTCAGCGGTGAGGGCGTGCAACTGCTCCCTGGTCCGCGCCGCGAGGGCGCCGCCTACCCGTTCCTCGAGTTCGGCCTGGGTCAGCCGGCCATCGGCGAAGTCACGCTGCAACAGCGCCACTACCCGGTCCCGTTCGCTGTCGGAGGCACGGATGGCCTGGCCGGCCTTGTGTGTGATGGCGTCGTTCACTTGGGGCTCCGTGGCGGGATATCGGGTTCTGGGCAGTCATCCGCCCTGGCTGCGCGGGGCCGGGCCGCTAGCATCGCCCGGCTCGCCGGGAGAGTTATCCGCAGGCAGGGGCGCGGCACCCGTCAACTTATTGCTGGAGCATTTTCGTTTGATTGAAAATTATTCCAGTACACCCTTCCCGTCAAGCTGCCGGGGGCGATCACGCTGGTGTGGCGCGCTGCTCGGCGATCGAATTGCCGCCGTCGACGACCAGGTACTGCCCGGTGATGTAGGAAGCGCCGGGGCTGGCCAGCCAGGCGATTGCGGCGGCGATCTCGTCGGGTGAGCCGCTGCGGCCAGCGGGGGTGGCCTGCCCTTGGCCGCGCTCATCCGGGCTCTGGGAGCCGGTCGCTATCCACCCGGGGGCGACGGCATTGACGGTGATCCCGTGCCGTGCGTTGTCGACGGCGGCTGCCCGGGTGAGGCCGACCATGCCCGACTTGGCGGTGGCGTAACCGACGTCCGCGCGGATCGCCATCACCGGGCCCGTCACACTGGCCACCATGATGATCCGCCCCCAGCCGCGGCTGGTCATGGCCGGCACTGCCGCCTTGGTGACCAGGAAGGCGGAGGTCAGGTTGCGGGCGAGCGCAGCCTGCCAGGTTGCCAGGTCCATGGACTCCACGGTGCCGGACTCGAAGACAGGGTCAGCGACGGAGATCATGCCGGCGTTGTTGACCACGATGTCCAGACGGCCCCATCGCTCCAGCGCCGCCGACACGAGCCCGGACGCCACGCCGGCATCGGTGAGATCGCCGATCATCCCCGCCGCTTCGAAACCGGCGCCGCGCAGGTCGCTGATCCTTTCCTGGATCCGGGCCGTGGTGGCACTGATCATCACGGCGGCACCGAGTTCGGCCAGCAGCCTGGCCGTGGCGTAACCGATGCCGTCGGGGCTGCCCGCTCCGGTGATCACCGCCACCCGGCCGGACAGGTCAAACGCCGCTGGAACGGACATCGTCCGATCGTAGTAGGGCCGGATGCTAGATCCTTCTGGCGCGAGCCGTCCGCCCGTTCGGGGGAACCAGTGCCCAGCGGCCCGCCAGGCGCATACTGGTAGTGATGAAACCAGCCCGCGCCGCGACCCGGCGCCTCTTGCCGACCAGCCCGTTCGCCCCGCCGCCCGCCGCCGCGCCCGCCGAGCAGTTCGCCGTGCGCGATCAGGTGACCCACGATAAATACGGCCTCGGCCGGGTTATCGGCGTCGAGGTCGACGCGAGCCTGGTCGTGGACTTCGGTTCGTGCCGCGTGCGGCTCATGACGCCGTGCGCCAAGCTGACCAAACTCTGACACTGCCAGCGTGGCCGGGTGGGCCGGGGATCGCGGCGTCGCTCAGACGGCGCGTGTGCGGGTCGTGTGCCAGCCCGATGCCAGTGCAGCGGCCGCGACCGCGACCAGGAGGGCGAGCAAGATCAGCTGTAGTGGCCAGTACTGGCTGGCAGGGTGGTAAGGCACCGGGACGCCGGTACCTGAGCCGAGGACCCAGCTGCCGGGCGGCGCGGTGAAGTGAGGTCCGGTTGTCTTGCTGGCCGGTGTCAGGGCCTGCACCATCCACCTGGCGCCGAGGAGCAGGACGACAAATCCGGCCACGGTCGCGCCGATGGCGGGAAGCGTGCGGCGTAGCAAGGCGCCGAACGCGACTCCGAGGGCGAAGGCGAGCACGGCCTCGCCGGCCAGGGGCAGGTTGATCGAGACAAACCACGACCAGCGTGAGCTGGTGGTGTCGCCGGCCGTGAGCTGGTGCTGCAGCCAGGCGTTGGCTGTCCCGGCGATCAGGCCAGCTACGGCCAGCGCGGTGCCGAGAGCGGCGGTCTTGGCGACGTACCAGCGGTGCCGGGACACTGACTGGGTCCAGGCGGCCAGGTGCGTGCGCTGCTCGACTTCCCTGGCGACCAGCGGGGCGCCGATCATGGCACCGATGATCGCGAACGCTGCAGGCAGCCCTTCCTGGGACAGAAGGATCGCGACGTTGTAGCGGGAAGCGAAGGCGGCTTGCAGGCTGCCCGGATAGCGGTCTTTCAGGGCGAGGCAGGTTGCGGCCGACCGCACGTGGAATACGCCGCTATGAGCATGAGGCGGCGGGCATCCGGCGGCTGCCAGCTGCCGGAGCCAGGCCTGGTAACCCGCCAGCCACTGCTCGGCGCTGAGTCCGTAGCTGATGATGAGCGCGCACAATGCCGTGACGGTGATCGCCGTCCACAGGGCCTGGCCGCGGTGCTGGCGCCAGATGAGGGAGGTCATGCCGGGACCTGCGCAGGGAGCGGGGCGGCGTCACCGTCGAGGTAGCCGAGCACGAGCTCATCGAAGGTGGGTGCCGCTTCCTGCAGGCCCGGCCCGGCAACCCGGGCGGCGTTGCCGCAGCACACAAGCGCGGTCGTGCGGCCAGCCGCGCGGCGCTGGCTGATCACCTGCCAGCCGCCGCCGGCCGACCAGCCGTCCGGCCCGGAGATGATCCGGTGCTGCTGGCGCAGCTCGTCGATATCGCCGGCGAGACGCACCAGGCCTGCGCGCAGCACGATCAGGTAGTCGCAGACGCGTTCGAGCTCCGCCACGGCGTGGGAGGAATACAGCACGGTGGCTCCTGCCCCGGCGCAGGCCCCGAACATGGAGCCCAGGAATTCCCGCCGGGCCAGCGGATCAAGATTGGCCATCGGCTCATCGAGCAAGAACAACTCCGGCTTCTTGGCCAGCACCAGGGTCAACGCCACCTGGGCGCGCTCGCCGCCGGACAGGGCGCTGATCCGCGCCCGTGGCCGGATGGCCAGCCGGCGGATCCGTTCTGACGCCATAACCGTGTCGAAGCCGCGGTTCATGCACCGGCCTATCTCCAGGACATCG
>Ga0335072_10011516_pt1 | contig 12664 bp, 9 predicted proteins | sample Lox_Sample_21_FD_206725 | JGI IMG/M metagenome (GOLD analysis project Ga0335072, IMG submission 206725) | Soil microbial communities from Loxahatchee National Wildlife Refuge, Florida, United States - Lox_Sample_2.1 | ecosystem: Environmental > Terrestrial > Soil > Wetlands | place: USA: Florida...
TCCTGATCGGTAAGCGCAGCCTCGAACAGCGCGCGCTGCTCCTCGGGAGTAAGCGTACCGGTGGCGTATCCGCCCAGCAGCTTCTGGATATCGTCCCGAGTCATCGCGCTTTGGGCTCCCAATCCCCGCCCATCAGTTCCAGCAGTCGCTTGCGGCACCGGTGGTCCCAGGTATAGATCGTGTTCAGAGCCGCTACTCCCATGATCTGCTGGATTTCCGGAAAATTCTTCCCCTGGAGCTTCAGCCGCACCAGCTCGCGGCAGCGCTCGCCCAACTGCGGCAGCGCGCGAGCCAGCCGGTCGAGCATTTGCTTGCGCTCCAGTTGGTCCGCCGGGCTCGCGTCGGGATCCGGCAGCGGAATATCCGTCACCGAGACCTGGCTATACTCCCCATGGCGCGCCGCCTTACGCCGCAGGCTCATCATTTTGAAGCGCGTAATCTGCAGCGATAACGGCAGCAGGTCTTCCACCCGTTCGAGGTGCGGGTATTTCTCGTGCAGGAGCATGAGCACCTCCTGGGCCAGATCCTCCGCGGCGTCCCCTGCAAAATGGGATGCCGCGAACCGGAGAATCCTTTCACGAAGCTGGGCTAATATCTCTTCCCGCGGCACGTTTCCTTGCTATGGAATCATAGCAGGACGATTGGCCATCCGCTTATCGCCGCTTCCACCCTCCCCCTGGTAGTCCGCGCAACTGCCGCGGCAGGAAGTAGCGGTACGGCGGAGGCTGGATCGCCTTCGGCGGACTGAGCGGTGCCTTGCCTTCACGGGACTCTTCAACCTTTTGGGCCGGAGCCCTTTTCGCGCTCGCCCCCCGTCCCGAACGCTGGACGCTCGCGCGCGTCATCGCCAACCGCAAGTTCGTTGCGGCGCCGTGGCGGCTACGGCCCGAAATTCGTCTGGCTCGATCCCGGCGTCTACCCGCTGGCGCGCCGCGCGACGTATTGCGGGTGCCGGCGGGTGCCCGGTATCGAACCGGTCCTTCAAAGCTCCGCCAGAGCGGCGCCAGATGCACGGCGGGAGCCCACAGCAGTAGTTTGATTCGAACGTCCGAAGACGGCCGGACAGTACGGGCCGCGCGCCTCCGGCCATTGCTACAATTCGGGTGTGGCCCGAGTCCTGATGGTATCGTCCGAGGCGCAGCCCCTGGCCAAGACCGGCGGCCTGGCCGATGTCGTCGGCGCGCTGCCGGCAGCGCTGCGGGAATGCGGAGACGATGTCGCCGTCGTTGTTCCGCGCTACGGCTCCATCGACCTGAAGGGCGCCCGCCGCGTCTACGACGGCATTGCGATCTACTTGGGAGTCGACCGCTACGACGTCGCCATATACCAGGCTCCCGCGGATTTCCCGTTTTACCTCGTCGATTGCCCGCCGCTTTTCGATCGCAAAGGCTATTACGGCGAATCCGGCGTCGATTATTCGGATAACCACATTCGCTTTGCCGTGTTCGCCCGCGCCGCCCTTTCCGTGGCGCGCTTTCTCTTCCGCACCGAAATCTTCCACTGCCACGATTGGCAGGCCGGACTCGTGCCGGCACTGCTCGCAAGCAGCTTTTCCACCGACCCGACCTACCTCGGCGCGAAGACTCTTTTCACCATCCACAATCTGGGATACCAGGGCCTGTTTCCCAAGGGCGCGATGCTGGAGGCGGCTCTCGATCCGGCCCTCTTCCGGCCCGACGGCCTGGAGTTTTTCGGGCAAATCAGCTACATCAAAGGCGGCATCGCGTTTGCCGACGCGCTCAATACCGTCAGCCCGACTTACGCCCGCGAAATCCAGACGCCGGAATACGGTTTCGGGATGGATGGCGCGCTGCGCTCGCGATCGGCGGTGCTTTCGGGCATTCTCAACGGCGTGGACTACCGGCAGTGGAGTCCCGACGTGGACTCCGAGTTGCCCGCACGCTACTCGGCCGATGACCTGAGTGGCAAGCGCGTCTGCAAGCAGCACCTGCTCGAGGAGTTCGGGCTGCCGCCGGAAGCCATGGACCGGCCGCTCATCGGCATCGTCTCAAGGTTCACGCGCCAGAAAGGTACCGACATCCTGGCGGAAGTGGCGGGCCAGATGGTGGCGGAGGAGGATCTCTACCTGGTGGCGCTCGGCAATGGCGAACCCGAGTACGAAGCGTTTTTCCGCCAGATGGCGGCAGACAACCCGGGACGCATCGCGGTGCGGTTCGGGTTCGACAACGGCTTGGCCCACCGCATCGAAGCCGGCTCGGATATGTTCGTCATGCCGAGCCGGTACGAGCCTTGCGGGCTCAACCAGATCTACAGCTTGCGCTACGGGACGGTGCCGGTGGTCCGCGCCACCGGTGGTCTGGATGATACCATCGAGGAGGGCACCGGTTTCAAGTTTTGGGAATACTCCGGACGGGCGCTGTTGGGCGCCGTGCGGGCGGCGGTGACGGAGTTCTCGGATCAGGCAGCCTGGCAGGAAACCATGCGGCGCGGTATGCGCAAGGATTTCTCCTGGAAGGCGTCCGCCACCTTATATTCAGCGCTTTACAGGCGCCTTTTGGGCACAGATTGAATCTTTTTCGCGATACTCGATTCTAATTACACAGGAGAGAAAATGGCAGGAGATAATACACTGACCTTTACCGATGCGGGCTTCGACCAGGAAGTGCTCCGGTCGGACGTACCGGTTTTGGTGGATTTTTGGGCCGAATGGTGCGGCCCCTGCCGGCAGATGGGCCCGACCATTGATCTGGTGGCCACCGAATACGCCGGCAAAGTGAAAGTCGGAAAAGTTGACGTGGACTCCAACGGCAATACCGCCATGCGCTACAACGTCCGCGGAATCCCTACCCTGCTCCTGTTCAAGGGCGGCCAGGTGGTGGAACAGCGGGTGGGCGCGATTGGGAAATCCGACGTCAAAAAGATGATCGATCCACACGTCTGATTTTCGCGACTGTACGAAAACGTACCAAATTCAAAACCGGGAGCCTGAAAAGGTTCCCGGTTTTTGCTTTTTTGGTGGAAAACCACCAGGGGGTGGCTGAAATGAGTACATAACCTTCCCGCAACCTGTAGCATCTATAAGGGTGTAGCGAGAGGAGGTAGCCAAATGGCACGCCACTTGGTGAGAATCGGATTTCAAAAGGTTTTATCCCTGAGCTGTATTTTGTTGATGGCCGGAATGGGCTCGGCCGCGCTGGCGCAGGCTCCGGCGCCTCCTCCGGCCGCGCAGTCGCAAAATCTTCCCCCGGACCAGTTGGAGAACCTGGTTGCACCCATCGCTCTTTATCCCGACCCTTTGCTGGGTCAGGTCCTGGCAGCCAGCACCTACCCGGTAGAACTGGTGGAGGCGCAGCAGTGGCTGCAAGCCAACAGCAACCTGCACGGCCAGCAATTGGTGGATGCCGCCAAACAACAGAATTGGGACGCCAGCGTCCAGGCCATGGTCGCCATGCCTGACGTGCTCTCGAAGTTGACGCAGGACATCCACTGGACCACGGATTTGGGCAACGCTTTTCTGGCGCAACCCTCGGATGTGATGGCTGCCGTGCAGCGCCTGCGTTCGCGGGCCGAAGCCAACGGCAAGCTGCAATCCAACCAGCAGGAAAATGTGACCACGGAGAACCAGGACGGGCAGCAGGCGATTGAAATTCAGCCCGCTAATCCGGATATGCTGTACGTCCCGAACTACGACCCGGCATACGTCTGGGGACCGCCGGTTTGGGGCGAGTATCCCCCGCTGTACTACCCTTATTACGGATTCGGTTGGTATCCCGGTATTAATATCGGGCTCTGCTTCGGCGGCTGGGGCGGCTGGGGTTGGGGCGGCTGGGGTTGGGGCTGGGGTCCCAACTGGTTTGGCGGCGGCCTCTTTATCAATGCCGGCTTCTTCCACCACTACGGGTACGGCTTCGGCGGCGTCTATGCCGGCCGGTTCGGCGCGGGATTCCGCGGGACGGCCGCGTGGGCGCACGATCCGGCGCACCGCATGGGCGCGGGTTACTCCACGGCCGGCTTGAATGCGCGTTACGGCTCCGCTTCGCGAGCGGCTCGCGTCGAAGCCGGACGGTCGGGCGCCTATCATAGCTTCGGTACGGCCAGCAATGGCTTCCGCGGCGGCGCGGCGAGCAACGGTTTCCGCGCCAGCAACTCGGTAGCGGCCGGGGCTCGCAGTTATAGCGGCGCCGGACGGAGCTATGGCGCGGGTGCCGGTGGTTATCAGCACTTCCAGAGCGGACGGCAGGCCTATCAGCCGCAAGCGCGCTCCTACAGCAATGCCGGTGGACAGCGGTACGGCGGCTTCAGCGGCGGGCGGAGTTACAGCGCGCCCTCGCGGAGCTACTCCGCTCCCCGTTATTCGGCTCCCAGCGGTGGCCGCAGCTTCGGTGGTGGCGGTGGTCATAGCTTCAGCGGCGGTGGCGGCCACAGCTTCGGCGGTGGCGGCGGCCACTCCGGCGGCGGCGGCCACGGCGGCGGCAGAAGGTAACAGGATTTAGTTGTTACTAGCGGAAGCGGGTCGGCTCGATGCCGGCCCGCTTTTTTTGTGTTGGCGGGCGTTCGATTGTCGGCTGTCACCGGGGCGGGTTTTCGATATTGGACGCCGGAGGCCGGCCGGCGAATGGCGGCAGCATTTTGTTCGTCTCGACCGCGGAAAATTTGCGATCCAACGGCCGGGTGGATTCGAATGGCGCCTTCAGGGCGAGTGTGAGGGCCGCCGGCGAATATCGTGCCGATGTGATCGCAGGCCAGGGAGGAAGCCGGCTCATGCCGCGATCCGATTTCCTGGCGGCGCATCGCGGCGGCTTTCCGCCGGTTCAGATTGTGGAGGGTGCGAACGCGCCCCTGGTGCTGCGAACGCCGCAATTATCTTAGTAGCTGCCGCTGGCTGGCGAGACGCTTTTCGCGATCGCGGGCGAAGCGTTCGATGCCGGCGAAGATCGCTTGCGGATCGAGATGGGCTTCCTCGATGACCTCGGGCTCCAGGCCGCCGGTGCGCCAACGGTTGTCCCAATCGGAAGTCAGCGAGTACTCGTCGGTGAGCGGGCCCACGTTGCGGACCGGCCACATGCGCCGCGTGCCGGTAGAGACCACCATCAGGTCGTAGTAAGCCTCGGGCGGCAGCACCGCATGCCGGTAGAATTCCGGCTGCCGATCGAATAAGTCTTCGCTGACGGCGGCGACCACCTTCACGTTCACGCCGGCCTCTTCGAGGGGCTTCAGCTCCTTCACCAGATTCACCGTCGAGCTCGATCCCTGCACGACGACGTAACCGTGGCGCGGTCCGGGGGCGAAATCTCGGATCACGTAGAAACCCCTGGCGGCGGCTTTCGGATCGGGATCGGCGAAAGTGGAGCGGTCGGCGACCGGGAAATCGGGGCGCGCCACTTCGATGGTGATCAGCCCCACTTTGGGATCGCGCGCGGCGATTTCGGCGGCGGCGAAATAGCCGGGAGCGACGTCGTTATAGTCCCAGAAATTGAGATTGATGGCCTGGGCGCGCGGGAAGAGCTTCCACACCTGCGGGGCGAAGATGCCGAAGTGCGTGCGGGCGTCGGCCGCGGTCTCGGGGCCGGAGTGCGCCGAGAGAATATGCAGCACGCCGACGCGGAATTTGCTGTCCTGGTTCTGCTGGCTCCAGACCCGCGCGGGTGTGTACATGAGGGGCGTGAATGCGCCGTAGGTGCCGCTGAGCGCCCAGACGCCGGCAAACTTATCGGGATCGACGGACGCCGTCTGGCTGATCATGCCGATCGCGGTCGACACGTTGCCGGCTTCCTGGATGGGCGCCTTGAGGCGCGTGGCTTGCGGATTGGAGTCGGGATGGTAGTGGCCCCAGAGGCTGCCGTGCTCCACGTTGATGGATTCGGAAAGATCGGCCGCCACGGTGAAGAAGCGGTTGCCGGTGACGTAGTTCATCCACTTGATGATTTCAGAGACGGCGCGGCGCGGACCGGCCGTCTCGCCCGGCTTGCGGAAGAGGGTGATTTCCACCGGCTTTTCGGCGCCGGAGACGGGGTTGCGCGCGGTGACCTTTTGCGGCTCCGTGGGCAACGCGGCGGGGCGCAGGCGCTCGTCGAGGAACGGATCGACGTGCGTGTCGATGCGTAGCGGGAAGTCATCGCGGACGGTTTCGCCGATGGCCACGAGGCGGTCGGCGAGCCAGTCGCCGAGACCGTTGCGATCGAGCACCGACATCACCACGTCGATATTGGTCTTGAACTGGATGAGGCGCTCGCGCGGGTCTTTGACCGCGCCCTCGCGAATGCCGGCGAACTCCACGCCGTAGTGCTTTTCGAAGGTCCGCGCCAGCGCCACGAAGTAATCGGCATTCATCTTCATGGCGTAGGGATGGCTCTTGTAGCCCACCAACTGATCGCCGAATCCCGGGATCTTATGGTCTATCGCGCCGGGCCAATAGCCTTTGGTGGTCTTGCCGATCAGGACCATGGGACGGCGGTCGGCGGGATCCCAATCGTCCATGGTCTTGAGGGCTGCGACGATGGACGGATAATCATTGCCGTCCGCGGTCTGGAGCACGTTCCAGCCGTAGGAACTCCACTGATCGGCGAGCCGGTAGGTATCGAAGCAGGCTGGAATCACGCCGCCCTGGAGGCAGTCGTCGATGCCGGCGTTGTTATCGGAGAGCAGCACGCGGAGGCGCTTGCCGACGGCCAGCGCGACGGCCTGCGTTTTGAACTCCTGGGCGTGGCCTTCGGTCAGGGCGAATTCGCCTTCGAGAGCGATGATCTTGGGGGAATTGAGGCTGGACGCGCCGGCGTAATCCCAGAAGGCGGCTTTGCCGGCGGCGCTGGCGATGCCCACGCCGGAGGGTCCGCCATTGACGTCGTTGGTGAGATCGGTGGCTTCGGAATGGCCGGAGAGCGCCCGGATGCCGCGAACTTTGGCTTGCGCGAAAAGCGGATGATCGGCGAGGCGGTTGTCCTGGAGAAGCGTGGCAAGCGCGCCCGCACCGCGGCGGAAGCCGAGGGCGTCGATGGCGAGCATGGCGGTGTGAGGATCGACGTAGAAGCGGCGGTCGCCGGTTTTAGCGAACTTGCGGGCGAGCGCTTCGCCCAGGATCATCCACAGCGCGTAGCACGTGGGGACGCTATGGCCGGCGGCCATCATGAACTTGTCGCCGTAGGGATGCTTGGGGTGGCGGTAATCGTAGCGGAGTCCGCCAAGATCGGGTCCTGCCAGGTGCACCGAAACGTTGTACGGCGTGTAGGCCAGCGGTCCGCCGAAGTGGCCGGTCTGGGCGTAATTGCCGAGCATGACCAGCGTCATCGAGGTCATGTACCCGATATCTTCTATGTTCTTGAGGTCCTCGGAGGCGAGCAGGCTATCCGGCGAGACGAGCGGTTCGGTGCTAAGAGACAATTTCAGACTCCCATGCGTGATGATAACAGGGTGCGGGCGGCGGAACGACTGTGCAGGGAAGGCAATTCTTCCGGCAGCCGGCCTTCAGACGGCCCGGCTGGCTGGGAGCGAGACGGCAGCCTGACAGGCCGCGCGGAAGGTGTCCAAGGTATATTCGACCATCGGTCCGGTGATGCCGGGGTAGACGCCGATCCAGAAGACCCGGTCCATCACGAAATCGCTGTTCGGGAGATCGCCGATGACGCGGAAGGGCAGTCCTTCGTAAGCCGGTTGGCGCGTCAGGTTGCCGCCGAAAAGCAGGCGCGTGGCGATGCGGTTCGATTCCAGGTGCGCGATCACCTGATTGCGCGTAAACGGCGCGCCTTTGCGAACGCCGATCGGAAAGCCGAACCAGCTCGGGTCGGAGCCGGGAGTGGGTTCGGGCAGAACGAAGAATTCCTCCATCTCGCGGAGTCCTTCGTGCAGGGCGCGGGCGTTGCGGCGGCGCGCCGCGATGAAGCCATCGAGCTTTTGCAATTGCGCCACGCCGACGGCGGCCTGCATGTCGGTGAGCTTCAGGTTATAGCCGATGTGCGAATACGTGTACTTATGATCGTATCCGCACGGCAAGCCGCCTAACTGCCAGTCGAAGCGCTTGCCGCAGGTGTTATCTTTGCCCGGAGCGCACCAGCAATCGCGGCCCCAATCGCGGAAGGACTCGACGAGGGTGCGCAGCAGCGGCACGTTGGTCAGCACCGATCCGCCTTCGCCCATGGTTATGTGATGGGCCGGGTAAAAGCTGGTGGTGGCGAGATCGCCGAAGGCGCCGACTTTGCGGCCGTGCCAGGTGGATCCGACGCCATCGCAGCAGTCCTCGATGAGCCACAATCCGTGAGCTTGGGCGAAGCCCGTCACGGTATCGAGATCGAAGGGATTGCCCAGGGTGTGCGCCAGGATGATGGCGCGGGTGCGCGGCGAAAGCGCGGCTTCGAGCTGCGTCACGTCGGCGTTATAAGACGGCACGGTGACGTCGATAAATACCGGCACGAGGCCGTTCTGAAAGATGGGATTGACGGTCGTCGGGAAACCGGCGGCAACGGTAATGACTTCGTCGCCGGGTTTGAGGCGGCGGTCCCCCAACTTAGGCGAGGTGAGCGCCGAGACAGCGAGCAGATTTGCCGAAGACCCGGAATTCACCAGCACGCACTCGCGGATTCCCATCCAGCGGGCGAACTCGCGCTCGAAGCGGTCGGCGAAGCGGCCCGTGGTCAGCCAGAAATCGAGAGCCGAATCCACCAGCGTCCGCATTTCAGCGGCGTCGAAAACGCGGCCCGATACGGGCACGCCGCTTTCGCCTTCGATGAACGGCCGCGGAGCGTAAGTCTCGGTGCAATACTGCTCCACCAGGCGGAGGATCTCGTCGCGCAGGTTCGCTGGATCTGGCACTGAAAGTCACAGTACCACGAAGGCGGCGCGGGCGATGGCAGTATCGAAAGTGAACAATCCGGGAGCGCCAAACTGCATGAGTCGAGGCGCGGCGTCTTACTTTTCCTTCTTGGAAGGATGGGCGACCACCAGGTTGTCGGTCACCGAGAAGACATTCGGCACCTCGTTGACGCGGGTGCGGATCAGCGTATCGTCGAGCTGAGTGTCCACGACGCCTTCGAGCGTCACGTGCCCGTTATCGACGATGATGTGGATCGACGGCAGGGCCTGATAGCCATAGCGCGTTCCGATCTCGGCATCGCCGTAGATTGCTCTTGCCACGGCGCGGCGGATGGTCCAGTCCATCGGCGACAAAGGCAGCAGCTTGATCTGGTTGACGACCTGAGTGACGCCGGGAATGTCCTTCACCGCCCGTTCCGCGTCGGATCGGATGTCCCACGGTACTTCGGGCGGGCATGCGCCCTGCAACGTGACGACCCCGTCGGGAGTCACCTGGAACGCCAGGTCGTCGAAGATCGAGTAGTAAGGAAGCGTCAGCAGCTTGTGGCGGATCTGGCGCGCCAACGGACTTTCATTCGCCGGGCCGGCCGCGAAGGCGTCATTGTGCTTTTGAGCGAAAGCGGGCGACACCAACAGAATGGTTGCCAGAGCTAATTCGATGCGCATTTCGTCCCCCGGTTCAGGAAGTGCAAACCTAAAGCCAATGTGCCGGCCGGCACCCAAGGGGCGCGGTAATTTCGGCTTTGCGCAGTCAGGCGGGTTTGCGGAAGACGAACATGTAGCGGGTGCTCTCTTCGTCGGGGCGGTCGATGAAACGGTCGTCGCGCGAGACCACTTCGAAGCCCGCCGCGCGCACCTCGGATTCCACGGTATCGGGGGCGATTACGTGGTTCTTGGTTTGATCGCCGCGGGGGCGGCTCAGGGTCTTATGGGGAGTCATGTCCACAATCACCAGGCGGCCGCCGGGCTTTAGCGCCGCCTTGAGGTGCTCCAGCATGGCGTGAGGATTGGCGACCTCGTGATACATGATCACCATGAGGACCGCGTCGAGCTGGCCGGAAGGCAACTTCGGATCGTCCGCCACTCCCTGGATGACTTTGACATTGCGGAGATGACCCTTCTGGATGCGTTGACGGAGTCTCTTTAGTGAGTCGGCGGCGATATCCTCGGCGTACACTTGCCCGTTCCCGCCGACGGCGCGCGAAAGCGCGGCCTCATAATCGCCCCAGCCGGCGCCGATATCGGCGGCTTGGGAACCGGCATGCAAGTCCATGGCGGTTATGATTTCGGGCATTTTGAGATCGCGCTCATGCTGCGAATAAGCGTCGGTTTGGCCCCAGGCGCAGAGCGACGCGAGGAGGAATGCGCCCGGAATCAGTCGTGCAGTGCTCATCAAATGCCAGTGTAGACCAGGCGCCTGACCGCGTGAATCTCTTCGTAACGGCCATCCCGAGGCAAGGCCTTGCAAGGGCAATTCTTCGCGACGCCAGGAAATTGATCATGCGTTGGCGGCACTAGACCTTGCGGTAGCGGCTCATTAACTGCCACCATGTACTCATGCCGCCCGCTCCTCCCGATCCCGATCAGCCTCCACCATTCCTTGGCACCTGGAAGCGAGTTTATACGGCGATCCTGATCTACCTGGGCGCGATCATCGCGGGATCTTATCTGTTCACGCGGGCGTATCGATGAGGAATCTGGACTGGATCGTCCTCGTCACCTCTCTTGTTTCCATCGTGGCGTATGGGCTGTACCGCAGCCGCGGGAGCAACACGGTCGACCGGTACCTGCTCGCCGGACGAACCATGCCGTGGTACGCCATGGCGCTCTCCATCATGGCGACGCAGGCGAGCGCCATCACCTTCATCTCCACCACCGGGCAATCGTACGTGGACGGCATGCGATTCGTGCAATTCTATTTCGGATTGCCGATCGCGATGATCGTCATCTCCGCGACGGCGGTGCCGCTGTTTCATCGCGCCAAAGTCTACACGGCGTATGAGTACCTCGAGAGGCGTTTCGACGGCAAGACGCGCACGCTGGCGAGCCTGATTTTTCTGGCGCAGCGGGGGCTTTCGGCGGGTCTGACGATTTACGCGCCGGCACTGGTGCTTTCGGTGATTCTGGGATGGCCGGAGCGCCATACGACTTTGCTGATGGGCGCGACGGTGGTGACCTACACCGTGCTCGGCGGTATCAAGGCGGTGACGTGGTCGGACGTGCAGCAGATGTGCATCATCTTTCTGGGACTGCTGGTGTCGCTGATCACGGTGATCGTGCTGCTGCCGAAGGCGGTGTCGTTCGGCGACGCGGTGTTTCTGGCGGGCGCGGCGGGCAGGTTGAACGCTGTGACCACGAATTTCAACTGGAACGACCGGTTCAACATCTGGAGCGGCCTGCTGGGCGGGACGTTTCTGTTCCTCTCGTACTTCGGGTGCGATCAGTCGCAGGTGCAGCGGTATCTGACCGGGAAGTCGGTGACGGAGAGCCGCCTGAGCCTGTTGTTCAACGCGGTGGCGAAAATCCCGATGCAGTTTTTCATCCTGTTCATCGGCGCGATGGTGTTCGTGTTTTATCTCTTCGCCCAACCGCCGCTGTTGTTCCAGCACGCGGAACTGGCGCGCATCGAAGGGCGGGGCGATTATCCGGCGGTGGCGGACCGGTACAACCAGGCATTCGAAGAGCGGCGGCAGGCGACGATGGCGCTGGTGGATGCCCACCATGCGGGCGACCGCACGGGGGTGGAGCGCGAAATCGGCGAATATCGCGTGGCGCAGAAGCGGATGGATGCGGCGCGGGCGGAGGCCAGCCGGCTGGTGACGCTCAGCGGCGGCGAGAAGGACTTCAGCGACACCAACTACATTTTCCTTTCGTTCGTGACCAAGTATCTGCCGGTGGGGATCGTCGGCCTGGTGATCGCGGTGATTTTTGCGGCTACCATGTCGGCCAGTTCCGGCGAGATCAACTCGCTGGCTACCGTAACGGTAGTGGATATCTATCGCCGTTTGCGGCCGCGGGGGAGCGATCATCATTATGTAATGGCATCTCGGGTGGCGACGCTGTTCTGGGGCGTGTACGCGGTGCTGTTCGCCGGATGGGGCAAGCGGTTGGGGCCGTTGATCGTGGCGGTGAACGTGGTGGGGTCGCTGTTTTACGGTTCGCTGCTGGGATGTTTCGTGCTGGCGTTCGGGTTCCGGCGGGTGGGCGGCACGGCGACGTTCGTGGGGATGATCGCGGGCGAGGCGGCGATCTTCTGGGCGTTCTTTTTTACCAATATTTCCTGGCTGTGGTACAACGTGCTGGGTTGCGGGGTGGTGGTGTTGACCGCGCTGGCCATCACATATTTTTCGCCTTCTTCGGCACAATCCGCCAGAGAACGTATGCCAGCGCCAGGATAGCCAGCGCGATGCCTACGATTTTGAAATAGCCTTCGATGTTCTTTTCCACGGCCTGCCAGCGGTCGCCGAGGAAATAGCCCAAGCCGATGAAGGTCGAAACCCAAAGGCACCCGCCGGCGTAAGCGAACAGCGCGAATTGCGGCGCTTCGACATCGCTCATGCCGGCGGCGTAAGCGGTGAGGTGGCGCAGGCCGGGGACGAAATATCCGAAGGTAAGACCCCAATGGCCGACACGTTCGAACCAGGCGTGCGCCTTGGCGATGTGGTCTTCGGTGAGGTGGAGGTAGCGGCCGTAGCGGTGGATCAGCTTCAGTCCGAACGTGCGTCCGAGGACGTAGCTGACGGTGATGCCGGAGAGGCTCCCGGCCAGCGCCGCCCCGAATGCCAGCGGCAAGGCAAAAGTCCCTTTGAAGACCAGAAAGCCGCTGAACGTGAGCAAAGTTTCATCGGGAACGGGCAGGCCGACGATTCCGAAGACCAGCAGCACGAAGATGGCGATATAG
>Ga0335072_10011517_pt1 | contig 12663 bp, 5 predicted proteins | sample Lox_Sample_21_FD_206725 | JGI IMG/M metagenome (GOLD analysis project Ga0335072, IMG submission 206725) | Soil microbial communities from Loxahatchee National Wildlife Refuge, Florida, United States - Lox_Sample_2.1 | ecosystem: Environmental > Terrestrial > Soil > Wetlands | place: USA: Florida...
ACGCGCATCGCCCGCAAGGTGTTCCATCGGCTCGGCTGGCCGGCTCGCTCTCCTGTGATTACTGCAAGGCCCTCATCGTAGGCGCGATCGAGGATCCACCAGCCATCAGGCGTTCGCCTGCCCGCGATCAGATGCACGGCTTCGCTCATGCGCGCATCCGGCGCGGCGCCGGCGGCCCTGAAGTAGTCAAGTGCACGCAGAATATCGTAGTGATATCGCGGCGGGAAGGCGAGCTCAAGAAACTCCGCGTGCGCAACCGCGCCGGTGGAACGCCGCCGGAAGAGACCGCGCTCGAGCAGATACTGCTGGCCGCGCCGCCTGGCCGCCGCGATCCGCGATCCGATCGGGGACGCGGACCCGACGGCACGTTCATACTCGAGCAACCCCTCCAGAACGCAGATGGTGGTATGAAAAGACGAGCGAGTGCTCTTCGGCGCCTCGCAGTTCCAGCCGCCATCTCCGAGCTGCTCGCTGAGGAGACGGATCGCGAGGCTATCCGCCGCGTGTCCCAGGTACGCTCCCGCGGCCAGCGCGCCGCCGTTGATGCAAGGTTCCACTTCGCCTTCGAAGAAGATGTTTCCGCCGGTTTCAACCGGACGCAGCTCCCAGCCGCAATCCAAATCGTTCCACCGCACGCCGGCCTCGAGCCGTTCCGCTGCCGCTTTCACGGCAGGCTCCTCGGGATCGACTCCCGTCGCGCGCAGCAGTTGCAATGTGAACAGGGTGGTCAGCCACGCCGGGGCATTGCTCTTGCGCCACGTGCCGTCCGCTTGCTGGCGTGCCAGAATCTCTGCGCCGAGCCCTTCGCGGGCCACGCGGGCGCGCTCCGCGGCAATTGCGGCCGGCGAGGCGTCCGTCAGGTCGTGCATCGCCTGCCAGCGGATGGCAGGGTCGGAATCGAGCAGCCAGTCGAGAACGTCCATGGAGCGATGTTAGCCGATTGTGTTTGACTTACTCCGCCGCCTTCTGCTCTTCGCCCTTCTCCGCCGCCTGTACTTCGTGCCGCTCCAGGTGCTGGTAATTCAGGATCGCGTTGAAGACCAGCGGATAGGTCCCCACCGTCTCCGCGCGGTAGACGGGATTGTTGCCGAAGAGCAGCACATTTCCCTGGCCCAGGTGCGCGTCCACCACGATCGCGTGCTCGGCGATCGTGTTGCCGTGGTCCAGCAGCCCGTCGAGCAGCAATCCCTTCGCGTCGCCGAAGCGCAGAATCACCTCCGGCCGCAGGTTCTCCGGAATCACGCTGGGATTGTTGCGCGTCATCTCCTCGTCGAGCGCGCGCGGCTCCCACGGCTGCTGCTTTTTGAGCGGCTCGGCCTCGGCGATCTTGCGCCCCTGCGGCTCGTCCGAGTCGTCCACGCTGCCGCGCCCGGTGGGCCGTTGCGAATAAGGATCCATCAGCACGCGCCCGCCGGCGCGGCCCAGCGTGTTGCTCACGTTGAAGGCCATGCCGTTCGCGCTCATCACGGGCACGCTCGCGCCAAAACCGAACGCGATCGGGCTGTCCTTGGCGACAAACACAGAGTTCAGCACGGTGCCCACCACGCGCGCCTCGCCCGCAGAATTCAGGCTCACACCCGGCGCAAGGCCGGTGTCGATGGCGAACTGCGCCGTGTCTTCGCATGTGATCAGCAGCCCGCCTTTCTCGACAAATTGTTTGAGATGCTCGAGCCCGTCATAGCCCAGGCCCGGCCGCACGTCGCTGGTGCTGTTACCCCCATCGGGCAAATTCGGCGTCAGATCTGACTTCTCCCACGGCATCGCGTTATTCCACATCGGGTAGCCGTTGAGGATGTCCTGCGCCGACACGCGCGCAACGGGCGCAAACACGATCACATCGTACTTTGCGCGCAGGTCGGCTTCTTTAGCTGCCGTCTGCGTGCTGATGTAGTCGTAGGGCACGCCCGCCGCGTCGAACGCATAGCGCCACCAGCCTTCAGTCTGCGTGGCCAGCCAAGTGTGCAGGAAGGCGACGCGCGGCGCGGTCACCGCATGCGTGGCCACTGATGGCGCTGCCGCGAGCCGCGTTGCATCGAGCCCTAGGTCCTTCAGCACTCCCGCAACGTTGTCGCCCGCGCCACTGATCACCAGCGACCCGGCGGCAAAATGCCTGCCCTCGGCATCGAATGCCTTCTCGGCAACCTCAACCTTGGCATCTTTCAGCTTGTACACCAGCGGCAGCAAAGTGGTCTGACCGGTGTCCGCAACCACAAGCACCGATCCCGCGCCCGCAACTTTCCCGGCAAGCGTCGAGGGATCGTCCAGCGGGGACATTGTTGCCTTCAGAATCGCGCCATCGGTGATGCGCACAGTTTTCACATTGAAGAGGTGCGTGAACGACCAGCCGGTGTCGTCATAGGGATGCTTCTGCGGGTCGTCGGCGGCCCAGTATTGCCGGTCGAGGAGCGCATCGGCCGCGCGCGAATACGGCTGATCCATGCGCACCACAATGCTGCCGGCCGGGAACGTCTCCTGCTTCGGCTTGTCGCCGCGCTTCTCCGCCGGCACCTCCACGGTGGCCGCCGCCGTGAGCTGCTGAATCTCCACATGCTGCCGCTTGAGCACCTGCGCCAGCTCAATCTGCCGGTTCGTTTCGGCCGCGTCAGCGGGCAGCACGTAGGCTGCCGGCCCTTCGTTTGCCGGCTTTTCGATGGATCGCTTGCTCTTCAGGTAATAGTTCTCGAGGAAGTGATGCGTGTGCTGAGAGAAGTAGGAGAGCGTTGTCAGCAGCGCCGTCTCTTCGTAGTTGTTGTTATCGCGCTGCGACCACGTCACCACCGGCAAAGGCGGATTCTGCCGGTACCAGGTACGCGAGTATTCCTCGGGGCGCAGGATGCGCTTTTCGGTATCCGCGCCGCCGTTGCCGAACGTTTCATAGAGCCGGCTGATGCCGTTGTGCATGGCCGCAAGGAACATCAGATAGCCCGGGCTCCAGGTGTCGAAGTCGCCGTGCGTGAAGGCGCCGGGCATGCCGAAGCTCTGCATCTGCGCCATGTTGTTCCAGCCGATCTCAGCCCACTCGTCGGCCAGAATGGGATCGACCCACGCGTTGTAGGGACCGTCGCCCACAGTATTGTCGTAGAGGAAGGGGACGGACTCGTGCAGGTCGTGCAGCACTTGCGCGTGCCAGTCGATGTAGGTATCGAGCACGTGCCGTGTGAGCTGGAGCGCCATGCCCATCGCATCGCGGTTGTTGTCGTGCGCCACGTAATGGCCCCAGTAAAGCAGCCGCGGGTAGAGCTCATTGGGATGCGCCCTGTGCCAGCGATAGAGATCGACCATGCGGTCGCGCCCATCCACTTCCACCACCGGCGTGATGAGCACGATCATGTGCGATCGGATGAATTTGATGTACGGCGAATCGTCGACGGCAAGGCGATAGGCCAGTTCCATCAGCGCCGTCGGCGCGCCCGTCTCCGGCGAATGGATGGTGCCGGTGATGTAATAGACCGGCCACGATGCATCGATCAGCGGCCGCGCCCTGGCGTCGTCGAGGCCGATTGTCCGCGGGTCGGCCAGCTGCGCCAGGCGCGCATTGTTTTCCTTGGCCTTGGCCAGCAGGTCGGCGTCGGCCACGGCCACGGCAACCATCTCGCGTCCTTCCTCGGTCTTGCCGATTGAAAACACCTTCACGCGGGGCGTTGCAGCCTCGAGCATGCGAAAGTACTTGTACACGTCCTCGGCATAGGGCAGATAATCCGGCGCGCCGCTCACATCGCCCAGCACCTTGGCCGGCGTGGGCACGGTCTTCGACGCGGGCAAATAATCCACCAGCGGCGAGGTGAACGAGGGATCGGTGGTGTACTTTTTGATGTGCTCGGTGTAGTCCTGGTCGATCGGCTGCTTGGGATCGCGCGCGTAGTTCGCGTTCAGATCCTGCGCGCGCAGCGGCCCAATGGGGTAAAGCAACGCGGTTAAAACGGCAATGACGGCAACTTTCGCAAAACGCAGGTCTGCACTTCCACGCAGCAAATGCTTCTGTTCCATGGGCGCAAGAATGCCACAAAAGGCCACCGGGCCGGAAGACGCAATTGCAGCGAGGCTGCCCTGCCCGCACGATGGAAGGGCGAGCTTGCCTATAATGAGCAAACAGATTTCAGAAACTGGCGGACCGTGCCGCCGTTCCCGGAGGCCACCTGTGCTTCAATCGAAACGCGCGGCACTTGTCTTCTGCCTCTGCGCCGTCACAGCCTGCACGATGGGCGCGGCGCCCGGCCCCGAGGTTCCGCCGCAGCTCGCGCGGCAGCTCGATCTCATCTTCAGTCAGGACGCATTCAACATCCGTAGTCCACAGCTTAAATGGCTGAACGATGGCGACTCCTATACCGTCGTCGAACCGGAGTCCGGCGGCAAGGCCATGGTCATTGCCGCTTACGACACCGCGTCGGGAAAGCGCAGCGTACTGGTTTCCCCGGCCGATTTGACTCCGCCCGGCGCCAAAGAGCCGCTGGATCTGGTCAGCTACAACTGGTCTCCGGACACCCGGAAGCTGCTCGTCTTCACCAACGCCAAACGCGTCTGGCGCCAGTTCACACGCGGAGACTACTGGGTCTTCGATGGCGGCGCGTCCACGCCCGAGACGCGCCTGTACAAGCTGGGCGGCGATGCACCCGAGTCGTCGCTCATGTTCGCCACCTTCTCACCGGACTCGTCGCGCGTGGCATGGGTGCGCGCCAACAATCTTTATGTCGAAGATCTGGCCACGAAGAGGATCGTCCAGCTCACGACCGACGGCTCGGCCGACATCATCAACGGCACCTCCGACTGGGTAAATGAAGAAGAGTTCGACCTGCGCGACTGCTTCCGCTGGAGTCCCGACAGCAAATCCATCGCCTACTGGCAATTCGATCAGTCCGGAGTCGGCGAATACACCCTGATCGATGACACCGAAAGTGAATATCCGACCATCGAGCACTACAAATACCCGCAGGCCGGCACCACCAACTCCGCCGTGCGCGCAGGTATCGTTTCCGCCGCAGGAGGACCCACGCAGTGGGTCAAGCTCGCCGGCGACCCACGCAACCATTACATTGCGCGCATGGACTGGGCCGGCAACTCGGCGGGGATCTTGCTCGAATATCTCGACCGCTTGCAGAAGACGAATCAATTCATCTGGGCTGACGCAGCAAGCGGCGATCCGCGCGTAGTCGCGGAAGACAAGGACCAAGCCTGGATCGACGTGTCACCCCTCGACTGGGTCGGCAAGGGCGAGGGCAAGGACTTTCTCTTTGAGAGCGAGCGCGACGGCTGGCAGCACGTCTATCGCGTTGACCTCGCGACCGGTCAGCCGCGATTGATCACGAACTTTCAGGCCGATGTCATCGATCGGGTAGGCATCGACGCGAAGGGGGGATGGTATTACTTTCACGCTTCGCCCGACGATCCCATCCGGCAGTATCTCTACCGCGCGCGGCTCGACGGCAAGGGTGTGCCTGAGCGCGTCACACCGGCCGAACCCGGATACCATCAATACCGGATCGCCCCCAACGGCCGCTGGGCCGTACACGTATTTTCCGCAGCCGAGCAAGCGCCGCGCATTGAGATTGTGAGCCTTCCCGATCACAAGCCAGTGCGCGTGCTCTACGATCCCAGCGAGCTGTCCAGAAAAGTGCAGCCGCTGCTCGGCTCCAACACCGAATTCTTCAAGATCAAAGTCGACAATGGGGTTACGCTGGACGGCTCGATCATCATGCCGCGGGATTTTGACCCGTTGAAAAAGTATCCCGTGCTCGCCTATGTCTATGGCGAGCCGTGGGACCAGACCGTGCGCGATGTCTGGTTCGGCGATCTCCGCCTGTTTCACGGCGCCATCGCGGAGCAGGGCTATCTCGTCGTCAGTTTCGACAACCAGGGCACGCGCGCGCCCAAGGGCCGCGAGTGGCGCAGGAGCATCGGCGGCGCCATTGGCGTGCTCTCCTCGGCGCAGCAGGCGCAAGCCATCCGGGCTCTCGCCGCCCAGCGCAGCTATATCGACACTTCGCGCATGGCCATCTGGGGCTGGAGCGGCGGCGGCACCAACACGCTCAACGTGATGTTCCGCTATCCCGGGGTGTACTCGACAGGTATCGCCGTGGCGTCGGTGCCCGACCAAGCCCACTACGACTCCATTTACCAGGAGCGCTATATGGGCCTGCCCCAGGACAACAAGCAGGCATACCACGACGGCTCGGCCATCAACTTCGCGTCGGGGCTGGCCGGCCACCTGCTCATCATTCACGGCTCAGGCGACGACAACGTCCACTTCCAGGGAGCCGAATTACTTGTCAACAAGCTCATCGCACTGGGCAAGCCCTTCGACTTCATGGATTATCCCAATCGGACTCATGGGATTTATGAGGGCAAGGGCACTTCGCTCCACGTCTTCAGCCTCATCGCGCGCTACCTGCTGGAGCACGTGCCGGCGGGCGGCGTTCCGCGCTGAAACTCGGATTACTGCTCTCCTCCCGGTCCGAAGAGCAGAATGGTCGGATACTTCGACGACGGGTTATTGGCGAGAAGGAAGTAGTCCGCGTCGATGACCACGCCGGTCACCTGCTTCGGGTTGGCGCTGGTTGTGATGGTTCCATTGGAGCGGACCGAAATCGTCCCCGCGCTCTTTGCGTCCACCTTCTGGCTCGCAGTCGACGAGTCGTCGGCAATCATTGCCAGCGCTCCCGCACCGTTCAGCGTTGCAATTGACCCGCTCGATCCCGCCGCCTGGCCGGAAACCTCCGTCGTTCCTCCAAAGTAGGTCCCGTCCAGCGTAGAGTCCCCGAGCGTTCCGCTGCCCGTTTGCAAAACCGCGTATCCGCCCGAGGAACTGCTGTCGGCGCCGATAAACACCGCCGGTCCGGCGCCGGAAAGATAGAGATGCCCGGCATCGGAGACGGTCTTCGTGCTCAATGTCGCGTCTCCATATGGGTCGACGGAATAACTGTAAGACGGCTGGGCATCGCCGGTAACCCACGTCCCGCCATCGTTCTCGTAGTAGGCCTTTTCGGTCAGCGTTCCGTCGCCGGATGCCGAATACAGGCCGAAGAAAATCGTACCCTTCGTGGCCGAATCGACCCCGTTGGCGTAAATCACATAGTCGCCGCGCAGCGAGTCCTTGCCGAAGCTGCCGGCCTGGTGAAAGCTCTCTCCCGCAAGCACAGGATCGGAACCGGTGGTCAGTATCAGGGCAGCCGGCGCTTCAGCGGTTGCATCCCCTGCACCGTCACGCGAAGACACCATATAACCAACCAGGTGGCTCGAACCCACCGTCTCGGTGAAGCGGCCGTGCGCGTCGATCGTGCTGTAGGTTCCGACTTTGCCCGTCACCGGGCCCGTATGGTTCACGGTGCCGCCGTCGTTGCAGGTCTGCTCTTCGTCGCTGGTCTCGCCTCCCCGGCTGGTCTCCACGCCGCCGCAAACTATCCGCGCATTGGCCTTCGAGTCCCACCCCTCGAGATAGTGCGCATAACCGCCATCCAGGCCCGCGGAGAAGTCGCCGGGGGCCTGCATCAATATCTGTCCTGTGCCGTTAAATGCGCCGGCATTGGCGGCATCGAACTCCATCAGGTGCCCGGCCGTCGCCACGCCATTGGATATCGCCCCAAGCTGGAAGCGCGTGCTGTAAGTCCCGAAGTTCGTCACGATGGTGGCGCAGCCGCGGTAGTCAGGGCCGATGGTGTAAGTTCCAGCGTAAACCGCTGCTGTGCTGTGCACGCCGTCGGCGCCATTGCCGTCGGCCTCCCCACCGGTAATGTGCCCCTCGCCGTCGGCGCCGATCGACCCCACCACCGCATCGAAGCCGTGGGCGCCGAATCCGGTCAGGTTGAAGGCGTATTGGCCGTCCAGCAACGCCTCGTTACCCGATCCGCATTCCGCGGTCGCCGGCAAAACGGTCACCATCAGCGAGGCCGATTTGCTTCGGTCGGAGTAGCTGAACACCGTCACTTCAAATGTGGCCGGCGTTGGCACCGAATAGGGCGCGTTGTAAACCACCGAGAGGCCGATGCCGGTGATGGTGCCGTAGGTTGAGTCGCCGTAGGAAATCCCGTTCACCGTCCATCCCGCGCCGGTATTCTGAACTCCGGTGATCGCCGCCAGCATCTTCACCGTCGATCCGGCCTCCACCAGCACCGGAAGCGCAGGCTTGAGGATCGAAACCACCACTCCGATCGCAACGGTGACTTTTACCGAGGCCGATATCTTGCTGTCCTCCACGCTGATCGCAGTCACATTGAAGGTGGCCGGCTTGGGAACGCTTGCCGGCGCGTGATACGTAACCGACGAGCCCGTTCCAGAGATCGTCCCGAAGGTCGAGTCGCCGTTGGGAACGCCGTTGACCGTCCAGTTGACCGCGGTATTCGCCAGACCCGTCACTACCGCCTGAAGGGGCATAGTCCCCCCGACAGACAGTTCCTGGTCGAGATTCTCCGGGTCGGCGAAGGATATGCCGATCGGCGGACCCGTGATGGTCACCGTTACCGAGGCCGAAACCGAGGAATTGGCCACGCTTGTGGCCGTGATCTCGAACGTGGCCGGGGACGGCGTCACGTTCGGCGACGAATAATTCGTGCTCCTGCCCTGCCCAATGGTTCCAAAGGTCGAGTCGCCGCCCTTGACGCCATTCACGGTCCATAGGACGCCGCACCCCAGCCCGCTGCAGTTGCCCGTCACTTCGGCGATAAAGGGCGTATTGCTCATCACGGGGATGGACGCGGTGGGCGTGCTCGGACTGATGATCTTGACCGATACGTTCGTCCCGCCTTCGGGCCGCGCCTGGGGCAAGGCGGCCGCGCCCTGCGTTGCCGCCGGCGCAACTAGGCTCATGCCGGCCTCGGCAAGTATCGCAATCAAAATCCGGCTTCGAAACATGGATTCCCCCTCGCTGAACTCGCGCATGCAGGAGCGCAATTACCAGTCATGTTTGGGGGACTGCTTCTTTCATAGCGGAACCGAATGGCGATGCACAAGCGCAATCTGACTTTGCAACTCTATCTGAGGATGGATTGACGCACCGCGTGCGCGATGTTCGCGCCGGGGGGGAACTGGATCAGTGCCGCAGCAAGGCAAGCACAAGCGCCGCGACCGACAGCAGCAAGGCAAGCACTGCAATCATCGCCACGCTTCCGCTGCTCCGGCGGTTCGGTGCCGCGCCGCGCTGGCCATGCGAGCGCGGATCCGTCTGCGCATCCGCTTCCAGCGTTCCAGCGCCTGAGGCAGCCGCGCCGGCGCCCGGCGCCAAGGCAAACACCGCGAAAGCGATCTGGTCGGTGTGGCTCAGACTCAACGCGCCGAGCGCCTCCGCTTCGCGCACGTGCATCGTTGGCTTGCCGCCGGCGTCGTGGACGACCTCGAGGCTTTGCCAGTCTAACTGCGCCAGAGACGCATCGGCCTTGCGTGCAGCCTCTTTCGCGCACCACATCGCGGCAAAGCTTGCCTGCGGCGAGGACTGCTGCACGGCATAGGCAATTTCGCGCGGCGTGAAGGTCGTCTTGTAGAATTCGTCTTCCCAATAATCGGCCGCGGAAGGCATCGCCGCGATGGCCTCAACGTCCGCGCCAATGCTCACAGCGACCGGACGCTGCGCCAGGGAATTCACCGGAGCGGGCGGAGCGCTATGCGCTGCCGGAATGTGCTGCGCTGCCCGCGCCGCGCCGTTCCCGTCGATGGCCACACCCAGCACGCGGCACAAGTCGCCGAACGTCTTCGCCGAATAAACCGCCGGATTCGCTACGCCGTACTTCGAGCGCAGGTTGGCGTCCAGCCGCGCCCGGCCAAGCGACCCCGCCAGCGCGCCACCCAGCGGCGATGCCGGCGCGATCCCGCCGGGATCGGTCTTGTTCAACGTGGCGACGATCTCGCGCAAGCTCTCTTCGGTCATGCCCTAATACCCCGCCGCACATAACGTGCAGAGATACCCCTTCGGCTGCGCTGAAATCAGCAAATATCCGTCCAGATCCGCCACCTGCGCAGCCGTGCGTCCGCACTGCGAGCACGCAAGCTCCACCGGCGTCTCGGGCGCTTCGTAGGCGGCCAAGCGGTGCTTCAAATCGTTGAGGAAAAGGGCTGCCGTGCGGCCGTCGGCCAGTTGATGGTCGAAGCTCAGCGTCAGGCTGAACGTGGCGGCTGCGCTGCCCGGGACAAACTGCTCGCCACCCACTCCCAGAATCGCGCCCTGGTTTTCGCTGATGAGCGGATAGAAGCCGGCGACTCCGAGCCCCGACATATCGCTCACCGTAAACGTTGCGTTGGCAATCTGTGCCGGCGTGATCTTGTCGTCGATGTAGGCAACGGTCAGATCGTTCATCCGGGCCGACACCTCCTGCAGCGGCAGCGCGTCGCAGTCGTGGATGACCGCGACCTTCAGTCCCCGCCCGTCGTCCATCGCGTAACCCACATTGACGCTTTCGTATTGGAGCATCGCACCGTCGCGGAAGGTCGCGTTGAACGCGGGATACTTGCGCAGCAGCCGGCTCACCTCGTAAACGATCACCGCCGAAGCGCTTCCCCCGACGAACGTCTCGGCGATGCGCCGGCGCAACCCGAGCGTCGTGCAGACGACTGAAACCGCGCTCTGCACCGCGTTTCCCACTCCCGAAGCCAGCGACTGGCCCTCCCGCCGTTTCATCCGCGAAAGAGCAATCGCCTTGAAAGGCTGCGTAATCTTCGCCGCAGCCGGCCGGCCGGTCGCGCTCGCTGCCGGCTGCGGCCCCGGAGGGGTGAGAACGTCCAGCACGTCCTGCCGCCGCACGGCCGAGATGCCGGCAAAATCCTTCGCCGTAAGCCCGTGCGCCGCCATCATCTTCGCGGCCAGCGGCGAGATGCGCTGCCGGTAAGCCGTAGCCGCCGGAAACTCGGGCTCGGCTACTACGACGGCGTGCGCACCCCGCACTCCATTCGCGGCGGCGCGTGCGTCCGTCGCGCCTCGCGCCGCGCCTGCTCCATCCTCCGCCGCACGCGTTGCCGCGAACCGGAACTCCCGCTCCGGCGCGACCGCGGCAATCTGGCCGATCGCCGCGGAGACCGGAATCGTTGCGCCCTCGGGAAAACTCCACACCAGAAATCCCGCCGACGGGGAGTAGACCTCCACGTTGGCTTTGCTGGTTTCAATCTCGGCGAGCAGCGTGTCGGCCTCCACGCGTTCCCCATGGCGCACAAACCAGCGCACCAGCACCACCGACTCGTCGTTGACGTTGTCTCGCTCCAGCAGCAGCGGAACGGTCGCGCTCATTGCACCAGCTCCAGCGTCTCGGACACGATGCGGTTCACGTCCGGAAGGACTTCCATCTCCGCCGGTTTGGCTGACGGAATGTGCTGCGGCTGTGAGTAGACCCGGCGCATCGCGAGCGAGGGATCCTGCTCATAGAACCACGCCATCAGCTGCGCCGTGAAGCCGCAGAAACCGTGCCCTTCTTCCACCAGCAGCAACTTCCCGCTGCGCCGCACGATCGGCAGCAGCGCATTTTCCTGCAGCGGATAAAGCTGCACGAGGCACAGCACCTCGGCCACTAGGTCGTGCTCGGTGAAGAGCCGTTCCACGGCCTTCTCTACGTCCGGCAGCATCCCTCCGTAGCACACGATGGTCGCGTCGGGGCGGCCCTCGGCGCGGAGATAGCTGAGGGGAAAATCGTGGCTGCTGTGGAACCATTTGAAGCCGTCGATCGCGTCCGCGGACGCCTTCTCCCCATAGAGAATCTTGTTCTCGATGACCAGCGTGGGCAACGCCGGCACTTCGTCCGACAGCAGCCGGTCGTATACTGCGGCGGGATCGTAGCGATGATGCAGAGCCAGCACGCGCGTTCCCGGCACGCCGAGCAGATGCTTTTCCAGCGACTGGCTGTGTGTGGGCCCATAGCCGCGCTTGCCGCCCATCGGCGTGCGCACCACCAGCGGCACCTCGACCTGCCCCGCATACATGTAGCTGAATTTGGCCGCGTGATTCACAAACTGGTCCGAGGCCAGCATCACAAAGTCGCCGAACATGATTTCGACCACCGGCCGCATGCCCGCCAGCGCCAGTCCGTTGCCGATGCCGGTCACCGAAAGCTCGCTGATCGGCGTGTTGCGCACGCGGCCCGGAAAAAGCTGGCTCAGATCCTTGGTGGCCTTGAACGCGCCGCCGTATGCACCCTCGATGTCTTCACCGATCAGGATGGTGCGCGGGTCGCGCTCGAGCGCCGAACGCAATCCCGTGTAGATGCGGTTCACCACTCGCTCGCCGCCGGCAAACTCGGTCTCCGTCCAGCGGCATTCGCAGTGTTCGGGCGCGGGAACCTCGAACGCTGTCATCGGCGACTGCTCCGCCTCTTCTACCGCAGCCTGAATCGCCGACTGCAAGCGCGCTTCGATCGGCGCCATGGTTTCGGGAAACTCCCGCGTGGCCCGGTGCAAAAGGTCCCGCTCCCAATAGGCATCCACCTCCGTCTTGTCGCGGTTGTCATCGCTCTTCGAATGCGCCATGAGCCGATAGGTATCCACGCGCACGAATATCGGGCATCTTTCACGGCGCACGGCCTTGACCGCCTGCGCCATCGTTTCCATCAGCGCGATCGGCTCCCAGGTGTCGCTCTTGAACGTGCGAATCCCAAAGGCCGCCGCTCGCGTCTCGATATCCCCGCTGAGCGTCTGCTTCTGCGAGGTACTCTGCGCGTACAGGTTGTTTTCGAGCACCACCAGCAGCGGCAGCCCCCATAC
>Ga0335072_10011519_pt1 | contig 12662 bp, 8 predicted proteins | sample Lox_Sample_21_FD_206725 | JGI IMG/M metagenome (GOLD analysis project Ga0335072, IMG submission 206725) | Soil microbial communities from Loxahatchee National Wildlife Refuge, Florida, United States - Lox_Sample_2.1 | ecosystem: Environmental > Terrestrial > Soil > Wetlands | place: USA: Florida...
CACGGCGAACATATTTACGTCGCCCTCATCAATGAAGCCTTCGTCATACTTGAGATAAGGCACAGTGACGTGCGGATTGCGATAGTGCATGTGGTTGATGCGATCGCGGCTGCCAAAATAGCGGCACACGGCGACCGGGTCCTCGCCCATCTCCATCGTCACGCCGCAATCAAAAGTAATTCCATTCGCGGGGCTGTCGACGATTTCGATGAGGTGTTTCCACCCGGCAACCGTGGCCATGATCTGCTGCGATCCGCGGCTGAGCGGAAATGGCGGATCGTTGGGGTGCAGGGCGAGGCGCACGTTTGCTTTTTCGGCGACGGGGATAACGGCCTTCAGAAAATGCGTGATGTTGGCCCACATTTCATCGAGCGTGTGCGCACCCTCCTGAGGCAGCGGCGGAAGGCCCTTCATCCGGGCCTCATCGACGCCGGTGAGCCCGGCGCCACCGCGCCCGGTCTCTTCGAAGTAGCCCTCCATGGCGCGGTGCGCGTAGAAGTTGTATTCCACCACGGGCAGGCCGACCTTGCCGGCAGCCTGAATCGACTGCCTGATTTTGTCGATCTCCTCATCGCGCCCCGGCCGTCCGTAAATCGTGTTGGGAAAGCCGCCGATCATCAGGTTGCCGAGCGTCACGCCGCCGGCTTTGAGCTGATCCACGATCGGCTGAAGCTGGTCGACGGTCCACGGAATGGGCGGGCCGCCCGACAGCACGTGATAGACACCGATTTGCACCACGCTGCGAATCGCCTCGTCGGTTAGGCCTTTGCCCACATCGATCGCGCAGGCGATCTTTGGCGTGGTGACGCTTTCCTGCGGCATTCCGTGGCCAAGCCACCATGGCTTCGCCGCATCCTGCGCAACTGCGGCCAATGGCGGCAACAGGGGCGCCACACTTGCGGCTCCCATTGCTTTGATCAGATCTCGACGGGAAAGCATGGATTTCATCCTGGAGAGAGTCGTGAGGGCATTCATTTACCAGCCGCCACGGTTATGCATTCTTCCACAAATCAATCCTGCATGTCGAAACATCGACTCAGCCGTGAGGCGGAGAGAACAGCGCAGGAGTAAGATGGGACTTCGAAAAATCTCCCCGGAGGAGACGCTCTACCATGTCCAACGCACATTGGTTTCGCATCGACCGCCGCCACCTGCTCAAGTCGTCACTCAGCCTGCTTGCAGGAGGGGCAGTGGCGCACGTCGCGGAAGCCCAGCCCGAAATCAAGAACGTGAACCTTGCTTCAAGTCCCTCGAGCCTGAAGATCACCGATATGCGCTATGCAGTGATCGTAAAGCCGGGACCAAGCCCGTGTGTGCTGATCCGCATTGACACCAATCAAGGCGTCTACGGCCTGGGCGAGGTGCGTGACATTGCCGGCCCGCAGTATGCGCTGGTTCTCAAGAGCCGGCTGCTTGGCGAGAATCCTCTGCGCATCGACTACCTGTTCCAGAAGATCGCGCAGTTTGGCGGCAATGCGCGCCAGGCAGGCGGAGTGTGCGCGGTCGAAATGGCGCTGTGGGACATTGCCGGCAAGGTCTACAACATTCCTGTCTACCAGATGCTCGGCGGCAAATGGCGCGACGAGATTCGCATCTATGCCGACACCACCGAATCCATGGATCCCGCCGAGTATGGCCGCCGCGCCAAAGAACGAAAAGCCATGGGCCTGACCTGGATGAAGATGGACCTGGGCATTAATGTGCTCAACGGGATTCCCGGCACCGTGATGCAGCCTGCAGGGCTGAGTAACTGGGAAGAGCACGTGCAGCCAAACCTCTTCATCGCCACCGAGGTGACAGACAAGGGCATTGACCGCCTCTGCGAATATGTGGCTGCGGTGCGCGAAAACATCGGATACGATATGCCGCTCTCGATGGATCACCTGGGCCACATCGGCGTGAAGTCGGTCATCCGGCTCGGCAAGGCTTACGAGAAATTCAATCTTGAGTGGATGGAGGATGTGATTCCGTGGTACTACACCGATCTGCTCAAGGAGATCACGCAGGAGAGCCCGACGCCGACGCTCACCGGCGAGGACATTTACAAGATCGAAGATTTTGAGACCCTATGCCGGGAGCACGCGGTGGACAAGATTCATCCCGATCTCGCCACCTCCGGCGGAATCCTGCAAACCCACCGCATCGGCGATATGGCGTTCCAATATGGAGTACCCATGGCGATGCACTTTGCAGGGACTCCGGTCTCCTGCATGGCATCCGTCCACTGCGCCGCGGCCACGCGCAATTTTCTCGCGCTCGAGAATCATTCGCTCGATGTGCCCTTCTGGCAGGACCTCGTCACGGGGATTGAAAAGCCGATCATCAACAAAGGCTATATCCGCGTGCCTGACACCCCAGGCCTCGGAGTCGCACTGAATGACGACGAACTCAAGCGTCATCTCAAACCGGGGACGGGCTACTTTGAACCCACGCCGATGTGGAACGAACCGCAGTCGTGGGACGACGCGCTCTTCAGTTAAAGGGTTGGGAGTGGCGCATGGCTTCAAGGAGGGTTGTTGCCGGAAGCGCTGTTCCTTAGTCGCCCATTCGCGACCGTAACGAAATCGCCGAGGCGGCCTTCACATAAATTCTTGATTCTATTTGGCGTCCCCGACGGGATTTGAACCCGTGTTATCGCCGTGAAAGGGCGGTGTCCTAGGCCGGGCTAGACGACGGGGACGCTGATATGGAGAGGGCAGAAAAAGGGCCGGAGTGACCCCAATACGCCCTCTAAAAGGATATCAGCAAAATGCTGGCAACGCAGTCCTGGGTGTCAAAACCCCCTCTTTTGCTATGGAATGCGCGCCCGGAGCCCAGTCCGGCACCCTCAGTTCGCGTGCGCGCCAGTCCGGGGGCGCGGCCTTAGGAATCCAGGTCAAACCCCATGCGAGTGCGGGGGGCCATCGCCGCGAACCGGTTATGACGCTGCGTTGATTTATCCTCGAGAGAATGCGGCGCTATCGCTATCTTGACCTGCTTACGATCGGATTTGTGGTCGTGCTGCTGATTTCGAACCTGGTAGGTCCGAAAATATGCCGGCTCGGACCCTTGCGGCCAAGCGCGGCCGAGTTCCTGTTCCCGCTCACCTATATATGTGGCGATGTTTTCACCGAGGTGTATGGCTACGGCTCATCCCGGCGCGCCATTTGGCTTGGATTCTTCGCGATGGCGCTGCTGGCGGCAATGGGCCAGCTTGCGGTGGTGCTTCCGCCTGCTCCGGAATGGAAAGGCCAGCAGGCCTACGCCACGGTGTTCAGCCTGGTGCCGCGGTTTGCCGCCGCCAGCCTGATTGCCTATTGGGCGGGCGAGTTCACCAACAGCTACACGCTGGCCAAACTCAAGCTCTTCACCGGAGGCCGGTGGCTCTGGACCCGCACTATCGGCTCAACGGTAACCGGCCAGGCTGTCGATACGGCGGTCATCATCCTGCTTGCGTTTGGGGGAGCGCAGCCCCCGCTGATGCTGTTGCGGATGGTTCTCTCGTCTTACCTGATCAAGGTGGCCGTAGAGGTGGTTGCCACGCCGGTGACCTACCTGGTGGTGGCCTGGCTTAAACGGGCCGAGGGCGTCGATGCCTTCGACACTCGGACCAACTTCAGCCCGTTCGTGTGGCAGGGCGAGAACGCCTGATGAAACGTTTTTGTTGGGGTCACGGACAGACCGGCAAGTTTTTTGCGACAATGGCAGTGCAGCGAACATCCAAAAAGCGTTTGCTTTCATGATTCCAAGCTAAAGCCCGGCAGAATCGAATCAGAAGATCAACTGGAACGCTTGAAACACCCGGACACGCAGGCCATGGGTCTTCCGCGCCATCTGCTGCACACGGCGGCGGGGCGACGCAGGTCCGGAAAAGAAGGGACCAGTGGGAACGATTGCTTCAAAACTCATTTTTTATTTCAGTAGCGCGGGAATCCTGATTTTCGCGGCGACCGGCTGCAATCGGCAACCGGCGGCAGCTGCGCCGGCAGCAGGCGGCGGTATGCGGGGCATGCCGGTGAAAACGGAAACCGTAGAGCTTTCTCCCGTGGCGCAGAGCAACGAGTACGTGGCCACCATCAAGTCGCGCCGGTCGGCAACGCTGCAGCCGCAGGTGAGCGGGCGCTTGTTGCGGATCGATGTGCGATCGGGGGACCACGTCAAATCGGGTCAGGAGTTGATGCAGATTGACTCTGCGCCGCAGCAGGCCACCGTTCAGGCGCAGCTCGCGACCGAGCAGCAGAAGAAGGCCTTGTACGACTATGACGAAATTGAATTGGATCGGCAGAAGAAGCTGTTTGATGCGGGTGTGACGAGCCGAGACGCCTTCGATCAGGCGGAACAGGCTTACAAGAATTCGAAGGCGGACTACGAATCCTCTGTGGGTCTGCGCAAGACACAGGAACAGCAGCTTGCTTACTACACGATTCGCGCGCCCTATGACGGGGTGGTGGGCGACATCCCGGTTCACGTGGGCGATTACGTCTCGTCGAGCACGATTCTGACGACGGTGGATGAGAACCAGGATCTCGAGGCCTATATCTACGTTCCGACAGAACGCGCGGCCGAAGCCAGGATCGGGCTTCCCGTGGACATATCCGACACCAATGGCAAGCTGCTTGAGAAATCGAGAATCGATTTCGTCTCGCCGCAGGTCGACCCGAATTTACAGGGAATCCTGGTGAAGGCGCCGGTGCATCGGACACCTGAAATCCTGCGCAACGCGCAAATGGTGAAGGCGCGGGTTATCTGGACCACGAAGCCAACGCCGGTGGTGCCGGTGCTGGCGGTGACGCGCCTGGGCGGCCAGACCTTCGTCTTTGTGGTGAAAGAGCTGAATGGCCATGCCTCCGCGGTGGAAGTGCCTGTCACCCTGGGCGACACCGTAGGGAACTCCTACGCAATCACCTCGGGGTTATCGGCCGGAGACAAGGTGGTTGTGTCGAGCACCCAATTCCTGGTCAATGGCATGCCTGTCGTTGAGCTTGGCGCCTGAGTAAAGCCCGCTCTCCGGGACGCGGAGAATCTGATACACCCGCGCCCATATGAAATACAAGGGAAAGAAGGCCTTTCGTGTTTGTCGATTTCTTTATTCATCGGCCGGTATTCGCGACAGTCTGCGCCCTCATGATCATCCTTGCCGGCGCGATCTGCATTCCTACGCTTCCCGTTGCCATGTATCCCACGCTGGCGCCGCCGCAGGTAGGCGTGACCTGCAATTACGTCGGCGCCAACGCCGACACGGTGGAGAAAGCCGTCACGATCCCGCTGGAAGAGGCCATCAACGGCGTCGAAGGCATGCGTTACATCCGCTCATCGAGCGGAAACACGGGAACCAGTCAGATCACGGTCACATTTGATACGGGGTATAACCTCGACATTGCCGCGGTCGACGTGCAGAATCGCGTTGCCAGCGTCACCGGACGCCTGCCGGCAGCGGTCAACGCGACGGGCATCACCATCAGCAAGGCCAACACCAACTTCGTCTTCGGAGCGGGCTTCTTTACTCGGGATGGGCGCTATTCGCACGAATTCATCTCCAACTACCTTGACGTTTATGTGAAAGATGCGCTGAAGCGCGTTCCGGGCGTGGGAGATGTAACTATCTTTGGCGAGCGCAAGTATGCGATGCGCGTGTGGCTCGACCCGACCAAGCTGGCCGCGTACTCTCTCACGGCTCTCGATGTAGTGAATGCTCTTTCTGAGCAGAATGTCGAGATTCCAGCCGGTCAGCTCGGACAGCCGCCTTCGAACGCGAACCAGGCCTTTGAGATTCCGGTGCGGGTGGTTGGCCGGCTGAGCAGCCCGGCCGAGTTCGACAACATCATCGTAAAGAACAATGCGAACGGGCTGGTGCTGTTGAAAGATGTCGGCCACGCTGAAATCGGAGCGGAGGACTACAGCTCATCGCTTGAGTACAACGGTCATGCAGCGCAAGGCGTCGGCGTTCTGCAGCTCTCGAACGCCAACGCGCTCGATGTGGACAAGAGGGCAAAGGCGGTCTTACAGGAACTGTCAAAGAGCTTTCCTCCCGGCCTCGAATACGCAGTCGCATTTGATTCGACGACCGTCGTTGGCGACTCAATTCGCGAAGTGCTGGTTACGCTGGGCGAAGCCATTGTCATCGTCATCGTTGTCATCTTCCTTTTCCTTCTTGATTGGCGCGCGACGATTATTCCCGCGGTGACGATCCCGGTTTCGCTGGTGGGTACGTTTGCCTTCATCAAGATCTTCGGATTCTCGATCAATTCGCTGACGCTCTTTGGCATCACCCTCGCCACGGGACTGGTGGTTGACGATGCCATTGTCGTGATTGAGAATGTCCAGCGCCATATTGCGATGGAGCACTCCAATCCGCACGAGGCCACATCCCGCGCTATGGGCGAAGTCACGAGCGCTGTGATCGCGACTTCGCTGGTCCTGATTGCAGTGTTTGTCCCGGTGTCGTTTTTCCCTGGAACCACCGGCATTCTTTACCGTCAATTCTCTTTGACAATTGCCTTCTCCATCGGTATCTCGGCGTTTAATGCGCTCACGCTGTCGCCCGCACTTTCCGCGCTTTTTCTGCGCGGCGAGGAAGCACGCCCCCGGCAATTGGATTTTCTTCACATCAGCCCGGTGTCGCGCGCATTCGCAGGATTCATTCACGGCGCCGACGCTTTTATCACCTGGCTGTCCAAGACCTATGCGCGCATCATCCATGGCGCACTCAAGCTGCGCTATGTGTTGCTGCTGATGTTTTTCGTTGGCCTTGCAGGAACGGTATGGATTTATCAGCGTGTGCCCACGGGATTCATCCCCCAGGAAGACCAGGGCTTTCTCATTGGAATTGTGCAGGCGCCTCCGGGTTCGTCTCTGGCCTACACTTCCGCGCTGGCGGAGCGCGCCCAGGCGATCATCTATTCGAACAAGGACATTGCAGGCGCCTTCTCGGTGATGGGCTTCAGCTTTTCAGGAGGAGCCGCAAACCAGGGCCTGATGTTCATCAGCACCAAACCCGCTGATCAGCGGCGCGGAAAGGGCCATTCGACTGCCGATATCGTGGCGGATCTCTCGCCCAAGCTGCAAAGCCTGTTGTTTGCTCCCAACGGCGGCCTTGTCGCGGTGATTCAGCCCCCTGCGGTGAACGGCGTGGGCAGTTATGGCGGATTCCAGTTTATGCTGCAGGACACCGGTGGAAACACGATTTCGGATCTGGACCGTGTTGCTCATCAGATCGTGAACGGCGGGCGCGCGCGCAAGGACCTGACTGGGCTGATCACCACATTTTCGGCCAACGATCCCCAGGAGCTGGTGACCATCGACCGCCAGAAGGCGAAAGCGATGAGCATACCGCTTTCACAGATTACGAATGCGCTAGGGGTCTTCATGGGGTCGCAGTACGTAAACGATTTCGATTTCAACAACCGCACATATCGCGTTTATGTTCAGGCCGATCAGCGGTTCCGCATGACGACCGGCGATCTGCATAGCTACTATGTGCGTTCCGACACGGGGCAGATGGTGCCGCTGGACAACCTCGTCACCATCACCGAGAGCTCTGGTCCGCCCGTCATCACGCACTACAATCTCTTCCGCGCAGTCGAGATTGATGGCTCTCCCGCGCCTGGATACAGCTCGGGGCAGGGAATCACCGGCATGGAGGACCTGGCAAAGCAGAACATGATGCCGGGAATGCGCTATGAGTGGACGGGATTGACGCTTGATGAAATCGAGTCGACAGGTCGGGCGATCATCATCTTCGGGCTTGGAATTCTTGTCGTATACCTGACGTTGTCGGCTCAATATGAGAGCTTCGCGCTGCCGTTCATCATTTTGCTTGCCGTTCCCATGGCTGTGCTGGGCGCGCTTGGCCTGGTCTCATTGAGGCAACTGTCAGACGATGTCTATTGCCAGATCGGACTCGTCATGCTGATTGGCCTGGCCGCAAAGAACTCCATCCTGATTGTTGAGTTCGCCGAACAATTGCGACGCAAGGGGCGCTCGATTGCCGATGCCGCCATTGAAGCCGCGGAGCTGCGCCTGCGGCCGATCCTGATGACCTCATTTGCATTCATTCTCGGAGTGCTGCCGCTCTACTTTGCTACCGGCGCGGGCGCGCTGGGACGGCGCTCCGTGGGCACAACGATCGTGGGCGGCATGTTGTTGTCCACCGTCCTCAATTTGATCTTCATTCCCGTGCTCTACGTGATTCTCAGCAGACTCCTTAGCCGCGGCGGCGATTCGCATGCGGCGGAAGCGGCATCTTGAGGATGCCAGTTCAATTCTCGCTGCGGTGCGCGATCACGTAGTCCTTGATGCGGTTGTAGACCTCGCTCGTGACGATGCCGTTCTCGAGCAGGTCTGTCTTGGCTCGATAGGGTCGGAAGCGGACAATCCGTGCCGCCCAGGTGCGCGTCATCCCGGGCACTTTCATCAGTTCATCGATCGACGCATGGTTGATATCGACGCGGTCTTGCGGCGCAGGCAAGCGCTTTGCACTGGAAACTGGCGAGCCCGCTGCCTGGATTGCGTATGACGGCCACCAGCAGCTGGAACAAAGGAGCATCACGGCCGTCCATCGGGCCTTGGGTTGCATCGGATCCATTTTCAATCCTGCTGGAAGCGTCCGCAAGTGATAGACCTGCAGTAACCTATGCGGGTTGATTTTTCAGGGTGATTTGGCCCTGATTTGCTGTAAAAATGCTGATATGGCAATCCCCCCAATTGCTTCCCTGCCGGGTCGCGCATCAGCAGAGCGCGTTCTCGGCAAGACGAGATTCTTCTCGCTGATCGTGCTGACCGCCATTCTGCTGGTGGCGCTGATTTATTCCTTCATGACGCGCGACGTCACCGCGAATCTTTCCTTCCTTCATGCGAAGAACGGCAAGAAAACCCTCGTGGATCTGACCCCGTGGCAGACCGCGCAGGCCCTGGCGCCCCTGGCGGTTACGGCGGAAGAGAACGAGTATGCACGCGACGCCGAGCGGCTGGCTGACCATGAAGTCGACCAGGCATTCGCGACAGCTCTGCGTCAGTCGAGTCTTGATTTTCGGCATCGGGTCCTCACAGGCGACGCTCTTGCGCTCTCTAATAAAGTTGCGCAGTTCCAGCAGATCGTGAAGCAGGACCAGGCGGTGGTCGACAGCCTGAGCGCAAAAGCCGGTTCGACCGGAGCCCCAAAAAACGGTGCAGTGACGGATTCGAGCGGCGGAGATCTCGACGTTGCCAAAGCACAACTTAACCTCGACGCTGACGAGCTCGCCGATGCCCAACGGGATCTGGCGCGAGCTTCGGGCGACCAGAGCGACGAGATCCAGCAGGAGTTGACCGCGCATGAGGCCGCGATGAAGCAGTATGACGCGGCGCAGGCGAATAGCGACGGACAAGTGGCTGTGATCTCGGCCCGGAAGCACGGAACTCTTGCAGGACGAGTGACAGCCTGGTTTAACCAGAGCGATCGGTATCAATCGATTCTGCAGGCACAGGAGCGGGCCCAGGACGATGTGCGCACGCTTACGGCGCAACACGATGCTCTGGAATCCAAGGAGAATGCGGCTTCGCAATCGAGCCCCACCGGCCACGATGCGCGCCTGGCAGACTTGAGGGATCGCAGCGCAGAGCGTCAGATCCTGAGCATCTATGACGATCGGATCCAGACAGAACAGCAGCTTGCGACCGTGTACGGCAAGTGGGCCAACCAGGTGCTCCTGCAGCACCGCATCCTGCTGCACCTGATTCTGCAATCGATCGAGTGGATCGTCTTCATCCTCATCTGCATGGTGATTGGCGATGTTGTGGTTCGCCGCATCATGGTCAATCCTGTGCTCGACGGGCGCCAGATGCGTACGCTGCGCAGCGTGTTGGAACTCGGGATCCAGGTTATGGGCCTGCTGCTGATTCTTTTGGTGGTCTTCGGCACTCCGCAAGAGACGCCCACTATCATCGGCCTCGGCACGGCTGCCCTCACCATCGCGTTGCAAGATTTCATCATCGCGTTTCTTGGGTGGTTTGTACTTGTGGGCAAGAATGGAATTCACGTTGGCGACTGGGTGGAGATCAATGGCGTGGGGGGCGAGGTGATCGAGGTTCACCTGTTCAGCACCACCCTTCTCGAGACCGGATCGCTGTCTGATAAAGGTCATCCAACCGGCCGGCGCATTTCTTTTTTGAACGGATTTGCGATCCGCGGCCAGTATTTCAACTTCACGACTACGGGACAATGGATGTGGGACGAGATCGAAGTCAGTCTGCCCGCTACCGAAGATGTCCATATTCTGGTGGAACGCATCCACGAGGCGGTTTTGCGCGAGACCGAAGCGAATGCGCACATTGCAGAAGAGGAGTGGAAGCGCGGGTCGCGAGGCGCCGATCTCAGCCGGTTCAGCGCGACGCCGGTAGAGAATTTGCGCCCATCCGGCTCCAGTATCGACGTCCTGGTGCGCTATGTAACGCGCGCCTCGGAACGCTTTGATACCCGCAACCGCCTGTATCAGGCTCTCGTCGACCTGCTTCGCGAGCCGGTTGTGCCATCGCAGGCAGAGGAGCCGCAGGCCGTAGGAAAGGGCTGAGCGCGCCGGGGAGATTCGGCAGCCTGTTCAGTTGACACGCTGGGCCATTTGCTCTACGTTTGAAACAGATGCAGATCCACCGCCATCACGGTCACCACCATCACCATGGGACCACCATGCGCCGGCGGATCGATATGGCCTAACTGAGAGGCCAGAGAGATTCAAGGAATCAGCGAGCCCGCCGGCAACCAAGCCGACGGGCTTTTTCATTGATCGCGAGAATCCAGAAGGAAACAGGGAAGAAATGAGTATTTCGACGACAATTGATTTCGACAAGATGGACGGCCTGGCCCCCGGCATCGTGCAGGATGCACGCACTGGCGAGGTGCTGATGCTGGGATTTCTGAACGCGGCCAGCTATGCCAAAACCGTGGAGACCGGCTTTGTAACTTTCTGGAGCCGCACGCGCCAGAAACTGTGGATGAAGGGCGAAACCAGCGGCAACCGGCTGCGCGTGATCTCGGCCGCTACGGACTGCGACAACGACACGCTGCTTTTTCGTGTCGCGGTGGAGGGCGACGGCCTGGTGTGTCACGAAGGCACCGTGAGTTGCTTCACCAAGCCGCTTGATGTTGGTTCTGAGAACCAGACGGAGGCCGCGCGTGGCTGACAAACTTCGCCTTGGCCTGCCCAAGGGCAGCCTGCAGGACGCAACCATCGCGCTCTTCAAGCGCGCCGGTTGGAATATCTATGCCGACGGGCGCTCTTACTTTCCTTCGATTGACGATGCCGAAATCGAATGCATGCTGATTCGTGCGCAGGAAATGGCGCGCTACGTTGATCATGGCGTTCTCGACGCAGGCCTGACCGGCATTGACTGGGTGGTCGAAAGCGGTCTCGGCGTCACCAGCGTGACCACGCTGACCTATGCCAAGCAGAGCCGGCGCAAAGTGCGCTGGGTGCTCGCCGTGCCTGAATCGAGCGGGTTTGAAAAAGCCGAGGACCTGGAGGGCAAGATTATCGCGACCGAACTGGTCGAGGTGAGCAAGCGCTATTTTGCCGCAAAGGGCGTCAACGTCAAAGTCGAGTTCAGCTGGGGCGCCACGGAAGTGAAACCTCCCACACTCGCCGATGCCATCGTCGAGGTGACGGAAACCGGCAGTTCGCTGAAGGCGAATCATCTCAAGATCATCGACACGGTGATGGAAAGCGAGACGCACCTGATCGCGGGCAAGGCCGCACTTGCCGACGAATGGAAACGTGTGAAGATCGACCAGATTGCGACGATGCTGCGGGGCGCCATCGACGCGCAATCGCAGGTCGGCCTGATGCTGAACGTGAAGCGAGCCGATCTCGACGCAGTACTTGCGGTGTTGCCGGCGCTGAATTCACCGACCGTTTCACAGCTGAGCGACTCGGAATGGGTTGCGGTGAACACCATTGTGGAAGAGCGCGTGGCGCGCGACGTGATTCCCCAGCTCAAACGGGCGAATGCTACTGGAATCGTGGAGTATCCACTGAACAAGGTCGTGCTGTAGGAAAGCGCTGAACGATGAAGCTGATTCGGACCAGAGGACGAAGTGCAAATGCGGCAAGGTCGCGGATCGCTGCGTTGGAGTTACGCAGTGGAGCCGCACATGCAAAGGTCCTGCCGGCGGTCCAGCGCATTGTGACGGCGGTCCGACGCCAGGGAGACGGGGCTCTTTTTCGCTATGCGCGTCAATTCGACAGCCTGAAGGGTCCGGAGTTCCTGCGCATCTCGCGGGACGAGATGAAAGCAGCATGGGACAAGGCGGGTGCGGAACTTCGCGACGCTCTCTGCACTGCCAGCGAGCAGATTCGCGGATTCGCGCAGAAGCAGATGCCGAATGCGTGGACGGCGACTCCCATTCCCGGACTGACAACGGGGCAGATCGTGCGTCCCATTGATGCGGTGGGTTGCTATGTTCCGAGCGGTCGCCATCCGTTGCCGTCGACGCTGCTCATGACCGCGATCCCGGCGCAGGTGGCGGGCGTGAACCGGGTCGTGATGGTTTCGCCGCGGCCGGCGTCGGCAACGCTGGCTGCGGCTCACCTGCTCGGCATTCAGGAGTTCTATCGCATCGGCGGCGCGCATGCCATTGCTGCGCTGGCCTACGGAACGCAAAGCATCGCGCGGGTCGACAAAATCGTCGGCCCCGGCAACCTTTATGTGAC
>Ga0335072_10011520_pt1 | contig 12661 bp, 14 predicted proteins | sample Lox_Sample_21_FD_206725 | JGI IMG/M metagenome (GOLD analysis project Ga0335072, IMG submission 206725) | Soil microbial communities from Loxahatchee National Wildlife Refuge, Florida, United States - Lox_Sample_2.1 | ecosystem: Environmental > Terrestrial > Soil > Wetlands | place: USA...
ACCCGCTGCTGCGCACACTGTTCACCATCCCTGCGAAAAGGGAGCTACCCGGCCTCGCCCCCCAGGCACTGTGGAACCTGCTGGCGACCTGGCGCTGGCACCGTAAGCTCCAGGCCGTCCCCAGCCCCGCCGGGACCAGCCGGTGAACCCCGCGCTGGTGCCCGCCGACAGCCCGGTCGAGGCCGTCAGCGGCCACGCCCGCCGCTACGCCGCCACCGGCGGCGCCGACGGCCACGACTGGAACGGCGCCCCGGTCCTGCTCCTGTCCGTCACCGGCCGCCGCACGGGCACCTGGCACCGCACACCGCTTATCTACGGCCGGGCCGCAGGTGACTACATCGTCGTCGCCTCCGCCCTCGGCGCCCCCGGCAACCCGGCCTGGTACCTCAACCTCACCGCCAGCCCCCGGGTCACCCTGCAAGTCCGCGACGCGGTCTTCCCCGCCCTCGCCCGCACCGTCACCGGCCCCGGCCGCGAGGCCCTGTGGGAACTCATGGCCGCCATCTGGCCCCCGTACCTGGAATACCAGGCCAAGACCACGCGGCTGATCCCCGTCGTCGCCCTCACCCGGCCATGACCGCGGATGCCAGGCCCGGCCCCCTGACCCGCGCCGCAGCCGCCGCAGCGACGGCGTGCGCGCCTCTCGCCGCGGCGGCCGACCGTGATGCGCGGCTCAGCGGCACCGCCTGGGCTGCCATCTGCGAAGCCGGGTTCTGCCGCCACTTCGTCCCCGCCCGCCTCGGCGGCACCGAGGGGACGTTCACTGACTGCCTGCTGGCCGCCAGCTTGCTCGCCGCCGCTGACCCCGCCGCCGCCTGGTGCGCGTCGCTGGCCGCGGCCGCCGCCCGGATGGCCGGCTTCCTCCCCGCCGCCGGGCAGCAGGACCTGTGGCGCGACGGCCCCGACACCCTCGTCACCGCCACCTTGCAGCCCGCCGGGACCGCCCGCCCAGCTCCCGGCGGCTGGCGCGCCGACGGCCAGTGGCACTTCGCCACCAGCGCCAGCGCCGCCACCTGGGCGCTGCTGTCCTGCCGGGTACCCGGAGCAGAACCGGTATGCCTGCTCGTGCCCCGCCAGGACTGGCGTGCCGAAGACGACTGGGACAGCACCGGCATGCGCGCCACCGCGAGCGGCACCCTCACCATGCCACGCACCCACGTGCCCGCCACCCGCGCCTTCCCCCGCCAGGCGCTCCTCGACGGCAGCCCGCCAGCACCCGGGGCCGGCCCCCGCCCGCCGCACGACGCGGTCAGCGGCCTGGCATTCGCAGCCCCGCTACTCGGCGCCACCCGCGCCGCCATCAGCGCGTGGTCAGACGCAGCACGCCAGCGCGCGTGGCCCCCGGGAGCCGAGGACCACGCCAAGCTCACCCTAGCAACCGCCGCCGGGGAAGCCGACGCCGCCGCGCTCCTGCTGGAGCGGGCAGCCGCCTGCGCCGACCAGCCCCCGATGACCGCCCTGGACGCAGCCCGCTGCCGCCGCGACTACTGGCTCGCCGCCAGCCTCCTCACCACTGCGGCCAGCCGACTGTTCACCACGGCCGGCACCCGGGCCACCAGCGCGGCCGGGCCGCTAGCCCGGCTTTGGCGCGACATCAGCACCGCCGCCGTCCACCCCGCCCTCCAGCCCCAGCCCGCCGCATCCGAATGGGCCGCCCGCGCCCTCGGCTGCCAGCCCGGCTCCCGGTCGCCGTAACCCTGCCACGTGGCTCAGGCCGACGCGGTGTCGACCGGGCGGTCCCGCAGCTGCACCTCCGCCGTGCCCTGCACCGCCGAGGCCGGCGAGACCACCGTCAGCACGGCGTCCTCGTGGAATCCCCGCAGGGTGGTGGCGCCGCAGCTGACCATCGTGGCCTTCAGCTTCGACACCGTCACGGCCACGGTGTCGGCCAGGCTTCCCACGAAGGGAACCAGGCCGTCGACGCCCTCGGGGAAGGCGATGTCGTCCTCGTGCTGGCCGTAGCGGGCGGTGTTCCGCGCCCGCTTGGACCCCTCGCCCCAGTACTCCTTGTACACCTGCCCGCCGACGGTGACCTTGCGGGACGGGCTCTCCTCGAAGCGGGCGAAGTAGCGGCCGAGCATGATGAAGTCCGCGCCCATGGCCAGCGCGACCGCCATGTCCCTGTCGGACAGGATCCCGCCGTCGCAGCACAGCGGCACGTACACGCCGGTCTGGGCGGCGTAGGCGTCCCGCTCCCGGGCCACGTCCAGCAGCGCACTGGCCTGCCCGCGGCCGATTCCCTTCTGGTCGCGGGTGATGCAGATCGAGCCGCCGCCGATGCCGACCTTCACGAACGCGGCGCCCGCGTCGGCGAGGAACCGGAACCCGGCCCCGTCGACCACGTTCCCGGCGCCGCAGTGCACCTGGTCGCCGTACTTGTCCCGGACGAACTCCAGCGTCCGCGCCTGCCACACCGTGTACCCGTCGCTGGAGTCCAGGCACAGCAGGTCAGCCCCGGCATCCACCAGAGCCGGAACCCGCTCCTCGTGATCGCGGCTGTTGATCCCCGCCGCCACGAGGAACCGCTTCTCCGTGTCCACGCTCTCGCTGGCGAACCGCTTGTGCATCAGGTAGTCCCGGCGCAGCACCAGCGACTCCAGCCGCCCCTCATCCCCGAGCACGGGCAGGACGTAAACGTGCCGGTCCCACAGCAGTGTGTTCGCGTCCTGCAAGGAGATGCCGGACGGGGCGGTCACCATGTCCGCCGCCGGCCGCATCCGCTCTTGCGCTGGCAGGTCCGGCGAGTGCCGGCCGGGGTAGAAGTCGTTCGCCCCGATCAGCCCGAGGAAGACCCCGTTCGCCGTGCCGTCGCTGGTCACCGCCGCGACATCGGCGTCCGCCTCGCGCAGCAGCGCGGACACCTCGCCCAGCGGGGTGTCCGGCCGCACGTTCCGCTCGCTGTGCCTGAACCCCGCCTTGTTCCGCTTCACAGCCCGGACGTCCTCGGCCTGCCGCTCGACTGGCTGGTTCTGGTGGATGAACCCGATCCCCCCTGCCTGCGCCAGCGCGATCGCCATCCGCGGCGACGACACCGCCTCCATGATCGCGCTGCACAACGGCAGCGCCACCCGCAACGACGCCTTCCCGCCGACCGGGTGCCGCACCAGCGGCGCCGACAGGCTCACGTTCCCCGGCGTGCAGTCCTCGCCCGTCAGGCCAGGGATCAACAAGTACTCATTCAGCGACCGCGAGACCTCGTCAAGAATCCGCACGTGCCCTCCACAAAAAGGTGACAGTGAGTCCGGGCCGCAAGCGCAGCCGGGCCGGACACGCAGCCCGCAGACACCATCCGCCCCCGGAAATCGCAAGTATGGTGACGCACAGTATAAGACCGGCACGAGAGCCTGGTGGTCGAACCAGCCACGACCGACTCCAGCCGCTCAACGCGCGGGGCCCGCCGTCGGCGAGTTCGCCAGCCTCGCTAACCAGCCCGCACCATCACCCCAGATGCCCGCCAGCAAGCAGCGAGACCTGCGCGACCACTGCGCCACCGCCGGTCCCCGTCGTGGAACTGCCTCGGGTTGCACATGCCCCATCTCGCTTGGCCGGAGGCCCCGTGGAGCAACTCGGCTGCTTGTTAGTTTCCTGTCAGATCCGTGTCAGATCCGTGTCAGATGCGCGTCAGGCCGACGCGAATCGCGCAGCCTGGAGGGATGCTTGCGAACATCGAAGCGGCAGTGCTCCGCTGCGATGGACACAGGCAGGCCCACGGTGCAGGGATACAGGTGCAGTTCCGAAATTCGGACGATTTCGCGAGGCTTGCCTTCCCCGGCCTGGAGCTCGTTCCACCTGGAGTGGTGCCAATGGCGTAATGGCGGGCAGCCGGCACTGGGCCGACGACGCTTGCGGCTGAGGTGAGCTGCTGCGGCGGGGTGGCAAAGGAAGCGGTGGCCCACCACATCAACGGGCGGCGCACTCTCTGACACGAGGGGAGGTGGGAGACACGACTGGCAGCAGCAGTTGGTTACTCGCCGTGGCCTTCATGCCGGGGGAGAATGAGGCGGGCAAGGTTACCGTTGCTAGCCTCCCGGGAGGGTCTGCATGCCGAAGAAGAAGACCCGCAGGCCCGCGCGGGCCGGGCGCCGCGCAGCAGCAAGCTGCAGGCCGGTGCCATCTGGCCTGCCCGACGCGACGGCTGCGGGGCAGGAGCCCTGGCCGGGCCCGCCGAGGAGGCCGATCGCGGACGCCGGGTGGCTGCGGTTCTTGCCGCCGTCAGCCGGTGACATCCTGGACACCGAGCAGTTGGTGACGGACATGTTCCGCAAAGTTGCTGCGGACGAGCCGCTGTGGACCTGGTCGGAGGACCTGGAAGACACCCCGTCTACCGAGGACCTGGTGTGGGATGAGTTCCCGCACCTGTCGCCGGGCGAGGTGGCCGAGGTCGCCGCCGAGTGGGACGCGCAGGAGGACGAGGTCCGCTCCGGGCACCGCCGCCGGTTCACCTCACTGTGCAGCGCGCTCGCCATGGCCGAGCCCGACGGCACGTTCACGGACCTGTACCAGTTCTGCCTGCGGGTCGGCCTTGCAGAGGAACGAGCCGTCGGCGGGCAGCCATGGGTGTTCCCGAATCCCGAGCCCCGCAACGTGCTGGACGTCCTGCCCCCGGCTTCGGACCTGGCAGCCGCCGAGCGCGCCGAGCAGGAGCGCGAGGCGGCCGAGCAGGCATGGGAGGATGAGTGGATGCGCTGCGAGCACGCCGAGGACATCATCAGCTTGCTCAGTGATGGCACCGGTGGGAAGCCGGCAACGACCAGCATCCAGCGGCTCACCCGGCTCCTGGATGCGCCCGAGGACGAGATCCGCCGAGCCATCGCCCACCTGGCCAGGCCGATACCCCGTTTCGGCCGCAGCCACATGACATGCAGCCACGACCCGCTCACCGTCCCGGCGCACAAGGTGATCACCCTGGCCATCGACTGGGAGGCCCACGACCTCGACAAGGGAATCAGGTCATCGCCGCCCCAGCTCGCCGGGGTCGCCTGCATTGCCTGCGGCACCGACTACCAGGCCTTCCCCGCCAAGCCGCAGGTCGTCCCGGGGCCAGCCGGGGCAGCCCCGCAGCTCAGCCCGCTGGTGGCATGCCGGGGCACCTGCGCCGCCGGCTACGGCAGCCCCGCCGGGACCGGCCAGCCAGTCCCGCCCATCGAGGACCGCGTCCTGCGGCTGAAGCAGGTAACTACGCAAAGCCCGTGACAGGCGACCGCGCGGCCGGTGGCCAAGGTCGCCTGCCGGAAGTGGTGGCCGACATCCCGCGACGCCTCCCTGTGCGGGGCCATGGCCTGGCCTACCGGACAGCTGGCCCTGGGTCAGGCAGCCGCGGGCTGCCCCCGAGCTCACGCAGGCCGCCAGGGTCGATGATGACGACCGTGTCGCGGGTGGTCTCCCGCTTGATGAGGCCAAGCCCTTCCAGGTCCTTCAGGTTGGCTGACAGCCTCTGCGAGGACCGGCGCCCATTGCTAGCCCCGCTGCTGTGGCCTTCGATGAGGCGGCGGATCCGCTTGGCCTGGCTGACGGGTATCCGGCTATCTACGCCGCGGCTCTTGCCAGCTGCGAGGTCGCGTAGCACCTCGCGCCGGACGGAGGCGCCAGCAGGGAAGTGGCTGAGGTACGCGGCGAGCCAGTTGCTCCCGCCCTCCTCCACCGCAAGGCCGGCGGCGTTCCTGCCAGCGGCTGCGGTATCGCCACCTGCTGACACGTCGGCATCACCGGCCCGGGCAGGGGCCTGCCCGGTCGCCCTCGCCGCGCTCCACCGGCCCCGCTGCGGCTCGACCGTCGCGCGCGGCCTGCGGCCCTGGAGCGCTGCGGTAACCCCGGCACCGAGCCTGGAATCGAACAGCGGTGCTCGCGCGACCCTGGCCTCATGGTCCCTGGCGTACCCTTCAGCCAACTCCGGGGGCACCCAGCCGTCGGCATGCCGACGGTTGCGCTCGGCGATGCTTACCCGTCGCGACGGGTGGACCCGCACTAGCTCGTGGTAGTCCTCATCGATGCAGGACGTGCCCGGTAGCGCCGAGCAGACCGGGCATGTCAGGTGATAGGTCTCAAACTCCTCGCCTTGACGGCTGCGCATGCTAGCCTCCCCTCCCTCGCCAATCATCCCTCCAGGCCACCCGTGAGCCGGGGAGCTGGCACAGCGTGTCGCGGTGCCACGCGAGCAGGGGCGCGGTCCTGCGGCGCATGCCGCCGGTCAGGCGGCGAGCTTGGTCCAGGGCGTTGCCGCGTCTCGCGGGAGCGGGCGGGCCCCGGTACCGGTCAGTGCCCGCTGTCGGCGACCACGTAGAACTGGCCTTGCTTGCGGAGCATGCCGCGGTCGGCCAGGAGCGCTTTCCCGGTCGCCGCCGCCGATGGCGAGCAGTCGTGCTGTCGTGCCAGGTCGTTGTTAGAGTCGATGGCGGCGCCTGACTCCAGCTTCCCGGACCTGATGGACTTGGCAATGCCCGCGGCGACCTGGTAGGCGGGCCTGGGGCTGGCGGCCCAGTTGTCGATCTCGGCATCGGTGAGTGGCTCAGGCCTCGCCATAGCGGTCATGACCTGTGTCCCCTCTCGTCTCGGGCGGAACAGTGAGTCCGGCCGGCCAGCTGATGGCGGCCGGCAGCGTCGCCCCGTCCACGGTCTTCATGACCGGGGCGGCATGCCCGTTGTAAGAGATCTCCAGCGGCGTGCCAGGCGGCGTGAAAAGGTGCCGCGGCACGATCCGGAATGCCTCCTCAGCGTGCCTCGACGTGATCCACCCTTCCTCAACCAGGCCGTCGGCCATCTCCTGCCGGAGCTCATCGGCCTGGCCGGAATCGGCCACGCTTGCTGCCTGGCTCATGCGCTCCTCTCACCACTGGTCCATGGACGACCGGAGCCGGACTCCGCAAGGCGGCCTGCCCTGGCCGAAGCCGTCGCACGCTGATCCTGCTTCTCCGCCTAGGCGCGGCAGCATGAAGCGCGTGCTCCGTCCTGTCGTCACGAGCGATCCCTGTGAGCTGACGGTAAGCGCTGCAGCACGCGGGCGGAAGGGAATGTGCACCGACTTGCACGCGAACTTCAGCGCAGCTCGGTGGCGGCGCGGCTGACCACTGCCCTGGCCTCCTGGTCGTATACCGCCATCCTGGTAAGCCACGCGAACGTCTCGGCGTACATCGCGATCTCGCTCGGCTGGGTGACCCCGCAACCAGCCCGACACGAGCTCGACGTTGACCTGCCCGTCGTCGTGCAGGAAGAACAATCTCCACCGGAAAGACCGCCGACCGGTCGGCGCTGAGGGGGCAGCTACCCGAAGACGCCCAGTCGAGGCAGTTTCCGGCCAGGTGGTCAACTATAAATCGAAGACTTGTTTGACTGCCGTGATGACCATGCTAGTGTGCTGCGACATGGGGACGAACATGGGATGCGCGGAGGCGGGGCAGGGAGGTCCTGAAGACCCGGGCCTGACCCCACTGCGACGCAAGATCATCAGGGTCATCGGGGACTCAGTCCGGAACAGGGGGTACCCGCCCAGCCTCCGGGAGATCGGGGAGGCGGTGGGGCTGGCAAGCGTGTCCAGCGTCTCCTACCAGATGACGGCGCTGAAGGCGATGGGCTACGTGAGCCACCAGGCGGGACGACCGCGGACCGCTGTGCTCAGGATGCCCGGCCCGGACGATGCCGGCCCGAAAGCGGCGGCCGTGGGAGACGGGCGCATAGCGGAGGTCCCGCTGGTGGGGCGAATCGCGGCCGGCACCCCGGTTATCGCCGACCAACTGGCAGAGCTGGCCGAGGACGTCATCCCGGTCCCAAGGATGCTGACCGGGGAGGGGAACCTCGTCGCGCTCCGGGTCGCCGGGGACTCCATGATCGAAGCCGCAGTCGCCGACGGCGACTGGGTGATCGTCCGCGAGCAGCCCGACGCAGACAGCGGTGACATGGTCGCCGCCATGCTTGCAAGCGAGGTCTCCGCAGACTACGAGGCAACCGTCAAGACCCTCAAGAAGGCCGACGGGCACGTGTGGCTGCTCCCGCGCAACCCCGCCTACTGCCCGATCCTGGCCGACGACGCGGTCATCATCGGGAAGGTCGTCAGCGTCCTGCGACGGATATGAGGGGCGGCAACGGGACGATGGCTGGCCATTAACGAGCCGACCTGGACCGCGTTAGCGCCGCCGGCCCTCGCCAGCGCGGCCGCCCCGGCCGGGTGCCGAGCAGCCCAAGTGCGCCGGGACGGCCGGGCTGTCGATCGTCATCACGACAGTCCCGTCCAATACCTCGGCAAGCAGGGCCGTGATTTCAGCCGCCGCTGCCGAAGGGCCTCGCCCTCTGCGGGCGCAATTGGTTCAACGGGTGCCGGGTGAGGATTCGTCTGGTCCGGGAGCATCCGCAGCGCCTGGCGGCTCTTCAAGGTCGCCGTGCGCATCGGGAGAAAGGGGGAGCTTGACGGTGAAGTCCGCGCCCCGGCCAGGGACAGACGTGACGGAGACCTCCCCGCTGTGCGCCTCCACCAGCCCGGCAACGATCGCCAGCCCCAGCCCCGCGCCCCCCGAGGCCCGGGTGCGAGCCGCGTCGGCCCGGTAGAACCGGTCAAAGACGTGCTGGGCCTGCTCGGCGGTCATGCCGGGGCCGTCGTCGATCACGTCGAGCACGACGGCCGGAGCGCCGTTCGCCAGCCTGCCGGGGGCGATCGCGACCCGGATCGACGCCCCGGGCGGGGTGTGCAGGCGGGCGTTGGTGACCAGGTTGCCGATCACCTGCCGCAGCCGTTGCTCATCGCCCGCCACCAGGAAGGCCGCGCCGGGTTCCACCGTAAGCTCGATGCTCCGCTCCGGCGCGACGATCCGGGCGTCCTGCACCGCGTCGGCCGCGAGCGACAGCAGGTCCACGAGGCCCATCTCGAGCGGGCGCCGCTGGTCGAGCCGGGCCAGTTGCAGCAGGTCCTCGACGAGCAGGCCCATCCGGGACGCCTCGGACTCCACCCGCCGCATGATCTGGTCGAGCTCCGGCAGCCGCGGCCAGGCTAAGTCGGCGATGCGGTCATGTGCGCCACGAGTGTGTTCCCGGCCGAGGCCGGAGGTCAGTCAGGGCTTGGCGGCACGCTGACATCTCAGCATCGCCATTAGCATGGGTTACCGTCACGGGGAATCCTGCCAACACTTCCCAGGGAGACCCGATCCTGGTGGCGCGTCCGCTTAACGACGAGGAGATCGCCGACCTGCTGACCAGCGACACGGTCGCCCGGCTGGCAACGATCGATGCCAGCGGCTACCCGCATGTCACCCCGCTGTGGTTCCTATGGGCTGACAGGGCGTTCCACTTCGCCAGCGATTCCGGACGCCCTCATCTGTCGAGGTTGCAGGCCAACCCGCAGGTCGGTCTGGTCATCGACGTGGAGGCCGAACAACGCCCCGACGGACAGCGGCCCAATAAGCAGCTCAGGGCGACGGGTGACGCAACGCTGTGTCCGGACACCGAAGCGGTATGGACCCGCCGGATCTGGGACAAGTACATCGTCGTTTCCGAACCGACGGGCGAAGCGACGGCACGTCTTGGCGACCGCCAGCGCGTACTGATCAGGATCGTTCCCCGCCGCATCGTCGCTGTTGCAAGCGTGTGACCGGCCATGCGCGAAACCGTAAAAATCGGGGCGTGCCAGGCATGTGGCTGGTATCAGCGGACGTGACCGGTGAATGCGCGTCGGCCCGGCCCCCGGGTAATCTCACAATGGTGACCGATGATCCGCTGACGCGACAGAGGGCACACCAAGTCGCGCACTCGCTCAACGTGATCGCCGAGCTCCCCCGGTACGTCGACGACGCGCAGTTCCCGGTGGGACTGCGGGTCGCTGCCATTGACGGCTTCTTCGTGCACCTGCGGCTGGTCATCGAGTTCCTGGTCAAGCCCCCGCCGGATCCCAGGTATCCCGCGATCCACCGCGATGATTACGCGGCAGGCTTCCGCCTCGCGCAGGTGGATACGGCCTTGTACCAGCGGCTCGTGGCCGACTACGACTTCGCCAGCAAGCACGTCGCCCACCTCAGCATCAGCCGTCTCCCGGGCGCGGGATCCGGTGGCGTGGACTTCGTGACCGGCGCTCGCCTGCGTGCCCATGCCGAGGACGTCTTCAGGGCGATGAATGCCTTCAGCAAGCACATGCGGGCAATCGGATCTGCATACGCCGACGACTTCGATCGGCACCTCTCTGAAGCTGAGGCCCGGCAGGCCTAGCCGACGATCCTGCTCAGCCTCGACAACGGGCCCTGGCCGGCCGGACAGGACCTTCTGGCCGAGGATCAGGAATGCGCAAGTTGAGCGGTGATGGCGGGGTCGGCAAGCGGCCGGACGAAGCCGACTAGGGCGGGGTAGGCGGCGTAGCCGGCGGTGGTGATCGGGCCGCAGGTCTGGCAGTTGGCAATGACCATTTGCCCGTCCCCGATGACGAGCCCGGCGTGGCCAGGATGGTTCGGCGCGCTGCCGGGGCCCATGTTGAAGAACACGATGTCGCCGGGTTCCGCGTCGTGCTCGGGCACGTGCGGCGACAGGTTCCACATGCCGAACGTGGTGCGGGGCAAGGTGATGCCGACGCTGCGGTAGGCGGCGTAGATCAGGCCTGAGCAATCAAACCCGCCCGGGCCGGTACCGCCCCATATGTACGGCTTTCCGGCCTGCGCGATGGCGTAGCTGATGATCTGCGTGGCGACCGCGCTGGGGGCCTGCCGGACGGCGGCAAGCAGGCAATTGCCCTGCTGGGCGCTGCTCATGGTGTAGCCTCCGGCCGCGTACGTGTTCGCCAGGCTGAGGACCTGGCTCACGTAGTCGGCGGAGTGGTTGTAGGCGAAGATGGCCGCGGGCATGTTGCCAGGCGCGCCGCTGGCGAGCAAGAGCCTGGCGGCGGCCGGGATCGCGTCGGCGGGGTCCCAGACGTCGCCGCCATCGCCGTACTCCGCCCAGGTCGATGGCTCGAATTGCATCGGGCCTAGCGCTCCGGCGGTCGACGGGCCGTCGTTGGACCCGAAGTCGCTTTCGACCTCGCCGATGGCGGCCAGGACCGGCCATGGGATCCCGTACCTGAGCCCTGCCTGCTGGAACAGGGCCAGGTACGTGGCGGGGATCGAGTGGGCTGCGGCAGATGGCTGGGGCTGTCCCGTGCAGGCCGACATGTCCTGGCCCTGGCTGGATGACGTGGCAGCGATCATCAGCGGGATCAGGAGCAGCGCGAGGATGGCCGCGATGATGACTGCGGTCGCGGTCGCCGACCCGTCTTCCCCGCCAGTGCGGCGGGCGAGCGGGGTCATGGCGCGCTACCGGCCTGCCCGCTGCCCGCGAGCTCAATGTCGTACACCAGCCACCCGCCTGTGCCGGGAGCTGTCGTGACCGCGTACTCGGTGGTCGTATTGACTGCACGGCCCTGGGACTGGGTTGCCTCGCGGGCCGTCACGAGGAAGGTGATCATGGTCCCGGCGATGTCGCGGATGGCAGTGACCGTCGCGGTGGCGGTGGCCGAGGAATGCTGCTGAGCTCGCTGCCGCCGCAGGCCCGGCGTCGTGGCGGCCTGCGTGAGCTGGGCGAGCAGGGCAGGGGCCGCGAACGAGCGGAGGGTGGCCAGGTAGGCGGCTGCAGGCTGGGCGTACGAGTAGGTGCCGTATGCGGCCGTGAACGACGCGGTGACGCTGGCGGCGGCGCTGATCTGGGCAGCACTGACCGGAAGCAGCCGGTAGGCGCTGCTTGCCGTCCAGCCGCGGGCGGGGGCGGGCGCGGCGCCGCTGGCCGTCGCCCGGGCCCGCGGCGGCGGTAGCGCGCCGGGCGCGTGAGGGAGCAGGAGCACTGTGATCGCGGCACCGAGAATGCACGCCACGACGGCGATGAGCAGCAGCCGCGCCCCGGGAGCCCGCCGTGGTGGTCGCGCGGGCAAGTCGGGCAGGCGGCCTCGCGGGTGCCCGCGGTCGTCATCCGGCACGGTTTCTCCTCCTCACCGTGGCGGCATAGGAGGCACGGGCCCGCCGGCCAGCGAGGGGCCAGCTGGCGGCAGCACGGCCGGCGCCGGGCTGGTGCCGGCCCCCGGCGCGGGGATGGCCAGTGCCGCAAGGCGAAGGCGCGGGCCGACTTTCCCGGCGGGCAGCCACACCGTGTCGGCGGGACTGGCGCTAGTGGCGGCGCTGGCCGTCGCTACGGGGACGCGCTGGCTGGACAGGTGGGGGCGGACGGCAGCCTCCCGGCCGACGCTGGGAAACCAGAACAGCACCGGAGTGATGATCCCGGTCGCCGCGGAGAGCGCGGCGTACCCGGCCAGCTTGCCCGCGACGCGCTCGTCCGGCTCGGTCGCCTTGTCGTACTCGAGGAAGAAGTCGGCGTCGGGGTGGTTGTCCTCGCGCCACCGGCCGTAGGCATCAGGGCGGGCCATGGTGCCCCACTGCTGCGCGCAGCGGTGCTCCGGCCACCAGGTGACCAGGGTGCTGTCGGGCCGGGTCCGGGCCGTCGCGGCCAGGGCGGCCATCACCCCGTTGGTCCCGACGGCATGGGACAGGCCGGCTGACGCGAACACGGCCAGGGCCCGCTCGCGCCGGTAGCCGGCGTCCCTGGTCGTGGTGCCCGCCCTCGCTGCCAGGATGGCGGCGCCGGCGTCCCCCAGGACGTAGTGCATCGGGGCTGACCCGCTGGTGGTGAACGGCTGGGCCCGGTCGATCGCGCGCAGCCGCCACAGCTGGAT
>Ga0335072_10011522_pt1 | contig 12660 bp, 12 predicted proteins | sample Lox_Sample_21_FD_206725 | JGI IMG/M metagenome (GOLD analysis project Ga0335072, IMG submission 206725) | Soil microbial communities from Loxahatchee National Wildlife Refuge, Florida, United States - Lox_Sample_2.1 | ecosystem: Environmental > Terrestrial > Soil > Wetlands | place: USA...
CCCGCCTGAGCGGGGCTTTTCTGAGAGCGGCTGAAGGGACTCGAACCCTCGACCTTCTGCATGGCAAGCAGACGCTCTAGCCAACTGAGCTACAGCCGCGTGACCTTGGAGCGCTGGATTTTAGCGGCGGAGGTTCGTCGTCGGGAAGACGGTGGCGCTAGCCCGGCGCGCCGCCGAAGCGGACGTCGTCGGGGTTGATGAGGTCGGGCACGGTCCAGCCGTCGAGGTCGTACTCGCTCATGCACTGCTCGGCGAAGCCCTTGTAGCCGTCGGTTTGGCCGCTGCCCATGGCAGCGAAGAGGACCTCCATGCGGATGTTCTCGTTGTTGCCGCTGTAGTTGCGTTCGTAGAGCTCGTGGCGGCCGCCGAATTCGCTGCCGACGGCGTCCCAGAGCAGCTTCATGAGCTTCACGCGTTCGACGGCTTCGATCCCGTTCGAGCCGCGGACGTAGCGCTCCAGGTACTTGCGGATCTCGGGGTTCTTGAAGTCGCGGGCGTTCGAGTTGATGTAGATCAGGCCGCTGGCCACAGTCTGCTCGATGATCTCCTTCACGCGCGGGTAGCCGATCGTGGAGAAGAGGCGGTAGGCCATGGCGTAGTCCATGTTGGGCAGCAGTGCACCCTCCTTCCAGGGCTGGGGCTCGCGGGCCATGGCGCTGGCGAGACCCCAGAGGAGGTTGCGCCAGGCCAACACCTCGCCGACCTGGGCCTGCACGCCGCGGAAGTCCTTTGTTCCGGTCGCCTCGACCGCCTTCAGAAGCAGGCCGGCGATGAAGTCGAGCTTGACGGCGAGGCGGATGCAGCCGTGGAAGCAGAAGCGGGGGATGAAGCCGGTCTGGGGGAAGAAGTTGTTGGCCTTCTCGATGTCGCCGTAGACGAACACGTTTTCCCACGGGACGAGCACCCGGTCGAAGATGAAGATCGCGTCGTTCTCGTCGAGTCGGCTCGACAGCGGATAGTCGAACGGGCTGCCCATCACCTCGGCCGTCATCTCATACGACGGGCGGCAGATGAGCTTGACGCCGGGCGTGTCCATGGACACGGCGCAGACCAGCGCGTACTCCTTCTTCTGCAGCGGGATCGGGCCGTAGTGGGCAATGAAGTTGTAGTGGGTGAGCGCCGAGCCGGTGGCGACCACCTTCGCGCCGCTGACCACGATGCCGTCGTCGCGCTCGGACTCGACGTGCATGAACACGTCGGAGACCTCCTCGGGCGGCCGGTTGCGGTCGACGGGGGGATGGATGATCGCGTGGTTCCAGTAGAGAACTCGCTCCTGCGCCTTCCGGTACCAGCGCCGGGCGTTGTCCTGGTAGGGGTCGTAGAAGTCGGCGTTTGCGCCGAGCGTGGCCAGAAACGCCGCCTTGTAGTCGGGGCTGCGCCCGAGCCACCCATACCCGAGCCGGGCCCATTCGGCGATCGCCTCGAGGTCGCCCACGCAGTCCTCGACGGTACGCGGGTACCGGAAGAACTTATGGGTGACGCCGCCCGATCCCGTGTCGGTGGGGGTGGTGATGACGTCACGGCGGGCAGGGTCGTGGAGTGCGTCGTAGAGCCGCGCGATCGACCGCGCCGTGTTCCGGAACGCCGGATGAGTCGTGACGTCGCCGACGTGCTCCCCGTAGACGTACACCGCGCGGCGGTCGCGGAGACTCTCCAGATACTCCGCGCCGGTCAACGGCTGGGTGGTCCCGGTGGTGCTGTCGAGCATATGATCCGCGGCTCCTCGGTTGTCGAATCGGCTGGGGCGACGGTTCCGCCGGCGCCTTGGGCGTTTTATGTCAGACCGATCCTTCCACCGCGAACGAGCTCGATCAAGACGAGCGGATTCAACAGCGGGTACGAGGCGGCAGTCGCGGTGAAGCGACGCCTTTAGTTGCGGGCCAAAGCGGCCGCGCGGGCTTCGATCGCCCCAACCAGCGCGTGTACGATCGATCCGAGCTCCTGCTCGAGCTCCTTCTCGACGAGCTTGCCGGCCTCGTCGAACTGTTCGTCGGCGCTCGGAACCGGCAGCTCGCGGTCGAGTACGCGCGCCCCGATCGCGCCGAGGACCTTGCGCGTCTCCGCCTGCGACCAGACGGCTCCGAACATGCTGGTCGAGGCACCGATGACGGCGGCGGGCTTGTTGCGGAGCGGGCTCTCGATGAGCGGCCGCGACAGCCAGTCGAGCGCGTTTTTGAGCACGCCCGGTATCGAGCTGTTGTATTCGGGCGTTGAGATCAGCACGCCGTCGGCCTCCGCGACTGCGTCCCAGAGCCGCTCCACCGGCTCCGGGCGGTCCGCCACCCGGTCTTCGTTGAACGCGGGGATTCCCTCCAGGTGGTCGTAGAGCGTCACGGTCACTCCGGGCGGCAGCAGGTCCGCCGCCGCCCGAAGGAGCGCCGTGTTATGCGAGCCCTGGCGCAGTGATCCCGAGATGGCCAGGATGTGCATGGTGTCAGGGATATTGTGGGCGGCGCCTGACGGCGGCGCCTTAGGAGACCTTGTGGAACTCGAGCTCGACGGTGAGGACGACCTCGTCGGATAGCGCCTTGCCGCCCTTGGGGAGCTCGGCGTTCCAGTTGAGGCCGAACTCCGTGCGATCGATCTTGGTCTCGAGGGTGAAGCCGAGGCGGGTGTTGCCCATCGGATCGTCGACCGGACCCTCGACGGTGCCGGTGGCGTGGATCGGCCGGGTGTTGCCCTTGATCTCGAGCTCACCGTCCAGCTCGACGTGGTCGCCCTGGATGTCGATGTTGGTCGAGCGGAACTTGATCTCCGGATGGTTCTCGGCATCGAAGAAGTCGGGGGACTGGAGGTGCGGGTAGAGGTTCTGGTCCTTGACGCTGATCGAAGCGACCTCGGCCGACCCGCTCAGGACGCCGTCGTCGAGAGTGGCGTCGAGCTCTCCGAAGCTGCCGCGGAACTTAGCCACGACGTACTTGACGGCGAACTCGGCAGCGGAGTGGACGGGCGCGAATCGCCACTGACCGGCGACGCGCTCAGATGCGGTGGTGGTTGACATGTGGGGAGTTTCTCCTTCCGGCAGTTGCGCTCGACACGTGCCGGCCGAGCGTTGCTGTTTGCGTGCTCAACTATAGCATTAAAGCGGACCGTGGTCCGGTTCACCTTCTATGATCGAACTACGGTGTGCGAGCTACCCGTCATCCAGCCCCAGGCGCCAGGCCGAGCCGACGCCGTCCGCAACCGGGCGCGGATCTTGGCGGCCGCCGAGCGGCTGTTCGCAGAGCGCGGGGCGCAGGCAACGACGATGGACGCGATCGCCAGCGAAGCCGGCGTGGGGAAGGGGACGTTGTTTCGCCGCTTCGGCGACCGGGCCTCGCTCGTGTTCGCGCTGCTCGACCAGACCGATCGCGACCTCCAGGAGGCGATCCTCCGCGGCCCGCCGCCGCTCGGTCCGGGCGCGCCGCCGGCCGCCCGGCTGGTCGCGTTCGGCGAGGCGGTGCTCGACCGTCTGGAACGCGACGGCGAGCTGCTGTTCGAGACCGAGGGTCCCGCCGGTCATTGGCAGCGATCGCAGCCCTACGCCGCCCTCTGGCTGCACGCCCACGCGCTGCTCGAGGACACGGCGCCGGACGCCGATGCCGATTATCTGGCCGACGTGCTGCTGAGCGCGCTGTCGCCGGGCGCCTTCCACCACCAGCGACACGTTCGCCGGATCGAGCTCGAGCGCCTGAAGACCGGTTTCGGCGATCTGGTGGCGCGCATCGCGAAGATGGATCTCGACCGGCAGGCCGAGCTCGCGAGCGTGCCCGTCTAGGAGGTCAGCCTGCCGCGGTTGGGTCCTCCCCGGGGCTCGAACCGAGCTCCTGCCCCTGAGTCGAGTCCTCGTATGACCCCTCGCCCACTTCGTCACCCTGGGTGGGGTCCTCGTATGGTTGTTCGCCGACCTCGACGCCCTGCGTCGGGTCCGTCATGGAATCGACCGCCCCTGTCCCCGTCGGATCTTCGCCCGGCGTCGCGCCGGCACCCTGGGTCGGGTCTTCGCTGAATGACATCCTGGCTCCTCTCGGCTGGTTGCACCCTGCTTCGCGTGACACCAACGTCGCACGAGCAGCTACGCGGCGGTTTACCACTGGCTCGGCGAGTTGGCAACACTTGGAGGCGGTCGCGATGCGTCCAGCGGCGGTTACGATCCCCCGCGCGCCCCGGCCGTCGCGTATGTTGGTGCCCAGTGGTGTCCCGTCCCGAGCCGCAGTCGATTCTGAGCCACCCGACCGAGGCGGCCATCTTCTTGGTGTTGACCGTGGCGCCCGGATCCGAAGCCGACGTCGCCGACGTGCTTGCCGACGTCGCCGGCCTCAAGCGGTCGGTGGGCTTCCGCGTGCCCGAGGCGGAGCTGACGTGCGTGGTGGGCATTGGTGCGGCTCTCTGGGATCGGATGGGGGCGGGCCCGCGCCCGGCCGAGCTGCACCCGTTTCGTGAGCTCGCCGGACCACGCCACACGGCCGTGGCCACGCCGGGCGATCTGCTGTTCCACCTCCGGGCCCACCGCTTCGATCTGTGCTTCGAACTGGCCCAGCGCCTGACCGAGCGCTTGCGTGGTCTGGCCGAAGTGGTGGACGAGGTCCACGGCTTTCGCTCCTTCGACGAGCGCGACGTGCTCGGATTCGTCGACGGAACCGAGAATCCAGAGGGCGCGGCTGCAGTGGAGGCGGTGCTGATCGGCGAGGAGGATCCTGAGTTCGCCGGCGGCAGCTACGTGATCGTTCAGAAGTACCTTCACGATCTGCCCGCCTGGGATGCGTTGTCGACCGAGGAGCAGGAGCTGGCCATCGGCCGCACGAAGCTCAGCGATATCGAGTTCCCCGACGAAGACAAGCCTCCGAACTCGCATCTGGCCCTCAACGTGATAACCGGGCCCGACGGGGAGGAACTGCAGATCATGCGCTTCAACATGCCGTTCGGCCAGGTCGGCAAGGCGGAGTTCGGCACCTACTACATCGCGTACGCGCGGACCTCGGAGCTGATCGAGCAGATGCTGAGCAACATGTTCATCGGCGATCCGCCAGGGAATACGGATCGCATCCTCGACTTCTCCACCGCGATCACGGGTTGCCTGTTCTTCGCGCCCTCAGCCGACCGGCTCGAGGCCCTCGCTCCGGCCACGGATGAGGGAACCGGCGCAGCAGCGCCGGCGCCTTCGACGGCCGGCGAGTCGGCCGACGGATCGCTTCACATCGGCAGCCTGCGCGACCAGCAACGGTGACGGGTCGCCCGAAGCGGGCCCGCGTTGTCGTTCTATCGCAGGCTGAGACGCAAACTGACCCGATGGCGGACGGCGGCCAGGCGACGCAGGCTGTTCGCGAACGATTCACCCTCGAGTTCGACGAGCAGCTTGGTCGCTTCGCGCGTGGCGAGATCGAGCACCATCGCGGCATCGTCACCCTGCGTTTCGGCCAGGTCGCAGGCCAGCGCCGTCGCCGCAAGCGCGAGGTCATCGTCGTCGCCCTCGTACGCGGCGGCTCCCGCCAGGCACTGAGCGCAAATTTCCACCCCGGACGGATCGCGCATACGCCGGGACGATCACAGCGGGTCGCGTCGCCGCCATCCGCTGAGGCTCACGACACTAGTTCGGCGAACTACGTAGCGGCTGGAGATCGTGCCCGCGGTGGCGGCGCGAGGTGCGCGCGCCGGGTAAAGAGTGGAAGACGAGCCGTTCGACCGGCCAGGGATCGCGCTCGGCTGACTCCTGCTCGATCAGCCAATCGATCACCGCCTCCGCCTCGGGCCCCGCCTCGAGTGATAGTTCATGCACGGTGAACTCCTCGAGCAGCCGGATCGCATCGGCCGCAGTCCGCGCCTGAATCCAGCCCTCGGGTGCCTGTCCAGCCTGCAGGTCGGCGTCCAGCCATAGCCGTCGCGGCCGCAGCCGCTGAGCGTCGTCGCGAGCGACCAGCCACGCCAGCTCGCCGACCGCCCGCCACAAGTCCTCGGTAAGCGGCCCCGGCCGGCGCTGCTGAAAGAACGCCAGCAGCCCGCCGTAGTACCAGAGCTGCTCGCGCGCGGTCTTCTGCGTGAACCGCTCCCACAGCCGGTGTCCCTCCTGACGGTAGTCGCGCACGATCGAGCGAGCGTTGTGGACCTTGTCGGCCAGCGCTACCCGGAGGACCGCATCGTCGGTCACCTCGGGCAGGTGCGCCAGATAGCGGTGCTTGCGGTCGATCCACGACTCCGACGATTCACCGTCGACCGTGTCCGAGCACCCCTCGACGATCGCCGCCACGCGGGGACCGAACTCCAGCTCGATCCGCTCGAGCATGGGCCGCCCGCCGGCGTTCTCGACCGCGTCATGCAGCATCGCGGCGATCGCCTGATCCTCATCGCCACCGTCCTCCAAGACCAGACCGGTGACCACCAACAGGTGCGCCAGATACGGGATCTCGGTCCCCGTTCGCCGCTCGCGCCCGTGGACCTCGGCTGCCAAGGCGGCGGCCGCCAGGAACCTCTCTGTCAGCTCAGGAGGGGCATCTGACACGGCGCTCTCAGCGTGGCGCGCCCCGGCTCGCGCCACATCCGCGATAAGCACGCGAGGCGGGTAGAAACCACGGATCGAGGCGGCGGGAATGACCGGACGAGTTCACCTGCTTTGGGTGATGGCATTCGCGCACGGTTGGTGTGATCTGTCACGCCACGCGTCGCGCTCAGATGGATCCTGAGCCCGCGTGCCGCGATGAGTAGCGATCTTGTCGACATCTTCCTGCTGTCCCTGGTCTCGATGGCGAACCCGACCCTGTTCGCCGCGGTGACCGTGATGCTGCTGCTCCCGCGCCCGAAATGGCTGATGCTCGGATACCTGCTCGGTGCCTACACGACGAGCATCACCGTGGGCCTGGTGATCGTGTTCGCGCACCAGGGGAGCGCCGAGAGCACGAGCAAGCACACGGTCAGCCCGCTGGAGGACATCGTCGTCGGTGTGTTGGCGTTGGCGGTCGCGTTCGTGCTCCGAACCGGGCGCGACCAGGCGTTCGGAGAACGTCGCCGGGTGAAGAAGGAAGCCAAGCTGGAGGCCAGGCGACAGGAAGGCAAGCCCACCGAGTCGCTGCCGCTGCGGCTGCTCGGTAAGGGCGACCCGCGGCTGACCTTTCTCGTCGGGCTAGTCCTTAGCTTCCCGGGCGTCTCCTACCTCGACGCGCTGGATCACATCCGCAAGCTCAACCCCGGCACGGTCCCAACCGTGCTGCTGGTCGTCTACTTCTGTCTGATGCAGCAGCTCCTGCTCGAGGTACCGCTGCTCGGTTACGTATTCGCGCCACGGCGCACGCAGCATGAGGTCACCCGATTCCGGGCCTGGATGCAACGGAGCGGTCGCACCGCCGCCGTCATCGGAGCCACCGTGATCGGCATCTGGCTCGTGGTCAGAGGCGTCATCAACCTGCTCTAGCCGGGGGCGGTGGAAGGGTCTGAACGCACGGCGGGCTTGGCGCTCATCCGTCACGGCCCGCTGCATCTCCCGGCCGGCTGTTGCAGGTTCCCGATCGACGCGTTCGAGGAACGCGTGGGGGCGTGAGCCAGCTAGCCGGTGACCGACACCGCCTTGGGACCGAAGAACGTGTCCGTCAGATGAGCCGTGACGACTCCGCCGCTCGTCGGGATCGTCACCACCTGATGTCTCCCAGTGGCAGTCACAGTGACCGCAGCGGTGCTGCCGTCCGTGGTCTCCATGACCGTGCAGCGGGACCCAGCCGGAAGATCCGGGTAAGCCCGGGACACAGAGCCGGCACGGGCACGCCCAGGGATGAGGAAGGCGTAGTCGTAGAGGGGACTGCCACAGGTCACGAGGATCGCGATGCGACCCTGCTGCCCGGCAGCCGGCCCAGCGATCGTCTTGGTCACCCTCAGGGTGCCGGTGGGCGCCTGCGGCACATCTGGCGAGGTCTCGGGTGTGCGTTCGTACACGTCCATCACGTTCACCGGTACCACCTCGCCCGCCGGGACGGTCACGGTCTGGCCGCTGCCGGACACGGTCGCCGTGACCGTGCCAGTGGCGCCGTCCGCAGTCTCGGTGACGGTACACACCGAGCCGGCGGGAACGTCGTAACTCTGCGACACGCTCCCCGCCGAGGTCCCCGGGGAGATCGCAAACACCGGTGACAACGAGGTGTTATCGCACACCACCTGGATGGTGACCGGACCCTGGGAGCCGGCCAGGGGCCCGGCGATAGTCTTGGTGACGAGCAGGGACGCAGGGCCTGAGACGTGCGTGTAGGTGTCGGTGATCTGTACGTGCTCGCGTCCGCCGGCAGGAATAGTAACCTCTTGCCCGTCGCCGGTCACCACCACATTCGTGCCAACGACCTCGCCATTGGAAGTCTCAATCACCGTGCAGGTCGTTCCGGCGGCGATGTGGCGATAGGTGCGCGACGTGGTGCCCGCGGACGTGCCGGCGGGGATGACGAAGTCCCGCCTCGCCACGCCATCGTCACAGTCCACGTGGATGACCACCTGCGCCTGCGATCCGGCCGCATCGCCGGCGATCGTCTTTCCTACGACCAGCGAGCCGCTCGGCACAAACTCGGCCGTGGCCTGGACGGTGGTGGTCAACGTGGCCGACTCGGCCAAGATGAGCTTCTGAGCGCTGTTGGCGCCGGAGTTGCCGTCGTAGAGGTAAACGTTGCCGGTGGGGACGGTGGCCGTCGAGGTGGCCTCGAGGACCGCGGTGGGGGCTCCCGCCGCGGAACGCACCCAGATCTTCTGTCCGGAGGGCACCGAAGCGGTGGTTCCGTCCCCGATCTCGATGGTGCCCGCCCGGTTCGAATACATGGTCCCGCCGGTCGCGGTGACGGTCGCGGGCGGGTGGTCGGTGGTTATCGTGAACGGTCCGAGCGCCCTACGAGTGCCGCTCAAGTGCGACGGGGTTAGGGTGAGGCCGGGCGGCGGGGGCTCGACGAGGGGCCCTTCGGAGATCACGGTGTCCACGATGCTGGCCACGGTGCTACGGATCCCCGCCTCAGAGGTATTCAGCACATACCGGTCGCTAAAGAACCAAACGGCGGCCTGCACGGCGGCCGCCTTTTGATTGAGATCGGTCAGGTTGGCGGGTTCATCGGTGTGGGGGTAGTAATCCTCGAGCACACGAGCCACGTAGCCGACGTTGGGAACGCTGGCGGCGTCCCAGGTGCCGAGGCCGTACCCGAAGCCGAGGTACGTTTCGGTCAGGATGTCGATGCAGTAGAGGTCGAGATCCGCACCGCCGCCGGTTGGAGTCCCGTGGATGACGCCGGCAAAGCCCTCGTTCAAGGGGGTGAAGCCCGAGGTTGGGTTGCCAGCGGGATAGCCCTCGGCGACCGGGTCGAACGGGTTGTCAGCGTCCGCGATGAATCCGGAGACTGACTGGCCCGGGCCGAGGCCAGTCAACACCATGTCAGTGTTGCTGCGCGCCGTTGGTCGCCTGGGTGGCCTGCCATGGAAGACGGCGCCAGCAGGAGCGACGTGCACCAGCAGCAACCCCAATGCCAGCATCGGGACGACAGGTACCCACCACCTTCGACGAGTCCCTAGCCACCCCGGAGCCGCTCTCCACCATCTCGAACGATTCAATGTCCAACCCGCGCTGTCACGTGCACGCCCAGACACGGCCACCCACCTCTCTCATCTCGGCCAGCCCCTCTAACGGAGGCGACCGATCTGTCGCTGGCGAGCATATCCCCGGCCGCCGGTCAGCGGGAGGGCGCACGCACCCCTCCTGAGGTGGCGCACACGCCCCCCGGTAACGTTCGTCTCGGATGGGCGCTTCGCGATGGATCTTGCTCAGCGCGTGCTTGGTGTTCGTGTCAGCCGGACTGCTCCCTCGCCGGGCCGCGGCCGCCACGAGCACCCCTTGCTCGCCAGGGCTCGGCGACACAGTCATCGGTGGCCCCACGAACGCCGAAGCCTGGCGCGCAACTATCGAGGGACCGACGGCAGTCTTCGCGTCGGTGCCCGGCAAGAGCATGCACGTTATGCGGTGGCTCGTGCCGACGGAGGCCCAGTCGCTGCTCGTGGTCGCCCGCGCCCGAGCTGACCATGACCGCTGCTGGCTGCGGGTACGGCTTCCGTGGCGACCGAACGGGTCGGCCGGCTGGATTAACGCCGAGAAGGTCGTCCCACAGCTCACGCCGTGGCGTATCGTCGTCTCCACCGCCCGGCGTACCCTGACCCTCTACCGAGCAGGCAAGCCGGTGCGTGCGCTGCCGGTCGTGGTCGGAAAACCAAGCACCCCGACGCCCGACGGCCTGTTCGCCGTCTGGTGGGCGATACGGTGGCATCCCAACGATTTCCTCGGCAGCTGGGTGCTCGATCTCACTGCCCACAGCGACGCGCTGCTGCACTTTGACGGCGGTACCGGAACCGTCGCGATTCACGGCCGCGGAGGGGCGAGCCTTCAGGACCCACTGGGCACCGCCCGCAGCCACGGGTGCATCCGCCTTTCAAACGACGCGATCGACTGGCTCGTCCAAACCATCGGACCGGGCCGGATGCCCGGCACGCCCGTTCAGATCAGCTGACGGGCGCCGTGGTTAGGCGGATACCCGCGGGTGCTATCGGCGGGCGGCCTTCTGAGTGCGTCGGCGAGGGGCGAGTTTACGGAGCGTGTCGACCTCGCGCTCGTAATCGGCGATGATCGTGTCGGGGTCGGGGATGAGCCCGGCGTCGACCTGCAGGCCGACGGTCACGCCGCCGTCGTAGCTGAAGATGTTGATGCCCATCCCGATCGTCCCGGCGGCCGGGACCCAGGGGACCACGCCGGCGATCTTGCTGCCGGCGAAGTACACCGGCTCGGCCGGGCCCGCAACGTTGGTCAGCACCGCCGTGGTCTTCTGCGCGAACACGTCGAGCAGGCTCTGTTCGATCTGATGCGGGGTCAGGCCGACCGCTTCGAGGATCGCGTACGAGAGGCCACCTTCGCGGGAGTGCTTGATCGCGTCCATCCGGCGATGCACCTCAGCCAGGCGATCGGCTGGATCGGTGATCCCGACGGGCAATGTCAGGTACACGAGGCCGAAGCGGTTGCCCAGTTCTCGCGGGAGCGGGTCGTCGGGCGCACGCAGGTTGTAGGGCACCATCACGCGGATCTCATCAACGAGGCTGTCGCGGCCGAGTAGGTAGCCGTGCAGCGCGCCGGTCATCGCCGTGGTCAGAACGTCGTTGACCGTCGTGCCGGTCGCATGCCCGATCGCCTTGATGCCATCGAGCGGCATCCGCTCAGACCACGTGACGTGACGCGAAACGCTCAGCTTGGCGCTCAGCACGGTCTTCGCGTCGGACCCTGTCAGAAGCAGCTTCGCCAGTGTCGCCGCGTCGGCAGTCCCTCGAGAGGCGAGCGCCGGCAGCTCAGCGCTCGGGTGCGTAAGGATCTCGATGCCCTCGTGAACGCCCGCCCGGGCAACCTGCCCGCCGGCCTTGACCGGCGCGGCGATCGAGCCAAGCACACCCCTCCCCGTGCGCTCCCGCGCAGGCGCGATCCCGGCGTCGGGGTGGGCGTCGGTCAGCGACAGCAGCACTCGCGAGAGCGCAATCCCATCGGCGATGCAGTGATGAGTCCGCGAGAGCATCGCCATCCCGGCGCCGAACCCGTCGATTAGGTACATATCCCACAGCGGCTTGCTGCGATCGAGCGGACTCACGACCAGGTCGCTGACGAGCGCCTCGAGCGCGCGCTTGTCACCCGGCGCCGGAACCGCGAGGTGGTGCACGTGACGATCGAGGTCGAACCTCCGGTCATCCTGCCACGACGGGACCCCGACCCCGAGACGCGGCTCCATGACCATCTGGCGAAAGCGTGGGAATGGCTCAACCAAGCGCGATCGCAGGATCTCCCGTACGCGGCCAGCATCGACGGGCTCCTCGAACCACAGCAGCGCATTGACCACCATCAGGTTCGTCGGCCGGTCCATATGCAGCCAAGCCGCGTCGGCATTGCTCATACGCTGCGCACTCATCACGGCTCCTCTCAAGGCGAACGAACCTCCACGCTACGGCGCCCCCCTCATCACGCGCATCGGGATCTCCCCGCGCCAGGCTCCGTAGAACCAGGCAGTGTCCCGGAGGGCTTGACGTTGCCGAACAAACCCTGAAGGGGCTGCCGCTGCAATCCGCTGGAGCATCCCGCTCGCCCATGACCGCGTGGTCGTTGGCTGCCCTGGGCTCGATCCCGCATTGATTCAACGGGCGCGAAAAACGTTCCCGCGGAAACGCAACCTCCTGGTTGCGTGTCTGCTGCGCACTACGGGCGTGCTGCGAGCATGAGCGCGTGGCTCTCTCGACGCTCGATCGACTCGCAGTGCTTCGCGGCTACGACGTATTGGGTGTCGGGAGCTGGTACCCGTTTCTCGCGATGCAGGCGATCGACGCGGGGAGGAACTTGAGCGTGACCTGGCGGGAACTTGAGCCTCGCGCTGCCGGGCAAGCAGCAGCCAAACCGTGGTGTGAAGGTACCGCCTTCGGACAGCTGCGCTGAGCCTCGGACTGGCAAGCGACGCGCGCTGCGACGGGAGCGGGGTCGAATTCCTTATGCAAAGATCAGGAGCACCGCGAGGGCTCCAGAACGTGCGGCACGGTTGATCGTCGGCGTCGGGAAGCGGCACATCCACAGAGAGGCGACGACCGGAATCGAACCGGTGTAGACGGCTTTGCAGGCCGCTGCGTAGCCACTCCGCCACGTCGCCGCGAGTGCCAAGGGTA
>Ga0335072_10011524_pt1 | contig 12657 bp, 11 predicted proteins | sample Lox_Sample_21_FD_206725 | JGI IMG/M metagenome (GOLD analysis project Ga0335072, IMG submission 206725) | Soil microbial communities from Loxahatchee National Wildlife Refuge, Florida, United States - Lox_Sample_2.1 | ecosystem: Environmental > Terrestrial > Soil > Wetlands | place: USA...
CTTATCGTTCCCGGCTGCACTGGTTGAGAGGAGCGGCGTTGCGGCACGCGTCGGACTTGTCCTCGGCTGTTGCGCCGGAATCGCCGGATGCCTGATGACATTGCCCGGCTCGTCCCCGGTCGTATCTTTCGGGTTTTGGGTAAGCGATACACCCGTGCAGTTCCATCTCAGCGCCGGTGCTTGCTGGCTCCTCCTGTTTGGCCTGATTCCCGCTCTCTTCGCCTCCGGACTGGCGACTCCGGCAGCTTCAAAACAAAGGAAGCGATTCTGGATGGCAGGACTTTCGCTCACGCTCCTCGGCGCGCTTGGGGTCTTCGGTATGCAGGATGCCATATCCCTGCTGATTGCCTGGGAAGTCATGAGCCTGGGCGGTGCCGCGATGATTCTGTGCGAGCAGATTTCCGAACGCTCCGGTGGTCCCACATTGTTCATGCTTGCTCTGCTGGAAGTCGGAGCCGTGGCTGTTCTGCTTGCTCTGCTGCTTCTGGGCAACCATGCCGGTTCGTTTGCTTTCACAAATCTGGTTGCAGCTCATTCGGGACTCGCGGCCTCGGTATTTCTCATCGGCCTATTGCTGCTCTTCGGCTTCGGAGCAAAGCTGGGAATTCTCCCGTTCTACGAATGGTTCCCGGCAGCTTACGGCTCGGGGAGCGGCGCAACTGGAGTGATCTTCTCCGGAATCGTTCTCAACGCTGCGTTTTATGCGTTAGCACGCGGTGTACTCGAATGGCTGCCGCACACCGGCGGCTGGTCGATGAGCGTCGCAATCATTACGGTCGTCGCGGGCGTGCTTAGTGCAATCCTCGCCATCTTCAATGCGTTCCAGGAAGAAGACTGGCGCCGCCTGTTGAGTCTCTCCTCTGCTGAGAACGCGGGCATAGCCGTCACAGCGTTGGGTGCTTCCTTGTTATTTGCCGTTCTCGGGTTACCCGGTCCTGCGGCATTGGCGTGGATCGTGAGCCTATTGCATTTGGCAGGGCACAGCCTGGCCAAGGGCACGCTTTTTCTTACCTCAGACGGGGTATATTCGGTGAACGACAGCTACCTTATCCGTCAAACCGGATTGCTGCGGAACACTCCAGCGTTCTTCGGCATCGGTGCCCTCTTCGCTGCGATGAGCCTCGCCGCATTGCCGCCGCAAGCTGGCTTCGTGAGCGAATGGTATATCTTCCAGACCCTCTTTCAGGGGATGCAGGTCAAGGTTATAGTTGCCAGATTGGCCATCACCTTATCCGCTGCGGGACTGGCCTTGGTGGCGGCCGTCGCTCTGGCGACGTTTGCCAAGGTCTTCGGCATCGGACTGCTGGGAGATGGACATACTCACCGAACGCATCTTTCTACGGCACGCTGCATGAGCATCTTCGTTCTTGGATTGTGCGTTCTCGCCCTGGCGGTAGGCATGCCATGGTGGGTACAGGCTCTGGGGCATGCCAGCCAATCTCTGTTTGGAGCCGATGCGGCCGCCAGCATGAAGGATGGATGGCTCCTTGTTCCTTTGAGCGGCAAGTTCGCGTTCATCTCGCCAACTAAATTGATCATCGTAGGTCCGTTACTGGCATTAATTCCGATTGCACTTTTTCTTTTCAGCCGCAAGGCCTTCCATCTGCGCCGCGCTCCAGTGTGGTCGGGCGGACGTCGAGAGGACGCCCGTCGGATCGCTACAACATCTCTTGCATTCTCAAACGCCCTGCGCACCTTCTACGGGTTCATCTATGGCCCCACCCATAATCTGGAGCGCGAATACGATCATGGCCCATACTTCGTAAAGCGGCTGATCTTCAATCAGGAGGTCGCTCCGATCTTCGGCCCATATCTATTTGCACCCCTGACACGCCTGGTGCGCTCGGTCGCGAGCCGAGTGAGTCTTCTGCAATCCGGCTATCTGAACTTCTACAACGCGCTGATTGGAATACTGCTGGTTCTTATTTTGGGATTGGCTTTGTTCTACAAATAACTTTGCCTTGGAATCGCAACTCTCCCGGATTGTTATCTCACGTCGATGGTCGGATGGTGAGCGATGATTCACGAGTACGACGACGGCCGGTCCGCCAATCTCTCATGTCAGGCATGGGCAACGCCTGTTTCGGTGAGTTTTTGGGGTTTCATTCCGGCGCGATGGCCATTCCAAGCAAGAAAAAGCATCTTGATCCCGACAAAGCATAAATAAGCGCCAAGCACAGCCGTTGCAGAGCGGTCGTCGAGATATTTTATCCATGCAGTCATTGCCCCGGAAAAAGGATGGAGATGGTTCCAAGAACACCCATCGCCTGGCGCTGATGCCGATCATGCCCGGGATTGAAAGCAGATACGAACGACGCAATCCCAAATACCAGCGCGTGAACCGCGGTGAAGGCTAACAGCCACTGCATGTAGACAGCGGGATAATAACCGAGGAAAACTCCGGCAAGAGTAAAGGCGACGCCGGCGAGCAGATAACACATGATGCGGTGAACATTCTTCATGTCGGTGCCGAGCGCGGCGAACCAATCCGTGATCGCGGCCAAAATCAATGCAGCCGCGGCAAGCACGATCGCAACAACAACGGCGAAAACCTCGAAGAACATATTGGTCATGGTTGCACTCAGATAAAAGAACGCCAGGCCAAGTCCCAGCGCGAGGACGCCATGGATGGTGAGAACTCCGGTGCGAACACTCCTTGTAATCGGCATGCAGTTTTCCTCCTTGAGCGCCTGAACGGAAGAGTTATGAGACGGGAGCAATGTCGTGATGTATTTGATTCACTCTCGAATCGCTCTCGTGCAATGCCAGCGGCAACATGGAATGCAATGTCTGCAGCGCTTTGATCTCAGCATGAGATGGCTCGTGGCGAAGGGTCAGCACTGGGCAGTTCGCGACGGTAAGTACCTTGTATGCCAAGCTCTGGCTAAACGGCCAGCGGTGAGAGCCATCATTCGCACCGAGCATGATCCAGTCAGCCTGAATCCGATCCGCCGCTTTCAGAATTTCTTCGGCAAGCTCGCCGCAGGTCACCATTGCATGCACTGGGGGTACGAGGTCAGTTGCCGCGGGAGCCAGCGATTTCAGGGTGTTGCCGGCCCATTCGAAGATCCGTGTGGGGTTGCAGTCCGTCGTTGCGTCCGGGTCTACTATATGGAGCAAGGTCAGCTCAGCCCGGCACGTCTGGGCGACGTTGAGAGCCAATTGAACGCTGTTTCGATAGTCACCGATTAGAGAAACCGGATGGAGGATATTGCGAGGAGTCACATGCTCGACTGATCCGCGCGCATGGGGACCAACCACGAAGACAGGAATATCGATTGTGGTCAGTAGCTGTTGCGCGACAGAGCCTAAAACGAGCTGCCCGAGCTTCCCGCGTCCGTGCGTGCCCACGATCAGGCGCGTCGCACCTGATCGGCTAAGTTCCCGTCGAATAACCTCCTTCGTGTTGCCGTGACGGACCCTTGTCTCGCAAGCGATTCCATGCGCTTCAACCTGATGCTCAATACCGAGGAGCATCAGCCGCGCGTCTCGAATCACTTTTGCAGGGTCAACATAGGACAAGGCTCCATAGGAAAACGCCTCGACTTCAAGGGGGGCAACGCGGCCCGGTTGAATCACATGGATAAATGTCACCTGAGCGCCGCAGACCTTAGCCTGGGCGATCACGTGGGGCACCAGATACTCGGTATCGGTCAGATCCGTGGCCACCAGAATATGGTCTGGCGAAGCCAGAACGCATCTCTGAAATTGGTTTTCGATCATCGTTTGCATCGGGGGCTCCTCGTGTTCTGAGCCAGTCTCTCGTATCACTTGACCTAGATGCTGTGTCGCAGAGCACAGCTGGATGTGACGATTATCACAGTGTTCTGCTTGCGAATGGCTGCGATCATTCGGCTACTGGTATCAGTGTCCGCAGCCATCTGCGTCTGAAGATACTTTGCCGCGAAACATGCTGTAACTCACGGCGAAATATCCAAGGGCAAACCACATTCTATTAATACCGGCCGTTTCAGCGCGTTCATATTTTCCAGAAAGGACGCAATCCCGTGTCAGTTCGCAAGTTGTTCCAGCCGTTTCAGCTGAACCACCGTGATAATTGAATTGCTTCTGGAAATAATCCCATTGCGTTCAAACTGATTTAACAGACGCGTGACGGTTTCCCGCGAGGTGCCGGCCATGCTCGCAAGCTCGGCATGGGTCAACGCGAGCGGAAAAGATGCGATGCCCCCTTGTGGATTCCCGGAGCGCAGGAATTCAATCAGAATATGCGCAACACGCGACGACGCGGAGGATGAAAGGGAAAGGCGGCGAACACCGAGAAATACCTCACGATGTTCTTTCGCGAGCTCCACTGCTGTCGTGTATCCCGCTTCTGCGGAGTTTCTGATGAAGTTCATGAAAGCCTGTTGGCCGACACGCTTAAAGGTGCTGGGAACGAGCGTCTCCGCAGAAATCTCGTAGGGCAGACCATTGAGCATGGCACTTAACCCAAGCACATCACCGGGTTTCGCGACTTTTAGAATCATCCTGTGGTGATCGTCGGATTGGGTCGTTAGCTTTACCTGACCCGAGCAAAGCAGATAGATGCCGCCAGCTGGATCTCCTTCGCGGAAAATCACGGAGCCCGCCGGATGCGATACATCGTGCGCGATATTGTCCAAATGCTCCAGTTCGGTGCCGGCGAGCGTAAAGAAAGTGGGCCTCGTGCCTGTCTCGCACAGAGCGTCATGTTCGCAGGGCTGATAACTCAAAAGAGACATTGGAAATAACCTGCTACCGATCAAGAATGACCTACCGGGACGCTGCCCCCGTCGTCGTAATGCTCCCGCAGACATTGGGTGGTCGCCGATCGCCTGACGGTAAGCACCGGACACCTGGCATGAAGGATGATTTCATATGCGGTACTATCTTCGCGGATCGGCCAAAATGAAACGTCATCACTGACACCAAGTACGATCAAGTCGGCATTCATCTCGTCGGCGGCATTGAGAATCTGTGTAACAACCGCGCCCTTTTCCACCTCGACGGAGGAGGAAGTCCACAAGGGCGCTTCGTCCGGGATAAGCCTTTCCAGTGCTGCGCGCGTCCAGCGAACTAGAACCTCGACATCCGCCTCCGGCTGCATGTTGCGATCCAGCACGTGAAGCAAAGTAATTTCCGCCTGGTAGAACTGAGCGATCTCCAGCGCAACACGGGCGCTGTGCTCGTATCCGGCACTGAGAGAGACAGGATGAAGAATCCTGCACGGAACTCCATTCGGAGATGGAGCTGGCGCATTCGGACCGATAGTGCATATCGGAACATCGACCTTGTGCAGGATCTCGTTCGCGACGGAGCCGAGAAGCAGCTTCTTCAGGTGACGACGGCCGTGCGTTCCGATGATCAGGCGCGTAGCTCCAATTTCGCGAGCCATCTCAGGAATGACTTCTGCGGGCAGTCCGTGTCGCAGCAAGATGTGGCACGAGATACCCATGCTTCGTAAAATAGCAGCGATATTGTCGAGCCTGCGCTTTGCCTCCTGCTCGATCGCGGCCGCTTCAGCGGGCAGCAGCGCCGTTGTATCCAGGCCAGTGACCTCGGCGGCTGGAACGGCATGCGCCAATGCTATCGTTGCGCTGCATGCGCGAGCCTGCGCAATCGCATGCGGAAGCAGGTAATCGATATCGTCTTCGAGGTCGGTGGTCAACAGGATCACGTTGGGTGCAGCGAAGTCCCAGAATTCACTTTGACTGGTTATTTTCTCGCTCATGGCAACCTCCAGTCGCCAGTGTTGCGCGGGCTGGGGAAGCAGCGCTGTGCCCGCCGTCACGTCATCCGGTGACGCCCATCACATCCCCGGCAACTTTATGCGGATAGATTTCAGTCATACCGCTTTTGTCGATAAGCGCACGGAATGGAGGAGCAAGATGGCGAGAACAGCAGTTGGATTATTTGAAAATCAGGCTTTGGCAAACCAGGTGGCGCGCGAACTTAAAACAATTGGGCTCCCAGGCGACGAGGTGCGGGTTGTCGTCGACCCGCGGGATCTGCCGGTCACCGGGGTTCTGAGCACGCCGCATACGGATTTTATGACGTCTCTTCGCCGCGATCTCCGGGAAATCGGCGCAAAAGAAGAGGAAGCCAAAGCCTACGTTCTCGGCATGGAGAAAGGCGGAGCGCTGGTTCTCGCGACTTGTTCAGCCGATAAGGTTGACATGGCTGCGGAGATCATGAACCGGCACTCCGCCAAAGACGTCGAAGAGCTGGCCGGATTGGAGCCGGTTCTTCCTGCCGGGCACATAGGCGGCGATATACTGCGCCGTGAGTCCATCCTGACCGGCCGCATCCGCCAATTCGGCGGCGGGGCTCGCATATTTGTCTGGTAGTCCGCAAGAGGCTGGCCAGTTAAGTCGATTCGAATGAAAACTATAGAACGCCCGAATCCGGCCTTCCCCCTGTACTACTGGCGCTTCCCAAGGGACCTTAATTTGATCAGAAAAAAATAATTCTGCTGTGATCTTCGTCACGGTAAAACGTTGCCGCGCAGTTTTATTCTCACAATCGACGTACGAAAGGTTTCAACCGTCGGATCGCGTTTCCGGCAGCCAAAACGACGTTCTGAGCTATTTCCGGAGGCCTGAATGAAGCGTGTGCTCGTATCCGTAGCGATCGTTGCGCTGCTGCCAGGACTATGGAGAGCGGGGACGGTCAGGGCGGACGGCGCTAAGCCGCCAACGCCTCAAACAGCCGCTTCCAATACTTCTGCTTCCGGCTATGTCGGCTCTGATTCCTGCATGATCTGCCATGGAGACGTGGCCAAGAACTTTGCTACGAATCCGCATTCGCGCCTTGCGCTGATGCACGGCGGCAAAGGGGTCACTTGCGAAAGCTGCCACGGGCCAGGAAAGGCACACGTCGACAGCGGGGGGGTCGCGTCCAAAATTTTTCAATTCAGCAAAGCATCTGCCCAACAGATTGACGCAACCTGTCTCGGTTGCCATGCGGGTGCGCATCCGAACTTTGAGCGCTCACCGCACGCCAGGGCCGGCGTAAGCTGCATCAGTTGCCACAGCATTCACAAGTTCCAGAGTGAGGCTGACCTGCTCAAAGTTTCGCAACCGCAGCTCTGCGAAAACTGCCATGCCGACATAAAGATGGCTTTCGCCCAGCCCTTCCATCACCAGGTCCCGGAAGGTCTGATGAAGTGCACCGACTGCCATGATCCCCATGGTACGTTCCAAAGCATTCAGCTCAGGTCCACCGCTGACCAGAATGCCATTTGCACCAAGTGCCACATGGAGACGGCTGGACCGTTCGTTTATGAGCATCCAGTGCTCAAGACAGAAGGCTGCATCAGTTGCCACTCGCCGCACGGCTCCCCGAATCCGCGCCTGCTGAACGTGAGCAACGTGAACACGCTTTGCCTGCAGTGCCACTCGGCCTCGATGAATTTCACGGCGCCGGGTGCACCGTCTTTCCACAACCAGGCCGCCCAGTATCAGGCATGTACGGTCTGCCATACGCAGATTCACGGCTCAAACACGAGCGATATTTTCTTCAAGTAAGGGGGCGGCGAAGGAATCGTGACGCGCAATTTCCCGTATCTGGCCCTCGGTAGAATTCCCGCTTGCCCTTTCACAATGCGGATCGGCGGCATGGGGATCGCGGTTTTATTGGTCGCAGCCAGCGCCGTCGCGCAGGATGCACCCCAGTCCCCGGGAACAGTTAAAGATGGATACGCGATTCATCAATCCTTTGACCTGGGCGGTCACATCGCTGAGTATTCCGGCAGCGACGCCATGTATGACACTCTCGTGAATCTGCAGAGCGGACCGCGCATTCTCAGCCAGTCTCTGGAGATGCATTCGGTCGGAAAGACTAAATTTCCGCTCTTCGATAATCTCTCGACCAGCAATATCGGTTATGGCGGTGATCCGATCAACACGACCTTCTTTCATATGTCCAAGGGAAACCTCTACGATTTTCAGGGAGTTTTTCGGCGCGATCGCCAGTATTTTGACTATGATCTCCTCGCCAACCCGCTGGTCCCTCCGGAAGTTACCTCCAACGGCTACACCTTCCCGCAGGTGGAAAACTCTCCACACCTCTTCAACACCGTGCGCCGGATGACCGATGCGGATGTGACGCTTTTCCCAATTTCAAAGGTAAGCTTCCATGCCGGATATTCGCAGAACATCATGCAAGGACCCACGTTCAGCTCCATTCACGAGGGAACAGAGGCCCTGTTAGAGCAATATTGGCGCAACAGTACTGATAGCTGGAGAGGCGGCATGGATTGGAAGGTTTTCTCGAAGACAACGCTGAGCTTCGAAGAAGTCATCACGCACTATAAGGGGAACACCTACTGGGAACTGACGGGCCTCAATCTGCAACTGAGCAACGGCACGCCAGCGACTCTTGGCTTTGACAATGTCTCCGTGCCCAGCTGCGGAGACCATGCTTCCCCCATTGTGAGCAGTACAACCAATCCCCCGACGGCAAATGCGACCTGCAATGGTTATCTGCAATATTACCGTTATCAGCCAACGCGGACCTTGTTCCCAACCGAAGTATTCCGGTTCCAGAGCTCCAATATCAAGAACATTGAAATGAACGGCCATATCAGCTATACGGGCGCGAATTCGAACCTTCCATCTTTGAACGAATTTTTTAACGGTTACAATTCACGGGGCAGCGTGCGGGAGTTCACGGTTGCCGGCAACGCCAAGGCAGAGCGCGTGAACGTAAGCGCCGATTACGGAATCGTTTGGCAGATCGCGCCGAAGATTAGTCTCTCTGAGCAATATGACTTTTGGGATTTCCGTCAGCCCGGCGTGAGCGACTTCACCCAAATCACCTATACGGGGACATCCATGCTCACGCCGCCATCCACCACTGGCACGACGGCGGTCACCAGCGATGCATGGTACCTGGGCCAGAAAACTCAGACGAATACGCTTGTGGCCATCTGGCAAGCCGCTCCGCGGGCGAGTTTTTCCCTCGGCTACCGCTACCGGAATCGCGACATCGTCGACCGGCGACCGGACCAGGACAACATTCCGATCCACCAGCAGGGCGGCTTGTTCGGCGCGGATCTGCGGCCAGCGCACAATTGGAAGATCAATGGGAATATTGAGATCGCCTACGCGGACAACGCCTATACGCAGATCAGCCCGCGCCAACTGCAACACTATCAGGTGAAGACGACCTATCAGCCACGAAGCTGGGCGATGATCTTCGGCGTATTCAATGACCTGGAAGACCGCGACAATGTGACGTATGTGAACCATCTGGCTCACAGCCGTGCCTTTTCCACGGGGGCTAACCTGACTCCGAATGAGCGCTATGGTGTGGAGCTGAGCTATGGCTATCTCGACGTGTTTACTCAGACCGATGAATGCTATGCTTCCACACCGCCTCCGTCCGGAGCCGTATTGACAACCTCGCCGGCCTGCATCGCCAACGGCACACCATACTTCACCAACGGGTACTACAACGCTCCCACGCAATATGGGTCGATCATGTTTATTTTTGCGCCCATAAAGCAGCTGAGATCGGGCCTTGGTTACAGAATGAGCGCGGTCAATGGGACAACAACGACGATTAACCCGCTTCAGGTTCCCGGCTCCCTGCAGTCGCAGTACCAGTCCCCCTATGCAAACATTGCCTGGACGGTACATCCGGGATGGACCTTCAGCGGTAACTGGAACTACTACGGATACGGCGAAGGCACGCCCATTGGACCTACCCTGCCGCGGAGTTTCCGTGGAAATGTTTATACGATCGGCATGCATTACGAGTTCTAATTCGCAGTACTATGGTGGCGAAAAAAATCAAAAAGGAGATTGTTCCGTGAAAAATCTGCTCAAACTTGCTCTGCTCGGATCGGCGGCGGCTTTCATGGTTGCAACAGCATCGGCTCAGACTTCAGGAGCGGATATTTACAAAGGAAAGTGCCAGATGTGCCACGCCGCCGATGGCACCGCCGACACACCTGCGGGAAAAGCCATGAAGGCGCGCCCGTTCAACTCGCCGGACGTTCTGAAGGAGTCGGACGCCGAGCTGATCGCCATCATCAAGAAGGGCAAGAATAAGATGCCCTCGTACGCCGATAAGCTCACAGACGCGCAAATCAAGGATGTCCTGGCATACATTCATACGTTGCAGAAGAAATAGAGCCAGAGGTTAAGGATGGCAGACCTCGAACAATTTAAGAGGGACTGGCTGCGGCCCTTTTTCTTCTACGGAAATAACCGCATTAGCCTGATTGGCGGGGCGCTGACAACAGCGTCTGCCCTTACTCTCATCGGCTTCTGGGTGGTTGATTTTTTCGGCCGTGGCGGTTCGGACAATCCATATCTGGGTATCATTGTTGATCTAATTCTGCCCGGGCTCTTTGTCCTGGGCTTGATTCTCATCCCGATCGGAATTGTGTGGAGGCGGCGCCATCTCAAAGCGATCGGCGAAATGCCTTCCATCTATCCGGAAGTCGATCTCAGCTCACCTGCTTTTCGTCACGGCATCGACTTCGTCCTCGTGGCCACTTTCATCAACTTCGTAATTTTGGGCACTGCAAGCTATCGCGGCGTTGCCTACATGGACACTCCTAACTTCTGCGGCCAGGCGTGCCATGTTATGGCTCCGGAGTGGGCTGCCTATCACGTCTCCTCGCACTCCGGCGTGGCCTGCACCCAATGCCATATTGCCGCGGGTTTCCCGGGTTTCGTTCACGCGAAGGTCAACGGGACAAAGCAGCTCTTCATGGTCATGTTCCACGATTACCCGCGACCGATCATGGCAGACGACAAAGTACCACCGGCAAGCACCACATGCCTCAACTGCCACAATCCAAATATCTACATCGGCGACAAGTTGGTTGTCGAAACCTCTTATGGCGACGACGAAAAGAACTCTATGACCCAAACGGTCGTGCTGATGCATGTGGGTGGGCGCGACCGGTTCGGTCATCTCAGCGGCATTCACGGCGCACACTTAGGCCATATCGAGTACATCTCCACCGATTCAACCCATCAGACGATTCCCTGGGTTCGTAAAGTGAATGCCGATGGTTCGATAACGGAATTTGCTGCAGACCCCAAAGCTCCAGTGAAAGGGCAGTGGCGCATCATGGACTGCATCGATTGCCATAATCGACCTGCCCATTCCTTCGACACGCCCGCGGAGGCGCTCAACAGGGACATGGCGGCGGGCAGCCCCAGCACATCGTTGCCTTTTGTACATAAGGAGGGCCTCGCCCTTATCAAGGCCAGCTATTCATCCCAGGCGGATGCCGCGGCGAAGATCACCTCGGGGATCGACGACTTCTACCGCTCACAATATCCCCAGATCTGGAGTGGCCAGCGTGCGGAGGTCGATCAGGCGGCAAAGACTCTCGTGTCCATATACGGCCACAATGTCTTTCCCTTCATGAAAGTTGCCTGGGGCACGCATCCGAACAATCTTGGCCACAATGACTATCCCGGCTGTTTCCGCTGCCACGACGGCAGCCACAACGCAAAAAATGGAGTCAGCATCCCGATGGACTGCTCCATCTGCCACAACCTGGTTGCGGTGGGCGAAGCCAGCCCGAAGCAGCTAACGGACCTCGGCATGCAATAGCGTGCACAATGCACGGGGTGGTCAAACCACGCGAAAGGAGGAACGCATGAAGAGGAACTCTCAAACGCTGCGTATTATGGCTGCCGTCGTCCTCATACTCGGAGTCATAACGTACTTGGCCATCACCGGTGTGCAGTCGAATAAGAGCTACTACGTCACAATCAGCGAGCTGCAGACCATGGGCCGAACGGCATACACGCATCATCTGCGCGTTTCCGGCAACGTGGCTTCCGGCACCATCACGCGCAACGGAACCAACGTGCATTTTGTCCTGGCAGAAGAAGGCCGCAACCTCACCGTGAACTACACCGGTGACGATCCCCCTCCCGATACCTTCAAGGATAATGCTCAGGCTCTCGCGATCGGCACTCTCGGGCGAGACGGAGTCTTCCGCGCAACGCAGCTTCAGGCCAAGTGCGCCTCGAAATATGCTCCGGCGAAACAATCCGCCGCTGCGCCTGGCGACAGTACGGCATCTCTCAAGTCACCCGCGGCCATGCGGCCTCGCAGATAGCCATTGATGTCTGTGCTGTGATGCAGGTCACAGCAGAGTTCGGCGTTCCTCTGTCAGGCTGAATCTATGGACGCCCTTCTGCCTAGGACAACATCCCACGATAGCGCCAGGAGATTGGCGTCCAAATCTTTGATTCCCTTCGAAGCCCTTATTCAGGATTGTCAGAACAGGCCACCAATTCCTGTGGCCGTCTGCTGGCCGTGCAGCCAGGTATCTCTGGCTGGAGCGACGGAGACGCCGAAGCCGGTCTGATTCTGCCTCAGCTTGTCGGCTTCAAACCAGAAATCGGGCGGTTGCAGAAAATGCCGGTTTCAATCTCAGGACCTAGATTGCAGGGAATCCAGTGAAGTATCTGAGAAGTTCCCAACCTCACAACCAGAAGCTGAACGGCAGATCGAGGGTTCTGCCGTGATCGATATCACCCCCTACATGTGACGAGGCTTCGTCTCCGCGACGACATATCGTCTCGTCACGTTGCGGCGAGGCTCTATGCGGACCTTCCGCCACAGACTTGTAACCCTAACTGACATCATAAGATAGGTGGAATGCTTTGAGCTTCAATCACTTCGGCCAGCCGGTTGCCA
>Ga0335072_10011525_pt1 | contig 12657 bp, 12 predicted proteins | sample Lox_Sample_21_FD_206725 | JGI IMG/M metagenome (GOLD analysis project Ga0335072, IMG submission 206725) | Soil microbial communities from Loxahatchee National Wildlife Refuge, Florida, United States - Lox_Sample_2.1 | ecosystem: Environmental > Terrestrial > Soil > Wetlands | place: USA...
TGGCCAGCGTGTTTGGATGTTCCGCACCCAGCACTCTCTTTGACGTCTCCAGTACTTGCAACCCCAGCTCTTCCGCCTCCCGCCATCGCCCTTGGTTCCAAAATGTCGACGCCAGGTTGGCCATGCTGGTCAGCGTGTCTGGATGTTCCGCACCCAGCACTCTCTTCCTAGTCTCCAGTACTTGCACCCCCAGCTCTTCCGCCTCCGGCCATCGCCCTTGGTTCCAAAATGTCGACGCCAGGTTGGACATGCTGTTCAGCGTGTCTGGATGTTCTGCACCCAGCACTCTCTTTGAAGTCTCCAGTACTTGCACCCCCAGCTCTTCCGCCTCCGGCCATCGCCCTTGGTTCCTGTATGTTGACGCCAGGTTGGACATGCTGGCCAGCGTGTCTGGATGTTCCGCACCTAAAGTTTCTGTCAGCCCGTTGAAAGCCATTTTGGCATAAATCTCTGCTTTTGTCAAGTCTCCTTGTTCTCGTAAAGCTTCTCCAAGGTTCTGATAGGCTGCCAAGGTGTATTTGTCTAGTCTACCAAACTTCACTTCCCGCCAGTGGACAACAGAGAAATGCATTATAACAGCTTCGTCATATTTCCCATCAGCAACCAGACACAGCGCCATTTTTTCAAGCAGGTCGTACCGTTCACCGAGATCGCAGATACTACGAGACGAGCACAGTGCCCGAGCGTGTGGCATAAGGAGCGTCCATTCGTCTTTGTTCTCGTGGTCCCGCGTTGGAAACTGCTTGGTCACTCGTGTGAGAGCTGTTGTGGTCCAGCTCAATAGTGTATTCTGATATCTAAGCCAGTTGCGAGTTGCGAGATGCACTAGACGATGCATATCATATATTGGTTCGGGACCACAGTCGTCATCGTGGCTCCGTATAAAACCATACCCTGTGAGGGTTCCAATGGCATCGACCATCTTCTTCTTTGAAGGAGCATCTGGCAGCAGAGACTGTGGGATGTTCTTGCCGTTGAGACACGACATGTATGACAGGTACTCTTCCGCCAGGGGATGGTGGCGACGGATTTGCTCAAATGAGACTAGCCAAGTAGACGCGACGGGGTTTTTGGTACTAGGGTCACGCAAACCATCTCCGAAATTTTCGCTAAGCAGGTCGATGACATTCTCTTCGGTATCATCAAGAAGCCCAAGATAGACCTGGATTGACGTATCGTTCTCATTGATGTATGCAGCCGCTTGGACGATGGCTAATGGAAGGAAAGTCAGCATGTTCAGTAGCGCTAGAGTTGCATCGACATCAGCGAGAAGACCGGGCTTGACCAGCAAGTTTCGCAATGTCTCGACAGCTTCACCCTTCTCCATTTCGTGCAGCTTCACCACCTCTCTTCCAGCAAGAAAGTTGGCAACTCGACGGTTTCGTGTCGTAACAAGGACTAATCCTGTGGCTGATACTGGCAAGTAATCAACCAGAGCAGTACTCTCTCCTTCGCGTGAATTCGCGCCCCATATCTCCTCGTCGTCGGCATTGTCTAATACCATGATCCATTCACCCGCCGACTCAAGGCTCAATCGCTGCTTCACAAGGTTTTTGATGTTTGCCTTCTCATCCTGAATTCCCGGTATCTCTAACTTCTTTCCAATCTCCAAATAGTCATTTTCAAACGTCAGAACATTAGTCCCCTGAACCCAGAAGACCGAGAGCGATGAGCGTTGAATCATTGTGCGATTGACCAGTTCCAGGGCCATTCTGCTTTTCCCCACCCCTCCTAAGCCCAGTATCGCGACTCTCTGGCACTTCTCGGGAGGCAGGAGCTTCATCTCGAGCATCTCCATCTCATTTCGACGACCAACAAACATTGGCAACCGTCCAAATGGAATGTACCGCATAGGCTGCGATGGTTTGCCTAAAAAGCTATGAGCCAGGATTGCCGCAATTAATTTGTCATTGAAGGATACGGGGCGCTTACCTTGGTCTGGTTGTTCATCCTCAGGGATCCACTGTGTGAGAAATGCCTTCAAACAGGCGGCCGCAGTTGCTGCTGCGTATCTTTGCCACTGCTTGTTCTTGTGACTATCAGCGTAATCACAGACCCCTTTAATCACAATACTCGGGAAGTGATCCCACACACCAGCGCCCTCCATCTCAAAAGCAATAATGCCATCCGCTTTTGCAATCCTATCACGATCCTCTCCCGATTTCATAACCGTATCTCCAGATCCCATTTTGCCAATGTGCACCACGGGTCGCTGTCCATACGCATTGCCGACTCTATTGCGAACGAGTCGGTTTGCTTCGCATTTAAGTTCATGACAGGTCATTTTCAGTGCAGCATGGCAGATTTGTTTGTCGCCCTTATGGCATTCATCGCATCTAACACCTGACTGAGGATCCTGATGTTTGTGCAGATAAAACGGATCGTACAAGAGATCGGTCCTGGAGCCAGGATACTTTATGTCCGGCAACTTTTGTTGCAAGTCGGTGAGGTATTTGGTAATGTTAGCTTGCATTGCCTGGCGGTAATAGCGTGTCCTCAGCTGCGCAAGTATTGCCCGAACCTCTTGTGGAGGCCTTCCTAGGCTATCTTCCACGAGATCTTTCTCCAGAAATTTTTCTGGATATTGCCTGCCAAATCTATATAGTACAATGGCTTGACTGATGACGATGTCACCGAGTAGGACAGGTTTGTTCTCGTCGGTATCATAAGGCACACCGCCGCATATCCCTACCGCCACTGCCAGTTTGATTTTCGGAAAGCTAGATCGTAGAGAAGCTGCTACGCCGGAAGCGCTGGCAACTCCCATGTGAGGCATGTGAGCTAGAACGACATTATGATCTCCGATGACTCCCGTAGTGTAGGTATTTGGATCACCCACTGCCTTGCGATACTTGTTACCTTCATCGTTCCAGAACCTATCAAAAACGGCGTGCACACAGTCGGCCTCCAGCGGCAAGGCGCATATGATAGCGATCTCGAAACCGCGTCGATCGTGAGGAGGTGAGGGCGACATTACGCACTATATCGGTTGTGGTGGGAATTGAATGTGGCATGAGTGCGGGCTTCACCCCAGCCGCGTTTGACAACTTTACGCTGTATCGCAAGACCCCGTGCGTGGGTCGTAAGAGGCTATTTTGGGCTCGCGATATTTTTGGGCGTGCAAAAGGGGTGGAAGAGACGGTACGTAGGTGAAAAAGCTGCGGCTTACAATCACGTGACTCTATACGATGTTGGTGTGGTGCCGGAAATGAGCGTTGTGAGGATATAGCCCGCATATGGGCTCCATGGCAGCTCCATCTCAAGGGTCCTTATTAGGTGAAAAAATCTGGTCAGATCCGAGATGCAACCTTTGTAGATGATTGATTCCACGTCTTTTGAGTGAGTTTGCAAACGTATTGGTGGACTGGGTAAGACATGTTTATGTCAGCATACCAAGTAGCATAAAGGAGTAGTTATTCTGGTAACAAGCTTCATATTCTCAAACCGTTCGTGCAACATTAGATTACCGCCCCATCCACGATGCCCACCCTCTCACTAGCCTTCTGTCGTTGCGAAATCCTAACGCCAATGAATTCTTTGCTTTCGATGTACTTTGCTTCGTCCTTTTGAGCAAGCTCTTGAGCCCGCTCAACCTCAGGCCGAATGCTTTTCCTGCAGAAATCACGGAAACCTGTCTATTTACCAACTTCTGCCGCGCAGCTAGACTGGGCCTTTATTCCACAATTAAGGTCGCGGCATAACAGTAGCGAATGGTAGGGTTAACTCGATGTGCAGGCTTGACATTTTTGTCACAAGATTCAGATCTCTGTGTGTTTGAAGCTAGCCTCTAGATTCTGCAGGTGATGCTTGGAGGTTTGATACGTCCAATATCCAGGGTTCTATCTCCAGCCACTACTTGACAGGGCAGAAGCCTCTTGCGGCCCTCACAGACACGCAGTTGTTGTCCCACCAGAGACCGGTACCTCCCAGCTGATAACTTCGCCCACCCACAGAATCGCCTGTCGATGCTGCAGATGTGTCTGAAGATATGGCGACCGCCGTCGACACATTCTGAGATGGGTAGATAATCTCTGCTGGCAGATCTGTGGCGCTTGTACTCTCACCCGCCTCTTTGGGGGGGAGTTCGAAGGCATCCGGGTATGTTAATCTGTTCATTGACCCAGTAATGAATTAGCTTCTACATGGGTCAGTCAGAGGCTGGCACGTTGAAGCATACCTTGCGATAATATATTTCCCGGGAGAGCGCTAGGTTTGGTAGCTCTGAAACGCAGGAAATGTTCACCAGATCGTTGATTCAGAGGACTGTGGATGTGTTCAAGAAGACTGTCAAGTCAGGTTGTCATCGAGGCCTTGTTCATTTGACTTTAGCGGCCGCACTCTCCAGTGCTTCTATGTTTGGATTGAACTCGTACTTTCGTGGAATCAAGCCGGACTTGGCCATTGAATGTCGTGATTGAGAATTATTCCATCAGGGAACCTGGTTTGACAGGATAAGATGAATGAGCAAGTCAGGATCGGTAGATGCCATTTTGCATCAAGCCTAGCATGGCATCGAGATCTGTAACTTGGTAGGATAGCAAATACCGCGTCCTTTGGTGCGGAATAGAATGAGGCAAGTACTAAAGGATAGAGACACAAGACCATAAACGCACTTCCGACATCGACTTGGGTTGGAAGGAAAGGGAATGAGTGATCAATTGCGGTAGAAGAGCTGAGGTGTTGCTTCTTGCTTGGTCCTTTCTGAGCCATGTAATTCGCTAAGACATAAATTGTGATGTACAGAGACAGGACAATAGTCCGTAGAAATGAAGTGCATCAAACGCCTGACCTCTGCAGGAGGGTCTCATGCGCCATACCATCCAGCGATATCTTTGTATTCTTACAACACCGGTACTCAAGCCCCAGCATTCTTGAATACAGCGTCCATTCAAATCGAGTCGTAGGGGCTTAATTGCCCAAAGGTGAGATCAAACTGTCTACTGTCAGTCTGTGTCTATCAGGATTGGCGGAATTGCTGTTACCTGATGAGTGCAGGCTTTGGATCGCTTCTTGTGTAGCCTAATTCCTCATTAGCACAGACCCAGATCTGATCTAGAGGTTTCGTACCCAGATATAGTATCAGTGGGAGGTAGCCATAATGCACAACCTCTTTGGTAATGTCGAGGATCTTAGAGATGCGTTCCTTGAGCTGGTCAGCTTGGAGACAGAAGTCCGCAGGCAATTGTCCGCCAACCTTTGTCTCTTCTGAGAATTGCAACATCTTTGCAGTGCTGGCTGCTGAGTAAAGAGCTCTCCTTTTGGTCTTTTCGTTGGGTGTTGAGCGAAAAGGTATTGCTCGCTCGTTGGAAGATGCTGCGGAGCTTTTGGAGGATTTCGATTTTAAAGTTTGATGCGCCCGTCACCTTTTTCTAGGCCCTGGCTGAAGCACAGGGACCATGACCCAATCTGCCTGACTTCAAACCACAGCACAAAACCCCAACCTTTAAACCGTACTCTTCGCCCTTTGTCTCTACAATTCGTGAAGTGTGGTCGCGATGTCTGGAGCTCGGCACTGGTAAGTGGAACCTTTTTCAAGCGCTGAGCATACCCTGCTCACAAATTCGCAGGGAGCAAGACAAAGAAGCGACCGTCTACATAGGCAACCTTGATGAGCGCGTCACAGACAGTCTGGTATGGGAGCTTATGCTTCAAGCCGGGCGAATAGTTAACGTTCACCTTCCCAAAGACCGAGTCACCCAGACCCACCAAGGCTATGGCTTTGTGGAGTTCATTAGCGAAGAAGACGCGGAATACGCTGCGCGAATCATGAACCAAGTCAGGTTGTATGGAAAGCCAATACGAGTTAACAAAGCTTCGGCCGACAAGCAGAAGTCGGTGGAAGTGGGCGCGGAACTTTTCGTGGGCAACCTTGACCCTATGGTGACAGAACAAGTCCTCTACGACACTTTTGGAAGATTTGGTGGTCTAATAGCGGCACCGAAGGTATGCTTCCAGCCCCCCTAAGCCGTGGGAAGCATCCATACTAAGGAAGTCTAGATTGCTCGAGATGAAAACAACCTGTCCAAGGGTTACGGCTTTGTGTCCTTCTCGAATTTCGAATCCTCCGACGAAGCAATAGCCAACATGAACGGCCAGTACTTGATGAATAAAGAAGTCTCAGTGCAGTATGCATACAAGAAAGACGGCAAAGGAGAGAGACATGGTGACCAAGCTGAACGTATGTTGGCTGCCCAAGCTCGAAAGCACAACGTTCAACCGCAAGGCCAGCCCATGCCTCCCCAGCTCATGACGGGCATGCCACCAATGACACCCTCACCGGCGATGGGCTCAATGCCAGTGGTGAATGCAGATTTTGGTCCTCCTCGCGGAATGCCAAATGGCAACTATCAGAGCGTCCCACCTCCACCACAAGCCAGACCTACACCTCCTCCCATAACTCCGCTTGCTGCTCCGCCCTCCGGTCTCCCTGCTCGTCCTCCACCCTCACAAGCTGGATATGGTGGACCTCAATCCTTCATGCCACCCGGTTTCAACAATCCTCCGCCAGGCTTTCCGCCACCACAAGGTGTTCCTGGATTTGCACCTCCCCCTGGCTTTGCACCGCCAGGTCAAATTCCAGGACAACCCCCAGTTATGCCACCGGGCTTTCAAACTGGCTATGGACGTGGGCGATGAGGAAGGAATGATAATGGAAGATAAAATCCCCACCAATCGCACACGATGCGAATAGCCACATAGGGCTCGCCGTGACTGAAGCGGGTGTTGTCTGAGATAGCTGAGGGACCAAGGCTTCGAAATCCAGAATCAAAGCTGTTCTTGTTCAGTTATGAAAAAAAAGGCCCTTTGTTGACTTGCCTGAAAAGGTAAGTCCACAATGGCCTGGCTTTGGCGAAGTCTTCGTGTGAAACTCGGGTAGAGGATCAGGGCTGTTGTTGTGAGTCAGTGACAAGAAGGTGATGTCTGTTGGGGAGACAATGTGGGCATGAAAAGGGGTCAATTCACTTGCTGTATGATACCATCCTCTGGCCAAGCTAATGGAGATGGCCCAAGTCCGCCCAGAGATGAAAAAGCTGTTGAGTACGTGCCATAAAGGATTCGTTTCAATATAACCTATGAATATTTGACCATTACACCGCTTGGAAGCAGTCTTCTGACATCCCCAGGCCTGTTATTGCCCTTTATAAAAGCGGCCTCCATAGTACCAACATCCCACCAATATCATATCATTCTCTTTCCTGCTCCCCTCATAACGACATCAACATTAGCCGATCGTAACCTGCAAACCCTTTGAATCACTGGGCCCAAACGGCGCAAAGAAATCATGTTCCATTTTAATGTCCCGCTCACTCGTCTCAAACAATTTCATATCGAACCTGCTAAACATATTCGCCAACGCCAGATACAACTCCACCATCGCCAGGTCCTTGCCGATGCAACTGCGCGAGCCCTTGCTGAAAGGTACGTGGTAGGCTTCTAGACGTTTCCGATCATTCGCATCCATCCACCGCTCCGGATTGAAGGTTGCGGGCTCGGGATAGATGGTGGGGTTGGTATGCAGGTCGCGGATCGTCATTGACACTACCGTGCCAGGTGGGAGGGTGAAGGAGCCATAGATTATTGGAGCGGTAGGGTTGGAGCGAGCGAGGCGACCTGAGACGCTGCCGGCCATGCGGAGGCCTTCGCTGATCACTGCGCTCAGGTAGGGGAGTTGTCGGGCGGCTTCATACGTGATCGTGTTTGTTGGATGTGGGAAAGCGCTGGTGAGTTCTGCTTTGAGCTTTTTGAGAATTTCGGGGTTGGAGAGGACGTAGTATGTTATCGTATCGAGAGTGCCTCCCTAAACGGGCAGGGCCCTTGCAATCAGCGATTGTAACGTGACTAGCGGAGACAATGTAATCAGGGAATGGTAGAAGGCGTTCTGGAAGCGTGCTATGTTTCACAACATTAAAGTCGTTGTAATTCGTTATTCAACCCACTTACAGTTGTCTCTGTGCCGGCGCCGACAACGGTCAAGGCTTCTTGGCGAAGTCGCTCCACGGTCTTGTCTGAAAGTGGAAGATCGGATTCCATGATTCCGTGTAGGATCGTTTCACCACCCCTCCCGGTCGTTTTGCTCTTCTCGCCGTGGACGACTTGGTATGCTTGTTGTCTTAGGTTCTAGCAGAAGGATCAGTGTGTTTGGATTGGAACGCAAGCTGCAGGAGGGAGAAAATGTTGTGCTTACTGCTTGGAAGTCAAACGCTTGAATTGCACCTTTGGTAGATATTTTCGCCACCATCCATCTCGGCGCCTGGAGGAAGAGCGGAATGATAAAGCCGAGGAAGCGGTGCCAGACCGCAATATAAGATAACGATCGCGCTCGACGGTTGAACTCATTTGCGAAGTCTATCGAATCGAGGTTGTGAAGGCCCTCAGGTAAGCTGTACTGCGAAACGATATCACCAGCTAGACAGCGGTATCCGTTTGAAAGGTTAACAGGGATTTTGGCGTCCTGGTGCTCCTTGACTCGCTCACATAGTCGCTGCACGCACTGGTTGACAGAGTCTTCAAGGCTTAAGATGGCGGACTGGGAGAAGAATCTCGACATTGCTTTTCGTCGAGCAGCATGTTGTTTTGCGTTTGACGTACCGAATGCAGCATCGGAATTCCCTATGAATCTGATGCAAGCCACGTGTAAGCGCCGTTCTTTTGAGACGGGGGCGTGTAACGTCGTTAGGATCCCGTGGCCACAAACCTGTAGTACCACCAGTCCTTTTCTAACTTGCTCGTTACGGAATGGAGCTGATTAAAGAAGTCTGGGTCGTTAATATGCACTTCCCTCGGACTGATTCGCACGATGGGCCCTTGAGACTGCTTGAGCTTTCATAGGTAGCTAAAGGTCAAAGAAACAACCGACCGTAGTGTTGGTGCATTCTCTCAATCTCAAAGATGTACTTCCCTGCCAAAAGGCACTCATAATGAAACTCGTACAAGCCAGTAAGCGCTGCTAGTCGAGGTCCGGGAATCCTCGCCAAAGGATTCAGCCAGAGCCGATCGACGGCCAATCCCACAAGCCATGACACAATGATGCAGGCTATGATCGCAGGCAGCGCAAGGGTTGTCAACGGCCCGAAATTCTCTTGCCACAAATGGTTAGCCATTTCGGAATTATGAAGTGCAAATCCAAGACCCAGATAATTCAAAGCCTGGGGAATAGGACGCAAAGGACAAGGACGTGGATGTGTCAGAGTACACGTGGGTAGACGGGCACTCAAACTATAACAGTGGGTTAGCAAATCACTCGCCTGCGAAGCGCGTGACTATTCACAGTCTAACAATGACAACTAGGTGCATGCCCTGATTCATAGACTGAACAATGGAGGAAGAATCGCCATCTTCTGTCACAGCGTTCAAAGAGGGGGCGCCAAGCCTGCCCTTAGCAGGCCAAAAGCTACATTGTTGAGCTTGGCATGCCCTAACAACCTTGGCAGCGAAGTAACCTAGTGCCATCAACCTGCGATCTCTGCATGGAGGTATTGCAGATTGGCCGAAACTGTTCTACAGAACGTACAATAACCTCGTTTCCGGAGGGTGGATACAGCTGACTAACTTTGAGACTTGGTTTTATACTGACGACGATAGTTTTCCCGAAGCGTCCTCCTTGTACCATTGGCTCGACAACACCGTCAAAGCAGCCGCCAAATGCGGCCGGGCCATGAACAATGCGCCAGAGTTCGAGAGACTCCTTAAGGAGACCGGACTTGAAGTTGTGATCGATACAACATAGAAGGTAATTTCAGCACCTACACTCTAAAGTGTCACTAAATCTTGACCTCCGCTTCAGACACCATTAAACACCTTGGCCTAAAGACGAGAAAGAGATCGCGTTATATGTAGGCGTTGTCGTTGGATGGGCTGGAGGCTTATAGCATGGCATTGTTCACTAGGACTCTTGGTTGAAGTCTTGCCGAAACTCAGGCCCTACTTATCAGGGCGAGGAAGGAGTCTCAGTCGATGTTTTGGATTACTAGTTGGGGCAAGGGTCTAGAATCTTCGATTTTGCGCTCGACTGGGTCATCCTGGGGCAAAGTATTGCAAACCCAAGGCTTACGCTAAGACATTATCGCTAACTACAAGGAATGGACAGATAACACCAATTGCCATGTGTACACGAAATGCCACTTCGTCTGTGGCTGGAAACCCAAGAAACCTTGAGGCAGAGATACTTTTGCGGCGACGACACTTCAATCGAGCGTTGGTCTCTCTCACAGATAGTTGAGTTGTGTAACGACAATCATTCACCCTCTCGCGCTTGTGAGAAATGGCGCGTCGAAAATGCCAGACATCCCCAGAGATCATCTAAGGTCTCAACACCAAGTTCTCAGGCAAGGGCGAAGCGTAGCACCTCTTCAGAAGTAGGCTATGTCCTATAATAGAACATCGAGTGATCCACCGAGAGTCACGGTTTATGATCCACACGCCCGTCGTTGATGGATCTGCTTAGGCAGATGAAGTTTCACATGGATCGTTTCGCTCAGCATCAAACCGGAATTGGAGCGGGACAGGTTAAGAAGGGACGTGTTGGCGTGCTCAAGAGGACATTGTGACATCGATCTCGACGCGATAGCCGCTATACCCTATCCTACCACGATGCACGCTTGTTTTGGGCACTATCTTGAAGGGTAGTATTTCATATGCTGAATGGTGCTCTAAGCCCAAAAGGGTATCCCAGATTCTGGCTGCGAGCACTGACTCTGGGAGGAGCCCGTGACTCGCTCGAGCAGGCCGACAATGATAGCAAGAATGTTCTGGCGATGATGCCATGAGAAGCCCGAGCACGGAACAAGATTGCAAGTTCTTCGCATGGAGACGCTGACAGAAAGGGCGGGCAGATCAAGTAGTAATACGATGCTAGGAAGACCGATTGCTTGCATTAGGTACTAAAAAGCTTTGAGAATGTCTATTGTAGTACAACAGCGCCGCCTCATGGCCACCAGCATAGCAAAGGGCCATCAGCTGCGTTAAAAGGGTCGGCGATTGATATGTCGATAACATATCTCAAAGAGATGTTTCCGCTTGAGTCGAGGATATTTCACACAATGAAATTCATGAATTATGAACATCAACCCAATGTACAGACAAGTAGACCCTAGATCCGCATATCCTAAAAATCCCGATGCGCCCCCGTTCTGACTTTGTCTGCTCTACATCATGAGAACGACACAAATTTTGGATCCCTCGGCACCCCGTCCGCGCCGATATTGTTCTTCGCAAAGCGCTGCTCCGTGTAGACTCTTCGAGCCTCATCAAAGCTGATCCCCCGCGTCCGCATCAGCCGCTGGACGTCGCGCTTGCCTTTCATATCAAGGCCAGCGCGAGAGTCGCCCTCCATGACGTTGGAGGAGAGGTCAAAGTCGGTAGATGTGAAGCCAGACTCGACGTCGCCCATGAAGGAAGTCGGGAGGCGCGAGTAGATATAATCTTGGAAGGGTAGATAGGGGAGCCAGCGATTGCGGGTCAGGTAAAGGACTGCGGCACATTAGTGGTGAGAGACTAGGTTACGAATGGGAGGAGAATCAGCTTACGAGTGACAACAACGAGCGTGAAGAAGGAAAGTGTAAAAAAGAGGTACGCCATTGCGGAAGCACCCGGCCAGGGGATATTTGGTTCCACTGTTGGTGATTTGGCGGCACGGCGAGATCAGTATGTAGGTATATAACGTATGTTCAGTGGTCGTAAGATCCCAGGCAAGAGGGGGATGGTGGCTTCTACTTGTAGGTAGACATCTAGAGATCTGGTGAAGGCTGACATGGCCTTTGCGGCACATGCAGCGCGCGTTGCCAAGCCACCCGGCGTCCCGATTGAAATTCCGGGCTAGCTCTCCGCAGGCGCACATTGAGGCTGCAAAAATTAGTGACAATTCGAGATCCAGCTACGTTCTCAAATCTCACTAGCAAGACATCCGTAAGATGGCGGAACGCCCAAATATCTCCGCTGACCTCATCTGGGAGATCGCTCGTGAGTATACTGTTTGTGGAAAGAGATGACACTGCTAATCGCTCCCGCGTAGGTAATCAAAATGCCTACCTCGTGAAGCGCAGATCCGGAGGCGGAGTTATGTTCTCTCGCGATCCTATGAACCTCACCAACAAGCACTCCCGGACGCATGCTGGCTTCATTAATGAGAAGGCTGTTGGCGTCCAGCCTAATGACAAAGGAGGAGTCGATTTGGTCACGAAGAAATCGATGAAGTCTTACCAGCCTGGACAACACCACCATAAGGTCTCTATTGGAAAGGGAACTTCAAATCAGAAGTAGGTATATGTATTCTATCGGCCTTAGAGCCCTCGAGGATGTGGTGAAGTGTGGCTGATCCACGTTTCTGTTCCAGGATTTACAAGGCGGTTGCAGACCACGTCGGCAAGAACTCATATCGATCAGACCTGAACCAACACGCCGTTGCTAGGGCAAGCGCCATCAAGCTTTCTCAGAAGGAGAAGAAAGAGACACCCCAACAGAAACCACGAGGACGCAGGGCGAAGCAGCTAGCGGCTGAGAAAGAGTAGATAGATCAAGGCAGGAGTGGATTTGAAGTGAACTGTATCTCAGGATCACGGCGTCCTTCTAAGATGGATGGCTGGAGTTGAATTCACGTGCATGGCCAATGTGGAAGGACAATCGAAACCGGGCAAGAGGCAGAGCCATGGCCATCCGGTG
>Ga0335072_10011526_pt1 | contig 12657 bp, 10 predicted proteins | sample Lox_Sample_21_FD_206725 | JGI IMG/M metagenome (GOLD analysis project Ga0335072, IMG submission 206725) | Soil microbial communities from Loxahatchee National Wildlife Refuge, Florida, United States - Lox_Sample_2.1 | ecosystem: Environmental > Terrestrial > Soil > Wetlands | place: USA...
TTCTGGATGGACATGTGGATCCCGACCTTGGCGAGGTCACTTTGCGCGGTGACGGCCTGCGCCTCGCTCGTCGCGTCAAGCGCGTCCGAGATCATCGCGGTGAAGCTGAACCCCTTGGTCATTCCGGCGGCTGCCAGGTAGTGCTTGGCCAGTGTCAGGTTCTGCGTTCCGCAGATGCCCGCGGTGGGGCTTGGCGCGTACGGGCCGAGCGGCACCGGGCCGACCACCTTGCCCTGGCCGAGCGCGGCGTTGGCCAGGATGTCCGTGCGGTTGAGCGCGCACTGGACAGCTAGCCGGGCGTCGGTGTTGGCCAGCGGGCCGTGGGACTGCAGCATCAGCGCCCGGTAGTTGAGGTCGAGTTCCTTGTCCACCTGGAGGCTGGTGCCAGTCAGCGTCTTAACGACCTGGGGCTGGGTGAGCAGGCCCATCTGCACGGTGCCTGCCTGCAAGGCCGACGCAATCGACTGCTCTTCAGGGATCGTGCGGAAGACGAGTTGCTTGATCTTCGGCGCGCCGCCCCAGTAGCCGGAGTTTGCCGCGAGAGTGAACGAGTTCCCGGGCGACCAGGAGACGAACTTGAACGGCCCGGTGCCGTCGGGCTTGGAGGCCACCGTGCCGGCTGTGATCGCTTTCGTCGGCAGAATCGACAAGTTGGTGGTCGTGAGGCCGTAGAGGATCGAGAAGTCCGGGTGCGCAAGCTGCAGAGTGACCGTATCCGGCGTCGGCGTCGTGATCCCGGTGACAGTGCCGATGTTGGACGCCGCAGCGGCGCCGGTTTTCGGATTGAGCACTCGTTCCAGTGACGCCTTGACGTCCGCGGACGTCAGCGTGCTGCCATCGTCGAACTTGACGCCCTTGCGCAGCGTGAATGTGACGCTCTTGCTGTCGCTGCTAAACGTCCAGCTCGTCGCGAGGTCGGGGACAACCTTCAAGTTCGCGTCGAGCGTCACCAGCGGCTGGTACACCAGGCCAAGCGCCTGCAGGTCGAGGAAGTTGGTAGCGATCTGCGGGTCGAGCTTCTGGACGCTCTCAGTGCTCGCGACGACGAACGGCGTGCTCGCAGGCTGGCTGGACGATCCGGAGCTTGGCGAACTTGAGCTGCAGGCGGCAAGACCGAGAGCTACTGCGAGCAGCGCCGCGGCGGGGACGCCCCACCGCGGCAGTGAAGCGAGGGGCATATTCCCTCCAGGGGCGGCGGCGCGTGCTGCGCTTTGTCAACTAGGCCCCGGCCCGGGTAGCGGGCCAGTGGCTCTTAGGGGTCCGGGCCAGGCTTGTCGCCCGGTCGCCCGGCTCTTGGTTGTAAGGATGTTACGAGTGAGATGTTCGAGATGTCAACAAGCAACATGCCCGTGGCGCCAGGTGCTTCGGCCCGTACGAGCTGACACAGTGCTAGCTGACCCCGTGGTGGCTGACCCCGTGCTGGCTGAGACAGTGCTGGCTGAGACAGTGCTGGCTGAGACAGTGCTAGCCGGCCGGATGCCGCCTGCCTCGCCTGGTTCGCTTCGCCTGGGCGGCCTCGTAAGTCCGCTCGAGCGCGTCCCGGCTGGCGGGCAGATCGTGCTGCGCCAGCACGACGAACAGGCAGTCCACCACGGTGAGCTGCGCGATCCGGCTGGTCATGGCACCCGACCGGAACGCCGTTTCGCGGGCCGCGGTCAGCAGGACGAAGTCGGCCGTCGTGGTTATCGGCGAGCGCGGGAAGTTCGTGATGGCCACCGTGCGTGCGCCGTGGCCGCCTGCCTCGCGCATGGCGTCGATCGTGTCGGCCGTAGTGCCAGTGTGCGATAGCGCCACGACGACATCGGCGGGGCCCAGCAAGGCGGCCGAGGTGATCGCCATGTGCGGATCCGGCCAGGCGAACGCGGGCTTGCCGATGCGCTGAAGCTTCTGCTGCAGGTCCAGGGCCACGTAGCCGCTCGCGCCAACTCCGTAGATGTCGATCCGCCGGGCGCTGGCGAGGGCGTCCACCACCCGGACCAGGGTGTCGATGTCCAGGTGCTTGGCGGTGTCGGTCACGGCCTGAGCGTCTGCATGAGCGATCTTCTCGGCGATAGTGGCGGCATCATCGCCCGGCGCGATGTCGTGAGACGGCTCCACGCCGGCCCCGCGGTCAGCTTGCGCGGCTGCCGCCGCCAGCGCGATCCGCAGCTCCGGATAACCACGCAGTCCGACAGCACGGCAGAACCGGACGACCGTAGTGGCCGAGGTATCGCACAGAGCGGCCAGCTCCGAGATGGCCTGCATAGCCGTGCCGAACGGATCTGCCAGCACCTGACGGGCGACCCGCTGCTCGACAGGTGCGAGGTTCGGAAGCAGCGCCCGCACAGTGACCAGGATGTCGTCGCCTGCCTCCGGAGCTGACGGCTCCGGCTGCCGCCTGACTTCCTGCACGCTCAGGCCATCCAGCGCCCGGCCAGCCTCGGTCACCGCCGCCTCCTCGGTCACCGGCCCCAGGGCCGGCTATCGCTCCACGCCATCGGCAGCTGCAACCGCAGCCAGCGCCAGCCGGACGTTGCCGTCCGCGGCGGCCAGCGCGCTGGCAGCCGATTCCGGCGTTAGCCCGGCTAGCAGGCACAGCAGCGCGAGCCGCAGGTCGCCACCGCAGCGATCAAGCTCGATACGGCAGACAGCCTCGCTGGCGCCCGATATCTCCATCAGTATGATCACCTGGCGCAGGCGAAGCTTCTCGTTCGTCCCAGACAGCCAGATCATGAGGTTGGAGTAAGTCCGGCCCAGCTTGATCATCACGGCGGTGGAGAGCGAGTTCAGGATCATCTTCTCGGCCGTCCCGGCCTTGAGCCGAGTTGATCCGGCTATGGCTTCAGGGCCGGTATCGGCCAGCAGACTGTAGTCCGCCAGCCCGGCTAGCGGGGCGGCGAGATTACTGCTGACCAGCACGCTCAGCGCACCGACGGCATGCGCGCGGCGCAGCGCGCCTGCGACGTACGGGGTGCGGCCGCTCGCCGACAGGCCGATCGCGACGTCCGCCGAGGTGAGCCCGGCGGCCGCCGTCTCCCCCAGCGACTGCCGGTCCTCGGCGCCCTCGACTGCCTGCGCCACAGCCGCCTCGCCGCCCGCGTGGTGCGCGACGAACATACTGGGGTCAGCGCCGAATGTCGGGACGACTTCAGCCGCGTCCAGGAGGCCGATACGGCCGGACGAGCCGGCGCCGAAATAATGCACGTGACCACCGGCCCGGAGCCGGGCAACGGTGGCATCGACCACCGTCGCGAGTACCGGCAAGGTGGCCGCCACGGCTCCGGCCACGAGGCCGTCCTCGGCGTTGAGCAGCTGCAGCAACTCCAGCGTTCCCACCGTGTCGATCTCCGTCGTGCGCTCATTGCGCATCTCGGTTCTCGGCAGTGGTGGCCGGGACGTCGCTTCCGGCTGCTCTGCCTGCGGTTCTGCTTGCACCGCCGCCCTCCTCAATCCGTTACTCAGGGGCGACGGCCCATGTTACTGTTTTCCATCGTGACGTCCAGAGTAGTTGCATATTCACATCCTCGGCGGGCCCGGGTACTGGGTTGCATGTCCGGGACCTCGGTCGACGGCATCGATGTCGCGTGCGTGGACCTCGAGCTCGACGGCGAGGAACTCCGCGTGCTGTACCGGGGCGTGCTCAGCGCCCCGTTCGAGGGCGCCTTGCGTGAGCGGATCGTAGCGGCCTTGCCGCCAGGGCTGCCCGGCGCCGGCGAGCTGTGCCAGCTGCACGCCGAGCTCGGTGCTGCTTACGCCGATGCCTTCGTAGCGGCCGCTGGCGAACTTGCTGCCGGGCAGGCTGACCTCGCGGTGCTGCACGGCCAGACGTTCTTCCACTGGGTGGACCAGGCTGGCCGAGCTCTCGGCACCCTCCAGCTGGGCAATTCCGCCGAGGTAGCCGAGCGCACTGGCGTGCCGGTGATCTCCGACCTGCGCAGTCGCGACCTCGTCGCCGGCGGTCAGGCAGCGCCCATGGTGGCCATGTTCGACCAGCTGCTGATGGCCGGCCGGCCTGGCCCGGGTGCGGCGGTCAACCTGGGCGGCATAGCGAACCTCACCGTGGTCGAGGACGGCCGGGTGCTCGTCGCCTACGACATCGGCCCGGCCGGCGCGCTGATGGACCCGGCGGCTTCCTGGGCGACCGGTGGCTCGCAACTGTTCGACGTCGATGGCGCGATCGCAGCGCGCGGAACCGTCAACGAGGCGCTGCTGGCCCGGCTGAAAGCAGAGCCGTATTACCTGTTGCCGCCCCCGCGCAGCACCGGGAGAGAGCTCTTTAATGCGCCGTACCTGCGCGCCATGCTGGCCGGGATAGCGCCGGAGCCTGCGGCTGCGGACGTGTCCGCAACCGTGACCAGGCTTCTGGTCGACCTGCTGGCCGGGGCAGTCGAGCACCACGGACTCACCGAGCTCGTGCTGTCCGGGGGAGGTAGCTCCAACCCGACGACCATGAGCTGGCTGCGCGCTGCGGTGCCCGGCGTCCGCGTCGTGACCACTGGCGATCTTGGCATCCCGCCACAAGCAAAGGAAGCCGTCGCGTTCGCGGTGCTTGGTTTCCTCAGCTGGAATGGCCTGCCCGGTTCCGTTACCGCAGCGACGGGCGCGCGGCACCCGGCGATTCTCGGCTCGATCCAGCCGGGGGCGCGCCCGCTGGTACTCCCGGAACCAGCGGCGGTGCCGCCACGGCAGCTGAGCATCCGGCAGGACTAGCTTGCTGGCTCGCGCGGCGCTAACACCAGATGCCGCGAGCCGCTGCAGGGCCAAGTTCGGCGGGCAACGCGAAGCGCGAGAATAGTTCTGCCCCGCCTACCTGGCCATCGGACCGCTCTGGCGACGCTGCCTCTGCGGCCAGGAATGCCGTCACTGCCGCGATCTTGTCGCCCTCGAGAGTCAGGACGTCGATAACCCAGGGTTCGTACTGGCCGAGGGCCTCGTCGTAGAGGTAACAGCCCACGGCTAGCTGCCCGTTCGCCCGGGTGGCCCGGTGCCTCCATTGCACGCGGAGCGGGCCGCCATGCAGGAATCCCCTGATGGCCTCGTGGCCGCGGAACCAGGCAGGCTCTGGCGGCATGGACCACGTCGCGTCCTGCGTGAGCATGCTGATCAGGGTGTCGGCGTCGCCGCGCTCCAGGGCGTCGGCGTAGCGCTGGACCAGGGCGCGGGTGCGCTGGTCGCCGAGCTGGCGAAGGGTCGCCTGCTGGTCTGCGTCCGGGAGCCGGTCACGGGCAGCGGCGCGGGCGCGCTGGAGTGCGCTGTTCACTGCCGCTGCCGACGCGCCGAGCTGGCGGGATATCTCCGCGGTAGGGAAGCCTGCGACTTCGCGCAGCAGCAGAACCGCGCGTTGCAGCGGCGGCAGGTACTGCAGGGCGATCACGAGCGCCAGTTCCACGCTCTCGCGCTGTTCGTAACGCGCCTCGGGCGACGAGGCCCGGTCATCGGCCAGCCACTGGTCCGGATACGGCTCGAGCCAGAGGGGGTCGGCCTGCGACGAGTCCAGGCCAGCGCTCCCGGCGGGGCCGAACCCGACAGGAAGCTCCCGCCGCGCCCGTTGCCTAGCGACGTCCAGGGCCGCGTTAGTGGCGATCGCGTACAGCCAGGAGCGGACCGAGCTGCGCCCCTCGAACCCGGAAAGGCTCCGCCAGGCCCGCAGCAACGCCTCCTGGAGAGCGTCGTCGGCGTCGTGCACGGAACCGAGCATCCGGTAGCAGTGGGCGCGCAACTCGGCGCGGTGGGCACCGGCAAGCTCGCCGAACGCATCCTGGTCGCCGTCGCGGGCCAGTGCCAGCAGGGCGATCTCGTCCGGCTGCATGCCGGGTCTGATGCTCACCGGCAAAACGGTAGCGCGACTGGGCGGCACGCGGTCGGCCGTTGTGACTGGGATGCTCATCAGAGTTCCTATCGTCCGTCGCTGCCCCCGACAGGTAGGACTCACAAGCGGCACCGAAGTAATCGGCTTCCTTGATCGATGTTGATCCAAGGGGCCCATAGCACCCCTGACTCAACATCGATCAAGGAAGTACGCGTAGTTTGCCCGGTCTTGGGCTTCGCAGACTTGATTGATTCTAGAAAATGGGCAACACTGCAGAACGTGCCCACGCCATCGGAGTTCGAGCGCCTGCTGCGTGGGGCTGCCCTGCGCGTGACACGGCCTCGCCTTGCCGTGCTGACCGCGGTGTACGACCATCCGCACGCCGATACCGACTCGATCCTCGGCGTCGTGCGTGAGGACCTCGGTGAGGTGTCCCACCAGGCGATCTACGACGTGCTCCGCGCGCTGACGGGTGCGGGTCTCATCCGGCGCATCCAGCCGATGGACTCGGTGGCGCGTTACGAGTCGCGGGTAGCGGACAACCATCACCACGTCGTGTGCCGGTCGTGCGGCGCCATCGCCGACGCCGACTGCGCCGTTGGCGACACGCCCTGCCTGACCGCATCCGATGACAGCGGCTATGCGATCGACGAAGCCGAGGTCATCTACTGGGGCACCTGCCCCGACTGCGCGACTGCAGCTAGTTCCTGAACACGCCCTGAAGATTCTGGAAGGATTCCCGTGACTGACCAGCCGAACGCCGTCGTTGGCGAGATGAACGAGGAAAGCGGGGGGTGCCCGGTCGCGGCCGCCCGCCCCAACCACCCGACGGAGGGCGCGGGGAACCGCGTTTGGTGGCCGAACCGCCTGAACCTGAAGATACTGGCCAAGAATCCAGACGTAGCTAACCCCATGGGCGGGAAGTTCAACTACGCCGAGGAGTTCAAGACGCTCGACCTCGCGGCCGTCAAGAGGGACATCGAGCAGGTGCTGACCACTTCGCAAGCCTGGTGGCCGGCCGACTTCGGCCACTACGGCCCGTTCATGATCCGGATGGCCTGGCACAGCGCTGGCACGTACCGCATCAGCGACGGCCGCGGCGGCGCCGGAGCAGGCCAGCAGCGCTTCGCGCCGCTCAACAGCTGGCCGGACAACGGGAACCTGGACAAGGCGCGCCGGCTGCTGTGGCCAGTGAAGAAGAAGTACGGCCAGAAGCTGTCCTGGGCGGACCTGATCGTCCTGACCGGAAACGTCGCACTGGAGTCGATGGGATTCAAGACCTTCGGCTTCGCGGGGGGGCGCGAGGACGTCTGGGAGCCCGACGAGGATGTCTACTGGGGCCCGGAGGCTACGTGGCTCGGCGACGAGCGCTACACCGGTGACCGCGAGCTGGAGAACCCGCTCGCGGCGGTCCAGATGGGTCTCATCTACGTGAACCCGGAAGGCCCGAACGGCAACCCCGACCCGCTGGCCGCCGCCAGGGACATCCGCGAGACCTTCCGCCGCATGGCGATGAACGACGAGGAGACCCTCGCGCTGATCGCGGGCGGCCACACCTTCGGCAAGACCCATGGCGCAGCTGACCCGGAGCAGCACGTCGGCCCCGAGCCCGAGGGTGCGCCGCTGGAGGAGCAGGGCCTCGGCTGGAAGAACAGCTACGGTACCGGTAGCGGCAGGGACGCGATCACCAGCGGCCTGGAGGTCACCTGGACCCCCACTCCAACCAGGTGGAGCAACAGCTTCCTGGAGATCCTGTTCCACTATGAGTGGGAGCCAGACACCAGCCCGGCGGGAGCCCACCAGTGGGTGGCCAAGGACGCGGAGGCGATCATCCCGGACCCCGCCGATCCGGAGGATACGTCGAAGCGCCGCAAGCCGACCATGCTCACGACAGACCTCGCGCTGCGGTTCGACCCGATCTACGAGCCGATCGCGCGCCGTTTCCTGGAGCACCCGGACGAGCTTGCCGACGCGTTCGGTCGTGCCTGGTTCAAGCTGACGCACCGTGACATGGGTCCGGTGGCCCGTTACCTCGGGCCGGAGGTCCCGGCAGAGGTCCAGCTCTGGCAGGACCCGCTGCCGGCCGTCACGCATGAGCTCATCAGCCCGGCGGACATCACCGCTCTCAAGAGCCAGATCCTCGCCTCCGGGCTGTCCGTGAGCCAGCTTGTCTCCACCGCATGGGCGTCGGCTGCCACGTTCCGCGGCGGTGACAAGCGAGGCGGCGCCAACGGGGCACGGATCCGGCTCCAGCCGCAAACCGGCTGGGAGGTCAACAACCCAGACGAGCTGGCGACTGTGCTGCGCACCCTGACGGGGATCCAGGAGGCCTTCAACGCCGCCCAGACCGGGGGCAAGAAGGTCTCGCTCGCCGACGTCATCGTGCTCGCCGGGGCCGCGGCCGTCGAGCAGGCCGCCAGGAATGCCGGCTTCGGCATCGAGGTGCCTTTCACGCCCGGACGCGCGGACGCGCTGCAAGAGCAGACCGACGTGGAGTCCTTCGCCGTGCTTGAGCCGACGGCGGACGGGTTCCGCAACTATCTCGGCAAGGGCCACCGGCTCCCCGCCGAGTACCTGCTGCTCGACCGCGCCAATCTGCTCACCCTGAGCGCCCCCGAGATGACCGTGCTCGTCGGCGGCCTGCGCGTGCTGGGTGCGAACTTCCAGCACTCGTCACTGGGGGTCTTCACGTCGGCACCGGAGTCGCTGACCAACGACTTCTTCGTCAACTTGCTCGACCTCGGCACGTCGTGGAAGCCGACGTCGAAGGACGCGCAGACCTTCGAGGGCCGCGATCACGCGACGGGCGAGGTCAAGTGGACGGGCAGCCGCGTTGACCTCGTCTTCGGCTCGAACTCCGAACTGCGCGCCGTCGCTGAGGTCTACGCGAGCGACGACGCCAAGGCCAAGTTCGTGGCGGACTTCGTGGCCGCGTGGGACAAGGTCATGAACCTCGACCGGTTCGACCTCAGCTGATCACAGTTGGTCAGGCTGGCCGGCTGCGCGCCGGCCAGCCTGACTAGTACTCCGGCACCTCTACCTTGCCCTGAGCGACGTCGATCATCTCCGCCGACATCTTGCGCACGCTACCTCGCCCGAGTTGCGTGCCGCGATCGGCGCCAAGTCAGACGACCAGAGCCTGGTCTATGTCTGCGACTGGCTGCTCGCGCCCGCGCGCTATTGACTGACTTGGGCGACAATCACCTGCGTGTCCGAATTTGCTGCTAGATTGGGTAAAGCTAGGGTAACGACAATCTAGAAAGCGCAGGTTTTTGTCCAGGCTGCCACGCTTGACGGCGGCAGCACGCTCGGTCCCCCGGCCGAAGGCAGGCATCCGAGCCGTCGCCAGCGCGGCCGTCGCTCTCGCTGTTGCCGCTACCGTGCTGGCTGCACTGACGGCGTCAGCCGCAGCGGACAGGCTGAATCCGCTGCGGGCCGCGATGGCCCAGCTGTTCGCGTCGTACCAGGAGGCCACGGGCCTGATCGGCAACACCTGGTGGCAGTCCGCCGTGGCGCTATCGACCGTGGAAACCTACGCGCAGACCACCGGGGACACGACCTACGACGCCGCTATTGAGGAGGCGTTCGACCTCAACTCGAGCGGGAAGTTCGAAAACACCTCCGACGACGACACAGCCTGGTGGGGACTGGCCTGGCTGCAGGCCTACGACCTGACCCACCGTTCGTCCTACCTCGCGATGGCCGAGACGGACGCTGATTACATCCACCAGGACTGGGATGGCACCTGCGGTGGCGGCGTGTGGTGGCAGCGCAACCCGCGTTCGTACAAGAACGCGATCACCAACGAGCTCTTCCTGGAACTGACCGCGTGGCTCCACAACACCATCCGCGGCGATACCAGGTACCTGGCCTGGGCTAAGGCCGAGTGGTCCTGGTTCGACCACAGCGGGATGATCAACAAAAAGAACCTCATCAACGACGGTCTCGACAACAACTGCAAGAACAACGGCCAGCCCACCTGGACCTACAACCAGGGAGTCATCCTGGCCGGGCTCGCCCAGCTCTACCGGGCAACCGGGAACCACGCGCTCCTGACCGAGGCCGAGCGCCTGGCCACCGCGGCGGTCAGCCGGCTCTCCGTCGGCGGTGTGCTGACCGAGCCGTGCACGACCGATGCCTGCGCTGACCGGTTCGGGACCCCGGCCCAGTCGTTCAAAGGCATCTTTGTCAGCGACCTTAAGGTCCTCGCCGTCACAGCCGGGACCAGTCAGTTCAACGGATTCTTCAGCACGCAGGCTCGGTCCATAGAGGCCCGCGACACCGGTGCGCACCACCAGTTCGGCGTGTACTGGGCAGGGCCGATCGCTGGCGCGACCTCGTCAAGCCAGGCCAGCGCGCTGCAGGCCCTGGTGGCGGCGGTCAACCTGCCCTAGGACCCCGGGGCAAGGCCAAGTGACTGGCCGGCCAGCGTGGTTCCCAGTTGGGTGCACTTCGTTTCGCCCGGGCCGCTATGCCCGCCGCGACGCGGGAAGGATGGCGACAGGGAAACAGCCATGCAGATCGCCGGTTTTAGTCTTCGCTTATGAGGGTAACCGTGCCCGATGCGAATCGGTCGTGTCTGCAAGCCTGTCGGCCGCCGGTGACGGCGCCCGGGCGCCCCGGTGAGACGCCGGAGCAGCGTGACGACCGGAACCTCGTGGACCTGCTGCAGGAACTGCGGGTTGGCACTCTCGGTGTGCAGGTTCTGTTCGGGTTCCTCCTCGGACTTCCGTTCACAGTCCGGTTCAGCCGCCTCGAAGCCTGGCAGCGGTGGCTCTACCTCGCGATCGTCCTGCTGTCCAGCATCTCGATCATCCTGCTGGTCGCGCCAGTCGCTTATCACCGGCTGCTTTTCCGGCGCCATCAGCTGAGCAGCCTGCTCGCCGCGGCAAACGCCATGGCTATCGCGGGCCTGGCCACCGTCGCTCTCGCAGTGACCGGGGTCGTTCTCCTGGTGACGAGCTACGTCCAGCCCGGGGTGCCGACGCCAGTTCTTACCATCGTTGTCGGGGCACTGTTCGTCAGTCTCTGGTTCGTGCTGCCGCTGACGCGGCGGGTGAAGACCCGGCGCCCTGGCAGCCGGGGAGGCCGCCGGTGATGCGAGGCGGCAATGCGTAGCGAGCTCACGGGCGCCCGAAGCCCCAGGCGGGGGCACGGCCTGGGGTCGGGCGGTTCGGGGCGGGTTAGCTAGCGGTCCTTGGCCGCATGACGGGGATGCGCCTGGTGTCACTAGGAGGACGGACCTGCGGTGAGGTGGCGACCTGAGCACCCGGCACAGGCTGCCCGCACAGGTCCGTCCCTGGGCATTAAATCTATACGCTACGACGCGTATCGTAACCGTGTGCTACGTGATCCTGGCCACAGTCCTGACGAGTGCCGCGATATCTGCATATGGCGGTCTGCCAGGGGACCGGCTGCCCCGGCTGCAGCTACGGTCAGCCCAGCCACGGCGCCAACGCCGCGCGACTCTTAGTGTCGTCAGGCCGGGTTCGGGACCTTTGCGCGTTTAGCGCTAGCTCTGCGGGTAGCCATTTGTGCAGCTCAGTTATCAGAGCGCCGCAGATGCCAAGGAGGACCAAGGGCTGTGATTGACCGGCATCTGATCAGCTTGGCGATAGCGTTGCAGCACATCGACGAGGATGTGCCAAAGCTCCAAGCCTGGGGCCGGTTCGCAGCTTCAACAATGGCAGCGGGAGGACGACTCCTCGCGTGTGGCGTAGATACTAGCGTCCAGCAAGCCCGACATTTGGTAGCCGAGCTTGCCAGCCCGGAAGACGAGCGTCCGCCCTTGGCTGTCGCGACAATTTCGGTCGGCTCCGGTGCGCACGATGACTGCCAGCCGACAGATGTGGTGCTCTGGTTGTCGGCTACCGGGGCGGACGAGGGAATCGCTGCCGCGGCGATAGCCGCCCGCGACCGGGGAGCGACCAGCTGGGCGCTGACCGGCCCGGCGCCCAACGGACTAGCAGCCGCCTAACGGCTGCGTGGTCGCCGCCGAGGACCTCGAATAGGTCTGGCATCTTCCCCACCTGCCGCAACGACGTTCGGCTACGTCACCAGTGATACCAGCGACGTCGTGGTCGGCCCGCTGTCCCACCGCGTCGTAGCAGGAAGCCGGCAAGCCAGATGACCAGTGCAGCGATTGCCAGCCACCAGAGCACGTGGATAAGGAAACCCAGACCGCCCAAGATCAACACGATTATTAGTGCGATCAAGATGATTGCCATCGGACGTCCTCCCGTTGGCGACAGCTCCTCGCGTACCCGGACTGCGGCAGTGCTCGCGAGGCTGACGGGCGATCAGCTGTCCGGGCCGATGCCAGCGTGGCGAACCTGCGCACTGACAAGCCTCAGCTGGTCATTCGACCGGATCTTGCCGAGCAGATCCTCGGCTTCCTGCCTGCTTGCCGTCTCTTGTTCATAAACGTCACCCGATGCCGTATGCCAGGTGATCAACGCGACACCGCCGCCATCCGGCCAGTCGAGAAGTCGACTTCCCGGCGCATCCTGCCAGCTTTCTGATGCTTGTGCCAAGGATTGCCTCCCGGGAAGAATTCAGGGATAACTAACCCCTGCCCTCCTGCTGCAACGCTAACCAGCGCCCTCGCTGCTCGCTGCTGCCGGACGAGGCTCCGGAGCATCAGCTGACTGACCTGGCCCTCGCTGAGCTCGCCCATGGCAGCCGCTGGGTAAAGCTGATCGCCGACTTCCCGCCGGTCATCGACGGGATGCCCGCCGGTCCGGCCCCCACCTATTCTCTGGATGCCATCGAGGCGATGATCACCGCGGTGCATAACGCTGGCGGCAGAGTCGCCGCTCACACGACAACGGACCTCGTCGCTGCGCTGGTCCGGGCGGGCGTCGACTCAG
>Ga0335072_10011527_pt1 | contig 12657 bp, 14 predicted proteins | sample Lox_Sample_21_FD_206725 | JGI IMG/M metagenome (GOLD analysis project Ga0335072, IMG submission 206725) | Soil microbial communities from Loxahatchee National Wildlife Refuge, Florida, United States - Lox_Sample_2.1 | ecosystem: Environmental > Terrestrial > Soil > Wetlands | place: USA...
ATGATCAGGCTCGCCGCCGCGAAATACACCGTGGTGATGGTCGCGAAGCCGACCGTGAACATATGGTGGACCCACACGCCGAAGCCCAGGAAGGCGACGAGGATCTCGCCGAGCGCGACCAGCGGAAAGAACACCATCCGCCGGTGCGTGAATGTCGGAATGATCGCTGTCGCGATCCCGAACGCCGGCAGGATGATGATGTACACCTCCGGATGGCCGAAGATCCAGAATAAGTTCTGCCACAGCAGCGGGTCGCCCCCGAACGCGACATCGTAGAAGTGAAAGCCAAGCTGGCGATCAAGCTCCAGAAACAGCGCGGCAACGGTCAGCGAGGGAAGCGCGAATAGGAGTGCGAAGGCAACGGCCAGGAAGGCGAAACAGAACAGCGGCATCCGGTTCAGCGACATCCCGGGCGCACGCATCTTGAAGATCGTCACGATGAAGTTGATCGACGCCGCCGTACTCGAGATGCCGTTGAAAATCAGGCCGTACCCGTAGTAGTCGATGTTGTTCCCCGGGTCGAACTGCTTGGAGGCGAGCGGGACGTAGTCGAACCAGCCCGCGTTCGGAGCGTGACCTTGGGCGAGCGCCACGTACATCAAGATCCCAGAGCACAGGTAGATCCAGAACGACACCGCGTTCATCCGGGGAAATGCCATATCCCTGGCCCCGATCATGAGTGGTAACAGATAGTTGCCAAACGCGCCCGTCGTCATCGGGATCACGAACAGAAAGATCATCGTGATCCCGTGCATCGTGAACATCTCGTCATACGCCTGAGGCGAGAGGAGATGATGGTTCGGTCCGATCAGCTGCGTGCGCATCAGCAGCGCCTCGGTCCCGCCCGCGCCGAACATCGCCAGCGCGGTGAAGAAGTACATGATCCCGATCCGCTTGTGATCGGTAGTGGTCAGCCACCCGAGGAGTCCCGGCCGCTCTTCCCAGATCCGGCCGAGGCGATCAACGTGCGGAACCGCGCGGTCACTGATCGTGGTGGCCATCAGTTCAGGCTCTCCAGGTAGTCGGCGATCTCGTCAACCTCGGTGCGCGGCAGGCCGAGGTCGGGCATCCGGACGCCGGGCTTGATCGCTTGTGGATTACTGATCCACGCCTCTAGCTCCGCCCGCGTGTTGGGAATGGTGACCGCCGCCAGCGTCGTGCGAGTGGCCAGGTGGGTGAGGTTCGGTCCCACGGTGCCTTGGGCGGCGGTGCCCGCGATCGTGTGGCAGCTCGCGCACGAGTCGCTCATGAACAGCTGCTCGCCGGCCTGCTCCTCGGGCGTAGTCGGGGTTCGGGACGGCGCCGACATGTTCGTCAACCAAGCTCGGAACGCCGCGGGCGTCTGGACGAACACCTCCATCGCCATGTGGGCGTGCTGAAAGCCACAGAACTGAGAGCACTGCCCCCGGTACTCACCCGTCTGGGTGGCGTACAGGAGGATGCGGTTGCGACGGCCAGGGATCATGTCGATCTTGCGGTTCAGCGCCGGCACCCAGAAGCTGTGGATCACGTCGGCGGTCGTGGCCACCACGTTTACCCGCGTGTCAACCGGAATGTGGATCTCGTTCGCGGTCACCGCCCCGGTCGCCGGATAGTGCACCTCCCACCACCACTGATGCCCGATCACGTCGATCGTCATCGCCGTGGTCTTCGGGTTGGGCGGCGAAGTCTGCCCAACCAGGTACACGTCGGAAACCCCGAACAGCGCCACCAGGACCACGAGCGGGATGCCGATCCCGAAGATGAGGACCAGTCCCTCGGCAAGGTTCTCCCGCTCCCCCAGGAACGGAAGGCCCGGAACACCGCGCTTGATCCATGCCATCACCAGCATGACGATCGCGCCCAGGAACACGATCGTGGCCACACCGAGCATCCACCACCAGAGGAGCATGATGTTGTGCGCCTGCGGGCTGTGCGTGGAGAGAATCGACTGCTTGCTGCAGCCCGTCAGCAGAAGACCGCTTCCCAGGAGCCCGCATGCACCGACGCGCCGCCCCCAGCGGGCGCGGCGATGATCGCGGGGTTGGGATGGCAATCTCTAGCGGTGGGTGGGTGAGCTAGGACGGACTCGTCGCAGGCTACGGGGCGCATTCCCGGTAACCGCGTCAGTTCACCCGCGGGGTGTGTGCGGTGACCGAGACTGGTTCGCAGTCGAACCTTCTGTGTTTCATGGTGCGATGTGAGCTCGGCTCGCGCGTGGTCTCATGTCAGGCAGCGGGCCGGAACGGCGCGTCCGCCGCGCTTATCTCGCCGTACGGGCCCGTGGCAGCGCTGGTGGCCTCGGGTGGCGGCGTGAGCGCCCGCTCCGAGGCAATCGCGGTGGCGACGTCGGCCGGGTAGCGACTCCGCGCCTTGAGCAGCATCACGCCATTCACAGCGAGTGGGACGAGCATGATCAGGAACGCAGTGCGAAGCGCGTGCGTCGTCGCGGGTGTGACGTGCTGCTGCGAGCCGGGAGCAGCCAGTCGTAGCGCGCCTACCTGATCGCCGCCGCTATCCCGTTCATCGCATTCGGCGGAGGCGCGGTGATGACGCTCGCCTCAGGCGACCCGTTCACCAAGACCCACGGGTTCCAGGGGGTGTGGATCGTGTGCGCAGCGGCGGCGCTCGGCAGCCTGCTGTTCGTCCACCGGCTCCGAGAGGCTGAGAGGATCGTCGCGAGCTGGCTGCCGAGGGATCCTCGCACGACACTGTGAGCACTCTGACATACGCCACCGTGCTTCGTCTTGGCACTGACGGCACCCGGGAAACGCCATCGGGGTCGGGTAGCGGTTCGGTGTAAGCAAAATTCGTCGGCCCGGAGGTGAAGCCATGAAGCTAATGGGCACTGCAGGATTCTTCACAAGCATTGTGACCGGGGCAATCGTCTGGTTCGTGCTCTACGTGATCATCGGGGTCGCGCTCTGGATCTCGTTCGTCGCCGGGGGCGGCGTCGCGCTCCTGGGCGTGCTGCTCGCGGTCGGGGCGGTGGCCACGCACCGTGCGAGTCGCCACAGTCCCGGCCACGGCGGTCCACTCGGGGCGAGCTAAGCGATCCCGTGCCAATGACGGTCCCGGCCTGCCGCCGGGACCGTCATACACGAGTCAAGACCCTCCCTTTCCACCACACACCACAGGAGGTGTGGATATGAGTACGGCAAGTCAACCCGCAGCCAGAGGCATGACCAACGGCGCCGCTGGCGAGTTGAGTGAGTGGCGCAGTCACGCCCGGGTGTTCCTACAGCCGATCGCCGCGCCGTCAATTCTCGGGCTATACGGATTCGCCTGCGCCACGTTCATCGTCACGGCGTATCTCGTTGGCTGGTACGGCAAGCCAACTTCGCCGCTCCTGATCTTCCCGTTCGCGACCGCCGCCGGCGGCATCGCTCAGGGCGCCGCTGCGCTGTGGGCCTACAAGGCGCGGGACGGCCTGGCCACCGCGATCCATGGGATCTGGGCAGCCTTCTGGCTCGGCTACGGGTTCCTCAATTTCATGGTCGCCCTCAAGCTGATACCGGCACCGGCGCCGCATGCTGCCGTGCCCGAGCTCGGTTACTGGTTCTGGGCACTCGCCGCGGTCACGCTCGTCGGCGCGATCGCCTCGCTCGCCGAGAGTCTGGCGATCTCATCGGTTCTGTTTCCCCTGGCGGTCGGCGTTGCCTTCCTGGGCGTCTTCTACACGCTCGGCGGCACCGGCTGGGAGAAAGTGGGCGGGTACGTGACGATGGCGTCGGCATTCACGGCCTTCTACGCCGCCTCGGCGATGATGCTGGCCAGCACGTTCGGTCGGGTGATCCTCCCGCTGGGCAAGTATCGACGAGAGACGAACATCCCCGGCGCCCAACACACCTACCCGATCCAATTTGCGCTCGGCGAGCCGGGCGTGAAGCAGGGGCAGTAGCGCAGCCGCCGTTCGCCAAGCCTCGCCGGCGTTTCCTCCGGGGGCCGGCGAGGCCTTGCCATGGGCGTACTCGACTGGCGCTCGAGCTTCACGCGGATGCTCCCTCAACGTGTCTTCGCGCCGGAGGTCTCGTGGCCACGCTTCAGGTTCAGCCGCGCCTTGCCGAGGCGTCGCCCGATGGCGTAGCCGTCGGGTTCAGGGGGAAGCTCGGCGCGAACCAGCTCGCCACGAAGGCGGACGGAGCTCATCCGGATGCGGGAAGCCTCGCGACGCGCGCGAGCGGCCGTGTGCTGATTGCGCGCGAACGCCTCACGCAGCGCAGCGTTGGTCCCACGGAGCGCCAAGACCGCCTTCAGCCGGACCGCCCGTTCGCCGACGGTCCGATGCCGGGGACGGCCGGGGCTAGGGTCGGTGCAGGCGGCTGAGGAGCGCGCCGACGGTAATCAGCTGGGTGAGCACGCCGATCACGACCGGGGGTTCGATCGAGGTGTGATTGGCGTGGTGCAGCGGCAGCGTGACCCGCAGTCCGGTGCGCAGCTCCGCCACCATCATCAGGTCCGGGAGCACGCCACCGAACGCTCCTGCCGCGGCCAAGCGGTGGCGACGCGCCAGCACCGTGCTGAGCATGGTCGCCGCGGCTAGGTCGAGCAGCAGCGCCCTGCGGTTGGCCAGTCGGTAATCGGTGTGCGGGATGCGGTCGAGGGCCAAGTGGCTGATGACGCCGGCGGCCAGCGCCCCGCGGGGGGTGCGGGCAAATCGGGAGGCAAAGGCGCCGGCGAGGGTGTGCGGTGTCACGACCATCAGGGATCAGATCCCTTCGTCCCGAGAAATCGACCTGAATGCCACAGAGTTGAGCCATCAGTGATGCGTGGCATGAGAGGAACGTCGGAATCCCGTATGAACGGCTATGAAGCGGTATCGAGCGGCGCGCCGCCAAAGCCGAGCTCGTTTCCGTCAGGATCGCGGTAGAGCACCTTGCGTACCCCACCCGAATACTGCTCGCGCTCGTCCGGCTCTAGGCCTCGGGCGGCGATCGCGGCCACGTATGCATCGAGATCGTCGAGGAAGATCGTAACCGTGGAATTGCCGGCGCCGTCGGGATGCTCCACTATGTAGATTGACCGCTCGTCGGCGAGCGTCCACACGGCCTCCGTGGCGTGAGGAAAGAACGTCGGCTCGCCCAGCAACTGCTCATACCACGGTCGCGCGGCTTCGAAGCTTCGAACGCGCAGGCCCGCGAAGAGGTGCAACGACATCGCCGCGAGTCTAGGTCAGGAGCGACCGTCAGCGGTGGCGACGCCGGCGTGCGAATGCTGAGAGAATGATCGAGTCACTGGCGTCGCGAGTCTCAGCGCCTACGGGTTCTCGCGAGTCAGATCGGAGGGGAGCCCAAAATGAGGCGAGTAGTAGCAGGAGGAGCTGCGGTCATGGTTGCGACGGCGATCATCGGCGGCCAGGCCGTCGCCGCCGGGCGCGCGGGCGGTGCACAGCGGCCCTCCGCCAACGCGTCCGCGGCGGCACGTTGTCAAGGGCGGCGGCTGCGGATCACGCTCGCGGTTGCATCGCCCGGCGTCTCGCATCACGGTTACGTGCTTCGGTTTCAAAACAAGGGATCAGCCTGCACCATCGGCGGATACCCGGGCGTCGATGGACTCTCCGCCCAAGGACAGCGGGTGCTGAGTGCCCGGCGGACCAAGTCGGGATACCTCGGTGGTGTCGGTCCGAGCCATCCCATTCCGCGCGTCCCGCTCGCGAAGGGGAAGACCGCCTCTGCGATCGTTGAGTGGGTCGACCTCGGCCCCCCGTGTCCGCGCGTTCAGTCACTCAAGGTCACCGCGCCGGACTCGGTGGTGTCAGTGCAGCTCGCCCCGAAGTCACTCGAGTCAGAGACCCTATGCGACGTGGAGGTCCATCCCGTGGTTCCGGGACGCTCCGGCCAGGAGCCGTAACGCCGAATGACGCGGGTTGCCGTGATCGGGGGAGGCATCGGGGGGCTGCTCGCGGCGCGCGCTCTGTGCGGGCGCGGCATCGAAGTCGCTATCTATGAGGCGGCGCCGGAATTGCGCGAGATCGGCGCCGGCGTCGCCCTCGGCCCCAACGCGATGAAGGTGCTGCGGTCGCTCGGTCTAGAAGATGAGGTCCGTGCCGTCGCCGGTCGCTCGGAGTGGGCGTTCACGCGCAACGGGAAGACCGGCCGAGTGATCTCGAGGACGAGCCGGCAACAGCAGGTCAGCTTGTTCGGGAGTGCGGCGGCAACGGTCCACCGCGCCGACCTGCTGGACGTGCTGGCCGATTCCGTGCCGGACCATATCGTGACGCTGGGAGCGCGGTGCAACGGAGTCAAGCCGGACGGTTTGGTGGCCGCGGCGAAGTTCGAGGATGGCAGTGAGGTCGAGGCCGACGTGATCATCGGCGCGGACGGGATCCACTCGGTCGTTCGCGCATCCCTGTTCGGCCCGGACGCTCCCCGCTTCACGGGGAAGATCTGCTACCGAAGCGTGGTGCCGGTCGACGCCGTGCTCGGTGCGCCGCCGTCGAACGACAACACCCAGTGGCTGGGGCCTCACGGCACGATCGTCCTGTACCCGGTGCGGCGGGACGAGCTCATCAACGTCGTCTGCCACTACGACGACGAGGGGTATCGGCACGAGTCGTGGGTCACCGAGTGCGAGCGCAGCGAGGTGCTGGAGCGCTACGCCGGCTGGCACGAGTCGCTGCTGCGCGTCTTCTCGGCCGGGGAGGTTTGGTACAAGTGGGCCCTCTACGACAGGGACCCGATCCCACGGTGGACGCACCGTCGTGTCACCGTGCTGGGCGACGCCGCGCACCCGATGCTGCCCTACCTGGGACAGGGGGCGTGTCAGGCGATCGAGGACGGCTGCGTACTTGCCGCGGCGCTCGCGGCGGAGCCCGATGATCCGGTCGCGGGCCTCGCGCTGTATGAGCGCTCGCGTCGACCTCGCGCCAGCCAGGTCGTCCTCGCCTCGCGCGAGCGGGGCGTGAGCAACCATCTCGCGTCCCCGCTGGCCGCCCTCAGGCGAGACGTCTCAATCGCGGTCAGGCGGCGCTTCGGCCGCGACCCGGATGGTCGCGGCACCGGGTGGATCCCCGAGTACGACGCGAGCTCACCCGACGTGCTGGCCGCGTAGGCCGGGACAGACGGGAACGACGCGCCAGCGCCGCCGCTCGCGCCCGCGCCGCCGCTCGCGCCCGCGGTGAGATACTCGAGCGATGCAGATCGATGATGTGCGGCGGGTCGCGGTCGTGGGCGCCGGGACGATGGGCCAGCAGATCGCGTTTCAGTGCGCCGCCCACGGCTACGACGTGACGATCTACGACGTCGACGCGTCCGCCCTCGAGGCGGCGAAGCCGCGCATCGATGCCTATGCGGAGTCGCTCGAGACCGGCGGGGCGATTACGCCCGAGCTCCGGGCTTCGGCCCAAGGACGGTTGACGCTGACGCCAGACCTGCCGACGGCCGCCGCCGATGCCGACCTGCTGAGCGAGGCGATTTACGAGGACCCCGATCTGAAGGGCCGCGTGCTCGCCGAGTGCAACGCCGCCTGCCCGGACCGGACGATCTTCATGACGAACACGTCGATGCTGCTGCCCTCCCAATTCGCCGAGGCCTCAGGGCGCCCCGGCCGCCTGCTGGCGCTCCACTTTCACCCGCCGGTGTGGATCAACAACCTCGCCGACGTGATGCCGCACCCGGGAACGGCGCCGGAAGCGACGCAACTCGTGGTCGCGTTCGCACGGAGGATCGGTCAGGTTCCAATCGAGCTGCACCGGGAGCACAACGGTTACGTCTTCAACTCGATGTACAGCGCGCTGAATCGCGCCGCGATCACACTGGCCCAACAGGGTGTGGCATCGATCGAGGACATCGACCGCTCGTGGATGCACGTCACCAAGGCGCCGGTCGGGCCACTCGGCGCACTCGATGCGGTCGGGCTCGACACGGCGTGGTGGATCACCGACTACTGGGCTCGGCAGCTCGGCGACGAGGAGCTGGTCGCCAACGCAGCCTTTCTGAAGGCCTACGTCGACCGGGGGGATGTCGGCGTCAAGAGCGGCCGTGGCTTCTACACCTACCCGGACCCGGCGTACGCGCGCCCGGGCTTCGTCGAGGGGTCGGAGGAGCGCGGGTGACGCGCGGTTCAGTGGCGGGCGCGCATCTCGGCCAGACGGTCGGGATCGAACTCCTGTGAGCGCACCCATCGCAGGAGCGCCTGCTCGGTCTCGATCACGCGATCGGCAGCGGCCGGCAGCTCGGGGGCGATCTCGAGCGGGATCTTCAGCACGCCGTGCTGGTCGGCGTGCAGGAGGTCGCCGGGCGCGACCACGAGACCGCCGATCTCGACCGGCTCGCCCACCGTCTCGACCCGCACGTACGCGTGCGAGACGGATGGACCGGCCGCGAAGAAGTGAAAGCCCATCCCTCGCGCCTCGTCAAGATCGCGCACCGCCCCGTCGGTAACGCAGCCGACGCACCCGAGCGCCGAGAAGATCGTCGCATGGACCTCGCCCCAGAGGGAGCCGTGGACCGGTGGGTCGTCGAGATCCTTGACGACCACGACCCGCGGCCCGGAGACCGTGCGCACGTGCGCGTAGAGGGCGTCGTTGCCGGCGCCGGCCCAGTCGGGACCGGGGACGCCCCGAGCGACGATCGTCGCGGTGGCGGCGAACCCGACCATGCGGCCGAGCTCGGGGAACATGCAGCGGATCCGGCTGTCGGCAAAGCCCACGTCCCGTGGCTGCAGATCGAACGTCTCGATCGCATTGGCAAGCGTCGGCGCGTCGTAGCGCGCCAGCGACCGGAGCAGATCCTCCATGCCGCCAGCGTAGGCGATCCGGGGAGGCGGCAAGGCTCTGCTCAGACACCGTCGGCCATCATCGGGGTCTCGTCCCCGCGACGGGCTACCATACCCAGCCATGCCGAGTCCCGGTCTCCGCCGGGGACTCGTCGCCGTGGCGGGCCCGCTGCTTGCGATAGGGGTCGCGGTGGTGGTCCTCGTGCTGGTCAGTTCCACAGGCACCCGCCACCACCCGCAGACGACGGCCCACGTCGCGCCGCCGCGACCTCAAGCGCCCACTCCGCCGCCCAAGCCCAAGCCGCGCCCGGCGCCCACCGACGATCCATGGCCCTTCTATGGCTACAACCTGGCGCGCACCCGGTTCTTCCCCAACAGTGCGAAGCTCGATCCGCCGCTGCACGTGGGGTGGACGTTCCACGATGGCGCGCTGCTCGAGTTCCCGCCGGTCATCTACGACAACACGCTCTACTTCGAGGATGCGAACGGCTGGGCCAGCGGCCTCAACACCACCGACGGCAAGTTGATCTGGCACCGCCGGATTGGGACCCTCGCCGCCGCCTCGCCGGGGCTCGACCTACGGCACAAGCTCGTCTTCTTCACCCTGCTCTCGACCAGTCCCGGCGCTAAGTCCCCGGGCAATGGAGCGGTCGTGGCGCTGTCGATGAAGACCGGACAGGTCGTATGGTCGCACCCACTGGCACCGGGAAGCGAGTCCTCGCCCCTGGTCCACGGTCTCAGCGTGTTCCTGGGCGACCAGGGCGGGACGGTGTACTCGTTCAGGACCTACGACGGTCACCTCAACTGGACCTTCCAGGCCAACGGCGGCGTCAAGGGCGGCGTTGCCTTCGCCCACAACACGATCTACTTTGGCGACTACGGGGCGCGCGTGTATGCAGTCAACGCCGCCAACGGAGCGGAGCTCTGGACGGCCGCGGGGGGCGACACCTTCTACTCGACGCCCGCGGTTGCCTTCGGCCGTGTGTACATCGGGAGCACGAGCGGCACCGTGTACGCGTTCTGGGCAAACTCCGGAGCCACCGCGTGGACCGCATCGACCGGCGCCTACGTCTACGCCTCGCCGGCCGTCGCGGAGGTTCCCGGCCTCGGGCCGACCGTCTACATCGGCTCCTACGACGGCCATCTCTACGCCTACAACGCCAACGACGGCGCGGTCCGCTGGAGCCACCCGGCCGGCGGGCGGATCGATGGGTCCGCCACGGTCGTGGGCAACGTTGTCTACTACTCCGACCTGGGCTCGAACACGACCACGGGACTTGACCTGCGCACCGGCCGATCGGTGTTCTCGTTCCCGGACGGCGAGTTCACCCCGGTGATCACCGACGGCAAGGTCGTGTTTCTGATCGGGTACTCGACGATCTACCAGATGCTTCCCGGCCACTGACGCGCGACAGCCTCACGACCGCCGTCCCGGGTGGCATCGCGACGATGGGGCCGACGCACGCAAGGAGATCACCCCGTTTCTGCTGGTTACGCCGCGCCTGACTTGCGCTCGTGAGTCGGCTGTGTCAGTGTGAACCTCCGGCCGGCAGGATCAACGGGTTAAAGCTTGCAATTCCTGCGCAGGATTTGGTGGCAGGTCCCATTGGCGGCCGTGGGCGTCCTTGGTGGCCTCTTCGCAGGCGCAGAGAATGCGTCGGCGCGGACGATAAACGTCAACGCGGTGGCGCACGTGGCGTACATCGGCACGACAAGTGGCGGGTTTCAGTGGGCGGGCCCCGTAACCGATCCCGCGCTCGGTAATGGCGGGGTGCAGGCGGCTTTACGCCTCGTTCCGACCGGCTATGTCGGCACCGCTACGATCGTCGACCCGTCTGGCAGCCTGACGGGGGCCGTTAGGGCGACCGTTCGCCGGCACGGACAGCTCGTGCGCTTTGGCCTCACTGCCGACATCACGGTGGCGACCGGCCGGTTCGCCGGCGCGCGCGGCAGGTTGACCGGCACCGCACTCGTGACCGCCACGCTTGCGCTAGGGAGCCTGAGGCTTCACGGAACGCTGCACGGGGCGGTCGGGCGCTCCCCCGCGCCGCCCGCGGCCACGATTGTTCGGCATGTGGACGGCCGCGTCCTGGCCGCGGAGCTGAGCCTCGCCCGCAACGGGATCGTGACGGTCGTCGGGTCCGTCATCGGTCTGGTTCCCGGTCCCGCCGTCCTAGTGGAGCACGGACGGGCGACGACGACGAGCGCGCGCGGCACCCTCACGGTGTTCGCCCCCGGTGGCACCCTCACCGGCGTCTTCGCTGTGCGGTTCCGCGGCACCAGCGGGGTGCGCCCCGAGACGGGAACGTGGACGATCACCCGAGGCTCTGGGGACCTCAGCGGCGCCCACACCACCTCAGCGATCGCGCTCCGCGGAACGCGGAACCTGGTGGTGGAGCAGATTGCCGTGCGGATCCGGGGAGCAATCATCCTGTGACCCGCGCCGCGATGCTCGTCGTCGCCCTAGCCCTGGCGCTCGTCGCCGCAGCGTTCCCGGCAGCACCCGCGGGCGCGACGACGCTCGTCAACGAGACGTTCAGCCACGGCACGCCGGACAACCCCAACTGGCTCGTCGGAGGGCTGGTGGGCACGAGCTCCGTCAGCCCCTGCCTGACGGCGGGGACCAACACCTCGCAGCACCCGATCCCCGGGTGCGCCGCCAATCAGCCGGCGATTCCGGCCGGCGGCGATCCCAACGGGCAGGGCGCGCTCCGGCTGACGTCGAACGCGGACGACAACACGGGTTTCGTGCTGTACCAGGACGCGCTCCCGTTCACCGCCGGACTCGACGTCACGTTCAGCTTCTACGACTACGACACGGTCCCCACGTTCGTGTCTAGCGGCGCGGATGGGGTTAGCTTCTTCCTGGCCGACGGCTCCCAGCCGCTCGTGACCCCCGGTGGCTTCGGAGGCAGCCTCGGCTACGCCCAGACCACCGATCCGTTCCCCGTCGACGGCATCCTCGGCGGTTACCTCGGCGTCGGGTTCGACGAGTTCGGCAACTTCGGCAACAACCTGGAAGGGCGCGGGGCCGGATGCAACCAGCCCGACAGCGGGTTCTACCCCAACTACGTGACGCTGCGCGGGCCCGGCAGCGGGCAGACCGGATACTGCATCCTCGACCGCGTCGACGTCTCCTCATTGGGAGCGATCGACAACCCCTCCGCCAAAACCAGAACCGCCGCGGGCGTCAAGCGGACAGTGCACATCGTCGTCGATCCCCCGGCGCAAGCGAACGCCCACATCCTCGTCCAGATGGATTTCGGCAGCGGGATGCAAACCATCATGGATGAACCGGAGCCGCCCAACCCGCCGCCCACGTTCAAGTTCGGCTTCGCCGCGAGCACCGGAGGAGCCAACAACATCCACGAGATCAACGCCACCGTCATCAACACGATTCTCCCGGTGCCCCGGCTGACCATCACCAAGACCGACACGGGGCCGTTCGCCGCGGGTGGGACGGGAACGTTCACGCTGACGCCGACAGTGCAGGCGGGCTCGGATGTCGGCCCGGAGAACGACCCCGTGACGGTCACCGACACGCTCCCGGCGGGGACGCTGAACGGCAGCCCCACGGGAACCGGCTGGGACTGCTCGGCGTCCTCGGGAACCACCGTCAGCTGCACCTACCCGGCGAGCGCGAACGCGCCGGTCCCGGCGGGGACGACGCTCCCGCCGATCATCGTCCCGGTCGAGTTCGGCCCCGATGAGTCCGGCATCTTCACCAACGTCGCGCACGTCAGTTCCCAGGACAATGCCAACACGCCGCAGCAGAGTTCGGCCTCGGACACCTTCCACGTCCTGCCCGTCGGCCATGACGACTCCGCCACGACAACGGTCGGGGTGCCGGTCGGGGTGCCGATCCTCGAAGTCGATCACGGCAGCCTGGTGCCCGGCAGCGTAATCATCACGAGCCAGCCGGCGAACGGGAACGTGGCGTGGAACGCCGAGACCAAGGAGGCG
>Ga0335072_10011528_pt1 | contig 12656 bp, 6 predicted proteins | sample Lox_Sample_21_FD_206725 | JGI IMG/M metagenome (GOLD analysis project Ga0335072, IMG submission 206725) | Soil microbial communities from Loxahatchee National Wildlife Refuge, Florida, United States - Lox_Sample_2.1 | ecosystem: Environmental > Terrestrial > Soil > Wetlands | place: USA: Florida...
GCGGCCTTCCTCGAGGCAGCCTCGAAGGTCAACGAGTACGACGCGGCGGCCAGTGCCCTGGTATACGCGCTCGGCTCCGCCTCCTCATTCGACGACACGACCGCCGCTACCCGGCTGCTCGAGGACTACGTGCTCACCCTCAGCCACCTGTATGAGACCGAGCACATCGCCGGAATCGAGCAGTTCGCCGCGGAGTTCGGGTTCAGGTTCAAGAACCAGTCCGAGGCGGGCGCCCCGGGAGTGGCCGGCGCCGAGCCAGGCCTCGGCGTGGTCGAGGGCGACAACGGGTCGGGCGACGAGGGGTTCCGCAACATGGCCGGGGCGGTCAACCTCGCCGGGACTCACCTGGTGTCCGACGAGGCGCTCACGTTCGTGGCCATCGACTACGCCACGACCTGGTCCACCTATGACGCGGCCCTCAACCAGTACTGGGGCACCGGGGTGAACCGGGTCAACCTGCACGGCACCCCGTTCCCCGTGACGTTCAACGGCTACAACGACGTCTGGCCGGGCTGGAACTACCTTGGCCTCGGCGTGTTCGAGCCGCGCCAGGCCTGGTGGAGCGACATCACGCAGTACAGCGGCTACATCGCCCGCAACCAGGGCGTCCTGCAGGCCGGCGTCGCGCGGGTGGACCTCGCGGTCCTTGAGGGGTCCGACGCGCGGTTCACGCTGCCGGCCAGCGACAGCCTGCCGGCCGCCCTGAGCCTTGGCTTCTCCTACAACGTGCTGGACGAGCACATGCTCCAGCTGCCGGCGGCCACCGTCAGGGGCGGCGTGCTGGCCCCGGACGGCCCGGCCTACCGGGCCGTCGTGGTGAGCCAGGCCGCCCGGCTCTCGGTGGCGGCGGTCCAGGCACTGATTGGCTACGCCCGGGCCGGATTGCCGGTCGTTCTGTATAAATGCGCGATTACCCGGGTCTTCGGCACCAGCAAGGCCGACAACAGCGACCAGGAACTGGCCAGCCAGCTCGCCATCCTGGCGGGCCTGCCCGGTGTCTCGACGGCCGCCACCGAGGCACAGGTGCTGTCTGGCCTGGCGGCCGCCGGGATCACCCCGGCCGCCAGCTACGCCGCGCCCGGCCTGCTGGCGATCCGCCGGCAGGCCCCCGCCGCGGACTACTACTACCTGTATTGCGAGGGCACCTCGCTGGTCGAGCCGACGACGGCGGGCGCCACCGGGATCACGGTCGCGAGCACGGCCGGGCTGGCCGCCGGCCAGCGGCTCATCATCGACACCAGCGGCAGCCGGGAGACGGTGACCATCGCCAGCCTGCCCGCCACGCCGCCGAGCTCGGGTCCCAACGTCGTGCTGACCGCTCCGCTCACGGTCAGCCACGCCGGGCCAGCCGCGGCGAGCGGCTCCGCCGGCGCCCCGGTGTCGGCGGTCGTCGAGGTGCCGGTGCGACTGCGGGGCGACGGGGTGCCTTACCTGCTTGACGCCTGGACGGGGACCATATCCCCGGTGCCCGCCTACCGGCCGGACCGGGACGGCGTCACCGTCAGCCTGACCCTGCTGGGCGGGGAGTCAACGATCATCGCGCTGACCCCGGACGGACCGGGGGCGCCGCCGCACGCGCTCACCCTCGGCGCGGGGACGGGCGCGGCCTCGGGCGGGCTCTGGTACACCGGGGCCGGGACCCTGGTCCACCGGGCCACCACGGCGGGAACCTACCCGGTGACGCTGTCGGACGGCCGCACCGAGACGGTGACGGTGGCGTCGCCGCCGCCAGTACCGTCGCTGGCGGCTGGGTGGGACCTGTCCCTGGAGAGCTGGGGGCCCGACCCGGCCGCCAACATCACCGACCCGGCGGTGTCGCTCAAGACCACGGTCACCTTCACCGCGATCAGCCTCGGCGACTGGGCGGCGCTGCCCGCCTCCCCGGCCCAGCTGTCGGCCCTGGGCGTGACCAGCATGAGCCAGGTCAGCGGAATCGGCACGTACGCCACCACGTTCACGCTCCCGGCGTCCTGGTCCGCCGCTGACGGCGCCTACCTGCGACTCGCCCATCACGTGGCCAGCGACATCGTCACCGGGGTCACCGTGAACGGGCGGCAGCTGCCCGCGGGCAACCAGTTCAGCGATACCTTCGACCTCGGCCCCTACCTGACGGCCGGCCGTAACACCCTGACCGTGCGGCTCGACAGCACGCTGAACAACCGGGTCATCGCCGCGGGCGGCGGCGGGACCGGCCTCGGCCTGGGCGGATCGAGCGGGCCGCAGCCCTACGGGCTGACCGGAGCCGAGCTCATCAGCTACGTGTCCACGCCGCTGGCCGGACGGTAGCACGAGGAGGGCGTGCCCCCAGCCCCGTCATGCGGGGGCACGCCCTCCTGCCATCGTCAGCCGCTAAACGCCTGCAACCGGGCCCGCCCCGCGACGGCCAGGTCGACGGCCTGCTCGGAGGTGATCCACTGGTTGATCATCGCCGCGCAGCCGACGAGTCCCTGACGCTCGCCGAACGTACTGGCCACGATGCGCAGCTGCCGGGTCGACAGTGCGGTCGAGCGCTGGTAGACGGTCTCACGCAGGCCGGCGACGAAGGTCTCGTAGGCGCCAGCGAGGTCGCCGCCGATGACGACGACCTCGGGGTTGAGCAGCGTCACGGCCGCGGACAGGACCTCGCCGATGCGGCGCCCGGAGTCGCGAATCATGCCGAGGGCCTCGGGGTCGCCCTTCAGGGCGATGGCGACGAGGTCCCGAACGTGGTGCACGTCGCGGCCCATCTGCTGGAGGGCCTTGACCATGGCCCAGCCGCCCACGGTGGCCTCGAGGCAGTCGGTCTGACCGCACCGGCACAGCACGCTGGCACCGTCGCGAACCGGGATGTGCCCCAGCTCGCCCGCGGCGAACAGCGAGCCGCGCTGGAGCGTGCCGCCGCTGACGATGCCCACGCCGATGCCGGTCGAGGCCTTCACCATGAGCAGGTCGCGCGCGTCGCGCAGCGGGCCTCGCTGCTCGGCGATGGCCATCACGTTGACGTCCTTGTCCACCAGCACGGGAACGTCGAGGTCGCGCAGGAACAGCGGCGCTAGCGTGACGTCGTCCCAGGACGGGAGCGCGATCGAGCTGACCATCGCGCCCCGGCTGGGGTCCACGCTGCCCGGCACGCCCACGCCGATTCCCCGCACGTCCGCCACCGAGCGGCCACAGGTGGCGAGCATCTCATACAGCCGGTCCACGACCGGCGGCAGGCAGCGGAGGGGGCCGCTGGCCTGGTTAGCCTCGATCGACTCCACGGCCAGCAGCGAGCAGTCCAGGCCGGCGACCGCGAGCTGAATCCGGCTGCGTCCGACCGAGGCGGCCAGCACGACGCCACCGGACGCGTTGAAGCTGAGCCGCCCGGCGGGCCGGCCGCCGGTCGACTCGTTCGTCTCGTGCTCGACGACCAGGCCCTGGGTCATGAGCTGGTTGACGCGCGCGGTGACCGCGGTTCGCGACAGCCCGGTGAGGCGCCCTATCTCCGACCGGCTGTTGGCCTGGCCGGACAAGATCAGCTGGAGAACCTGGCCCGCCGTCGCCGGGTGGGCGATCGGCGCCGGATCCGGGGGCACGGCGTGAAGTTCCATCCCCTGCAGTAAACCAGCGATGGCTTCCGCATGACAAGGACATGGACATCCAGACTTCTGCGCGCTCAGATACTTAACTCTATTGCCTTCCAGTCCTAACTCCCCTACGGTGGCGTCATGACCGGTACCCGGCCAGCGAGCCTGCACCCCGTCGTGGAGCGGGTGACGCGGCGAGTTATCGCGCGCAGCGCCGATAGCCGTGCGGCCTACCTTGAGCGGATCTCCGCGGCGGCTGACAGGGGCCCGTCGCGCGGACGGCTCGCCTGCTCCAACCTCGCCCACGGACTGGCCGCGATGAGCCCGCCCGATAAGAAGGCCCTCGGTAGCTTCGTCAAGCCGAACGTGGCCATCGTGTCCTCGTACAACGACATGCTCTCGGCCCACCAGCCATTCGAGGCCTACCCCGCGATCCTGAAGGCGGCGTTGCGGCAGGCAGGCGGGATCGGCCAGTTCGCCGGAGGCGTGCCGGCCATGTGCGACGGCATCACCCAGGGCCGCGACGGCATGCAGCTGTCGCTGTTCAGCCGGGACCTCATCGCGATGGCCACCGGCGTGGCGCTGGCCCATGACATGTTCGACGCCGCGCTGCTGCTGGGGGTCTGCGACAAGATCGTGCCCGGGCTGGTGATCGGCGCGCTCGCGTTCGGTCACCTGCCGGCCATCCTGGTGCCCGCGGGCCCGATGGCGTCCGGGCTGCCGAACAAGGACAAGAGCCAGGTCCGGCAGCGGTACGCCGAGGGCCTGGCGACCCGTGAGGAACTGCTCGCGGCCGAGACCGCCTCCTACCACTCGGCCGGCACCTGCACGTTCTACGGGACCGCGAACTCCAACCAGATGCTCATGGAGGTCATGGGGCTGCACCTGCCCGGGGCCAGCTTCATCAGCCCGGACTCACCGTTGCGGACCGCGCTGACCACGGCGGCGGCCCGCCGGGTGGTGGCGCTCACCGCGCTCACCGATGACTACACGCCGGTCGGGCACGTCGTTGACGAGCGCGCCGTCGTCAACGGGGTGGTCGCGCTGCTCGCCACCGGCGGCTCGACCAACCACACCCTCCACCTTCCGGCGATGGCGGCGGCCGCGGGCATCCAGCTGACCTGGGACGACTTCGCGCAGCTGTCGGCCGTGGTGCCGCTGCTGGCCAGGATCTACCCGAACGGCCCGGCCGACGTGAACCACTTCCACGCGGCCGGCGGGACGGCCTTCCTGATCAGCCAGCTGCTCGACGCGGGCCTGCTACACCCGGACGTGACGACCGTCGCGGGAGGCGGCCTGGACGCCTACCGGCTCGAGCCCACCCTCGACGAGGCCACGCTCGCCTACCGGTCCAGCCCGGTCAGCAGCGCGGACACCGACGTGCTGCGCCCGGCCCACGATCCGTTCCAGCCCGACAGCGGGCTGCGCATGCTGGGCGGGAACCTCGGGCACGCGGTCATGAAAGTGTCGGCGGTGGCCAGCGAGCACCAGCACGTCGAGGCGCCCGCCGCCGTCTTCGATGACCAGGAGGAGTTCCTGGCCGCGTTCGACCGGGGCGAGCTGCACCGGGACTGCGTGGCCGTGGTCCGCTACCAGGGCCCGTCGGCCAATGGCATGCCCGAGCTGCACAAGCTCATCCCGGCGCTCGGCGCGCTCCAGGACCGCGGATACCGGGTTGCCCTGGTCACCGACGGGCGCATGTCCGGTGCCTCTGGCAAGGTTCCCGCGGCCATCCACCTGACCCCCGAGGCCGCGGCGGGCGGACTGATCGCCAAGATCCAGGACGGCGACGTCGTCCGGGTCGACGCCGCGGCCGGGCTCCTCGACGTCCTAGTCAGCGCCGAAGAGCTCGACGCTCGGCTGGCCAAGGGCAGCGCGCCGGACGAGGCGGGCTGGACGGGCACCGGGCGCGAGCTGTTCGCCTTGTTCCGCCGTCACGTCGGTGCCACCGAGACCGGCGCCAGCGTCATACCTCAACTTCTGGAGAGCACCGCCTGATGTCCACGCTAACCCCGGCCGACCTGCTCAAGCTCGCCCCGGTGATCCCCGTCGTCGTCCTCGAGCAGCCCGCTGACGCGGTACCGCTCGCGCAAGCGCTGCTGGCGGGCGGCGTTCCCGTCATCGAGATCACGCTGCGCACCCCCAGGGCGCTAGACATCATCAGGGCCATCGCCGACGACGTGCCCGACGCGATCGTCGGGGCAGGCACGGTCACCACGCCGGCCCTCGTCCGCCAGGCCGTCGAGGCCGGCGCCCAGTTCCTCGTCTCGCCCGGCACCACCGAGCTGCTGCTCGATGCCATGGACGACGCCGGAGTCCCCAGCCTGCCCGGAGTCTCCAGTGCGTCGCAGGTCATGCGCCTGCTCGAGCGGGGCCAGCGGGAGATGAAGTTCTTCCCGGCCGAGGCGTCCGGCGGGCGGGCGTTCCTGAGCGCGATGGCCAGCCCCTTCCCTGACGCGCGGTTCTGCCCGACCGGCGGGATCACCGCCGCCACCGCCCCCCTTTACCGGCAGCTGGCTAACGTCGAGTGCGTCGGCGGCTCGTGGCTGACGCCCAAGGACGCGATCGCCGCGCAGGACTGGGGACAGATCGAAAAGCTGGCCGCCGAGACGACCCAGGGCCTGGCCACCGGCTGACGCGAGCGCCTCCCCGATCCGCAGACCCGGGCTACGTGAACGGTATCGTCATCCAGTTTGAGTACCCGACAATCCAGAAATTCTGCGCCAAACCCTCGCCTTGCAGGTCCCTGAGCTGGGTGGAGGTAAAGGTGTGGTGGAACACCGTGAAGCTCGTGTACGGCGTGAATCCGTAGTACTTCGACACCTCGAGTCGGATGCGCATCTGCTGCGGGGGCAGAGTGTAGTTCGGCGGGAACTGCAGGAAAATTGACGGCAGGGGATCGGCGAGTCTGCCTTCCACACGGAAGTCGAAGTTCCCGAACGCGAGGTGCCAGTCCTCTTGTGACTGCGCACTAAACGGGCCAAGCTGGCCTTTCGCCGGAATGTCGCCCCTCTGCCAGGGCGACCAGGCGAAGGCGCTCCGACCGCGGTCTACCGCGGCCAGCATCTGGCGCCGGGCGATCTCATTGACAAGGGTCCGTACCGGAGGGAGTTGGTACAGGCTCTGCATCAGGGCACCGTGGATGAACAGCGGCTGCCCGCTGGCGTGCAGAAAATGCTGCAGGAAGACACCGGAGATTTCACCTAGGTTCGCGGTCACTCCCGCTATGGCATCCAGCGTCGCCCAGATGGCCGCCTCGTCGCGGGTACGCGGTTGCGTGTCGAAGGCGGGGCCGATGGGGAAGCAACTGGTGGACGTGGGGCAGGAGGGGGGTGTCCCGCCCTGCGACGGCCAGCCGGGAGGGATCGATCCGTTGAAGGCAGTCGCCTGGTGCCGCGCCTGGAGGACGATGTGAGCGACGTCGTCCGAGCCGGCCGTCGCGCTGGACGGCTGCGAGCTGAACAGGCCGGAGATGACACCGCCGAGCTGGCTGTCGGTCGCTGGCCACTGCCCAGTGGGGTCGCTCATGTTCACCGGGTCATTGGCCGCGTAGGCGTAGGGGGTGACGCCCGGAGCCGGAATGGCCGTCGCGCTGGCAGGGTCCGTGGTGAGAAAGCGGCCGAGGAACCCGTCAAGCGTACGGCTGCGGAGGTAGACCATGGCGCCAAGCGAGAGCTCGCCGTGATAGCCGAACCGCGGGACCCGCAGTTCGCGTGCGCGGGCGCGCCAGTGGTGGTCGTCGCCCTCCGGCGCGCCGAAGATGTCGTAGCCTTTCGCCTGCGCCCAGGCTGCTGTGTCATCGGTATGCAGCGCCGATCCAAAGGCATCTCGCTGGAACACGGCGAAGCCGTCCTTCCAGCTGGCGAACGTCCTCCCGTAGCCGTAGCCGAAGTCTGCGCTCAACCGCGCGGACTCGGCCGGTTCAGGGTAGACCTCCTGCGACAGGATCTGCGATAGCCCGCTCACCTCACCCCAGCGGTAGCGGACGGTCGCGGTGCTGGCGTCGTGTCCGCTGTGCTCGTTGGTCAGCACCACCCATGCCGGCAGCCCGTCACCATCGAACGTCGTCGCCACCCGCTCGTGTCCGTGACCGTGATGCTCCGTTGTGGTCACGGTGGCCGGGAGGCCGAACCCGTCATAGCTGATCGCGCGATGCCAGTCCCCCGTCCGCTGCTCGGTCATCCGCCCCGACGGGTCGTAGCCAAACTCGGCGCGTCGGCCGCCGCCTTCCAGGCTCAGCAACTGACCAGCCACGTCGTAGCGGTAGCCGACATCGGTGCCGTCCTGGCGCGTCCCCACCCGGTTTCCGGCCGCGTCATAGACCAGGTGCAGCTCTGCCGTCCGGGCCGACGACCCCGGTCCCTGCGATCGGGCCTTCTCCGGTGGAACCGTCTTCGTTAGGCGCACGAACGTGAGCTGTCCGGCGGGATCGTAGCGGTACTCGCGGTCGCGGTCCAGATCCCGCTGGTGCACGATCCGTCCGTCCGGGTCGTAGCGGAGCGAGGTCCGCATGATCACGTGGTCGTGGTCGATCGCCTCGAACCGGCGGAGCAGCCCCGCGTCGTAGCGGTAGCGGCGGGCGCGCCGCCCGGGAAGCTGCTCGGTGATGAGCCGGCCGTCGGCGTCCAGCGCGAACACGGCCTCCCCGGCTCGGGAGTCATGCAGCCGGATCAGGCGGCCGTTCCCGTCGTAGCCGAAGACGAGCTGGTGGCCGTTGGGATACGTGAGCGAGGTCCGTTGCCCGGCCGCGTTGAATCCCGCCGTCACCGTCGTGCCGTCTGGGTCTGTGACGGCCGTTAGGTTCCCGGCCGAATCGTAGGTGTACCTGGTCATGCCGGTGGCGTCGGTCATCGTGGTACGGCGGCCAGCCGGATCGTAGCTGAGGGTGACAGCGGCGGCCCGGTCGGCGGTCTTCCCCGTGAGCCGTCCGGCGGCGTCGTAGGTCATGTGCTGCGCGTGCCCGGCTGGGTCGGTCAGGGTGACGAGGTTGCCCACGGCGTCGTAGGCGCGGGTGGTGGTCCGCCCGAGCGGGTCGGTGCGCGAGGTCTGACGGCCCACCGCGTCATAGCCGAAGCAGGTCACGGCGCCGGTGGGGTCGGTGATCGCGGTCATGTGGCCCGCGTCGTCGTACCTGAGCCTGGTGACCCCGTCGTTGGGGTCGATGATCGTGATGAGCTGGCCGGCCGGGTCATAGCACTGGTGCGTGGCCGCGCCACTCGGGCGGATGGTAGCGGTCAGATCGCCCCTCTGATTGTAGGCGTACCTAGTGATCCAGCCCCGCGGGTCGATGACAGCCACCACTCGTCCCTCCGCGTCATACCGTGTGCCTGTCAACAGGCCGGCCGGGCTGGTGACGGTGACTTGCTGGCCGTCCTGGTCGTAGCCGTAGCTGGTGGTGCCGCCGGCGCCGTCGGTTGCCGCAGTGACCAGGCCGCGCGCATTGTACGCGTAGGAAGTCCGGCGGCCCGCGGGATCGGTGACCGTGGCCAGCCGCCCGCCCGGCGTCCAACTGTGGCTGGTCGTCGCACCCAGCGGATCGGTTGCCGAAGTGACGTTGCCGACCGCGTCATATGCCATGTGCCAGGCACCGCCGGCCGGATCGGTGACCACCGTGACCCGGTCAGCCGCGTCATAGCCGAAAGTCATTGTCGCAGCGTCAGGGCCGGTCACGGTGACCGCGTTGCCGCGCGCATCGTAACTGGTCCGGGTCGCGCCGGCCGGCGTCACCAGGCTGACCCGATTCCCGTCCGGATCGAAGGTGTAGCTCGTCACCGACCCGGCCTGGTCGGTCACGCTGCTCACCCGGCCCAGGACGTCATAGCTGGTCCGGGTCGTGCTGCCGTCAGGGGCGGTAATCGTGGTCGGGTTGCCGTCCGCGTCGTACTCGAACGTCGTGACCCGGCCGAGACCGTCGGCCAGGCTGGCGACGAGTCCGGCCGGGTTGTAGATGATGGTCATGCTCACGCCGGTAGCGTCGCTCGCCTGCTGGAGGTATCCCGCAGGTGAGTAGCCGTAGCCGGTCACCGCCCCGGTCGCGTCGGTGTAGCTGGCGACGTGCCCGGCGTCGTCATACGTCCACTGCCGGGTGGCGCCGGATGGCGCGATAGCGGCGGTGACCCGCCCGGTTAGGTCGTGGCTGAACCGCGTGGTGCCGCCGTCCGCGTCGGTCACCGAGGCGAGCGTGCCGTCAGTGTCGTAGCCGTATCTGCTCGTCCCGCCGTCCGGGTCGGTAATGCTAGTTATCTGCCCGGCCGCGGACTCAATCACGGTAACGGCGCCGTTCGCGTTGGTAATCCGGGCAGGTATGGTGCCGCCACCCAGGTACGAATAGCTGGTGGTGCCGCCGGCTGGGTCGGTCTTCGCGATCAGCCGACCGGTGTCGTCGTAGGAATACGACGTTATGGCGCCCCCGAACTCGCTGGTCAGCAGGTTGCCCAGGGCGTCATGGACCTGCGCGAGCACGGTCCCGCCGGCGCTGCTGGCCGCGGCGAGGTAGCCGTTCTCGTCGTAACCGAACGTGGCCGCATTGCCCGCTGGATCGGTGACTTTGATCATCCGGCCCGCGGAGTCAGCCTCGAAGGTCGTGCTGGCGCCGCCCTGCCGAGTGACCTTTGTAATTCCAGTGCCCGTGTCGTAAGCGAACTCGGTCGAGCCGCCGGTCGGAAAGTCCTGCCGGGCGACTCTCCCCGATCCGTCGTAGCTGTTGCATACCACGAGGTTCCCGTCCTGGTTGGTCACCCGGAAGCTGCCACCGGCGGTGGTGTAGCGGCTCGTCTCGCCGCCCGGATCGGTCACCGCGGCGAGCGCGCCATCGGCGGAGTATCCGTAGGACACGCTGCGGCCGTCGCTCGCGGTCACGCTGGCCAGCCGGCCGGTCTGGTCATGGGCGAAGAGGAGTTGCTGCCCCGAGGAGTGTGCCGCCGTAAGCAGCTGCCCTGCGGGGTCATAGCCTAGCGTGACTTGCTGGTCGCTCCGCTGCCGCAGGGTCAGCCGGCCGGAGGCGTCGAACGCCCATGCCTCGCCGGAGTTGAAGGCGACCGTGAAAGTCCCGTCCGCCGCCTGGGCAAGGGTGGCGTCCAGGTCCTGTGGCGAGTCATAGCCGCCCGACGGGGTCGGCAGGAAGGTCAGCACCCTGCCATCCACGTCGTGGAACAGCACCGGCACCCCGGACCCGCCCAGCAGGCCCTGCGCGGGGGGTGTCAGGGCGGGGCTGAGGCTGGGCGTCCAGCCCTGGCCCAGAGGCCCGGTAGCGCCGCTGAGGGAGTTGTAGGTGCGGGTCCAGTCAAGCATCCCAAGCAGCCCAGGCGAGAACTGAATGTCAGCGGCTGCCGTGGTGTAGTTCCCGGTGGCCGTGCTGACCCCCTGCCCGGCGAACCCGTAGCCCGGGTGGCGGCCGAGCAATTCCTCGGGAGGGCGCGTGATGAATTGCGATGGCGGCATGGCGAATCCCGTCCCCGGCGGGGGCTGATCGTCCCCGGTGCCCCGGCCGGTTCAGCTGTAGAAGTCCCTGCAGCAGGCAGAGTAATCCAGGAATCGGCCGATTGCCACCGCTCAATGGCGGATTCTGCGGCTTTTCTTGTTCCCTTCCGGCGGTACTGGGAGAATAGCTACGGTAGGAACGAAGGTACTTTCCGCGAAGGTGCTTCTTACCTTTATTCCGCCGGCCGGCCGGCGGTCCGGTGCGCGAGCCGGGAGGGACGTCGTCATCCCCGGGTGAACGGCTCCCGGCTCAACCGCGCACGGTGGGCGGCCTCCGCCTCGTCCGGCGGCGCCGTCGGATAGACGTCGGCATCGAAGAACCGGGCGAACGGCAGGGTTGCCAGCGTCTCCGCGACTTGCTTCTCGTCAGCGGCGATGACCTCGACGAAGGTTGCCCGCCGCGAGGGGGAAACGTAGTGGGCACCTATCCTCCCCTCCGAGCGCAGCGCCTCGAGCTGCTTGCGCTCGTCATCTCGCAGCGCGGCGAATTCTTGCAGGTTCGCGTCGTCGCGGATGATTCCGACGACCATGAAGGTCTGCGTTGCGGCCGAATCCGGTGTCGTTGACAATTGAGCCTTTTTCATCCTGGTTATGGCTCGCGGAGCTGCAGTGTGTGGATGGCCTTGGCGAGTTTCCCGGCTCGCCAGGGGCAGCAGCGGAGCTTGCTGAGGATCTTCCATACCTTGAGCTGCGCGTTTGCGCGCTCGCCGAGGGCGCGGAGCTTCGCGTGGGCGCGATTGGCCGCTTTCTGCGGCTCGGGCTTGCCTTTCCCCTTGTACGGAACCTTTGCCCAGGTGCTGCCCTGGTAGCCCTTGTCCGCGAGGGTGACCAGGCCAGCTTTCTCCAGCTCGTCGAGCACTCCCCAGATCCACTCGGCCTTCTTGTCGTGGACTGAGCCGGGCAGTGCGCCGGAGACCCAGAGGACGTCGCCGTCCGGGGAGGCGATGACCTGCAGGTTCATGCCGTGCCTTTTGTGCTTGCCGGAGTAGAAGGGCCGGTCCGCAGCGACCCGGTCGATCGGGATCAGCGTCCCGTCGAGGATGACGTAGGCGTGACCTGCCCTTTTCGCGGCGCCGATCGCCTGGCGGAGCTTCGGGGCGCGGGCGGCGAGCAGGTCCACGGTCTCGTTCACGTACCGCCACGCGGTCGTGGTGCTGACCCCGAACCCGGCGGCCAGCAAGCCGAACGTCTCGCCTTTGCGCAGGTAGACCAAGACAAGGAGGGCCTGCTGGCCCGGGGCCAGCTTCCGCCATGGCGAGCCGATTGCCGCCCGGTGCCGCCGGATGATCCCCGCCGTGTAGTTGAGCGTCCGGGATGACAGCGGCAGCGCGGCACGATAAAACAGCATGAAGAAGCCCCTGGGTGGATGAAGCTGGTGTGGTAACCGCCTCATCTACCAGGGGCTTCGCCCTTTCCCGGGGCAACACGCCGTGCAGTGACCGCAGTGTGGCGCTTCCGTCACGACAACGATATCGACACTGAACGCGATGGTTAAGTTGCAAATTGGATGTAGGGTCGGGGACTGGCGCGGTGGCTCGCTGGCGGTAGGGCCTGGGGCCTTCGTGGCCGCCGGTTTCCCGGTCGGTTGTGCCACCCCAGTGACCGTGGCCAGGTCTGCTCCGTTTCCAGTCC
>Ga0335072_10011530_pt1 | contig 12656 bp, 11 predicted proteins | sample Lox_Sample_21_FD_206725 | JGI IMG/M metagenome (GOLD analysis project Ga0335072, IMG submission 206725) | Soil microbial communities from Loxahatchee National Wildlife Refuge, Florida, United States - Lox_Sample_2.1 | ecosystem: Environmental > Terrestrial > Soil > Wetlands | place: USA...
CCATTCCAACATTTGCGAGCAAATCTTGGGCATTTCTGAGATCCGCATCTTTCTCCGCCTGTAACGCTTTTGCTCGTTTTACTGCCGGGTCATCATCCTCTGAGCTCGTCTCTTGTTCTTCCTCTGCTGCTCTTCTTCTTCGTGCCTCTTCTCGGTGCTCTTCTATTCTTTGTGACTTGGATTTCTTAGCAGCAGCAGCTTCCGCATCAGCTTTGGCCTTCGCCGCAGCTGCCTTTGCCGCCTTTTCTCGTTCAGTCTCTGAATCTTCTTCCTCCTCCCAGTTGTCCGCTACCTGCGATATCACGTTTAACTTGCGGATACACTTCTATATCCACACCGAGAAACTCACGTCATCCGAGTCTTCTTCATCTTCAAACTTGCGCCGGGGCGCAACAACTGGTGGGGCTTGGACGGCGTCTGATTCGTCCGAAGAAGTTTCATCTTCCTCTTCCTCTTCTGTAGATACTCTAAATTAGTCATATGATACTGGCTCAGGCCCATCCACCTCGGTGGCCCAGGCATGTGAATCAAGAAGCGTCGGTCTTTTGCGGGGGCGCACTCACCCCACTTTGCAGGCGGCATGGTGACTGAAGGCCTTGCTTATCCTTCGTGGAAACTGGGGCAATAAACTAGACGATGAGGAGACTGATTACTGAAACCGAAGTCTTAGATTCTTCCGAGAATTTGCTCAAGATGTTAGCGAATGAATAATTTTGAGTGAAAGCATTCATTTTGAATTCCAGGCTGCGAACGTGGCTAGTGTGCTCTACTAGTCCTTATTCACCCTTAGTAGAAAAACCACGCATGACGTAGCTAGCAACTTTCTTGCTCCCGAGCCTTTTGGCCGGGCTGTTATTCTGAGACGAAACATGCTCTCCTGGTCGCCATAGCGCACGTGCTCCAAGCACTCCTCCTTTCTTTCACTCTGTGGATTTGATGCGACACCTCACATCTTGACAGCGGTGCGGAAGCTCTCGCCAGCGTACACCGCATTTGAACCGAGTTCCTCCTCGATCCGCAACAGCTGGTTCAACTTTGCGATACGTTCAGATCGTGCAGGAGCACCACACTTGATCTCGCCAGCTCGAATGCCAACAACGATATCGGCAATAGTGACATCTTCTGTTTCGCCCGAGCGATGAGACACCATGACACCCCAACCGGCAGCATATGAATCTTTTGCAGCTTGGATGGATTCTGTGAGAGTGCCGATTTGGTTGACCTTCAGTAGCAAGGCATTGCAAGACTTGAGCTCGATGGCCTTCTTGATGCGGAGTGGGTTTGTGACGGTCAAATCATCGCTGTGAATGTCAGTATGGCCTTGGTGAGACAACGACGCTTGTGATAACTTACCCCACAATTTGGAAGTCAGAAGTTTTGAAAAAGTAGCTCCATGCCTCCCAGTCGTCCTCGGCAAAGGGGTCCTCGATGCTGACTATTGGGTACTTGCTGGCAAGTGTCTTGTACTGATCCGCCAACTGCTCGTACGTAACCCACTTGGAAGGATCGCTGTCAGGGTTCTTGAAGTCCAGGTCATACTTGTTTTCCTTCTCATTGTAGAACTCGCTTGATGCGACATCCATGGCAATTTTAACCTTTCCAGTATAACCAGCTTTTTCAATGGCTTCCGTGATAAGTGAGAGGGCTTCGTCTGCAGTCTGTATGTCCGGAGCAACACCGCCTTCGTCACCAACATTTCCAGCAGATTGACCGTACTTCTTCTTGGCTAGGGACTTTAGTGTCTGGTAGACTTCGGAACCTTGACGCATAGCCTCTGAGAAGGATGAAGCAGCACTGACTTGGTTAGTCTGAGGTTGTGGTGAGGGTGAGAAAGAGAGAGAGCGAGAGCGAGGTCACAAAGGCGGTGCTCACCTAGGAACGATCATGAATTCTTGGAAGGCCAAGCGACCACCAGCATGAGAGCCACCGTTAAGCACGTTCATGAATGGGACGGGCAGGACGAATGGCTTCTTGGTACCGGCCAGGTCGGAAATGTGCGCGTACAGCGGAACACCCTTCTCAGCTGCGCCTGCTTTGGCAACAGCCAAGCTGACACCGAGAATTGCATTGGCTCCAAGGTTTGTTTTGTTCTCTGTTCCATCCAACTTTATCAAGAACTCGTCAACCTTTGACTGATCCTTGTTGTCAATGTTTTCCTTGATGAGAGCAGGTCCAATGGTCTTGTTGACATTCTCGACAGCTTTCAGCACACCCTTGCCGCCCCATTTCGATTTGTCACCATCACGAAGCTCACAAGCTTCATGCTGGCCTGTGGAAGCACCAGAAGGAACGATAGCACGGTGTAGACCGGTTTCGGTAACGACGTCTACCTCGACGGTGGGGTTGCCTCGTGAGTCGTAGACCTGGCGGGCGTGGATCTTGGAGATAGGCATGATGTGTGGGTATAGAGACTTGAATGTTCGTGATCAGAGGAAGCGGTTAAGCAAGAAGGTGAGAAAAGTGTAAGAATGGTGAGTAATGTGAAGGTAGATTCAAACAAAAGGTGAGAGCAGAAGCAATGTTTGGGAAGGTGGGCTTGTTTGGTGGGGCATTTTTTCCCGCAGCTTCTTTCTTCCCCACTCGTTAAAGGGTGCAACATGTGGGCAGAATTTAGGCGGTCGACGCAGTTGCGCTGCTAGTTCCAACGGCCGCCGTAGGGGATTCAAAGCTACCTTCATCGCGGTCTTGGCGGGCAGTCTTGCGTAGATCATCTGGTACCTGATCAGAAAAACATTTGGCAAAGGTGAGGTTCTCAAGCACGCTGCGTCAAGATTCCTTGCCACTCATTTTTTCCTCGCCCCCCAAAGAAGTTTCAAAAAGAGCGTCTATCCTTCCTACAGAGAATCTAGAACAACTCCCCCCCCCCATTGTCCTCCGCACTATATTCAAAACTCGCCAGCGATCAAAGTCAACCCTTCCTTTCATTCTAGATGGACGGTGGAGGTGATCCAGAGAGGCAGCAGGCCCTCGAATCGTACAAAAATAAGCTTCTCGAATCCAGAGAATGGGAGGCGAAGCTCAAGGCCCTCCGGATGGATATCAAGGGCCTGCAAAAGAGCTTTGAGACCACCGAAGACAACATCAAAGCTTTGCAAAGCGTTGGCCAGATCATCGGAGAGGTTCTGAAGCAATTAGATGATGAAAGGTGTATGTCCAAGCCCGCTCTTTCCTCGGATGGAAAGGTCGCCCAATCTGTATTTGCCAAAGTTGACGACGTGTTTTTTTTTTTTGCAGTCATCGTGAAAGCCTCATCAGGCCCGCGTTACGTGGTTGGCTGTCGGTCAAAGGTCGACAAGTCGAAGCTAAAACAATCTACTCGCGTCGCTCTCGATATGACGACTCTGACCATCATGCGTATGCTACCTCGCGAAGTCGATCCACTCGTGTACAACATGTCTCTCGAAGATCCTGGTCAAATCTCCTTTGCCGGAATTGGTGGTCTGAACGAGCAGATCAGAGAGCTTAGAGAAGTGATAGAGCTACCCTTGAAGAATCCAGAGCTCTTCTTGAGGGTGGGCATCAAACCGCCGAAAGGAGTTCTGCTATACGGACCGCCTGGTACTGGGAAGACACTTTTGGCACGAGCAGTTGCAAGCAGTCTGGAAACTAATTTCCTCAAAGGTTCGCTGGAGTCAATCCCATATCCTCAGACCATATACTGATACACACATGCGCAGTTGTCTCCTCCGCCATTGTAGACAAATACATTGGTGAATCCGCCCGCCTCATCCGTGAAATGTTCGGTTACGCAAAAGAGCACGAACCATGCATCATCTTCATGGATGAGATTGACGCTATTGGTGGTCGTCGCTTTAGCGAAGGAACATCCGCTGATCGCGAGATTCAACGCACCCTCATGGAGCTTCTCAATCAGCTTGACGGCTTTGATTACCTGGGGAAGACGAAGATCATAATGGCTACGAATAGACCTGATACGCTTGACCCGGCGCTGTTGCGGGCGGGCAGATTGGACAGAAAGATCGAGATTCCGCTCCCAAACGAAGTTGGACGGCTAGAGATTCTGAAGATTCATGCTAGTGGAGTCGCTACTGAGGGTGAGATCGATTTCGAGAGTGTAGTGAAGATGAGTGACGGACTCAATGGAGCGGATTTGAGGAATGTGGTCACCGAAGCTGGGTTTTTTGCAATCAAGGACGACAGGGACGCCGTGAATCAAGACGACTTCAACAAAGCAGTGAGGAAGGTGGCCGAAGCTAAGAAGCTGGAAGGCAAGCTCGAGTACCAGAAACTGTAAGATATGGGAACATATAGGGGAAGACAATATGACATGCATCAGCGTGGCGTTTGGTCCTTTAGTCTAGACTTCTATCCAGGGACTTCGTCTCAAGCCCTTCATCTGGAATACTATCCTTTGGCAGATGCAAAGTGAATTCGCATGCTTGCAAAAAACATTGCTCACACTTCAGTGTATCAATGGTCCTAATGGTAGCTAGCCATTATGTCGCCCTCACCTAGGAAAGCACTAGGCCTATTCAGGCGGCTGTGGATTGCTTAGCAATAAGAGTAAGAGAAAGGTGGCCATATCTTTCCAGAGTAAAAGAGACCTTTCGACTGTTTTCGTGTCTTCTCACTTTCGCTCGACTTATCTCACATTACAGCAAAAACGCAATGGACTTCTCCCTTAGCAATCTCCGCCGCCTCCGATACAGCACTCCCGTCAATAACACCGCCGTGACCACCACGCAACTGCCAAATATCCTTGACGCCTTTATTCCAGGCTACACCTTTTTCTGCAAGTTGACCCGCGATACTTTCGGGTTCGATTTATCGAATATCGCCTTTGTTTTTCTTGTCGTCTTTGCCTCTGCGACAAGCGTTCGCTACCTAGTCAATAGCGTTTGTTGGCCAATCGTGTGCTTCTTCACAACGGCGGTGACCGTGGATTCTAACGATTTCATTCACGATTGTCTTCTTGCTTGGGCAGCGCAGCATCCGACCTTACGTAGTGCACGGTCGTTGCACGTTCATAGTCTTGTGGATGACGGAGCGGATGAAGGTCCTATTGCCAACGGTCTACCTTCAACCGGGCAAGATGGGGTTCCTAATGTAGTGAAGGCCTTTCCGCAATACGAGATCTACAAGGGAGCTCATTGGTTTTGGCATAACGGACACTACTTCAGGCTTGCACGAGAAGACCAGCAGGTCTCTGGCATTACCGTCCAGAACAGGGAAAAGCTCACTTTGACTGTCCTTGGGCGCTCGACGCAGCCCATCAAGGATCTCATTATCGAAGCCAGAGACCGCCACATCTCAGAGCTGACTCGTGAGAAGGGGAGACGGACGCAAGAGTTCTCTTCAGATCTTCGGAATTGAGTGCAAAGGGAAACGAAGCGAGGCTCGGTCATGAGAAGACCATGGCGTTCGACAAGGCACAGATTTAAGTCTATGACGGCGAAGAAATTGGGACAAACTACATTCCATCATTTATTTCACACTACAATGGTTGACGGAGCCACTTCTTGTACTCTTTAACCGCGGCTGACTTCGTCACCCCACGATACGCGACGTCCTCTAGAAGAGGTACTCGGAGCCGCTACCCTAGCCGAAAATCGTGGAACTCTCGGTCTGCGGGACAATTCTGGTTCTTCATCGCTAGAGTCCTCGAATACAGCAGACCCCATGCCCAGAGCTGCAAGCCTTCGACGCTTCTCCGCTGCGGTTTCAGTCGAATCCGGATCATCAGCAAGAACTTGAGTTGCGAAATTTTCTTCAAGGTCCTGACTGCGAGACTGGGCTACCACGCTCTCTGTCAAACGACGAGCCACAACGGATGCCCAACCGTGTGAGGGAATCGAAGCCTCGCCGCCCTCGTCTGTGCGAGGCGTCTCCGCTGCGTCGCTTCTAGGTGAGGTGGCCCTCTTCTTCTCTTTGAGCTCACTCCTAAATTCAAGGCTAGATTTAACGCCAGGGTCTAGTAGAGAACTTGTATCGATATTAGCATCTATGATGGATGAAGGTTCTGCGTCCACAATCTGCGAGCTGTGCTGAAAGATGGCATTCGGCGAGTGAACCGCTGGAGGGGATGGAGGCATGGTGTTTACTTGCGGGGTGTGTACAGTACTTGACATGTCACGACGTGGATGAACGGCAGGTTCTCCAGTATCTGTTCGTTGCTTTGGGTCGAATTGCTGCATTGCCCGGATGAAATCTGCTGCATTCATCTTTCGTCCACTTCCCTTTCGTGAGATACGGAGTCCATCGTCGTCGGCCAGGTTGCCTTGCAACGATCTATCTTCGCTTGGAAACCAAAAAGCTCCTTTGACGTGCGGTGATACCGTCGTGTGGTGTCCACTTCGGCTTGGAATGGTATATCTCTTCAAAACCTCGCCAGTATCGTCTTCAAACATGATAGTGTTATCGAATTGGTAGGCGCGGCCAGGAACTCCATGATACTTCCGCGCTCGACTGACACTTGTACTGCTAGAGTGATGCGGAAAAGGTCCGTTAATCAAATCAGATCTCAATTTTCGGCTTGTAAGAGCCTCAGAACTTCCACTCGATCTCCTTTTGTGTGTGGGCCTCACGAGTGCTTGAGTATTTGCAGGAGAGCTTAGCCTGCGAGGTGGAGTTCCAGGAGGGATGTTTGCTGCCCACACGGGGATTGCATCCCCGCTGCGTTCGGCACTGCGTTCAATGCTGAGCCGAGGGAGGCGACTTGCCCATGATGATCCATTGGAGCTTCCTTGACTGTAAGTCAGGATGATCGGCAATGTATTTATATGCTTGCCTAGAATCCATGCAGGAACGCTCGATCCGTGCAGAATGCTTGAACAAACAACGACGAATGTTACAATCGGCCAGATGGTGCTCGACAGTTGGTAAAATGGTGAGTCGGCCGACATTCCTCCAAGCTTCTTCGGTCCACCTAACTCGAAGGTCGCCTTCACCAAAAGAGCTGAGAACACGGCTCCGGGGCCAATTGGTCCGAAGTGGCCATAAAAGAGTGCTTCCCGAAATGACTTGATATCTGGAATCATGCGAGCAAAAACCAGCACAACTGGGACCCGACGGAAGACGAACATCATGATAGTGCCGACCACAAGGCGCCATGGAATGATGCCTAATTGCGGAACATTGTAGGAATCCCAAGGAATGATTGCTCCGAGGAAAACAAAGTAAGAAAGATTCAGGAGCAGGTCTATTGTGATGGAAAGACCGGCGTCCTCCGTCTGTCGATGGAACCAGTCATCCCTGTCAAAGGCGTAGCCGGCAAAGAAGCCGAGCAGGACCTCATCGACGCCGAGGGCACTGCCTACTCCAGTGCAGAGCAAAGCAATGGCGAAATAGAAAGACAGGAGACTGTGTCGGTCGATTAGCTCATTTTTGTCAGCCTTCTTGAGAGCCCATTGAGCCACAAATCCAATGATCAGACCGGCAACAGCACCAAAAACGACCTCGTAAGCTGTTGTTAATACGAGGAAGCGAAAAGCGATGGTCTTTGGGGACGCCGAATATCGAATAATGTGGGTTGAGAGGTCGAGAGCCAATGTCGTCGTGATGCCGTTACATGCCGACTCTGCGAGAAGTAGATTCTGAAGATGCACGGGAACCTTCTCTGCAAATCGACCCTTGCCCACAACAGTGGCGGCCAGGATAGGGTCTATTGCGTTAAAGCATGCAGCACACGCCATGCACTCCTTCCAGCTCAAAATCCCAGTCATGAGGTATACGGCAAGGGTTGAAATCATCCAGCCTCCTACCATGACCGGACCGAGGATCCAGAACAAGGACTTCCAGTGTCGTTCAATATATTGGTTTTGGAGCTCTACCGCAACAGCAAAGCACTGAACAACAAGGACGACCCGAGTGCACTCAAGCACAATGTTGTCCATGTTGCCCCATCGAATTGGATTGAAAATGTTCGCCGCGAGAGGACCGGATATGATCCCAGTTATAAACGCGATATTCGCTTCACCTAGGTAGCAGAATTCCTTGAAGAATGCTGAGTAGAGCATGAAGAGTGAAGTGAAGGCACCAAAGAAGAGGCAGGTGAGGTTCGTAGGATTGACTGCGAGATGGCCCCAAGCCATGTTTGCTGTTGGACCATGGGATTCGTCGCAAGTGCGGTAGCCTGAGCAGCCCAGGAATCCCCGGGTTTCTGAAGGTAGCATTGGTGCTGAGCAGCAATATAGGACAAAATCTCGCTATGAAAACGAAGCAACTGAATGATGGGATTAAAGGCCAAGTGTGGGAACAGGGCTGGTGACCTTGAACTTGGAAAGCGACACTTCTTAGCTCCACCCTATTCGTCATAGCCTTATATGGTAATGGGGCACTTTGCGCAGTGTACAGCCCCATTATCCCGGATCGTAGTGCAACGAACTGCAGCGAACCTAGCGTGAACGACCACGCCGCCCTTAGGGAAGTTCTTTGGATTGATTGAATGAGGCTGCGAATCTCTGCACACTCTGGAAGTGGCTGAAGTCAGGCTGTAAAGGCTGGGGCGTTTTAGGGTCAATGCCAAAAATCTGCCCCGGGGCTCACCTTGCTCCCGTCCTAGGGTGACGCCGCCTTGAGCTCGAGTGACCGCGGTGAGCTTGCTCTGGGGTCGTGGGTGACCTCACCTCGGGGTCAACTGGGACAACACCTAGGAGGCGTTGGACCAGGTAAGTCAATCTCGCCCCAACATGCCCCATTCAGCAACGTAAATGACCTTCGTTGCCGCCTACATCCAGACGGTGGTTGAGGATGCGGTGTTTGAACTACAGCCCAGAGTAGAAACAGTGAATCTCATAAAGCGGCGAGGTCTTGTCGTAATCCAAACCTTCCTGGGGACACTCCACCTGATCAGGAATCGCGCCCTCTTGCCGCTTTGCCAGCTATAAAGCCCACGTCCCTCTGCTGCTGCAATGCAAATCTTCTATCTCGTCACCATACGAGTCATTAGCGTCAGGTCCGAAGTTGGCTTTGAAAACAGCGAGGATGTAGGCGCGAGGTAAAGTAGGTTTGGGGTGGTGAGTAGAAGTTTGGGATGGACAATCCACTGATTGTGGCTTGAGGTGAAAATGTACGGTAGGAGAAGATGCCCAGATAGATATAATAGTCGCTCTTTACCTATAACGCTTTACACATGGTGGAGTTTGTACGAACGATCTACTAGAGCTGGAGGTGACCTAAGCGTGGCTGACCGGGGACAAGCTCTCTCCAAGATGTGCTGCTACAAGCTGGGCCGATTTAAGGTGGATGAATCTAACCACGGCATCCTCTCCATTATTTGCCATGAGACACCACTTTCATTTTCTCTCTGTGGTCCAGAGCGAGCTACTTGCATGAAGGAAAAAAGAAATGGAGAGAGTGATTGATTGTCTGTCTCTAGGACTGTGCTAGCTCTCTAAATAGGTCCGCTCCATACTACCACAATAAAGAGACACGAAAAAGGCGCGTTAGGGCGTGGCGAGCGAATATACTTATGCAGAGTACTGTACAACAGATTGAAAATCTTGCCTAGCTTTACATGCTGGAATCGCGTGATTGAAATTATCTGAAATGATCCGAATTCCTACGGAGGATTGTTTGCTGCATGATATCCCTACGTCTCCCGCGAAATAGACTTCATCTGTTGAGACTCTGATTGGCCTCCAGTCTCCAAGTCGCCCGGTTGCCGCTTCAACCCACGGCCGGACAAATAGGTGCGGATATCTTTCCGATGAGTCCAAAGAGCCCAGAGGGTGACGACGATAATAGTGAGTGGTATCGAAACCGCCCAGAAGATCCAGAATTGCGAGGATACAACGAGCCGCGAGTCTTCGGGTGCAACTGAGAAAAAGGCTGAGATGCTAAATATCGTCTTGAAGTCTCGGCATCAGTTGCTGGGCGTAGAAAGTTTTCGGAATACACCATAAACCACTTACCGCCAGTGCAGTCGTCGGCAGAAAGACCATGGTCAGTAGGGCGATGCTCTTCATTGCTGAGCTATCTTGTGCTGTTGCCACCGCAATCTTCTGCTGCTCGACCGTCATCTTCCGCTGCTCAATCGCCATGTTCCGCTGCTGCATCGCCATGTTCCGCTGCTCGATTGTCAAGCTAAGCTGCTCGTCTGCGATTTTCTGCTGCATCAAATTGTACAACTATGCAGGGTAAAGTTCTCAGGTTAGTAAAATACTCGGCGTCTGTTAACCATGGTTCAAATGCAACATACCACTTTCAGTTGCATATCAACGCGACTCAGCATTCGCTCGCGATGTTGTAACTTAAATTTGGCCGCGGTATCGAGCCGCAAGACGAACAGCTTCAGCTCTTTGTGGGCAAAAGTATTACTGAGGATAAGATTGTCAAAATCCGACTTTTCGATATCTTCGAACGACCGACGGAACGCAAGCTCAAATTCGCCAACGAAATCGGAAAGGCCTTTCGTCAAGCGAGCATGTTCTCCAACTAGGTCCTTGTGCAAGGCGTCATAATCTGGCTTGCCGTTCTTGCTCTGGCTGTCTGTAGCGGCATGCTTGCTTTTCCCTGACTTGAGATACCCATCTAGCACCCCGGTCTTTTGCTGGACAATATCTATCTTCTGATTGGCCTGTCGCAGTTGCCGTCGGAGCATATTCGAGCAAACAGAATACATCAGAACTGGAAGGAGTAGAGGATGAGCAGCATTGGCTTCCAGCCTCTCTAGCATCTCGAGGAATTCATCCTTTTCGTCACCCACCTCAGTCCGACCCAGGAAGCCTGTCGTCATTCGAGTATCATGATTATACGAGAGCGCCATTGTTGTGAAAGACTTTCTAAAATTCGGACTTTGACACACCAGCGCTGTTCATTGTTAGAGTTTGTTTTGGCGCCATTTAGGGGGTTAAGGTACCGAGTCTCCGTTCTCCCATTTTGCCAGTCATTGTCAGTCGTATCGGGATGTCCTGCCTTCGATAGAAGTCAAGGAGGTAGTCCTTGGGTAGTCCGAACTCGTCAAGAACCATATCCAAACATCTCTTATTTTCGAATGGTAGAGGAGCATTTTCGAATTTTTTGATGTCTGACTCCTCCGATGGCCATCTGTGGACAAGCAGCCGTAGACCACCTTGTCTGATTTCGTCCGTAGACAAGGTTGTTGTATGGATGTGACTTTGCCGCAGCCAGCCTTCAAGTTTTCTGCCATGGAGATCCGGTGTTATCTTTCTTTCCACTCTTCCAGACTACACGAAAAATGTCAGAGACGGTCAAGGTAGCTTTTGGGTACGCACTCCGAAGACTTGAATATCTATTCCTTCAAATTTGAACCCAGAGTTCTTATGGAAACCGTTCTGCTCACAGGCAACATCGTAAAGGTATTGTGCCACGCTCATGTTCATGTCCTACACAGCTGAGTGACTTTGCCTTCGTGATGCCTTTATTCAAGTTCTCGTGCAGATATCAGTCAGTCGCATATCGAATTGTTGGATGCAACAGGTTTGAGAGACCTTCAGCCTTAGTGGGAACTGTCCAGTATATCGAGATCTAGCTATCAAAGGCAAGCTATGTTCCAGTTGCTCGAACACGACCTACCTGTTGTTACACGGAATTATATTTCCTTGTATTCTCACCTTGTCGAGAGTCATCCAAGACTTGCGGCTGAGTCGCCGGTCTGGTGGGTGGGGCTGTGCTCAGAGCTGAAAGATTGCTTGCAGAATGTTCGCGCTAACATCTGCAGCACTGTCAGGCCGCCGGAAAGCCTGACGAATTGCTATCATCGTGCCAGGCGCTAGGACTGCAAGCACTCCTCAGACGGTCTTTGCACTGGGGTGTTTTCAGTTGGCCTTACCTCACCATTCAGAACAAACTCACGCGGCAGGCATCGGCAACGTTGAATGCACAGCCAGGACTCAGGGCCTCAACTGGGCCACAACGATCATGATTTTACTCTTTGAATATTGCTTTTGTAATCATGATGGCCCGGCAGTCAACTTTCTATCATTGCTTAGAGGTCTTAGAGGCCCTCAGACGACCGTATTCCTTCCTCTCAGAATTCTGCATCCGCTTTATAACAAAGGTATAAGTCGAGCAAAAACGTTCCTGTCCTCTCGACCTCAAGCCAACAACCAATCAGCGGTCTTATACTGAAAGTCTACCTCAGAGCCGTTAATTATGCCGGCAATCGATCGTGGATATTACAATCGCCATTATAGAAGTCGGGACTACTACTTAGATGACGGCGATGCTCACGTCCCTCGAGTGTCACAGCGCGCTGCATACTACGACAGCGACGACGATGCCCGCGCCGCTCGAGGGTCAGGCCGCCGTCCATACTACGACAACGACGACGATGCCCGTGCCGCTCGAGGGTCAGGCCGCCGTCCATACTACGACAACGAAGACGATGCCCGTGCCGCTCGAGCATCAGGCCGCCGTGTATATTACGACAGCAACCACGATGCCCGCGTCCCCCGAGTGTCAGGTCACTCTGGATATTACGACGTCGACGACGACGCCCGCGTCCCCCGAGTGTCAGGTCACTCTGGATATTACGACGATGACGACGACGCCCGCGTCCCTCGAGTGTCAGGTCACTCTGGATATTACGACGACGACGACGCCCGCGTCCCCCGAGTGTCAGGTCACTCTGGATATTACGACGTCGACGTCGACGCCCGCGTCCCCCGAGTGTCAGGTCACTCTGGATATTACGACGTCGACGACGACGCCCGCGTCCCCCGAGTGTCAGGGCG
>Ga0335072_10011531_pt1 | contig 12655 bp, 14 predicted proteins | sample Lox_Sample_21_FD_206725 | JGI IMG/M metagenome (GOLD analysis project Ga0335072, IMG submission 206725) | Soil microbial communities from Loxahatchee National Wildlife Refuge, Florida, United States - Lox_Sample_2.1 | ecosystem: Environmental > Terrestrial > Soil > Wetlands | place: USA...
GTGTCCGTGCAATTGCAGGACACGGGCCTGCTGATTTCATTTCTGTTTTACGGCATCGACGAAGTACTGTTCGGATCGTTGATTTTCCGATCCAACTTTTTGCCGCGCATCGTGGGTGTTCTGCTTAGCATTTCCGGCTTGTGCTATTTCACGGACGGTTTCGTGAGCTTTATCGCACCGCGATGGCAAGCGCAGTTGCTCCCGTACCTGCTTTTCCCTTGCTTGCCGGGCGAAGGATTGTGCGCGCTGTGGTTCGCCATCAAAGGATTGAACGTGGAAAAGTGGCGAGCCTGGGGCGAGGGCGTGCGGTGGGCGGACGGCTTGCCCCATTCGCCATCGCGCTGAGCCGGCCCGTTCAACGGATGGCAAAAACGTGAATGTCGTCGCCGATTTTCCGGCTATCGCAATCGAGGCGCGGAGGTTAATGTACGCAAGGCAACACGGGGGCTGCTATGGGACGACACGCGCGGGCTGAGTCGACGGCGGGAGGCGGTACGGCCGGCGATACGTCGTCATGGGTGACCATGCCCGACGGGCAATCCTTGTTTTTGCGCGATTGGCCCAACGCTTCGGCGCATAACGCCGTATTAATCGTGCACGGTCTGGGCGAGCACAGCGCACGCTACGAGGCACTCGCGCGATGGTTCCTTTCGCACGGTTACGCCGTGCGCAGCTACGATCAGCGCGGGCACGGCCGAACGCCGGGCCCGCGTGCAGCGTTGCGACACAGCGACGATTTGCTGAGCGATCTGGCGACGGTCTACGAGAACTACGCCGGGCACCTCGGCAAGCGCCCGCTTCTGCTTGGCCACAGCATGGGTGGGCTGGTCGCGCTGCGAACGGTGCTGGATGGCCGGATAGAGCCGCCCGGGCTGGTGCTTTCGTCGCCTGCGCTGCGGGCATTCGAGGCGCCATGGCTGAAGCGTTTGGCGGCCCTGTTGGCGCGCGTGGCGCCGAATGTGCCGCTGCGCAGCGGCCTGCCCTTGGACGGTCTGTCGCACGACGAAAAAGTCATCCAGACGTATCGCAACGATCCGCTTTGTACGCGATGGGTTACCCCGCGCATGGCGGATTTTATTTTTCGTGCCGGCGCATCGAGCATCGCCGATGCATGGCGTTTGCGCGTGCCGACGCTCTTGCTCGCGGCTGGCAGCGACCGTCTGGTCGATCCGTCCGGCAGCCGGGATTTCGCCAATGGCGCATGGGCGACCAAACTTCTCACCAGCCGATTCTTCGATACGCTGTATCACGAACTGTTCAACGAGACCGAAACAGGGCGTCATCAGGTGCTGGCGCAATTGGCCGAATGGTTGCGCCGCACGCCAGCGTAAGGCGCGGCGTGCGTTATCAGAGCGCTTTGCGATAAACGATAAAGCCTGAGTTCTGCGCCACGTTGTCGTAGAGCTGGCGTGCCGTCGTATTGGTTTCGTGCGTCTGCCAGTACACGCGTTGGCAACCCGCGTCCGACGCGGTGCGATATACCGCCTCGATCAGCGCGCGCCCTGCGCCCAGGCCGCGCGCGGCTTGATCGGTGAAGAGATCCTGCAGATAGCAGCTTGGCTCGATTTGAATGGTGCTTCGATGAAACAAGTAATGCGCAAGACCTATCAGCTTGCCCTGATGCTCGGCCACCAGGGCATGCACGGGTTCGTACGCATCGAAGAAGCGCAGCCACGTTGTCTGTGTGATTTCCGAAGGCAACGCCGTGGGTCCTTTTCTTCCGTAGAAGGCGTTGTAGCCGTCCCATAGCGGCAGCCAGGCGGCAAGATCCATTTTCCGGATCGGTCGAATGGATAGCGACGTGTTCATGCGGGGCCTTTGGCCTATTGATGGCGGTGATACCGGCGACCATGCTAGTTGCGGAGGAATCGCAGGCCAATGACCACTTCGTTGCAAAACATGCTTGACGCGTTGCTACAGGATCGGTCGCTGCGCGAACCGGACCAACTGGATCGCCGCATCGACGCGCTGGATCGGCTGGAAGCATGGCTGCTTTATGACGAATCTTCGTTGGAGCCATCGCTGCGTCAACGCGCCGCTGCCGCTATGGCGGAATTGGACGCGGTCAACGAGCGGCTCTTTCGATCGATCCGCGACGATATTCGCCAAGGCAACGGTGCGAACTCGCTGCGCGACTGGGCGGCTTCGTTACGGCATCAAGGCGATGCGGAGCACTACGATCCGCTCGATACGCTGATCGGCGGCGTACTGAGTTTCGAAGAGCCCGGCGATGTGCTTGAGCTGGCCAATGAGATGGTGTTCTATCAGCCCACGCCTGCGCGACACATTTTCGATTTCATGGCCAGGGCGCATCTCGATGAACGGGATGTCGTCATCGATCTGGGTTCAGGGCTCGGGCACGTAACGTTGTTGACCGCGATCTGCACGCCTGCACGCTGCGTCGGCATCGAATGGCAGCCAGCTTACGTTGCCAGTGCTCGCGAATGCGCGCAGGCACTCAACGTAAGCCGTGCATCGTTTATCGCGCAGGACGTGAGAGCGGCCGATTTGTCCGAAGGCACGTTATTTTATCTGTATACCCCATTCGCCGGAACGATGTTGCGTTCGGTACTGGATGCGTTGCGGCACGAAGCCACCCGACGCGTTATTCGCCTGTGCACGCTAGGGCCTTGCACGACCGTCGTCGCGAACGAGCCGTGGCTGACCGCGGAAGCATCGAGCGATCCGAACGGCACGATGCTGTTGCGAAGTCTTTGAGAAGATGCACGGTTCGCATCGGGTGCTCAGTAACCGAGCAAGGCGCCGCAACGCATGAAGGGTGGCGCCTTGCCGATTGCTTGCCTCAGAGTCGCGGTCCCCGGCGGATGCCGCCAAAGATCAACGACAACACGAACAACACGATAAAAACGATAAAGAGAATTTTTGCGATGCTCGCCGCGCCTGCGGCGATGCCGCCAAAGCCGAACACGGCGGCAATGATGGCGATGATAAAAAATACGGCTGCCCAGTAGAGCATGACGAACTCCTAGGATGGTTGCGTGGGGGAGATCTGTTACCCAGGCGAGGGTTGCGGCGAAAACTCTGCTGCCAGTTGGCTCCGGTGTCGGGCTCAGTGGCGGCGCGGGTTGGGGCTATGGCGGCTCATGTCCAGGTCGCGCTCGAAGGCGCGAATTTGCCGTTCCGCTTCGTCACGAGCTACGCCGTAGCGTTCTTGCAGGCGGCCCGACAACATATCGGCGTTGCCTTGGATGATTTTCACGTCGTCGTCGGTCAATTTGCCCCAGTGCTGCTTGATCTTGCCGCTGATTTGCTTCCATTGGCCGCTGATCGTGTCGCGATTCATACGATTCCCTCAGGTTCCCGTCGATAGGTGGTGCAAGACACCTCGCACCTCACGCCATCGATTCGATCAGTGCCTCCGTGAAAGGATCGTCCTTGATGAATCGGCCGGTTCAGCCACGTGAAAATGCGTGCTTCGATCGTTCACGCCATGTCCGGTCGATCTATTGAGTTATGCAGCGATGTGCTGCCGACATACATGCAGGCGTTCGCACGTCTGCCATGGACATGCACGCTTGTCCGTCGTCAGCGAGATCTGGATACAGCAAGGCCAGCGTGACCGCTGGCCTGTTTCCCCCGCACCAGCCCTAACGCGCCTTCGATAGCGGCGCGTGCTGGTGCGGGGCCGCGTTGGATGGGATTAGTGATGCGTCGTCGGCGCTTTCTTGCTGTTCAAGCTGCGCTCGAATTCGCGCACTTGCTTTTCCGCTTCATTGCGCGCGATGCCGTAGCGCTCTTCGATTTTGCCCATCAGGTATTCCATGCTGCCCTCGGCGACTTTCAGGTCGTCGTCGGTGAGCTTGCCCCAATGCTGCTTGATATTGCCGGAGAGCTGCTTCCACTGACCTCGTATCATGTCTTGATTCATGGCGAAACCTCGTCGGATGGGTCACAGGTATTGAGAGATCGCACGAGCGCGCACACACCTCGTGCATCGATCGATTTGATCACCTTGCCTGTAAACCATTCGTCTGTGGCGTGTGCACGGACGTGACGAACATTTATTTTGTTCAAGGCGCAAAGCTGCAAGTCCGCGCCATCCGGCGCGGCGATGCGTGATGTCGACGTCGAGGCCGCGTGCAACGGCCGTGCAATGGGGTCAGGGTGTTGCGGGCGGTGTTGCGGAAGGCTGGTCGCTAGGCAGTTCGCCGATCATGCGTGTGGCGAGTCCGTCGTAGTTGTAGTCGAAATGATGATCCCCAGGCATCACATGAACTTTTACCCAGGCAGGCAGGTGCGGATCGTTGCATACGGTGTCGTCGCTATCGTCGCGGCCGTAGTAGCAAACCGTCGGGGGTTTGTTCTGCAAGGCCGTCAGCGCAGGCAGCGCCGGGTAGTGCGGCACCGGATTGAACCATTGTTTGAGCTCCTGCAGATGCGTCTTGAGCCAGTTCTCGCGCACCATGATGTAGCCTTCCATCTCGATCTCGAAGTTCACGTCGGTGCTGGGCGAAAGCAGCGTCATTTGCGTGATGCGTTCGCGATTGGCGGGACTGAGTTTGCCGACGATGGTGGGTAGCACGTCCGCGCCGAACGAGAAACCGATCAGCCACACTTTCTGCTTATGCCATTGCGCGGTGTATTGGGTGATCAGCGCATCCAGATCGTGCGCCGATTCGTCCGCCGGACGCAGGCGCCAGTAGTAATCCAGGCAGCTGACGCCCAGTACCGGAATGCCGCGCGCTTGAAGGCGCTTGCCCATTTCCTTGTCCAGGTCGCGCCAACCGCCGTCGCCGGAATAGAACACCACAAGCACGTCGTCGTGACCGGCCGGCGCCGCCACGGTGGGGATCAGTTTGACCGTGGCTTGGTCCAGGCTCGGGCGAGGAAACGGCTTCCAGATAACGAGCGCGGCGATGATCGCCACAACGATAACAACTATGGCGACACGCAATTTCATCGACGCACGACTCCGCTAAGGCCGCCCGAAATCAGGCTGGCGACATTGGTGAGCACCACCGGCAACGCAATGCCGCCGGGGGCTGCCAGGTACCGCGGCTCCCATTCGGGATCGAACTTATCCTTGTAGCGGTGCAGGCCCTGGAAATTATAGAAGCGCTCACCGCGACCGAAGATAAGCGCACCAAAACGATTCCACAGCGGCGCCAGGCGGCGGCTCTGCAAGCCCGACAGCGGCGCCATGCCAAGGTTGAACCAGCGATAGCCTTGCGCTTTGGACCACTGCATCAGTTCCACGAACAGATAATCCATCAAGCCGGGGGGCGCATCGGGCAGATAGCGCATCAGGTCCACCGAGGCTTCTTCCATGCTCTGGCACAGGAACAAATTGGCGAATGCCACGGGTTGGTCTTCCTGCCACACGACCGCGATGGGGGTGCGCAGCAGATAACGCTCCTCGAACGCGCCGAGCGAGAAGCCCTTCTCGCGCACGCGCTTGTCGCGCAGCCATGCGTCGGAAATGGACTTCAAACGCGGCAACAGCGACGGCAATTGTTCGACGGGCACGATCTCCATGCGCATTCCCTCACGCGTGAGCTTGTTCACCGTGTTGCGCAACACCTTCTTGGACTTGCCGTCCAGGTTGAACTGCGCCAGTTGCACACGAGCCTCTTCGCCGACTTTCAGCAGGCTCATGCCGACTTCGAGGTAAAGGTCCAGATCGGCCGGATTCACCTGGTAGAACACCGGCCAACCGCCGGCGCGTTCGCAGCGCTCGCGGAACGTCCACACCAATTCTTGTCGCGCGCGATCGTCCATGCCGACCGGATCGCCCATCGCCACCCAACTGCGGCCTGCGATGCCGTACATGATGAAGGCTTTGTTTTCCGGATCGAACAGCAGGCTCTTATCGCCCATCAAGGCAAGATGCGCCTGGGCGGAGGTGAACTGTTTGATCAACGGCATCGCGCGCGTCAATTCGGTTTCATCCGGCAGCGTGGGGCGTGCACGCGCCGATCGAATCAACGTGGTGAGCGCAAATAGAAACGCCACGCCGGTAGCTCCGACCAGGGCGCGCAACGCGCGCGGCGCGTTGCCGTGGTAGAAACTGAATTGCCACCACAGATCGTTGCGATATTCCACGTGTTGATAGCTGAAAAGCACGAGCCACGCCGTGCAACCTAGCACGGTCGCGCAGGCCAGCACCCAGCCGAACGAAAAGCTCATGTCGAGCATTGATGCGCGGCGATAAAAGAGTCGATGCGCAGGCGCGAGCGCCACCGCGAGCAGCATCAGCAAGCCGGCTTCTTCGTAATCGATGCCCTTGAGCAGCGATGCCACCGCGCCCGCTACCAGCAACACCAGGGTCAGCCAGTACGCCGCATCGAGTCGGCGTTGCAATCCGCGCGCAAGAATCAGCAGCGACATGCCGATCACGCTGGCCAAAAAGTGCGAAACCTCCAGCACCGGCAGCGGCAGTAGATCGCTCAGCAATTCCAATCGACCGGGCAGCACGGCGGTGGCGCCGGAGAACAGCAGCACCGCGCCGGATACCAAGGTAAGCCCCGCAAAAAACGGCGGAAGAATGCCGTTGAACCACGGCGTAAGCAGCGTCGCCTGGCGCAACCCGCGCGCTTCGCGAATCACCACCGCCACCGTCGCGGCACACAGCGGCAGCAAGTAATACACGCCGCGATACGCCGCCAGCGCGCCAAGAATCGGGGCGGACAACGCTTGATTGCCGGTTGCGCCGAAGCCCGCCAGCATCACCGCTTCGAACACACCCAGGCCGCCGGGTACATGGCTGATCAGGCCGGCGATCTGACCGAGCGCGAAGATCGCCAGGAACGAACCGAAATGCAGCGCCAGGGAGTCGGGCATCAATGCATAAAGCACGGCGGCGGCCAGTCCCCAGTCCAACGCGCCCACAAATACCTGGCGAAGACCTATCGACAGTGGCGGCAACTGCACCTTCCAACGCCACAGCTTGATGGGACGCCGAAACGTCGCGCCACCGACCAGCCACAACAACGGAATCGCACACAGCGCTATGCCGAGCAGAAGACGCTGGTGCGAGAGCGGCAGACCTAAAGGAATGGGCACCAACAGCAGCGTTACGCCAGTGACCGCAAACAACCCCAGCCAGAAGCTGATGGTGCAGAACACCACGACCTTGGCGACATCCATGGTCGACAAGCCGGACTGGATATAAAAGCGATAACGGATCGATCCGGACACCAGCATCGCCATGCCCAGCGTGTTGCTGAAGGCGTAACTGATGAAGGAAATCAGCGCGACGCGCGGCGCCGGCAGTTTGCGATCGATGGCCTTCAGCGCGAACAAATCGTACAGCGGCATCACGGCGTAGCCGAGCATGGTGAGCACAATCGCCTGGCCGATGCGGCCGCGACGCAGGCGATGCATGTATTCGCCCACCTGGTGATAGCTGACTTCGCCCCCCAGTCGATACAGCGCCCACAACGCCAAGCCCAACATCAAGACCGACAGCGCCGGCCCGCCAAATCGGCGCAACCACACCGGGCCCGGCCGGCTCAAGGCGTTCTCCTGGCTAAGGGCTTCGGCCTCGCCTTGTTGCTCCACGCTACCAACGCCTCTCAGAGACCATACAAAGGCTCACCCCAGACCGCGATGGTGCCATACCTGGCATGACAGGTAATAACTTGCGGCCTTGTGCCGCCGCGAATGTGGCGGCGATGTATTGCAAAACAAAGGGCGCTCCGATGGAGCGCCCCGGTCATCATCATGCTGCGAGGCTTAGATTTTCTTGACTTCGAAGCTCTTGCTGGCGACTTGCTTGCCGTCGACCGAGATCTCCACTTTGTACTTGCCTTCGGGCCACAGGTCCGGATTCTGCAAACGGAACGTGGTGACGCTCGGGCTGTCGGCGACGATGGACTGGCTGGTGCTCATGATCATCTGGCTCTTATCCAGATACGTCCACTTTGCATTGAGCGTGGCGCCCGGCGTGCTGCCGGTGGTTTCGACGCTCACATAGATCGTCTTCTGGCTCGGCGAGAAGGTGCTCAGATCTTTTTTGACCTTGTGATCGGCATTGACGGTATCGCCCAGCGTGACCGTGCTCACTTGGAAGCCTTCGGCAGCAGCAGGCGCCGCGGCCGAGGCCGGTGCTGCCGTGCTGGCAGGTGCGGGCTGGGCCGGTGCCGCCGCGGTAGCGGGCTTGGCCGGCGCGGTGCTGGCCGGAGCCGGTTTGGCCGCGGTGCTCGCCGCAGCCGGTGCGGTGCTGGAGGCAGCCGGCTGGTTCGCCGGCTGTTGTTGCTCGTTCTTGCCGCAGGCGCTCAGTGCCAGCAGGCCGACCAAGGTGATGCTGTAAACGGCGGCGGAACGTGCGGAAAGTTTCATGTGCGGGATTCCGAAATGAGGAAAAACGTTACCGGAGACCGGTGACTCTTAAGGCTAGCGCCAGCGATCTGAAGTGCCGATGACCGGGCGCAGAGTTTAGGGATTACTGGCGCACCGCGCGAGCATTGCCGGGCAACGGAGCGTCGGTGCTGCGGAACGGGTTGATGTCCAGCCCGCCACGGCGGGTATATCGAGCATAAACACTCAATCGCTGCGGGGCGCAGCGCTTCATCACATCCACAAAGATGCGCTCCACGCACTGCTCGTGGAATTCGTTGTGCGTGCGGAACGACACCAGGTAGCGCAGCAAACCCTCACGATCGATCGGCGCGCCGCGATAGGCGATCTGCACGCTGCCCCAATCGGGTTGTCCGGTGACCGGGCAATTGGAGCGAAGCAGATCGGAGACCAAGGTTTCCTCGACGAGCTCGGCGCTCCCCTTGGCGCTCAGATAATCGGCCTTGGGAGGGCCGTAGTCGTCGGTGGCGATCGGCAACTCGTCGATCGACTCGCCTTGCAGATCGGCGAACACATGTTGCGCCATGCGCGGCGCGCGAATCGTCACCGTCACGACCGCGCCCGCCACACGCGTGAGATCTTGCTGCAAGAGCGCGCGCAGCGCGGTCGCATTGGCCAGCGGTTCCTGTGCAAAGCCGTTGAGATAAAGCTTGAACGATTTGGACTCGATGATGTTGGGCGAATGGGCCGGCACCTGGAATTCCGCCACGCCCACCCTCGGCTTGCCGTGCATATCCAGCCAGGACAATTCATACGCGTTCCAGATATCCACGCCCTGGAACGGCAGCGGTTCGCGCACCCCGATCTCGTCGCGCTTGACTTGGCGCGGAATCGGAAACAGCAGCGAGGGATCGTAACGGTCGGCGTAAACGGTGTGCTTGCCGAGCGGGGAGTGTTCGGGGGTGGTCATCCCGCCATTTTAATAAGGAAGCGCCTCGAGGTCTCTCGCGAAGCTGAATCGTCGCCCACGAGACGTCGCTAGTCCTTGCAAAGCGCTACCGCTTCCACTTCCAGCCATACCGATGGATGGAACAGTTTGCTTACCTGGACGGCCGAGCTGGCACAGGCGTGTTCGGCGGCAATGTACTCGTCGCGGACGTCCCGATAGATCGGCAAGTCGCGGGCGATATCCACAAAAAAAGCGGTCAGCTTCACGACCTGGTCGAACCCGCTGCCGCCCGCCGCCAGCACCTCGCCCAGGTTCTCGAACACCTGCTCGGCCTGCGCCCGAAAATCGCCGACACCGACCAGTTCCCCGCCGGGGCCCAGCGGCACCTGCCCGGAGACAAACAACAGGTTGCCGACCCGGGTCGCGGCGCTGATGCCGGGAATCGCAAAAACCGTTTCCGGTTGTAGGCGCTCGATGGGGTCCACGGGATCACTTGACGACGTGTGCCATACCTTGCGGAGCATACCGCTCCCCGGCAACGGCTTCCGGCGGAAAAATACGGTCGATCGATTCGAGTTCGTTCTTGTCCAGGCGCACGTTGAGCGCACCGAGATTTTCGTCCAGGCGCGCGCTGCGACGCGTGCCCGGAATCGGTACGATGTCCTCGCCTTGCGCCAGCACCCAAGCCAACGCCAGTTGCGCGGGCGTGCAGCCTTTTTCAGCGGCGAGCGTTTCCACCTGCTTCACCAGCTGCAGATTGCGGATGAAGTTTTCCCCCTGAAAGCGCGGATTGGTGCGACGGAAATCGTCCTGGTCGAAATCCTCCGGCTTGGTGATGGCGCCGGTGAGAAAACCGCGGCCCAGCGGCGAATACGCGATGAACGCGATGCCCAATTTGCGGCACATCGCCAACGAGCCGTTTTCTTCCGGATCGCGTGTCCACAGCGACAGCTCGCTTTGCAACGCACTGATCGTGTGCACTTTGCTGGCGCGTTCGATGGTTTGCGCGGAGGCTTCGGACATGCCCAGATAACGCACCTTGCCCGCCGTCACCAATTCCGCCATGGCGCCGACGGTTTCTTCGATCGGCACGCTGGTGTCCACGCGGTGCTGGTAATACAAATCGATGTGATCCACGCCCAATCGTTTCAGGCTGTTGTCGCAGCTGCTGCGCACGTAGTCGGGTCTGCCGTTGACGCCGCGTTTGGCGGGATCGGACGGATCGCGCATGATGCCGAACTTGGTTGCGACAAATGCCTGATCGCGACGCCCTTTGATCGCCTTGCCGACCAGTTCTTCGTTGATAAAAGGGCCGTACATATCGGCGGTGTCGAGCAAGGTGATGCCGCGGTCGAGCGCGTGATGAATGGTGGCGATGGACTGGGCGTCGTCGCGCGCGCCGTAAAAATCGCTCATGCCCATGCAACCCAAACCGATGGCGGAAACGAGGGGACCGTTTTTGCCGAGCGTGCGTGTTTGCATGATGAGCCTCGCAGGAATAGGTGGGGTCTATCCATGTTGAGATGGGCACTGCATAAGCAAAGTCAACCGCGCGGAAGCCCGTGTTGGGCGGCCTGGGTCCCCATCGTTTCACAGGTAAGCGGCGCGCCCGCGGCGGCCAGCGCGTCGCGCTGTTGCGCGAGCGGAATACGCAGCATGGCATCTTCCAGTCGCGCCAACTTTTGGAACGGGGCCAAGGCCTGCACGCGTGCAACAAACGCCGCCGTGCGCGGCCATCGTGCGGCATCCACCACGTAGCGCACGAACGATGCGGTGCGGAAATAGCAGGCGATGCTGATATCGGCGATGGATAGTGCGCCGAAGATGAAACCGTCTTCCGGCAACTGCGTTTCCAGGTAATCGAGCGCGGCGGGAATCTCCGCCTCGCGCGCACGCTGTACCACGGTTTCGTCGGTTTGTTCCTGAAACACATGGCGACGAATGGCGACTTGATAGAACAATCGCCAGATCAACACATCCGCCAGATGCGTATCGGCGTATTCCTCCAGCCAGCGCGCTTTGGCGCGATCCGCCACATCGACGGGATAGATCGATGGCGTGGGATATTTGTCTTCCAGGTATTGGCAGATGACAGAAGAATCATTGAGGATCAGGTCGCCGTCGATCAGTACCGGTATCCGCCGCAACGGGCTTAGCCGGCTGAAATCGTCGTTGCCGACGAACGGCGCGATCGGGTCGATCTCGTAGTCGAGCCCTTTCAGGTCCAGACACACCAAAACCTTGCGCACGTACGGCGATACATAGTTGCCAATCACGGTAAGACGCTGGGACATGGTCGATCTCCGAATCAGGCAAGGGGCAAGGGCGGTACGGCCGTGGGCGAGCCGTTGGAATCGAGCGCGATCATGACGAAACGGCCGGTGGTGCAGACGCGGCGATCGCCCGTGAGCGGGTCTTCCGCCGTCATCTCCACTTCGACCGTCATGGAGCTGCGCCCCACCTGGACCAGGCGCGCCACCAATTCCACCAGCTGACCTTCTCTTACCGGCACGCGAAAGTTCACTTCTTCCGAGCGCGCGGTCACTACCGTTCGGCGCGCATGGCGGGAGGCGACGATAAACGCCGCTTTGTCCATCCACGCCAACGCCTGGCCGCCGAACAACGTGCGTAAGTGGTTGGTGTGATCGGGAAAAACCATTTCGAGCAGGCGGGCTTCGGGCAAGGAAGCAGTCATGGGGATCAACGTGATGAGGGAGGGGCTACACAATAAGCCGCCATGCTGCGTTCGCACAGTCTTGCAAGGACCTTTGGCAGGGGTGGTCTGGGGCGCCGGGCATTACGATCAAGAGTTGTGACACGATTTTGGGGGAGGCCGCCGTTGCGGCCGCTCGTTTTTCATTGGGAGCAAACATGCATTCGATAATCGGCAGGTCGCGTCTGTACGGCGCACTGGTGTGCGGGCTGCTGGGCCTGGCATCGATTCCTGGCGGCGCGATGGCCGAGGGCCGCACGCTTACCGCGCAGGATTATGCGCAAGCTGAGAAGTACATGCCGTACAACACCATGCCACTGGTGGATCACGCGGTGGAAACGGTGCATTGGTTGGACGGCACGCATTTCTGGTACGTCGACCACGATGCCGCCGGCGACCATTACATGCGCATGGATGCCGCCAACGGCAAGGCTTCCCCGCTGTTCGACCAAACGAAACTGGCCGCCGCGCTGGTCAAGGCCGGCGACAAGAACGCCAAGGCCGACAAGCTCCATGTCATGGATTACCGCGTCGCCGCCGATGGGCGCGACGACATCGTCGTGGGTGGCAAGCACTACCTGTGCGATCTCAAGCAAGCCGGCGATTGCCAGGATCAGGCCAAGCTGGTGAAAACCGGCAAGGAGCCCGGCGTCCTGTCACCCGATCGCAAGCAAGAAGCCTTTATCCGCAACTGGAACTTGTGGGTGCGCGACGTCGCCACCGGCAAGGAAACG
>Ga0335072_10011533_pt1 | contig 12654 bp, 11 predicted proteins | sample Lox_Sample_21_FD_206725 | JGI IMG/M metagenome (GOLD analysis project Ga0335072, IMG submission 206725) | Soil microbial communities from Loxahatchee National Wildlife Refuge, Florida, United States - Lox_Sample_2.1 | ecosystem: Environmental > Terrestrial > Soil > Wetlands | place: USA...
AGCCGGTGATGTAACCGGCCCATTGGCTTGCTATGAAGGCGGCAGCCGCGCCGAACTCCTCCGGTTTGCCCATCCGGCCGACCGGGATGCTGCGCGCGGCGCGTTGAGCAAATTCGTCAAGTGAGACTCCTTCGCGAGCGGAGGTGGCTTGCTGGATTTGGCGGACGCGGTCGGTGTCAAAGGCTCCGGGTAGCAATGTATTGACGGTCACGCCGTCGCGAGCAACTTCATTGGCGAGGGTTTTCGCCCATCCGACGACCGCGCCGCGGAGCGTATTAGAGATCGCGATATGTGGAATCGGCTGGACGACCGATTCAGACGCGATGTTGATGATGCGGCCCCATTTGCGCTCGCGCATACTGGGCAGCACTAGATCAGTGAGTCGGAAGTAGACCAGCACCATCGCATGGAACTGTGCCTCCCACAGTTCGGGCTTGATACCAACGACGCGCGCAGGCGGCGGTCCGCCGGAATTATTGACGAGGATATCGATCGGGCCGAACCGGGCACGGGCGCTATTAGCGGCGCGTTCGACCGAAGCCCAATCACCGGTATCGGCGGAGAAACCGGCCGCGCGGGCGCCAGTCGCATTGATCTCTTTAACCGCGTGGTCGATGGCCTCTTGACCGCGTGCCATGATTGCAACCGCAACGCCTTCGGCGGCCAGTGCATTGGCGACGCCGCGTCCGAGTCCTTTGCTGCCGCCGAGAACAAGTGCCGTTTTACCTTGAAGACCCAGGTCCATGTCTTATCTCCGTTGGCTGACGCGGCGATGAGTGAGCCGCTTGCGGCTACATAGCAGACATAGCCCTCGCCTGCGAGGGCGCGCGGGCGCGGAGCTGCGACTGTCACACCTACTATAAGAATCTGAAGCCTCTCACTCGCAAGGGCGGGCCCGAGACGGTACTGGTCCTAGGTCCAGAGCGACCAGGCGCCAGAGGCAATGACGTAAGCGGCGAGCAAGGCATTAGCGGTGGCGTGAGCGGTGATCGCATCGGCGAGCTGGCCGCGTCGATAGATAGCGAGCGAAAATAGCGTTCCGGCGATAACGCCAGCGATCCAGCTTTGATGGAGCAGGCCGAAGGCCAGCGACGAGACGACGAATGAAGTCCACGTGAAACGGTCAAACGGCACGTTCTCGAAATCGGAGGCGATTAGCTTGCGTTGCAAATAGCCGCGAAAGAAAAGTTCTTCAGCGAGTGGGACCGTGACGACTGCGCCGAACACGCGAAAGAGAGTCCATCCGCCCAAAGCCGGAATCGACATGCTGGCCAAATGAGCTGCGATAGTCGCGTCGGCGGCGCGATCAGGATGGGTCATGGCGATCCACGAGAGGAAGCATAGTGTGCCGAGGCCGGCGCTGGCCCATGAAAATCCGAAGAGCGCTGCTCCGATGCGATCGCGATACCACCAGACGGCCGCAGCGGTAAGGATCACGCGCAGCGGATAACACACGTCGAAGCCGTTGGCGAATGGTGCTGTCACCATCGCAGCGGCGATAGTCAGCATCATTGGGATCAAATAGGGAACGGCGGGATTTGGCGCAGTTGTGGCGGAACTAGTGGCATCGGTCGGGCCGAACCGGGTCAGCCAACCGACCCGATGGCTCCCGCTCACCAGTCCCAACGCGGTGAAATTGAAAAAGATCCAGCCAGCCACTGTATGGAAACCGGTGACGGCTAGATCACTGCTCCATTGGCCGATAAGGATCAGTGCCGTAATGCGGAAGGCGTTGAGAATCCAGATGATCGCGATTCCAGCAGGGAACAGCACGAGCGCTGCGGGGAAGCGGTAATCGGCGCGATAGAACCATAGGTAGGCCGCAATGAAGGCGCAAATCAGTGCGATGCCTTCGAGACCGGAACAAGCAGGTGCGATGCTAACGGCGAAACGCGCGGTCCCCAGCACATTACGGCTTGGATCACTGACGACCGGCAGCCGCAATGCGTGAAGGATCAGTTCGACGGTGACGAAGGTGTACTGGCGCAATGGCGGCCAGAGCATTTCGATGAAAGTATTTGACGTCCGGGTCAGGACGGCGGTAATCGCGCCAGCGACGAAAGCTGATGGCTTGTTCCTAAGCCAATCGACCCAAAAATTCGAGCGGACGAGCGCGTTTGACCACGTGATTGCGGTGGCAGGAAGAAGGAGAGTGCCAGCGATAAACCACGTCAGGCTGCTCGATGTCGAGAAGCTGCCCGAAGCCGTCCCATAGGCCAGCCACATAGCGGTCAGCCCAACCAACACAAGATGAATTGCCAGCCACAAATTGCGGCGAGCGAGACCGGGGGCAGCCACTGCGGCGGGTATTTCCGAACGCACAATCGGCCAGCTCAAGAAAACCGTCACCAGCAGGCCTCCTAACGCCGCTTCGCCCAACTTGCGTCCGCTTAGAACGATCGGCAGCCACCATCCAACCAAAGTTGGATTGAGCGATGGGACGATCGGGATGCCGAGGTGGACAAGTTCTGCCGCTAGGAGGAAGCCCAGTAAAGTCGCGCGCAGGATATGGCGGGAACGATCGCCCGCTCGCGCAACGCTCAGTGGGGAATGCTCTAAGAGTTCGGCGTTCAGCACGTCAGGAAAGGTGCTAAGGCTGCCAGAATAGGTGCGTTTACAAAAGCCAGCGATACCGCCGCGCAGGGCGGTATCGCTGGCGGAAACTGAAAGATTCGTAAGCTGATAGTATCGCGGATTATCCGTTCTTGCGCCGCTCGCGCAGAACGATCATCCCGCCGGCCAGAAGCGCGATCCCGCTAGCGAGGGCCGTAGGATCCAGCTCGGGGGCGCCGCCGGGTAGTGGAGGAGGGGGTGGACCGCCCAGGCCAGGGCCGGGTCCTAGTGGTCCACCTCCAGGACCAGGACCTCCCAGTGGCGGACCACCCGGGCCGGGCCCTGGTGGTCCAGGCAGAGCGTTTGCCATGCTAATCGCGCTAAAGGTTAGGCTAGCGGTCAAGAGGAAGACGCTAAGAATTCGCGACAGCATGCTGTAGCACTCCTTCAGCATTGAAATTGATTCAATGACCAGTTAAGCCTAAGATACTAAGTCCTAACTGTCAACAAATAAAATTACAGAACCACGAGTAAAAAATAGGTCCTAATTGAAATCGTATTTCTGGCAGTGAGGAAGACGTTAGCCTTACGCCGCCTTTCGCATCGTTGCGTCGCAGGCCAATTGGGAAGCAGCGAATTGCGCCAATCGCGGCGGAACAGATGAAATAGCTACTACTGACCTCAATTACTGTTCGCGGACTCGACGCCGCTCGCCGAGAAGCAAGAGACCGCCAACAAGCATCACGAGGCCCGCACCCAACATGGACGGATCGAGTTCGGGCGCAGTAGCCCTGGGCTTTATCACTCCGGTGCTCGGACCAAGTGATGACTGAGCGTGGACTACGCCAATCGTGCAGAATATAACCGCTCCGCTCAGGACCACGACCTTTGCCACGCGTGTAAACATCTATCTTGCTCCCCTCGGGTCGGTGCTTTTCGATAGATTAAGCCTAAGCTGATTATTGTAAGTGGTCAATAAGCTAGTATGAGTGTATTGGCCAAATCTAGCTTATTTTATGCTGAATTTTGCCGGCTTGGACCAGCAGACTTCAATGTCTCAGCCTTACAGACTAAATGCGATGCAACAAAAGTATTAGAAGACAGGTACCGCAGAGACGCCCTCATGAGACAAGGAACGCAAGCTTAGCTGATGAAAACAGAGCAAAACTCTACTGAACGTTTGCCAATTGTCCTGAGAGGATTTTATTTGCGATTTCGGCGGCGCTCGTTAAGAAGAATCAATCCGCCTGTGAGGATGACAGTTCCGCTGCCGAGAACGCTGGAATCGAGTTCCGGTGCTGAAGGAGCAGTGCCGATCCCTTGATGCCCACCACCACCGCAGCTACTCCATCTGCCATCACTCCATCCGCAAGGATGATTACCCCAGTTACTACTCTCATGAGCACTTGCAGTGCTGACTAAACTAATCATAAGCATGCATATGAGGAATAAAGTAGCCAGCATGTGTAAACCCTTTTGAAGCACGACGAAACGGTGCGAAATGATGAATTAAGTCTGAACTGTTATGGGAGGGAGATTCAAGTATTTTTCGGTCGGCGATGCCGAATCGAACTCAGACTGAGAGAAGACAGACGATCAAAGTGCTCAAGCGGCCGTTTGGCCGCCTAAGCTGCTCATCTATTCTAAGGACGCCTAATTGGAGATCCTCCGCGTCCTGTCTGGCCGGCAAATAACCATTATTTAGAATATGCGCTGCGGCTAATCGTGGATGGCGGGCTATTTGCGGTTACGGCGACGCTCGTTGAGCAGTATCCAACCGCCGGCAAGGATGCTGACCCCGCTCCCTAAGACGGTGGGATCAAGTTCGGGTGCGGAGGGGTTCCACCCGCCGTAGGCGTGCGCCATCCCAAGTGCACCGAGAGTCGCGCCAAAAACCAGAAGAAAAGTACCGAAAATCCTTGTAAACATATCTGTAACTCCCTTGCATCGCTATGATATGCAACGCAGTGATAAAACTCTGACTTACCTGTAAGGTTAGGTCAAGACCTAAATATGCATGTCATAGCATAATTCGCCGAACTAAACTTCAAGGCGATGCGCGTTGCATAATGCTCGGAAGCGGCCGTTTTCACGCTTATTGAGGTCTTCAAATCGGCCGGATTCGACGATGCGGCCTTCTTCAATGACGTAGATTAGATCAGCAGAGCGGATCGCCGATAGGCGATGGGCAACAGTCAGGACTGTGAGAGGGCCCCGCATTTGGGCAATGGCCTCGAGGACCCGAGCCTCGGTTGCATAGTCCATGCTGTTCGTTGCTTCATCGAGAATCAGTAACGAGGGACGGCGCAGAAGCGCCCGGGCAAGGGCAACGCGCTGACGCTCACCCTGTGAAAGCATCAAGCCACGGTCGCCGACGACGGTGTCGACGCCATGCGGGAGCGCTCGCACGAACCGGTCAGCCGCCGCGATACGCAGCGCCTCCCATATCTCGTCCGCGGTCGCATTGGGGCGGGCCCAGACCAAATTGTCGCGAATACTCAAATGAAAGAGTGCAGTCTCTTGGGCGACATATCCAATTCGGCGACGCCAGGCGTGAGCAGCTCCTGGCAGAAGCGGCACGCCATCGAAGGTGATAGCTCCCGAATCGGCGACAAGCAGGCCCATCACAAGGTCGATGATTGTGCTTTTACCCGCGCCGGACGGTCCCACGATAGCCGTGATGTGGCCGGCTGGAACGGCCAAGTCGAGGTTGCTTAGAGCTGGCGGAGCATCAGGCTGATAGCGGAAGCTGACCCTATGCAATCGGATTTCGCGTTCGAAAGGCGGTGCATCGCAAGTTTGGATTGGCGGTTCCTCGGCTGCGCGGCAGCGTTGTTCAAGGCTGATGACGTTCAAGTATGATGGCAGCGCCTTAAACAGATTTTGATAGTTGCGATGGCTCATCTGAAAACGCGGCATCACGCGGACGAAGATCAGAAGCAAGATCAGCAAGGTCGCGGGCGCTAGCGTGAAGACGCGCAGGGCGAGATAGAGTATCGGCAGCATCAGCAGTACGGCGCCGAGCTGGAACCATAAGGTGGCGGCTGCCTGTTCCCGGACGGCGGCGAGATTCGCTCCCGCGATACTTCTGCTGAGGTTGGCGAAGAGCTCGAAGTTGCGTTCGGGAGCGTCATAGGTACGGGCGGTCTTGAGGCCCTGCAGATGGTCGCCGGCCGCAGCATAGAGCTGGTTCGTCACTCTGGCGAGTTCTGCACCGTGGCATTGGACTCGCTGCGTTTTGCGGCGCAGCAAGAAGGCCAGGAAGCTGGCAGCGGCAATAACTGTTAGCGTGGTAGCGGTAGAGAGTACGAGGGCGGCGCTTAGATAGATCACGGCGAGGGCCGTATCGGAAGCGAGCGTCAGGATGAACAGCACCGCCTCGCCAACGCGAGTTATTTCGGCAGTCAGCGCGTGGCTGAAGTCGGCAAAGCGGCTGCGCGTGATAAACAGCCAGTTGGCGTTGGCGATAGCGCGATAAAGGCGGCGCCGCAGGACATCCTCAAAGTGCTGCTGCACGGTCCAGAGCGAAAGATCACGGCTACGATCGAGAATCGCGCGGGCGCCGATAACGGCGATCAAGATAGCTAGAAGCGTCAGAAGGTTGGGTTTCAGGCCGAGATGCGCGAAGCTGGTACGGATCAGAGTGGCGTAGCGATCAGCGCCGCCTTGCGATCCAAAATTGAAGCCAGCCACCGCCAGCGTCGGAACGATCAGGGCCAGACCGGCGCCCTCGCTAAGCGAGCATAAAATCGAGAGTGCGACAGTCCACCATAGATGACGCCCCGAGGCCTCGCGCAGGTCGCTCAGAAAGCCGCCCAGCGAGACTTTCACGAAGGCATCCGTTTAACCCGCTTACGGCCCATCGGTACCTCGACGAATAGGCGCTTGCCGTGTTGAAAGAGCAAACGGAAGGGCCGGAGCGGAAAATAGAGCGGATAGAGCGAGGGTGGCAGCTCGATAAATTCGACATCTTCGGGCGCTGGAAGGAAGGCGCGATTAACGAGATAGCGCAGTCGGCTGCGATGGTCCTCCAGGAGGCGAAGCGAGACGAACCAGTCGAGATAAAGGCCGGGACGGACGCCGAGATATTTGAACATCCGCCGTTCAACGCTGAGAGCGAGAGCATCGATATCGGGCTGCTTGACGATCCGGTCAATGATCGCAGATGGGATGACAGCGCCCAGCAGATTACGCGCGAGCGCCGCACCCAGTAAAAGCATGTTGAGGCAGCCGAATCGAGCAGCCTCGTCGAGCAACTGGTCGTGGTCGATGCGATCGTCGGCGCTGAGTGCGCCGGCGAGGTCGGACACGGCACCAAGGATACTCCACCCATGCTTGGTGCCATGTGCGGCAAGGAAAAGAACGGTATCGATTGGTCCCATCGTCAGGATCTCGCCACCTTCGATAGTGCAACGAACGGCGCGGTCCCACACGAGTTCCGCCGGTGGACCGTAGGGGAAATAGTGCGGGCCCAGTGCCCAATGCAGGTCGACCATCTGGGAATCGTGAGGACGGATGAACTCGTCTTCGTTGCACCGGGTCAGCGAGCGCGCTACGTCAGTCGGGTCGAAATGGCGCGGCAAGTGATTTTCGGCGATTAGAACTTGAGCGGCACGGCCTGCGTCCTCGGGACGCACGAGCAAATCGAGGTCATTGAATTGACGAAGCGAAACGTCATTGTGAAGCTTGACCGCCAACACCGGCCCTTTGAAGGCGAGGGCCGGCACGCCAGCGTCGCTCAGCCGGGCGGTCAGACGCAGCAATTCGCGCGCAAGCTTAAGATTGCTTAACGAACTGGCGTAATACTGAGCCCGCATCGGATTCAGTGCCGACGGTGGCAAGGCGTCAAGCCGTTTCAGACGGAGATAGAGGTGCGGCTGAACAGCATGCTCGGCGGCCAACCGGTTCAGCCGAATCCAATCGAGATCGGCAAGATCGTCAGTGCGAAGTTGAGCAGCAGGAGACAGCGCGTCATCGCATTGATCCAACTGGACACAGCTCAGCAGGAGACGCGTCTCGGCGTCATGCTCGACAGGATATAGCGCGCCGGCTCGTTTCACCGCCTATGACAATAGTCCGCGCACGTACCCGGCTCCATGCTCGCGAAGCGTAACCCTAAACCGCTCCACAGTCCTCGAGAATCAGCGAGCGAACTACTGGCAGAGCGGTAAAATCGGTGGGTATCGTCAGGCGTCTTATCGGAAGCTCGGCGGCGACCCGGCTGAGCAGGCGGAAATGCCTCGCGAGCATCGCGTGGTCGGTGATATCGAGCGGGAAAGTCGCCGCCATCAGTGCAGGCAACGCGTCGGCTGGTCTAAGGCTCTCAATCGTGGGTAAGGCTTGCGCAGTCGATGGTGATTGACCGTCGCGCTCAAGCAGGTAGATACGCCTGAGCGGAAGCGGCTCGGCGCGAAAGCCTTCACTGCCGCCAAGTTGACGAGTCTTTGCCGTGTATTGCGCGACCGGTGTCCCGAGCGCGGCGGTGTCACCGCCGAGAGCTTGAAATGAAGCCTCCCAGAGCCGTACGCCAGGGTAAGCGGGCAGGGCAGTGAGCGGATGGGTGTCACGTAGGACGAGACAATCATCGCAGAACGCTGGATATCCCGCCACATGAAAGCTGGCGGCCAGCGTGGACTTGCCAGTGCCGGCTTCAGCGACAAAGGCGCATAGACGATCGTCGATTACGATCGCAGTGGCATGGAGCGCGTCATGCCCGCGCAGATTCAGCACGCGCGGCAGTACGTGATCAATCACCAAATGGCGGACGGTGGCGGCGGAGATACCAGAAGCTCCCGCGACACAAGAAATGTGATGACCCTCAGAGTCGACTACGAAATCTGCGAGATCGTGAAAGCGTAGAAGATAGCCGCCCTTAAACTTGGTCCATGAAAGCCACGGCGCCCCGCTTGGAGACGCCGTGGAGACCAGCCAGTTTGAGATGGGCTCGAACTGCTGAACCGGGGCAGAGAGAGCTAGGGCAACTTGCGCTCTGCCCTCTTGGCCGCTCGGCTTGCGTAATTCGGGTATCGCGATGTCGCTTGAAATCGTTAGACCATAGACATCGTAGAGATACACAGTCTGCCTAGCGACATAAGTTGCGCTCCAAGTTTTAGCCCAAACGCTCAGCCATAGGGATGCTTATTGAATCCTTGACCGCCGTTCGTATCAACGGAGGTACCCTTCGCCTGAGTCAAACGTGTCACATCGCCGTAGTCGGTGATCGTCGGAGTCTGATAGGTCGACTTCTTGGCGGTGCGATGAGCCAAGTTGAGTTTTTTTCCAGGTTCTCGTCGAGTATCTTGCACGTATCTCCTCCGTTTGGACGACAGGCTAGGCTATCCGTCATGGCACCGATCCATCATCGGACAGACCTAACCGCTACTAGCGTCCAGCAACCCCTTGCTGTTGCAGTGATTTGACAAGAGCGGTAAGCGCTTGTCAACTATCTGTCCTATCTAGCGACAATTCTTGCCTCTAAAGAGCTTTGTGAACGTCTAAGTCAAATTTGGCCGACTTCACCTCGAAAGGCCTAATTGTCGCTGACTGCGCCATTATAGCTGGCATAGCACTTCTGACACAGTTATGACAAGAAACATCGAAACACAGGCGATATAAGCCTAATGGCGAACTGGTGGCGAAATTAGTTTGCGGCCTCTGGTATCTCATTCAGGTAAGCGACGCGATACCACAGTTCGGCGGCCAGCGTATTCCACAGAGGCCATAAATTTTGGTTGTCCCAGTCGGCGAGTCGATGACGATAGACGCGTAGGAACTCCTGTCGGTCGACAATCCCAGCCTCATCGAGCGCCATACGAGCGAACAAACGCTCACCGCCCATCCGCTCAAAAGCCTCGACAAACGTGATACTGAAATAGGCTTTATCACGGCGATCGCAAATCGAATCGGGGATTTTGCCTCGGATCGCTTCGCGCAGGACGAATTTCGGTAGATTGTCACGGATACGTTGATCGTCAGGAATTGCCATCAGGAACTCCATCAGGCGCCGGTCGAGAAACGGGTGGCGTTCCTCGAGACCATAAGGAGCGATCTCGCGATCGGTGATCTCACGTCCGTGCATCACCCAGCCGTCAACGAAATTGTTGTAGAGGGCGACTTGGCCGAAGGTGGCATGCGGCAGCCGCGGCTCGCGTTGAACCCGATCCCAGAGATGGTGACGCTGCGCAAAGGGTGCGCGAACGAAGGACGGCAATCCACTGGTCTTCCGCAGGCGGCGAATAGGCTTTCGCAACTCAAGGGGCAGGAGGGGCCAGATCGCACGATGCAGCAAAAATTTGAGCGAAGGCGCGAGACCGCTCGCGCCACCGTAAAGACGGCTATCCGTTCGCACTCGATGCCACAGCCGCTGCCAATCGCCTGCGAGCAATAGGTCCGCAAAGAACCAGGGACTGCCAGCCATCCATTCGTCAGAGCCGGTGCCGCTCAAGAGTACCCGAACGCCTTTTTCGCGAGCCGTTTTCCACACCGGATGCCAAATCGCACCGTTCGGATATTCAGTGAATTCTCTGAAACGGCTAATCGATGCGATAGCGGCCGGCAAATCGAGTTTGAAAGGTGCGAAATAATTGGCCTTGAGGCCGAGCATCGCGACAGTCTCGTGAATGTAAGAGCGCTCGTCGACGGACGGCTCGTCGAACAGCATCGAGTAGGTCTCAAACGGTGGGACCTTGCCGGCGGTGGACATCGGGACGGCCATCCCGACGATAGAAGTCGAATCGAGCCCGCCACTCAGATGGATGCCGTAGGGACCGATCACCCGTGTTCGGCAGCGGATCGTTTCCTGAAAAATCTCGCCGAAATGTTCCGCATACTCGCGATCGTCGCGGTACCGCACCTGGCGTCGCGGGTCGAGATCGAAATAGCGTTGCATCCGTAACCCATTGGGGCCGACTGTGATCGAATGGGCAGAGGGCAGGCGCTTGATATGGCGGTAGAGCGTGTCTTCAGTGGCGCCGAGCGAACCCGATAGATATTCGCCGATCGCACCTTCGTTGGGATCGCGCGGAACACGCGGATCGGCCAGGACCTGAACCAGTTCGGTGCCGCACAAAAAAGATTTGCCGTCGAAGTAATAGAATAGTTTGCGCACTGCGCAGATGTCGCGGGCGCAAAAAAGCTCGCGGCGCGCGGAATCCCACACGACCATGCAGAAGTCGCCGAGGATGCGATGAGGAGTCTCAGCGCCGAAGCATTCGTACGTGCGCAGGACTAGCTCGGCGTCGGTATCGTCACGAGGCAGAACGCTCCGACCCTTGAGGGTGGTAGTTAGTTCGGCGCGGTTGTCGACACGGCCGTCAAAAACCAGATGGTAGCGCCCGGAGGGATCGGCGAGCGGCTGATTTTCGCGAAGCGATTCAGGAGTCGTGCAAAACTTCTGGTAGCCAATTGCTACAGCTCCATCTATCCACGAGCCAGAGCCGTCAGGACCGCGATGAGCGATCACGCCCATCATGCGATCGAATAATCCTCGATCGGCAGGACGGCCATCCGGATTATAGATTACCGCGATACCACTCATGGGATAGAAGGCCTGAACGAGTCGATGGTTCGATCTTTGAGGCACGACACCGAATTTCGATGACGACCGGTTCGCAGACTCACTTTGACGCAACTCGCCGCTTCGCCCGTTCGTTGCGATCGCTTGTGCCACAGCGCACAGGCTTGCCGGCCAACTCTGCACGGCAGCCTATGATGCGGCGACAGGCCGATGGGTATCCAGCGGGACAAAGCGATCGAGTTCGAAATCGCCGATTACGATCTGGCCCGCGCTTTCGAGCCATGCATGTGCGTTGAGGCCCCCTTCGGGTGACTTGGCCACACCGATCATCAGCGCAGAGTCATAGCCGTATCGTCGCAACATCATACCGGCGGCGATCGCACGAATCAGGCAGTTGGAACCGCCGGGGACCAAAAAGCCGGCGCCGCCGACCGCCAATGCGATGCGAATAGGTGAGGGCGAATCTAGCCTCGCGACGCCGATCGCCGGTCCGTTAGCCAATGCGTGGACGTTTGCGAAATTAGTGAAACGCAAAAGGAACCACGTCCGCCAGAGGGTTGCGAGCGCGCGCAAGACTATCTTACGGTCGCGCGGCGACAGGGCGCGAAATTTAGCCAGCCTGGTCATCGTCGTTGGAGGGATTGGTCGCAGGCGATCGGATTTCCAGCAACCCCCGTTCGTCGAGCTGCCGGAGCAATGCCAACAGATCGTTATGGCAACGTTCCGGCTCGACGTCATAGTGATCGAGCAAGGCTTCCGCAATGCTGCTCACGGGTTGTGGTTGCACGAGCCGCTTCCAGATAAAGGCGCCGATCGGATCGAGGCCGAAGTAGGTACCGTTCTTGAGGTTCAGGATGGCGGCTTCGCCGTCCAAATCACACGAAACCTGGTCAGCCGTCGCGCAGACGATGGAATCTAATGCTATAGGCTCGCTTTTGCTCAACTCGATAACGCGACAGCCAAGAGGCCATCTGCCCCGCTGATTATCGGATGCGGCGGGCTTGATGGCAACCAGTCAGCGGCCAACGGCGGCGCGGAGTGTGGCGGGCGGTTTCTCGAATTGAGCAATGAAGCGGGGCCGGCGCCAAGCAATGTACGATGGCAGAATCAGCACGCCCGCGACCATGTTGGTAGCCATCAGAAAAATCAGCAGGACGCTCATCTCGTTGTGGAAGAGCAAAGGTGAGAAAGCCCATGGAAGGATGCCACCGATCATCACGGCGAAGGTGCTGAAGACCGACGCGCCCGTGCTGTGCAGTGCCGTGACGACACCCTCGTCGATGGTCGCCCCGCCCATCACCTCGTCGCGGATACGGGCGACGGTATAGATGCCGTAGTCAACGCCCAGCCCGATACCGAGCGAAATCACGGGAATCGTGTCGATCGTCAGGCCGATGTTGCGAGCGTTCATGTAGATGAATGCTCCGAAATTGGCCATCACGCACGAGATGATGAAAAGCAGCCCAGCCACCGGCGAACTGAAGGTGAACGCACAGCAGAGGAAAATCACCCCAAGCACGAAGGTCAGATTGATGAAATCGAGCCGGTAGAGGATATCGTTCGCGGCAAGATAGAGTCCTGCTTCA
>Ga0335072_10011534_pt1 | contig 12654 bp, 13 predicted proteins | sample Lox_Sample_21_FD_206725 | JGI IMG/M metagenome (GOLD analysis project Ga0335072, IMG submission 206725) | Soil microbial communities from Loxahatchee National Wildlife Refuge, Florida, United States - Lox_Sample_2.1 | ecosystem: Environmental > Terrestrial > Soil > Wetlands | place: USA...
CGCGCGGCGCGGAGCCGGCGGTCCCGGGCGCCGCCGCAGCCGCGCCGACGGCCCCACCAGCGGTGATGATCGCGAGCCGGCGCCCGAGCGTCGAGGTGGGTCCGGATGCCCTCGACGGCGAGACCACGACCTCCCGCGGTGCGGACTGGGAAGCGACGTGCGGCCAGCCGTGGAAGGCCACGAGCGCGCTGGCCAGGACGAACGTCAACGCCGCCCCGGCCAGCAGCGAACCGCTGGTGCCGATGCCGGCGAGGTACGCCCTGGTGTCTCGCAAGCCCCGCACTTCTGAGACTCATATTCCCCTCTCAGCGTTCCCTTATCCGCGGCGTCCTAAGATTAAGGCACTATGGCCCGTCCTAACTCATTTGGTCGCGACACCGGACTCCAGACCCGGATGCTGTTCACGATGTTCCTGCTGGGGCTCGTGTACGCGATTCTGATCGCCGTCCTGATCGCCGCCGGAGCCGGCGCGGTCACGATCGCCATCATCGCCGCGGCCCTGTTCGCGGTCCAGCTGTTCAGCTCCGACAAGATCGCCCTCTACTCGATGGGCGCCCGCGAGGTGACGCCCCAACAGGCGCCCCAGCTACACGCCATGATCGATCGCCTCTGCGTGCAGGCGGACATCCCCAAGCCGCGTGTGGCCATCGCCCAGACGCCGATGCCGAACGCTTTCGCCGTCGGACGCTCGCCCAAGTCGGCCACCGTGTGCGCCACTACTGGAATCCTCCAGCTGCTCGAGCCCGCCGAGCTCGAAGCGGTGCTCGGGCACGAGATCACGCACGTGGTCAACCGCGACGTGGTCGTGATGACGATCGCGAGCTTCTTCGCCTCGATCGCCGCCTTCATCACCCAGTTCGGCTTCTTCTTCGGTGGCGGCTTCGGTGGTGGGCGCAACAACCAGAACCAGGGCGGCGGTAACGCGTTCGTGCTCGTGCTGCTCGTGTCGGCCGCCGTGTACGTGGTCTCGTTCATGCTCCTCCAGGCCCTCTCGCGCTACCGCGAGTTCGCCGCCGACCGGGGCTCGGCGATCATTACCGGGCGGCCGAGCGCGCTGATCAGCGCCCTGATGAAGATCGACGGCGGCATGGCGCGTATCCCTCAGCGCGACCTGCGCCAGGCCAACACCTCGCTGGCGGCTTTCTACATCTTCCCGCCCAGGGCCAAGCAGGCGGCGGCGTCGCTGTTCTCGACCCACCCGCCGCTCGAGAAGAGGATCGCGCGCCTGCAGCGGCTCGAGGCGCAGCTCCAGGGCACCGCCTAGCCGCGTGGGCTTCCTCGACGTCCTGACCGGCAAGCGCAAGCTGGCCAAGCCGGCGCCGGACCGACTGTTCGCGATGAGCACGGCGTACGTGACGCTGGAGACCGGGCTCGGGATGACCACGCGTGGCGCGGCCGCCATCGTCTTCCAGCCGCTCGCCACCGCCGACTTCGACGGAATCGTGCGCGACATGGAGGAGGTGGTCAAGGCGACCGCGAGCGACAGCGGCACGACCGTCACGAGCAGCGACGACAGCTATGGGTTTCGCTGGCTGGTGCTGCGCGGAGGCGACTTCGACGACCTCGTGGTGGGGATCAACGCGGTCAGCAGCGCGCTCGAAGCCGGCGGGTACGGCGAGCGCGTTCTGTGCGCCGTGTTCGGGTTCGAGGACTCCCGCAAGCGCCCCCTCTACTGGATCTACAACTACAAGCGGGGAACGTTCTACCCGTTCGCCCCCGTCCCAGGCAGCGAGCAGCGCGATAACGAACGCGAGCTGGTGGCGAAGGCGCAGATCGGCAAGGAGCTGCCGGTCGAGCAGGAGCTCGAGCGCTGGTTCCCGCTCTGGGGAACTCCGATCTAACGCCTGATCAGGCGCCAGGCGACCAAGGCGGCTACGCCGACGATCACCGGTCCTAGCACGGCCGGACGCGCCAGGGACGCCTTCGCGCGTTCGATCTTCTCGTGCGCCAACGCCTTTACATCGGCCTTGGCCGCGAGCGCCTCGACGGTGTCGCCCAGCTGCTCGCGAGTGGCCTCGATCTCCCGGCGGATCTGCTCGGGATCTTTGGCGGTGCTCATCGCCGGCCTTCCTGAGCTCGGGCCTTCGCCATCTGCACGTCCTGTTTCACGCTTTGAGTGGCCTCCTCGGGGACGGGCGGCGTCGCCTCCTTGACCTCGTGCTTGCCGACCAGAGCCAGCACGCCCGCGATCGCGGCCAGCACGGCCGCGATGATCAGCGCCGCCAACCAGGCGGTTACCGCGGTGGCCAGGGCCAGGACCGCGGCGGCCACGAGCGCGCCCAGCCCGTAGAACCCGAAAGCGCCGGCGCCGCCAAACATCCCGGCACCGATTCCAGCCCGCTTGCCCTTGACTGCAAGCTCGGCCTTGGCCAGCTCTACCTCCTGCCGGGCCAGCCGACTGCTCTGCTCGGAGAGCTGCTTGAGCAACTCTCCAAGCGGAGCATCCGAAGCCGCGCCCGACCCGCGCTCGGTCGTGCTCGACATACCTTCCTCCGTTCTCCTCGAGGCTCGCGAGTCAGCGATCCTCGGTGCCTTCCCGGGACGTTGACTGGGTTGCGATCAACTCGTCGTCGTTCAGCCCCTCCTCGTGGGCTCGGGCTCGCTCCTCGTGTACACGAGCCTCGGCCCGCTCACGCTCGGCCACGGCGCCCGCCAGACGGGCGCGGTGCTCGGCCTCCTCCGCTCGGCCCGTGCGAACCTCCGCCGCCTCGCGATGCTCGGTCACAGCCTGCTCGCGTCGCCTGCCCAGCTCGCGCTCGCGGCGGCGCTCGGCAGCGACCCGGCGGCCGCGCGTAAACGCGAGCAGCAGCGCTCCGACAAGGATCACGGCAACGACGATTACGACGATCAGCACGATGGACATCCTCTACCTCCTCAGCTCTTTAGGAAGGAGGCTTCCCGGCCCTGGGCCGCCGAAACGAACCGGGCCGCGTCGAGCTGAGCAGCGGCCGCAGCTGGTTGTGGGCGATCAGTGCCGGCGCGGCCACGACGGCCAGGTTGAACACGCGGTAGGCGAGCACGGCCGCGAGCGCGGGCGCCAGCGGCTCGCGCACCCAATAGAGCGAGTAGGTCATGAGCACCTCGGTCACGCCCGCCCCACCGAGCGGAAGCGACCTGCGGGTGGCGGCGTATCCCGTGCCGTAGGCGATGATCACCTTGCCGGCGCCAGGAGCGAGCCCGAACAGGCGCAGTCCACCGTAGAAGGCGCCGATATCGGCCGCCCAGTACAGCGCGGTCCCGAGCCAGGCCATGCGGTATCGCTTCGGTTTGAGAATCAGGTCGTGGAGGACGCCGACTCCCTCCAGGGCCTGGGCCAGCCATTCGCGCCGCTTGCCGCCAATCCGTGAGATCCGCTCGGCTCGGCCCGGCGCGCTCGCCCACAGGCCGAACCCGAAGCCCAGCGGGACGGCGACCGCCCACGGCCACAGGAGCGAGGGCAGGATGTTCGCGCCCTGCACGAGCAGCACGATCGACACGACGCAGCAGAGCGGAGCGAGCACCGCCCACTCGAGGACGCCGAGCGCGATCACCCTGACCCGCGCGCTCCGTTCGTCCTCGTGCAGAGCGAGCAGCGCCTGCTGGTCGATCCCGAACCCACCCGAGATCGCGAACGGCCCGAACCCGGCCACCACCACGCGCGCCACCATCGGCAGGGCGATCGGCCCATGTCCGTGGATGTCGGCGATCGCCCGGTAGGCGAGCGCATAGGCCGGATAGGTGAGCAGCGACGCGCCGGCGATCAGGGCCACCCACGGAGGGTCGATGCGGTCGAACGCGCGTCCGACCGCGTTGGCTCCCGTGACCCGGGCGATGACGAGCACGGCCACCCCGGCGATGCCGATGGCCACGGCCGAGGTGGCCAGCGGGTGCTCTGCAAGCCAGCGCCGCACGTCTGTGACGGTAGCCAGCCGGCGAGCTTCTCGCTTCACCCCGCGGCGACGCGGCGCCGGGCCCGGTTCGCCCGCGCGGTACCCCGCGCCATCCGCACGCCGAAGCGAGCCATCGCCCCCGGCATGTGCTCCGCCGTGGCGACGACGTCGGCGAGCGCGTCGGCGAAGTGCCGGATGTCATCCTCGTCAACGAGCAGCGACGGGAGGGCCTTGATGACGTTGAGCCGATGACCGGCGACCTGGCACAGGATGCGGTGCTCATGGAACAGCGGCACGGTGATGAGCTGGGCGAACAGACCTGGCTGGAGGTGGTCGACCGCGCGAAACAGCGAGCGGCTGGCGGCGCCGGGGGGCGGCCCGAGCTCGATCGCCCACATCAGGCCGGCGCCCCGGACGTCGCGCACGACGTCATGGCGCGAAACGAGGGGCTGGGTGAGGTCGAGCAGGAGATTCCCGAGACGCTCGGCTCGGGCTACCAGCCCGTCGCGCTCGATCACCTCGAGGGTGGCGATCGCGGCCGCCGCGCCGAGATCGTTGCCGCCGAATGTCGATCCGTGGCGGACGGCCCGCTCCATTCCGTCGAACACCTTGTCGAACGCGGCCCTGGAGACGAGTACGGCGCCGATCGGGACGAGGCCGCCGGATAGCGCCTTGGACACGCAGATCATGTCGGGAGCCAGATCCCAGTGCTCGAGGGCCAAGAACCGTCCCGTCCGCCCCAGGCCCGTCTGGACCTCGTCACACACGAACAGGGTCCCGTGCTCACGGCACAGGCGTTGCACGCAAGCCAGATAGCCGTCCGGAGGCAGATTGACGCCCTTGCCCTGGATCGGCTCGAGGATTACCGCGGCCACGTCCTCGCGCGCCAGCTCCCGCGCCACCGCGTCGGCGTCGCCGAACGCGACCGAATCGCAGCCGGGCAGGAACGGTCCGAAGCCGTCTCGGAACTCCTCGTTGCCGTTGATCGACACCGAGCCGAGCGTGAGCCCATGGAAGCCGTGGTCGGCGTACAGGATCCGCGGACGGCCGGTCGCGGCACGCGCGATCTTGATCGCCGCCTCCACCGCCTCGGTCCCGGTGTTCGCCGGCACCATCGCCCCGACGCTGCCCGGTGCGCGCGCGAGCAGCTGCTCAGCCAGAACACCACTCAGCAGGGTCACGCCGAGCTGCGGCAGGTTCGCGGTGCCGGCGGCCATCACGTCGTTCACCGCCGCGACGACGTCCGGGTGATTGCGACCCAGCGCGAACACCCCGTAGCCGTCGATCAGATCGAGGTACCGCTCGCCGTCTGCGTCGATCAGATGACTGTGATCTCCGCCCACCCAGGTCCGATCGAACCCGAGCGTGCGCAGAATCCGCCCCATCTGAGGATTGAGGTAGCGGTCGTTGAGCGCCATCTCCTCGCCGGTGCGGCGCGCGAGCAGCTCGCGGATGCCGTCGGGCTTGGTCACGGCTGAGCTCGGCTGAGCGAGGCCTGGGCCGGACCCGCCGTGCGGTCTGACCGCGAGCGGGCCGGAAGCTCGATCCACACATCCGCTCCACCGCCGTCCCGGTTGCGAACCCGAGCACGTCCACCGTGCGCCTTGGCGATCACCTCGACGATCGAAAGCCCGAGGCCGGCGCCGCGCTCAGACCGCGCCCGGCTCGAGCGCGCGAAGCGCTCGAACGCGTGCGGCAGGAGCTCGGACTCGAAACCGGGTCCGTCGTCGACGACGTGGATCTCGACCCAGCCGGTTCTCTGCTTGGCGGCGAGCACCACGTCCCCCTCCCCGTGCACGAGCGCGTTCGCGATCATGTTGGTGAGCGCCTGCTCGATCCTGGCCGCATCGGCCTCGACGATGATCTCGCTCGGATCGTCCAGTCTGACGATCCGGCCTCTCCCGTTCGCTCCCGGCGCGAAGCGAGCGGCTAACCGCTCGAGCAGGGGCCGCAGCTCGATCGGGCGCGACTCGAGCGGGAACCGGCCCTGCTCGGCGCGAGCGATGACGAGCAGGTCCTGGGCGAGCTTGGTCAGCCGGTCGACCTCCTCGGCAGCCGACCGCAGACGGTCCTCGAGCTGTTCACGCGTGCTGTCGGAGGCCAGCGCGAACTCGAGCTCGAGCTTCAGGATCGCCAGCGGCGTTCTCAGCTCGTGGCCGGCGTCGGCGACGAAGGCGCGCTCGCGCGCGAGAGCCTCCTCGACCCGGCTGAGCATCCCGTTGATCGTCTCGCCCAGCTGATGAAGCTCGTCGTTGGCCTCCGGGACCGGCAGGCGCTCGCCGTGCGGCGCGCCGCAGATCTGGTCGGCCCGCTCGCTCATCTTCTTCACCGGCGCCAGCGCCCAGGCCGCGAGACCGTACCCCGTCAGGCACGTGAGAATGAGCAATGCCGGGCCGCCGATGAACAGCAACTCGCTGAGCGTGGTAAGCGCGCTGTTGCGTTGCGAGAGCGACACGCCGACCACGAGCACGGCGGTCGGATCGGTGTCGACCGGACCGGCCAGAAGCCGGGCCTTCTCACCGCGGTTGATGAACATGAAACGCGGATCTGCCGCCGCGAGCCGGAGCTCCCGCGGGGTAAGCAACGACCTTCCGTATCCGGTGGTCGCGGTCCGCACGTGGCCGGTCCCCGGATCGACAACCTGCGCGAACGCGCCGTCGCTTTCCGGCAGCGCGGGAAGCTCTCGCCTCCCGCGCACCAGCGTCGACAGGTCGCCGGCGTGGGTGTGCAGCGAGCGGTCCAGTGCCTGGTCCAAGCCCGCCTCGAAGCGCGCGTGCAACAGCAGTGCCAGGCCGCCGAACAGCACGATCATGACCGCGGCAAAACCCAGCGTCAGCCGCACCCTGAAGGGAACTCGACGCACGCTCATGCCCGCAGCCGGTAGCCGACCCCGCGCACGGTCTCGATCGCCTGACGGTCGAGCTTGTCGCGGAGATAGCCGATGTACACGTCGATCACGTTGGACCGATTCTCGTAGCTCTCGTCCCACACGTGCTCGAGCAACTCGAACCGGCTCAGGACCTCGCCGGGCCGGCGCATGAACAGTTCGAGCATCGCGAACTCGCGGGGCGTCAGCGCGAGCTCCCGGTCTCCTTGCCGGACGACACGAGCGGCCGGGTCGAGGCACAGGTCGCCAACGGTCAGCTGGGTGGGTCGCGGAGGCGCCCCCCGCCGGATCAGCGCGCGTACCCTGGCCATCAGCTCCTGGAAGGAGAACGGCTTGGCCAGGTAGTCGTCGGCGCCGCTGTCCAGCCCGCGCACCCGATCGTCGACCTCATCGAGCGCGGTCAGCATCAGCGTGGGAGACCACACCTCGCTGGCCCGCAGCTGGCGGCAGACCTCGAACCCATTCTGGCCGGGCAGCATCACGTCGAGGAGGATCACGTCGTAGTCGGTGGACGTCGCGCGCATCAACGCCTCTTCCCCCGTGCTGGCCACGTCGACACCCATGCCCTCGCGGCGCAATCCCTGGCGCAGCAGCTGGGCGAGCTTGGTTTCGTCCTCTACGACAAGGACACGCACCTGATTAGCTTTGCACGAGCGCCCTGAGCGATTGCTTCAGGGAGCCGGTGGTGGCGAGGACGGCGGTCGGCTCGTATCCGCAATGCGCCATACAGTTGTCGCAGCGAGGGTCGTGGCCCCGGCCGTATTTATCCCAATCGGTGGTCTCCAGCAGCTCCTTATAGGTCTTCGCGTACCCATCCGACATCAGGTAGCACGGCCGCTGCCAACCGAAGATCGAGTAGCTCGGAATCCCCCAGGGCGTGCACTGGTAGTCGACCTTCCCCTCGAGGAAGTCGAGGAACAGTGGGGTGTGGTTGAGCCGCCACTTCTTGCGCCGGCCGTCTGCGAACGCGGCGGCAAACAGCGAGCGCGTCTGCGTCACCCCGGGGAAGTGATCCTGGTCGGGCGCCTTCTCGTACGCATACGCGGGCGAGATCTGCATCGCGTCGACCTTGAGCTCATCGTTGAGGTAGTCGAGCACCTCGCGCACGGTCTCGGGTGTGTCGGTGTTCAGGAACGTTGTGTTTGTCGCGACGCGGAAACCGCGCGCCTTCGCCTCCCCGATTGCCTCGACCGCCTTGTCGAAGATTCCCGCGCGCTCGACGAACTGGTCGTGACGCTCGCGCAATCCGTCCAGGTGGATGACCCAGGTGAAGTACGGCGAGGGCTTGAAGTTGTCCATCTTGTTCTTGAGCAGGATCGCGTTGGTGCAGAGGAAGACGAACTTCTTGCGCCGCAGAAGCTCGGACGCGATCACGTGCACTTCGGGGTGAACAAGCGGCTCACCGCCGGCGATCGAGACCATCGGCGCGCCGCACTCCTCGATCGCCGCGAGCGCCTGGTCGACCGGCATCCGCTGCTTGAGGATGTGGTCGGGATGCTGGATCTTGCCGCAGAACGAGCAGGCCAGGTTGCACTGGAACAGCGGCTCGAGCTCGACGAGCAGCGGGAACTTCTCGCGCCGGCGCAGCTTCTGGGCTGCCAGGTAGACGCCGATGCGGGCGGATTGCCTGAATGGGACCGCTATGGGATCACCTCCGAACCTCTCACCTCGGGCGGGAGCTTGAAATGGACGTCCTCGCGGGCCACTTCCCGCTCGGACACGGCGACGGTGCCGAGGCCGCCGAGCGCGCTCACGACGCTCTCGACGAGCGACTCCGGAGCCGAGGCCCCCGCCGTGAGCCCGACCCGATCGGCACCGATGAGTACCTCCGGCTCGATCCCACCTCCGTCCTCGACGAGCGCGGCGCGAGTGCCCGCGCGCTGAGCCACCTCGACCAGCCGGCGCGAGTTGGACGAGTTCCGGGAACCGACGACGAGCACGGCGTCGCAGTCGGCCGCCAGCGCGCGCACGGCGTCCTGGCGGTTCTGTGTGGCGTAGCAAATGTCGCTCGAGGCCGGCCCGACCAACGCCGGGAAGCGCTCGCGCAGAGCGTCGACGACCTCTGCGGTCTCGTCGATGGCCAGGGTCGTCTGCGTGAGGTAGGCGACGCGAGCCGGGTCCCGTACCTCCAGTTGGTCGATCTCTTCCGGGCTGGCGATCACGTGCGTGCGCTCGGGCGCCTCGCCGGAGGTGCCCTCGACCTCCTCGTGCCCGCCATGCCCGACCAGCACGATGTCGAACCCCGACTGGCTAAAACGCCTGGCCTCGGCGTGCACCTTGCTGACCAGCGGACAGGTGGCATCGATCACGTCGAGTTCGCGCTCCGCCGCGGCGGTCCTGACCGCCGGCGACACGCCGTGCGCGGAGAACACGACGGTGGCACCGGGTGGGACCTCGTCGATCTCGTCGACGAAGATCGCGCCCCGCCCTTCGAGGTCGGCCACCACGTGCGCGTTGTGGACGATCTGCTTGCGCACGTAGACCGGCGCGCCTCGGTCCGCGAGCGCGCGCTCGACGATCTCGATCGCCCGCACCACACCCGCGCAGGAGGCCCGCGGCGAGGCGAGGACGACCTCGCGGGGGCCGAGCGCACGGGCCCAGTTCTCGACCAGGGCGCTCGCCCGGCGCAGCGCGCGGTAGGCGACGGCGGCGCCGGCCACGGTCCGCAGCGGACGGTGCAGCTCCTGGCGGTGGGTGTCCATCACCACGCGCAGGGTGACCAGCGGTTGGGCCGGGGTGGCGGCGGCCAGCCAGGCTGACTCCATGTCGACCGCGAGCGCGCCGGTGCGCGCCAGCTGGCGGCGGCGCTCGCGGACGACGAGCCGCTGACTCGAGGCGATCGGCCCGACGCGGACGCGCATCCCGCCGCGGCGCAGCACGCCGGCGAGGATGGCCGGATCTGGACAGGCCATCGTGCCGGTCGGTCCGCGCAGCTCGCTGGCCAGCACGACGTCGCCGGGCTCGAGGTCGGGATCGAGCGCGCCGCAGAAGCCGGCGATCAGCACGGCGCTGCCTTCGGATACCCGCGCCCCGCGGGCGGCGCGCCGCGGCCCCATGCCGATTCGCTGCACGTCGGCCCAGGCCGCGCCCGCGCGGACGGCGCGCGCCTCGACCGACAGCGGAGCCAGAACGGTGAGCCCGCTCATGCGGCCACCGCCGCTCCGACTTCGGGCCTCGAGGCAATCGTTCTGAGCGCCTCGCGCGCCGCGGCGCGGCCGCTTCGCACGGCGCCCTCCATCGTGGCCGGCCAACCCGTGTCGGTCCAGGACCCGGCGAGCACGAGGCCGGGGACGGCGGTCCGGGGCCCCGGCCGCAGTGCCCGAGCCCCGGGGGCGGCGCGGAACGTCGCGGCGTGTTCGCGGGTGACCAGGAACCACTCCGCGCGGGCGTCGCGAGCCGCGGGCAGCAGGTCGGCCAGGGCCGGGAGGAACCTTTCCCGGAGGTCTTCGATCGTCATGTCGAGCTCGGCCTCGGCGGCGGACAGCGAGATGGCCAGGTACTGGCCGTGGTCGAGCCCTGACCCGCTCGTGCGGTCGAACAGCCACTGCACCGGCGTATGAACGCCTGCCGCGAAGGGCAGATCGACCACCCGGCGGTCGTAGACCACGTGCAGGTTGACGATCGGCGAGGTGCCAAGCGCGGCCAGCCCGGCCACGTCGACGCCGGACCCGGGTGGCAGCAGCTTCGCGGCGCGCACGTGCGAGACCGCCAGGATCACCGCGTCAGCACCAAGCGGCGCGACACCGCCCGCCTCGACCCGGAACCCCTCCTCCCCGGGCACGATCGCGGTCGCACCCAGTCGCAGGCGAACATCGACGCCGGCGCGGGCGAGCGCCCGCCTGGCCGCGACGTCGTGTATCTCGCCGAGTGGCACGCGGGCAAAGCCGACGTCTCCCGACGCGTTGTCGCCCAGCAGTCCCTGCTGGAACACGTACGCCGCCTGAGCCAGGGACGCATCGGCGGCGAGCAGGTTTAGCGTGGGGCGCGCGATCAGCTCCCACATGACCGCCACCGCCTCGGGAGACTGACCGTGCTCGGCCAGCCACTCGCCAAACGATCGGGCGTCGGCGGCTGGGTCATCGGGATCGACCCGGCGCAGCGCGTTCATGGCCAGGGCAAGCGACGCTCGCTGCCGCGCGTTGAGGAAGGGGTAGCGCGTCAGCGCGCCGGCCAGATGCAACGGCGCCGGCAGATCTGACCGTCGTAGCCACGCGATCCTGCCCCCGGGAGCCAGCACGGGGATGGCCAGGCGCGGTTGCAGCGTCACGAGGTCGCTGGCGCCGATCTCGTCCAGGAGGTTCCGGTAGGCCGTGCAGCAGCGCAGGAAGACATGCTGGCCGTTGTCGGCGACGATCCCGTCCCGCGTGAACGAGTAGGCCGCGCCGCCGAGCCGGCCGCGCGACTCGAGCAGGGTGACGGCGGTGCCCGCCGACGCACAGTCCAGTGCCGCGGAGATGCCGGCCAGGCCACCGCCCACGATCACGATTCGCCTCACGTGCGCACCCCCGCCAGGCTCCGCGCGGCGAGCCACGCCTTCTCCCACGCCGGCAGCGAGATCCGCCGCTGCAGGACCTCCTCGGGCTCGCGGGCGATCCGCTCGAGGATGCGCCGGTAGATGCCGGTCATCGCGAGCACGCACGATGCGCTGCGCGCGTCGAGCACTTCGACGAGGCCGAGGCCGCGATCGAACCACTCCCCGGCCCGCCGCGCCTCGAAGCGGATCAGCTCGGGGCTCATCTCGGGCAGGTTCGCGCAGTCGAAGCGGCGCAGGTCCTCGGCCGGCAGGTACACCCGGCCGTTCTCGTAGTCCTCGCGCACATCGCGCAGGATGTTCGTCAACTGCATGGCCACGCCGAGGTCGTCGGCCAGCGCGCCGTGGCCGTTGGCCTGGCCGGCGGTGAAGATCGCGAGGCACAGGCGACCGATCGACCCGGCCACGTCGCGGCAGTAGACGACGAGGTCGTCAAAGGTTTCGTAGCGGGTGTCGCGGACGTCGAGCTCGACCCCGTCGATCAGCAGGTCGAGGGCCTCGAGCGGCAGGTTGAAGCGCCGGTGGGCGTCGGCCAGGCCGATCATCACCGGATCGCTGGATCGCGCGCCGCCGGAGCCGCCCGGTCGGTCGGCGCCGCCGGAGACGGCGGCCAGGCCGGCGCGCGCCTGCGCCAGCGCATCGAGCTTCACCGGCGCGTCGGCGTCGCCGTCGCCGATGTCGTCCACGCGGCGCGCGAACGCGTACACGGCGCTCATCGCCTGCCGCTTGTCCCGCGGCAGCAGGCGAATCCCGTAGTAGAAGTTCGCGGCCTCGACGCGGGTGATCTCCTCGCACGCCCGGTAGGCATGCTCTACCTCGAGCGCCGGCATCGTCATCGGCCGATCACCGCCCTGGCATACGCGGTGGCGAACCGGCGCGGACGCCCTTCCAGGCCGTCCAGCGCGACCCTGCCCCCGGCGAGGAAGCCCGCGACCGCCAGGCGTGGTCGGCCGCGCAGCCGCCGCACGAGCGGCGCCCCCTCCTCCAGCAACGACCGGGCCTGCGCAGGGCCGGCGAACGGGCCGACGTATACGCGACCGCGGGCGCGGTCCTCGTCCACATCCTGGAGGTGCTCGATGATCTGGAGTGCGTTGCAGATCCGGTCCGAGAGTGCGATCCGCTCCGGGGTGGCGGCGCCGAACACATGCAGCACGAGCTCGCCGACCGGCGCGGCCGACAGCCGGCAGTAGTCGAGCAGGTCCTCCAGGGACGCGTACCGGGTCACGATCTGATCGCGCCGGTTGGCCTCGATCAGGCGCAGGAACGGCTCGCGCGGGAGCCGGCACTCACGCGCGGTGGCGGCAAGCGTGCGCATCACCGGGTGCCGGGGATGGTCGAGCTCGCGCTCGACCTGGTCGAGCAGCTCG
>Ga0335072_10011536_pt1 | contig 12653 bp, 8 predicted proteins | sample Lox_Sample_21_FD_206725 | JGI IMG/M metagenome (GOLD analysis project Ga0335072, IMG submission 206725) | Soil microbial communities from Loxahatchee National Wildlife Refuge, Florida, United States - Lox_Sample_2.1 | ecosystem: Environmental > Terrestrial > Soil > Wetlands | place: USA: Florida...
CGCCGCCTGGACCGCGCTCGGGCAGACCGGGCACAGCGGCGACCAGATCGTGATCGGCGAGGTCGCGCCACGTGGACAGACCACCGGCGACCAGCCGGGCAACTTCTCGGGGATGGTGCCACTCCGCTTCATCCGCGCGCTCTACTGCGTTGATCAATCGTTCCACCCGCTAACCGGCACCGCCGCCACGCTGCGGGGCTGCCCGGCGACGGCATCAGCATCCAAGGCGTTCCCCAGCCAGCACCCGGGGCTGTTCCACGCCAGCGGATTCGCCGTCCACCCCTATCCCCAGGGTCAGGTGACGCCGAACGTTCCCACGGCGAACGAGCCCGACTACGCCGATCTCCCGAAGCTCCCAGACCTCGAGGCGACGCTCGACGGAGCGCAGAAGGCGTACGGACTGGACGCTCGGTTCCCGATTTACAACACCGAGTTCGGTTATCAGACCAATCCCCCGGAGACGATCCAGCGCGCGATCTCCCCGACGGTCGCCGCTTACTACCTGAACTGGGCCGAGTACATCAGCTGGAAGAACCCGCGAGTGGCGTCGTGGGACCAGTACCTGCTGAGCGATCCACCGCCGCCGGGGCAGCCGGGCGGTAGCAGCTTCGACACTGGGCTCGAATTCACCAACGGGAAGCCGAAGGACCCGATGTACGACGCGTTCCGGATGCCGCTGTACCTGCCCAACTCCTCGGGCAAGAAGGGCAAGGCTCTCGACGTGTGGGGAGACGTGCGGCCGGCTCACTGGCAGCTGTCTTCGTCGAAGGCGCCGCAGGTTGTCCTGATTCAGTTCAAGCCCGCGAGCGGCGGCGCATTCAAGACGGTCAGCCGCGTCACGCTGACCGACAAGTACGGCTACTTCAACACGTCCGTGACGTTCCCGTCGAGCGGGTCGGTGCGGACCGTGTGGTCGTCCCCCACCGGACAGATCCACAGCCGGGTCGCACCGGTCACGATTCATTAGACCGGCATCAGCTCGGAACGACGGGAACCACACCGGAGCGAAGGGCGCAACTTCTCCGGAGCCGGCCTGTTGTCTTCTGCGATGCGATTCGTGAGGCGGCTCGCGGTTGGTCTGTCGGTGGCCGCAGCCTCGGCGGGGGCCGGGTTCCTGTCGCTGCCCGCGCGGGCGGAGGCGCAGGCCAATCAGGTCGGGATCTTCCAGGACGATGCACGTATGCTGACCGCGCCGGGCCCGACACTCCTGGCGCTCCGCGAGCTCGGAGTTGGGGCTGTGCGGGTGACGCTCGCCTGGAACACGGTGGCGCCGGCTCGTCGGCCGCCTGCGGGATTCAAGGCGTCCGACCCTGCCTCTTACCCGGCGGCGAACTGGAACATCTATGACCAGATCGTGCAGGATGCGCACACCGACGGCATCGCCGTCGACTTTTCGGTGACCGGCCCGGCGCCGCTGTGGGCGGCGGGCAGCGGTCAGCCCGCGCCCGGCGGCTATGGGGAGTGGAAGCCGTCGACATCGGCGTTCCTCTCGTTCGTGGAGGCGGTGGCGACGCGCTACAGCGGCAGCTATGACCCGGTCGCCGGCGCGATCGTGCACGGCAGCGCCGACGACCTGCCGCGAGTGACCTTCTGGGAGCTCTGGAACGAGCCGAACTTCGGGCAGGACCTCGCCCCGCAGGCGATCAAGGGGTCTTCGGTGCCGACGGGGGCGCCGGAGTATCGGAGCCTGCTCGAGGCTGGCTGGAGCGCGCTTGGGCTCACCGGGCACGGCCGGGACACGATCGTGATCGGAAACCTCGCCGCCCGCGGCACGAGCGGGAAGCCGAGCCGGGCCGCTCCGCAGGGCTACCCCGGCAACTTCGGTCAGACCAAGCCGCTCCAGTTCATCCGCACCCTGTACTGCGTCGACTCGTCCTATCGCGAGCTGCGAGGCGCGGCCGCCGCAGCCGTGGGCTGCCCGACGAACGCTGCCGGGTCGAGGAGCTTCCGCCGGAAGAATCCCGCGCTGTTCAACGCCAGTGGGTTCGCCACCCATCCCTATCCGATCAACAAGCCCCCCACCCAGGCGAGCTCCAACGACCCCGACTTCACCGAGTTCTCAGAGCTGCCGCGCCTTGCCACCACGCTGGATCGCTTGCAGCGCATCTATGGCTCGGGCAAGCACTACCCGATCTACAACAACGAGTACGGCTACATCACCAACCCGCCGAACCACAGCTCCGCGCATTTCGTCTCGCCCACGACGGCGGCGTACTACGACAACTGGGCCGAATATCTCTCGTGGCGGAGCTCGCGGATCGCCAACTCGATGCAGTTCCTGCTGTATGACCCGAACCCGACCAAGAATGTTCCGGAATACGGGGGCTTCGCCAGCGGCCTGATCTTCTATGGCGGGGCGCGGAAGCCCGGGTATAACGCCTACCGGCTCCCCTTGTTCCTGCCGGTCACTTCGGTGAAGCGTGGCCGATCGGTCGAGGTATGGGGATGCCTGCGGCCGGCGCACTTCGCTCGCCTTGACAGCGCCGGCACGCCGCAACAGGTCCAGATCCAGTTCCAGCGAGGATCGAGCGGAGCGTTCACCACGTTGCGGACGGTGACGGTCACGAACACGCGCGGCTACTTCGACCTGCACATGACGTTCCCGGCGAGCGGGTCGGTACGGCTCGCCTGGTCCTACCCGCCAGATGACGCGCTGCTGACGCCGAGCTTGATCACCCCGGGCGATGCGGACACGGTCTACAGCCGCACGGTGACGGTGAAGGTCGGGTAGAAGTCGTGGTCGGGAGCCGGCGGACCGCGGCGCTGCTGCTCGGCATCGCGGTCGTGGCGGCCGCGGCGATCTTGACGGAAGCCGCGGAGGCGCGCGCCTCGTCGGCCCAGGTGTCCGTGATTGAGGACGATGTGCATCTCCGGGCCGACCCGGCGGGGACGCTCGAGCGGATGCGCGCCCTCGGGACCGACGTCGTCCGCGTGTCGATGCCGTGGCAGGCGATCGCGCCCGCACCCGGGTCGACGCACGCGCCCGCTGGGTTCGATGCGTCGGACCCCGCGTCTTACCCGTCAGCGAACTGGAGGCTGTGGGACGAGATCGTGGCCGACGCCGGTCGCGACGGCTTGACGGTTGACCTCGATCTCATGGGGGGCGCGCCCCGCTGGGCGCTCGGGCCCGGGCGACCGAAGGGAAATAGCAACCCGAACTGGGAGCCCTCACCCGCGGCCTACGGTGCGTTCGTGGAGGCCGTGGCGACGCGGTACAGCGGGGCGTATGACCCGGGACTCGGGGCGGTCGCTCCCGGCGAGCGCGGCGACCTGCCGCGGGTCGAGTTCTGGTCGATCTGGAACGAACCGAACTACGGGCCTAGCCTCGCGCCCCAGGGCGTGCCCGGCGACCTCGCGGTCGAGAACAGCCCGCGCATGTACCGGCGGATGGTGGACGCCGCCTGGGCAGGTCTGACGGCGGCCGGCCACGGGCCGGCGAGCGACACGATCCTGTTCGGCGAGTTCGCGCCCCGGGGCGCGAACCGCTGGGGGGTGTTTTCGGGGATGACGCCGCTGGTCTTCCTGGGCGCGCTCTACTGCTTGGACTCAAGCTACCGCGAGCTCCGTGGGACCGCGGCGCGCCTGAGGGGATGCCCGACGACGCCGGCTGGATCGCGGCGCTTCCCATCTCAGCATCCGGCTCTGTTCGCGGCCACCGGGGTCGCGGACCACCCATACTCGAGGTGGTATCCGCCGAATGTCGAGGTTGATCCTGACCCCACCAACGGCGTCTCGACGGCCAGCTACGCATCGCTCGCGGTAATCGACAATCTCGGGCGCACGCTCGACCGGGTTCAGCGGGTGTATGGATCGAACCGGCGGCTTCCCATCTGGAACACCGAGTTCGGCTATATCACGAGCCCCCCGAAGCGGAGCCCTGATCCGCGGTCGCGCCGACGGGTGCTGTACGTCTCGCCCAGCGTGGCGGCGGGCTACGACAACTGGGCCGAGTACATCAGCTGGCGCAACCCTCGCGTGAGGTCGTTCGCCCAGTACCCGCTCTACGACCCGGTCCGGGCCGCGCGGTCGAACAACTGGGGCGGGTTCGCGAGTGGTCTCTTGAGCTTCGCCGGTGCGCCCAAGGCCGTGTACGCCGCCTGGCGCTTGCCGGTGTTCCTGCCGGTGACCTCAGGTCGACGCGGTAGCGCGCTCGAGGTCTGGGGCTGTGTGCGGCCGGCGCGATCCGGGTCCTCGCCGACTGCCGAGATCCAGTTCGCGCCAAGTACGTCCGGGGCATTCACGACGATCCAGACAGTGACGCTCAGCGACCCGAGCAATTGCTACTTTGACGTCCGGGTGAAGTTCCCCGCAAGCGGGACGGTCCGGCTGAGTTACGACTATTCGCCGCTCGATCCGACGCTGACGGCCGACCCTGGGCCGATCGAGAGCCGGCCCGTGCACATTTCGCTGAACCGATGAGATCACGCCTACTCACCGCCGCGCTGGTCATCGCCGTCATGTGCGCGAGCGGCGGGGTCCTGGCGCCCGCGGCCCTCGGGTCAGCCAATCAGGTCTCGATCATCCAGGACTCGGTCCAGATGCTCGACGCTCCGGCGCAGACAATGAGCACGTTTCGGGCGCTCGGCGTGCGGACGGTGCGGATCATCGTCGTGTGGGCGCAGGTTGCGCCCTCGGCGGAGGCTTCGAAGGCCCCCCGCGGGTTCAAAGCCTCCGACCCGAGCTCGTACCCGGCCGGGAACTGGGCGCCGTATGACCAGATGATCGAGCTTGCGCACCAGAACGGTCTCGGCGTCGACCTGACGTTGAGCGGCGGCGCGCCGCGGTGGGCTGAGGGGTCGGCGATCCCGCGGGCGGCGCTCGACAACCAGTTCTGGGCGTGGCGGCCGTCGGCGTCGGCGTTCGGCCAGTTCGCCCGCGCCGCGGGCGAGCGCTACAGCGGCACCTACGTGCCTCCAGGACAGTCGACGCCGCTGCCGCGCGTGAACTTCTGGGCTATCTGGAACGAGCCCAACTTCGGCGAAGACCTCGGCCCGCAGGCCGTCAACGGCTCGACCGTGTCGGTCGCCCCAGGGATGTATCGGGCGCTCGCCGGCCAGATGTGGACCGCGCTCCAGGCGACCGGCCATGGCCACGACACGATCCTGATCGGCGAGTTCGCACCGAGAGGCCTGAGCGGCGCCGCCAACCGCACGCATCCCCAGGGACTTCCCGGGGAGTTCGGTCAGACCAAGCCACTCCAGTTCCTCCGCACCCTGTACTGCCTTGACTCGTCTTACCGGGAACTACGCGGCCGCGCCGCCAGCGCCGTCGGCTGCCCGACCACGGCGGCCGGCTCACGGCGCTTCCGCAGGCAGAACCCCGCGCTGTTCAACGCCACCGGATTCGCCGACCACCCGTATCCCGACAACGCGCCGCCGAATATCGAGACCTCGACCGACCCCGACATCGCGACGTTCCCCCGGATCCCGACGCTCGAGCACGAGCTCGACCGGATCCAGCGGATCTACGGCTCCGGCAAGCGGTTCCCGATTTACAGCACCGAATACGGCTACATCACCCACCCGCCGAACCACGACTCGTACGTCTCGCCGGCGACCGCCGCGTACTACATCAACTGGGCGGAGTACCTGAGCTGGAAGCAGCCCAGGGTCGCGAGCACGATGCAGTACCTGCTGAACGACCCGCCGCTGACCGCCGCCCTCACGCGCGGCGACGGGGGCTTCACGAGCGGACTGTTGTTCGCTAACGGCAAGGCGAAGCCCGCCTTTGCCGCGTATCGCCTCCCGTTGTTCCTGCCCGTGACCTCGGCGCGGCGCATCCGGTCGCTCGAGGTCTGGGGATGCGTACGGCCGGCACGCTACGCAATCCTTGGCGCGGCTGGATTGCCCGGGACCTCGAGCGGCTCGCCCCAAACGGGGCCAAACGGACAGTCCCAGACCGCACGGATCCAGTTCGCGCGCGGCACCTCCGGCCGCTTCACCACGCTCCGAACGGTGACGATCTCGAATCCCAACAGCTGCTACTTCGATGTGCGGATGCGGTTCCCGGGAAGCGGCACGGTCAGACTGGCGTACTCATACCCGAACAACCCGTTGCTGCTGTTCCCCCCGTCGTTCGAGGGTGCGACCGTGTACAGCCGTTCGGTGGCGATCCGGCTGCGCTAGCCGTACATCGCCTCGATCTCGGCCTGGTACTTGGCCTCGATCGGACGCCGCTTGAGCTTCATCGTCGGCGTCAACTCATCGCCGCCGGGGAGCCAGTCGCCGGGCACGACCGTGAAGTTCTTGATCTGCTCGACCCGAGCGAGGCGGGCGTTGGCGCTCTCCATCGCGCTCCGGATGGCGGCGATGACGGGCTCGGCGCCGGCGAGGTCCTCGAGCGCCTGTCCCTCGATCCCCTGCTGCTGTGCCCACTGCGGCGCGTAGTCGGCATCGAGCACGATCAGCGCCGTGTTGTAGCGCCGGCCGTCGCCGATGCACACCGCCTGTCCGATCAACGGGCTCGCGCTCTTGAGCGTGGCTTCGATGTTGGCCGGGGACATGTTCTTGCCGGCCGCGTTGATGATGATCTCCTTCTTGCGATCGACGATGCGCACGAAGCCGTCCTCGTCGATCTGGCCGATGTCGCCGGTGTGGAGCCATCCCTCGGCGTCGATCGCCTCGGCCGTCCGGTCCGGCGCGTTGCGGTAGCCGGTCATCACGCATCCACCACGGACGAGCAGCTCGCCGTCCTCGGCGATCTTGATCTCGACGCCGGGCTCCGCCGGGCCGACCGTGCCGATCCTCACCTCGCCCGGGCGGTTGCATGTTCCGACGCCGCACGTCTCGGACATGCCCCACAGCTCGGCCAGCTCGATCCCGAGCGCGTGGAAGAACTCGAGCACCTCGACCGGCGTCGGCGCCGCGCCGACGTTGACCGCGATCGCCTGGTCGAGCCCGAGCATCTCGCGCAGCTTGGAGAACATCTGCTCGTCGGCCTGGGCGACCTTGGCCTCGAGCTCGGGCGGCACGGCCTCGCCGCGCTGCTTGAGGCGAACCCGTTCGATGGCGGCCTCGACCGCCTCCTGCACCGGACGGCGCTGCTCCTCGGGCTGGGCGGCCTGCATCGTCTCGAGGCCGGCCTTGAGCTTCTCCCAGATCCGCGGAACCGCGAAGAACCAGGTCGGCCGGACCTGCGGCAGGTACGACAGGACCTCCCGTGGGTTCGGGCAGCAGGTGATCGTCCCGGCGAAGATCACCGGGATGTAGTGGTGGGCCATCCGCTCGGCTATATGCGCCGCCGGCAGCCACGAGATCACCCTCGACCCCGGATCGAACGGGACCACGTGCTCAACCGCCAGCGCCCCCGACATGACGTTGTGGTGGGCGAGCTGAACGCCTTTTGGCGGCCCGGTCGTGCCTGAGGTGTAGATCAGCGTCACGAGGTCATCGGGCCCGATCTCGGCGAACGCCTTTTCCAGGTTGAAGTCGGGGTCGTTTGACGCTTCGACGTCGGTCAGCGAGATCGTGTCGCCGGGGGCATCGCCGTCGACGACGACCACATGCTCGAGTCCGGGGAGGTTCTTGCGCGCCTCGAGCATCGTCTGCAGGTAGGCCGGCTCGACGATCGCCACGCTGGAGGCGGCGTCGCCCAAGAGATATTCGATCTCGTTCGGTGGATACGTGAGGTAGATCGAGAACGGGGTGGCGCCGAGCATCGTGGCGGCCAGGTCGACGATGTGGAACTCGGGGCGGTTGCCGAGCATGATCGCGACCGTGTCGCCCCGGCTCACGCCGAGCTTCGCCAGTCCTCCGGCGACCGCCTCGACCCGCCGCAGCAGCTCGGACCACGTGATCGAGACGCTGTCATCGGGGGTGCGGACGGCGACGATCTCGGGGTGGTTGGCCGCCGTGCGGCGTAGGGCTTCGGTCAGTGTCGGGGCGTCGACCGCTCGCCCCAGCGCCGGCGAGATCGTGCTGCTGCTCTCCATGCTTCTCCTCTATCCAGGCCTGGTGTCGCGGCGTAACGCTATCAGCGGGGTATCCGACATCCGGACGCCGCCGCCACCTGCCGGCGGACGCGTCAGTGCAGGCCCAGGCCGGGGCCGGACAGCGTCGTGATGTCGTTGCTCAGGCCGATCACGAACACGAGCAGGATCAGCACGAAGCCGACCACGCCGGCGCGCTCCATCACCTCGAACGGGATCCGCTTGCCCCTGATCTTCTCGGCCACCGCCCAGAACACGTGGCCGCCGTCGAGCGGCAGGAACGGGAACAGGTTGATGATCGCCAGCGACAGCGAGATCAGCCCGAGGACGTAGAGCGCCTGCGTAGTGCTCGTGGCGAACGACTCCTGCGTGGCGGTGTACCCGTAGACGATGCTGTGGAGTTGCTTGCGCTCCTGCGGCTCGAAGATCCGCGCGACGACGGACACGGTCCGGGTGGTGACGTACCACATGTTGCTGCCCGACAGCGAGGCCGCCTTGACGACGCTGACAGGTTCCTGAGTCGCGCCGAAGCTGACTCCGAGGAGCGGCCGGTCCACGCCGGAAGCGGTGCTGTAGCGCGGGCGGATCTCGAGCGTGATGAGCTTCCCGTCACGCTCGACGACGACGCGGGCGGGCGTCGCCGCTACGCAGTTGTCCACCTGAGCACCGGCGCAGCGATGGGTGCCGATCTGGTTGCGGATCGCGTCCTCAGAGCCGCTGACGCCGTCGACCGAGACGACCTTGTCGCCCGGCCGGATATACGCAGCCGACGGCCCCTTGACCGTCACCGTCTGCACGGTGGTGTTGGCGACCTGCTGGCCGTTCGAGAACGCGATCGCCCAGAAGATCACAAAAGCGATAACCAGGTTCACCGCCGGCCCCGCCAGGATCACGACAACCCGCTTCCAGACCTTCTGGTTGTAATAGGCGCGCCCGCGGATGGCATCGGCCTGAACCTCGAGTTCCGAGATGCGCTCCGTGATGGCCCGTTCCTGGGTCGTGCGCTCCTGAACGCGAACGGAACCTGCATCCGGAAACGCCCGGTCGTCGTCGCGCAGTTGCTCGAGCTGCCCGGTGAGTTCCCGGATGTCACGCTCCTCGCTCAGCTCCTCGCGCGGGTTCATCCCCGTGATCCGCACATAGCCGCCGAGCGGAAACGGGCCGATCCCGTACTCGGTCTCGCCCCGCCGGAACTTGACGAGCAGCGGACCCATGAATAGCGAGAAACGCTCGACGCGCATGCCCACGGCCTTGGCGGCGGTGAAATGCCCGGCCTCGTGCAGGATGATCAGCGCGACGAAGCCCAGAAAGGCGAGGACGTAGGACACCGGTTCTAGTGTGGCAGCCGTTTCTGCGGTGTTCGTAAGAACGCGATCAGATCAGCCTACGCCGGTGCCCGCTCGGACACGAGCTCACCGGCGAGCCGGCGCGCCTCCGCATCGGCCTCGCCGAGCGCCTCGAATGAGTGGACCGGCCGGGACGGAAGCTCCGACAGCGTCTCCTCGATCACGTCGGCGATGTCCAGGAAGCGCAGGCGGCCGCCCAGGAAGGCATGGACGGCGATCTCGTTTGCCGCGTTCATCGTGCACGTCGCAGTGCCGCCCGCGCGGGCGGCGTCCCGCGCGATCCGTATACAGCGGAACGTCTCCTCGTCGACCGGCTCGAACGTGAGGCTCCCGAGCTCGACCAGATCGAGCGGCCGAACGGGAACGTCGACGCGCTCGGGATAGTGGAGCGAGTAGGAGATCGGGACGCGCATGTCGGGGTAGCCGAGATGCGCGAGCGTGGCGCCGTCGCACAGCTGAATCAGACTGTGGATGATCGACTGGGGGTGCACGACGATGTCGATCCGGTCGTACGACGTGCCGAACAGGTGATGCGCCTCGATCAGCTCGAGTCCCTTGTTCATGAGGGTCGCCGAGTCGATCGTGATCTTCCCGCCCATTGTCCACGTCGGGTGGGCGAGCGCCTGCTCGGTCGTGACGTTCTCGAGATCGGCCCGCCGCATCCCGCGAAACGGGCCGCCCGAGGCGGTCAGGATCAGGCGGTCGACCGTCCCGGGGCGCTCGGAGCCGAGCAGCTGGTGAAGCGCCGAGTGCTCCGAGTCGACCGGGATGATCGCCGCGCCCGTTGCCTGCGCGAGCGCGGTGACGAGTTCCCCCCCGACGACCAGCGACTCCTTATTGGCAAGAGCGAGGTCTATCCCCTCGCCGAGGGTCGCAACGGTCGGCAGGAGACCGGCGGACCCCACGATCGCGTTCAGGACCAGATCGCACTCGCACTCGGTGATCAGCCGGACGACGCCGTCGGGGCCGGCCAGCACGTCTCCCCCCGTCCATGCCTCGCTCGCCCGCGCGGCGGCATCGGGGTCGGCGACGGCGACCTTGCGGATGCCGTAGCGCCGGGCCTGGTCGAGCAGCGGCTCCCACGAGCGCGAGGCGCTCAGGGCCACGACCGTGAGCTCCGGAGAGCGCGAGATCACGTCGAGCGCCTGGACACCGATCGACCCGGTCGAGCCTAAGATGGCGATCCGTCGGGGCACGCACCCAGTCTAGGGAGGCGGGTTCGGCTCTCGCCGACGCGCGGCGTCAGTGGACAGCGAGCCAGATGTAGTAGCCGACCACGACCGCGAACAGCGCTCCGTCGAGGCGGTCGAGCGCGCCGCCGTGCGGCCCGAATACGCTGCCCGAGTCCTTGGCGCCGGCGTCGCGCTTGATCACCGACTCGAACAGGTCGCCGAGGGGCGCGACCACCGCCACCGCTACGCCGAGCAGGATCGCGTGTCCCTGGCTCAGCCACGTCTGGTAGAGGCCGGCGAGGAACACCGCGAGGATTGCCACGAGCATGCCGCACACGAGACCCTCGACGGTCTTGTTGGGTGAGACCGCGGGAGCGAGCGGCCGGCGCCCGAACAGGCGCCCGCCCAGATAGGCCCCCGTGTCCCCCACGAACGTTCCGACGAGGACGTCGAGGAACACGCCGTTGCCGTGCGGCAGTTCCCGCAGGAGCTCGGCGTGCGCGAACGCGAAGCCGACGTAGTAGATGCCGAGCAGCGTCCCGGCGATCGCGATGGTCGGACGGCGCCGGTCGCTGACCATCACCGCCAGCAGCGCCACGGGCACCGCGGCGACCGCGACCTCGAGGACGTGCGCTGTGCTGCCGGATCGTGCGACGAGGACCATCACCACGACCGCCGCGAACCCGATCAAGGCCACCGGGCGCCAGATCGACAGGAGCCCGTACAGCTCGTGCATGCAGATCAGGCCCGCCGCGATCAGGAACAGCGCGAACGGGAGGCCGCCGAGGTTGTTGAAGATGATCGTGGCGATTGCCAGCGGGATCGCGACCAGGATCCGCCCGAACAGCTCCGAACGCCGCCGCGACCTCTTGGGCTCCTGGTTCCGCGGGGATCGACGGCGGCGTTCCGAAGCGCTCGTTCGGTCTCGTTCCGTGCGGCTCGGTCGGTCGGTGCGACTCGTGCGGCTCGTGCGGTTCGAGCGCGCGGGGGGCATGGCTAACGACCCCCGAAGCGACGGTTGCGCTCCGCGAAATCCTCGAGGCTCTGCTCTAACGACTCTCGCGAGAAGTCCGGCCACAGCTCGTCGCGGAACACCCACTCCGAGTACGCCCCCTGCCACAGCAGGTAGTTCGAGATTCGCCGCTCGCCGCTGGTGCGGATGATCAGATCGGGATCGTGCATGTCAGGGGCGTAGAGGAGGGCGCGGAAGTCGTCTTCGTCGCCTGAGGTGAACTTTCGCGCTGCGTCGACGATTTCCGCCCTCCCGCCGTAGTTGAACGCCACGAACAGGGTGATCCGGTCGTTGTTCTCGGTCAGCTGCTCGGCCCACGCCATCCGCTCCATCAGATGCGGCGGCACGGGGTCGCTGCGGCGCCCGATGAAGCGCATCCGAACGCCCTCGTCGTGGAGCTCTGGCGTCTCGGCTTCGATTCGGCGAGCCATCATCGCCATCAGGCCCTGGACCTCGACCTGCGGGCGGACCCAGTTCTCGGTCGAGAACGAGTAGACCGTCAGCTCGCGGATGCCGAGATCGACGGCGTCGCGCAGCCGGGCCTTGACCGCGTCTGCGCCGGCCTCGTGTCCGGCCAGCGCGGGAAGGCCGCGGCGAGCCGCCCAGCGGCCGTTGCCGTCGGTGATGATGGCCACATACCGAGCGCGCGTCGGATCGCTCTCGGCGGGGTGGGCGGGCGCGGCGTGGGCGGGCTCCGATTCACGCGGAAGCGCCACCTAGACCTCCAGAATCTCGGCTTCCTTGTGCTTCAGTGCCTCGTCGAGCTCTGAGATGCGCACGTCGGTGACCTTCTGGAGCTCGACCTCGGCACGGTGTTCGTCATCCGATCCGGCCTCCCCCGCCTCCTTGAGCTCGCGCAGGTCGTGCATCACGTCGCGGCGGACATTGCGAATCGCGACGCGTCCCTCCTCGGCGATGTGCCGGACAACCTTGACGAGTTGCTTGCGGCGCTCCTCGGTGAGCTCGGGGACACCGAGGCGGATCAGGTTGCCGTCGTTGTTCGGGGTCAAGCCGACATCGGACTCGAGGATCGCCCGCTCGATCGCCTTGATCGAGGACTTGTCGTAAGGCTGGATCGTCAGCAGCCGGGCCTCGGGCGCGCTGATCGTCGCCAGCTGCTTCAAAGGTGTCGAGGTGCCGTAGTAATCGACCTGGATACGGTCGAGTAGCGCCGGGCTCGCTCGTCCCGTGCGGAC
>Ga0335072_10011537_pt1 | contig 12652 bp, 13 predicted proteins | sample Lox_Sample_21_FD_206725 | JGI IMG/M metagenome (GOLD analysis project Ga0335072, IMG submission 206725) | Soil microbial communities from Loxahatchee National Wildlife Refuge, Florida, United States - Lox_Sample_2.1 | ecosystem: Environmental > Terrestrial > Soil > Wetlands | place: USA...
CCGGCCAGGACGGGCGGTGCGTGTACAGATAGTCGATGGCCACCGCCAGATAGTGGTTGGGATTCAGCAACCCCGCATCCGGGGTGACGATGCCGTGCCGGTCGGCGTCGGCATCGTTGCCGGTGGCGATCTGATACAGCTCCCGGTTGGCGATCAGCGAGGCCATCGCGTCCGGCGAACTGCAGTCCATCCGGATCTTGCCGTCGGTATCCAGCGTCATGAACCGCCATGTCGCATCGACCAGCGGATTGACCACTTTCAGCTCCAGACCGTGCCGCTCAGCGATCGCGCCCCAGTAGTCCACGCTGGCCCCGCCCAGCGGGTCGGCGCCGATTCGCACACCGGCATCGCGGATCGCGGCGATATCCACGACGTTGGGCAGGTCGTCCACATAGTTGCGCATGTAGTCGTGGCGCTGGGCAGTGCTCAGCGCGCGGGCAAACGGCACCCGCTTCACCGCCGCCACGTCACGCAGAATCTCGTTGGCGCGCTTGGCGATTGCGTTGGTCACATCGGTGTCCGCCGGCCCGCCGTTGGGGGGGTTGTACTTGAAACCGCCGTCCGGTGGCGGGTTGTGCGACGGCGTCACGACGATCCCGTCGGCCAGCCCTTCCGTGCGACCCCGGTTGTAGGTGAGGATCGCATGGCTGATCGCCGGCGTCGGGGTGTAGCGGTCGCGGGAGTCCACCACCGCCAGTACTTCGTTGGCGGCAAGCACCTCGAGCGCCGACACCCAGGCCGGTTCCGAAAGGCCATGCGTGTCACGACCGATGAACAACGGACCGGTGATGCCATGCGCCGCGCGGTGCTCGACGATGGCCTGGGTGATGGCCAGGATGTGCGCCTCGTTGAAGGCTCCGTTGAGTGCTGAGCCGCGGTGCCCCGAGGTGCCGAACGCGACCTGCTGGGCGACGTCATCGGGGTCGGGTTGTAGCGAGTAGTAGGCCGTTACCAGATGGGGTAGATCGACAAGGTCTTCGGGCTGGGCCGGTTGACCGGCACGCAGGTTGGCCATGTCTGCCAATTCTGCCCGTACAGCACTCGCCTGTCGCTCTATGCTTCCAAGCGTTCACCGGGATATCGAAGGGAATTGACCGTGGCTAACCACGACTACCGGGAGTTGGCCGCGATTTTCGCCGGTGGAGCGCTGGGCGCGCTGGCCCGGGCAGCGCTGGGCACCCTCGCGGCCCCCGACCCGGCGCGCTGGCCCTGGCCGACGTTCACGGTCAACATCGTCGGGGCCTTCCTGGTCGGCTATTTCACCACCCGGTTGCTGGAGCGATTGCCGCTGTCGAGTTATCGGCGCCCCCTGCTGGGCACCGGCTTGTGCGGCGGGCTGACCACGTTCTCGACGATGCAGGTCGAGACCCTCAAAATGATCGAGCACCACCATTGGGTGCTGGCGGCAAGCTACACCGTGGTCAGCATCGTGTTGGGGTTGCTGGCGGTGCACCTTGCGACGGCATTGGTGCGCCGGGTGCGGGTGCGGTCATGACGACAGCATTGGTCTGGGCGGGTGTCATGGTCATCGGCGGGATCGGGTCGGTGGCGCGCTTTCGGGTGGACCGTGCGGTGGCGCGCCGGATGGCGCGGCCCTTTCCGTTCGGCACGCTGACGGTGAACATCAGCGGTGCCGCGCTGCTCGGGTTTCTGGGCGGCCTGGCACTGAGCAAGGACGCGGCCCTGCTGGCCGGCACCGCGTTCGTCGGGTCCTACACCACGTTTTCCACCTGGATGCTGGAAACCCAGCGGCTTGCCGAGGAGCGCCAGACACGACCGGCGCTGGCCAACATCGTTGTCAGCGTCGGCCTCGGCCTGGCTGCTGCGCTATTCGGACAATGGGTGGCGGGCCAGCTATGAACGAGCCGTGCTTGAAGTTGACGACGTACTTCGCCGAACGCCAACGCGCGGCCGGCGACAGGGGCGGGTTTCTGGCCGACGCGATGCTTGATCTGTTCGGCGCCGGCGATGTGGCGACCAGCGTAATGCTGCGCGGTATCGCCAGTTTCGGCCCGAGCCACGAACTGCGCAGTGACGTGTCGCTGAGCCTGTCGGAGGATCCCGCGGTGGCCGTCGCCGCGGTCGATGTCGAGCCGAAGATCCGCTCTTTGGTCCGCGATGTCACGGCGATGACCGGCAGCGGACTGGTGACACTGGAACGCGCGCGGCTGGTCACCCGTCAACTGGGCGGCACCGCCAGTCTCGGCGACTTCGACGGCTACAACGGCGGCCAAAGCGGTGACGGGGCCAAGATCACCGTGTATGTGGGCCGTCAAGAGCGCGTCGGCGGGAAGCTGGCCTACATCGCGATCTGTGATCTGCTGCACCGACACGGGTTTGCCGGTGCCATAGTGCTTCTCGGTGTCGACGGCACCGCCCACGGGGAGCGCTGCCGAGCCCGCTTCTTCGCCCGCAACGTCAATGTGCCGCTGATGATCATCGCCACCGGGTCGGTGGCTCAAGTCCGTTCCGCCGCAACGGAACTCGCTGAATTGGTGCCCAACCCACTGCTTACCGTCGAGCGGGTGCGGATCTGCAAACGCGACGGGGAGCTGTTCGCGCGCCCCCAGGAACTGCCGGTGACCGACGACCAGGGTCGCACGCTGTGGCAAAAGCTGATGGTGTACACCGCCGAAGCAACCCGGCACGACGGGCTGCCGATCCATCGCGCGATCGTGCAACAACTGCTGCGGTCCGGGACGGCGCGGGGCGCGACGGTGCTGCGCGGCATCTGGGGATTTCATGGAGACCATAAACCCCACGGCGACAAGCTATTTCAACTGGAACGCAAGGTTCCGGTGACCACGATCATCGTCGACACGCCGGAGTCGATCGCACGCAGCTTCGACATCATCGACGAGCTCACTAATCGCCACGGTCTGGTGACCAGCGAGATGGTCCCGGCCGCCCTTTCGGTCGACGGGGCGCAGCGCGTCGGCGACATCACGTTGGCTCAGTACGACTACTGACTTGCGCAGCCCTGCAACAACGCGTCTAGCAGCCCCTCGAATCGCGCCTTGGGGCCCGGCCGCGTCAACGCGTGCAAGAGCAGGGTGCCGATCAGCGCGTCGGCTATTGCGTGCAGATCGGCGTCGGCGCTGACCTGCCCGTCCTCGACGGCTCGGTGCAGTCGTGTCATCAACCCGCCGTGTTGGGGTGCGCTCAGCTGCTGGTAGAGCGCCGCGCCGTCGGCCGAGCTGGCCGCCGCGGCGGCGACCAGGGCGCGCACCAGGGCCGCGTTGGGCGGCTCGGCCAGGAAATCGGCATGCTCGTCGAGCCATGACCGTAGGTCGGCGCGGATGTCGCCAGTCTCGGCGACCGGGAACGACCCCGACCCTCCGTAAGCCGCCAAGACCGCTTCGGCGACCAGCGGCGCTTTCGATGACCAGCGCCGGTAGAGAGTCTTCTTCCCCACTCGGGCATGGGCCGCAACGCTTTCCATCGACAATTCGGCGTAACTGCACGCGGCCAGCAGCTCGCGGGTCGCGGCCATGATCGCGCGATCCAGCCGAGCATCACGCGGCCGGCCCGGTTGCACTACGCTCACGTTTGGAAACGATACGTGTCGTTTCTTAGTGGAGCGAGAGGACCCGCCAGTGACCACCACTGCCCCGTCGGTGCCCCAAAGCTGGGATGACATCACTCCCGAGTGGATGTCGGCAGCGCTGGCCGCGGACTATCCGGGTGCCACGGTCGAAACGGTGACGGTTGCCGACCGTGACGACGGGACCAACCGACGTGCCCGGTTGGGACTGACGTACTCGTCCGGCAACGGGCCCGCGACGGTGTTCGCCAAGGCCGCCGATCCCGCCCACAAGGCGATGATTCGCCTGACCAGCGGCATGTTTCATGAGCCGCGACTGTTCATGTGCGGAGCGGATCTGCCGCTGCAACACCCGGTCGTCCATACCGCCGCGATCGACGAGGCCGACTACGACTTCGTGATGATCATGGAGGATCTCACCGCTCGCGGCGCCGACCCCCGCGAGGCGACCCGGCCGATGACGATCGAGCAGGTTGCCACCGGCGTGCGCGGCCTGGGACGAATGCACGGCAGGTACTGGGGCGAACGCGTGCTGCGCGAACCCGCATTGGGGTGGCTCGAACCGTTCCTGCCGTGGGACGGAATGCAAGCGGCGCCGCTGCCGGCCGCGCTCGAACAGCTCGGGGACGACGCTCCGGCCGAGGTGATGTCGTTGACCATCGACAAGCTCATCGAATCCATCTGGAAGCCCTATATCCGGACGCTGACTTCGGGGTCGCCGCAGACCTTGCTGCACGGCGATCCTCATATCGGCAACACCTATCTACTGCCGACTGGCGAGGTCGGATTCCTGGACTGGCAGGTGGCTCGCCGCGGCAATTGGTCACTTGATCTCGGTTACTTCCTGCAGGGCGCGCTGACGGTCGAGGATCGGCGGCGTAGCGAGCGCCAACTGCTCGAGGAATACCGCGACGCGCTCGGTCTGCCCGCCGACGAGCTGCCGAGCAGCGACGAGGTCTGGCTGCGATACCGGGCATCGGTGGCGCATGGGCTGACGATATGGCTGGTCACCGCCAGCGCCGGCGCATGGCAGCGGCGCGATATCTCTGTCGCACTGGCACAACGGTATTCGTTCGCCTACGCCGACCTCGATACCGCGTCCGCGCTGGCGGCCCTTTAGGACCATTTGTCGGCCAGAGCCGCAACCCAGCCGGGTACCGCACCCGGGTCATCCGGCGGCGCCTCGACCACCACGAACTCGTCCACTCCCAGCTCGGCTAGGGCGCCGACGTCGGTGGCGTGCGGCTCAAGCAGAGCCACGGCCAGACGTAGCTCGGCGCGGTCGCGTCCGGACTCGGCACACAGCCGCTCCAGCTTGGCGACGCTGTCTCGCACGGTGGCCACGTCGTCGAGGTTGAAGCCGTACCAGCCGTCGCCCCAGGCCGCTACCCGCCGCAAGGCGGCGTCGCTGTTACCCCCGAGCACGACCGGGATACGACGATCGCGAACCGGCTTGGGGTTGACCCGAATTGACTCGAAGTTGACGAATTCCCCTTCGAATGAGGCAATGTCGTCTCGCCACATGGTGCGCATTGCGGTGACATACTCGGCGGTGCGGGCCGCGCGATGCTCGAAGGGCACCCCCAACGCGTCGAATTCCTCTTTGGACCAACCGATTCCGATGCCGAGCGTCAACCGTCCGCCGCTCAGCTTGTCCAGGCTGGCAGCCTGCTTGGCCATCACCACCGGATTGTGCTCAGGCAGTAACAGCACACCGGTCGCAATGCCGATCCGCGACGAAGCGGCCGCGGCGAAACCCAACGCGACCATCGGGTCGAGCCAATCCGCTTGGGCGGGAACGGCGATGACGCCGTCATCGGAGTAGGGGTAGCGCGACGCGGATCGATCCACCATGATGACGTGTTCACCCGCCCACAGCGTGGCGAACCCGCAGGCGTCCGCCGCGGACGCGACGGCGTCGATCACCGCACGCTCCGAACCAGACCCAATTCCCAACGCGTGCAGTCCGAGTCGCATCGGTCAGCGGCCTTTCAGGAGGTTGGCCAGGACGGTGGCGTGACTGCCGTCCGGGTTGCGGGTGGCGGTCACCAGGGTCACGGTGCCCTGCTTGGACAGCTTGCGCAGTTCCCCGAGTGCCGGGCTGCCGTCCAGTTCCGCCGCGTACTGCGACGCGAACTCGTCGAACCGATCGGGCTGGTGGTGGTACCACTCGCGCAGTTCCTTCGACGGCGCTACGTCCTTGAGCCAGATACCGACCCGCGGGTCGTCTTTGCGGATTCCGCGCGGCCAGAGGCGATCGATCAGGACACGCTGCCCGTCGTCGGGATCGATGTCGTCATAGATTCGCGCCACCCGAACCGCACGTTTGGCACTCACGCCATTGCCTCCGCTGTCACATCAACATCGTGGCACCCTTGCCTGCCAAAAAGGCCGAGTCAGTGGAGTCTGGTATAGTCGAACATATGTTCGAAGAACTGATGGCGGTCGATCCGGGAGCTGACGAAGCGGCGTTGATCGAGCACATCGCCGAGATGGAGCGAGTGAAGTCGGCCGCCGCGGCGAAGCAGGCTCGCGCTGCGGCCACCCTGGACACGGTGCGCCGGACCGCTGAAGCGGAAGCCGGTGTGCCCGCCGCACGCCGCGGACGCGGTTTGGCCAATGAGATCGCGCTGGCGCGACGAGACTCACCGGCCCGGGGCAACCGGCACCTCGGTTTCGCAAAGGCCCTGGTCCACGAGATGCCGCACACCCTCCGAGCGCTGGAGTCCGGGGCGCTGTCGGAGTGGCGGGCGACGCTGATCGTCCGCGAGAGCGCCTGTTTGGACGTCGAGGACCGGCGCGCGTTGGATGCCGAGTTGTGTGGCGACCCGGCGAACCTCGACGGGATGGGTGACGCGCGCGTGGCCGCCGCCGCCAAGGCGATCGCCTACCGACTGGACCCGCATGCCGTCGTCGACCGTGCGGCCAAGGCCGAGACTGAACGCACGGTCACCATTCGGCCCGCACCCGACACCATGACGTATGTGACCGCCCTGCTGCCGGTAGCTCAGGGCGTCTCGGTGTACGCCGCGTTGCGCCGGGCAGCCGACACCTGCACCGACGGGCGTTCACGCGGGCAGGCGATGGCGGACGCTCTGGTCGAGCGGGTCGCCGGCCGTGACGCGGCCGTTCCGACGCCGATCGCGGTCAACCTGGTCCTGTCGGACGAGACGTTGCTGGGCGGCGACGACACGCCTGCTGAGATCAGCGGCTACGGCCCGATCCCCGCGGCTGTCGCCCGCGCAATGGTGGAACGCGCAGTCGGCGACCGACGGTCCCGTGCGACGCTGCGCAGGCTCTATGCCCATCCGCGGAGCGGGGCACTGGTATCGATGGAGTCGCGGGCGCGGCTCTTTCCGAAAGGCCTGGCCAGGTTCATCGAGATGCGGGACCAACGTTGCCGCACTCCCTACTGCGACGCGCCGATCCGACACCGCGACCATGCCCAACCCTGGGCCGACGGCGGGCCGACCACGGCGATCAACGGGCACGGGTCGTGCGAGCAGTGCAACTACGCCAAGGAGGCCGCAGGTTGGCGGGTCAGCACGAGTATGGACGAAAATCACACGCACACAGCAGAATTCACGACACCAACGGGCCATCGATATCGGTCTGGGGCCCCGCCGCGAGCGCCGGCGATCACGATCAGCCACGTCGAGGTCCGAGTCGGCATCGCGCTCGCTCGGCACGCCGCCTAGCTGGATTTGGGTCCGGTGGTGAGGCGCTCGACGTCGATGACCTCACCGCGGTTGATGCTGACCCAGTCGCGCCCATCGAGATAGGGGCGCAGACTGCGTCCGATGAGCTCGGCGTCGGCCTGCGACTTCGGCCGCTGGAGTTCGTAGACATGCGGCAGTTCGGCCATGCCGGTGACGACGTTCCACAGCGTGAGCGCAGCCGGACCGGTCGGGGGGTCGACCAGCACCGGGCCGAACAGGCATTGCCCGGACATGAACAGCGTCGGCACACCGTATCCGCCCGCGTCGACGACACGCTGGTGCTCGGCGCGAACTTCGTCGTGGGTGGTCGGATCCTCAAGCGCCGCATCGAGAATCGCCGCGTCGACGCCGATGTCGCGAAGCAGGCGACGGGCAACCTCGGGGTCGTGCGGTTTGCCGCCCAGCGTGTGAAGTTCACGGCCGATCGCGGCATACCACCGGTCCAGCAGCGACATGTCGGTTCGCCGCAACAGAGCCCCGATCCGCATCAAAGACCAGCCGTAGGACCACTCACGCTCCCACGGATGCTTCTTGCCCTCGACGCGATTGACCTCCTCGAGACTGAAAAAGCGCCAATTGATGGTTATCCCGACCTGCTCGCGGACGTCGCGGATCCACAGCGAAGTTTGATACGCGAACGGGCACATCGGATCGAAATGAAAATCCAGCTCGGTACTCATCTAAATCCCGATCCTTTGTCCAACACGGGAGATTTTAACCGCTTATCGGAGGACCGCTCCGGTTTCAGGACGACGGCGCCGAACCACTCACAGACCAGCAGCGCCATCTCGACATCGAGCCGATCGTCGCCGATCGGTCGCCCGCGACGCTGGATCGCCCGCTGTATCCGGTACTTCACCGAGTTGAAGTGCAGGTGCAACTGCTCGCCGGTGGCTTTGTAGCTGCCCTGCTCCCGCAAGAACAGAGCGAGCGTCTCGCGCAGCGTCGCGTCGTTGCCCGAATCGGACGCCAGCGGTCCGAGAATCTCGCTTACCCAGGCCCGCGCCTCGGAAAGGTCGGTGCCCATCAAGGCGGCAGCCGATAGCCCCTGGTCACTGAACGCGGTGACACGCGCGGTGGACGACGCGACGGCGACGCGATGGGCGTTTCTCGCTTGGCGATGTGATCGCCGGAAGCCGTCGACTCCCGGCAACGGTTCGCCCAGCGCGGCATACGGAGCCTCGTCGAACTCGCCCGCGAAACGGCGGACGCGCTCGACCGGGTCAGCGTCGTTGGCTTCGAGTGGAATCCATCCCCAACCGCTGACGCGGTCGGCCGCGACGAACAGGGCGCTTCCGGCGTGCATGTGCTCGGCGAGCTGATCCAGGAAACGCTCTAAGCGGACGAACTCGTTGCCGAAGTTTGCATCCTCGGAGAACCACACGACGAGCCCGAGGTGCAGCTTCCGCAGCGGGTAGCTGATCTGCTTGATCATCGCGTCGACGTCGATGTCGCCGCCTTCGAGAATCTCGGCAACCCGGACGTCACGGACGCGGCTGCGGTTCTCCAGCCACCGGTCGCGTTCGGCTTCATACACCTCGACCACCTGCTGCGAGATCCAGTCGATGTAACGAAACGAGATTGCGGAGATTTGCCCGAAGACATCCAGGCCCAGCGCCGGATCGGCGCCGACCTGGTGGATTCCCTCGACGATCATGTCCAACACGACTTTGTGACCGATGCGGTAGGCACGCACCAGCGCGTTGACGGCTACGCCGCGCTGAGCCAACCGCCGGGCGTATTCCAACGCCGCCGTTGGCGACTCGACACGCTCGATCGGGATTCCGTGATAAATCGCGTTCAGTATGGTCGCAACATTTCCCTCAATGCTGGCGTGCATAAGCTCGAGCAGCTGAGAGTCGCCGCGCAGCTCGCTGATTTCCAGTTCCAGTGCCTTTTGCACCGAAGCGGTCGCGTCGGCCAAATTGTCGCTGAGCCGATCGACGACTTCGAGTACGACCTGGTCGACTGCCGCATCGTCGAAGCGGCTTCGGTCCGCCATGAACCGACAGTAGACGGACTGTTCTCCCGAGACAGTGTGACCACCTGAATTTCATCGTGGGAAGACGGTGCGGGCGACGTCCCCGATTCATACGGTGGCCAGATGAATTTCGCGACCTTGCCCGATCAGCGCGCCGAACGCGACCCGCTGGGCCCCAGTGTCGCCGACGACAACGCCAGCCTGACCAACGCCGAGTTTCTCGACGCGGTCGTTCGCGCAGCCGCCGCGCTGCAAGCACGTGGGGTGTCGGCCGGCGACGTCGTGGCGATCATGCTGCCCAACACCGCGAGCTTCGTCGTATCGCTCTTCGCCGCGTGGCGCCTCGGCGCGGCGGCCACACCGATCAACCCGACTCTCGCCGCGGCCGAAATTGCCCACCAGGTCTCCGACGCCGCAGCGAAGGTGCTGATTGTGGAACAGCCCCTCGCCGGTGAGGTGCCCGAGGTCTCAGTGCTGTTGACGAGTGAACTGGCATCAGGACCATCGCGGGTCGAGGGATCCGTACAGGTCGCCGAAGACCTCCTCGCACTGTTGATCTACACCAGCGGCACCACCGGTCGCCCCAAGGGCGTGATGCTCGACCACGCGAACCTGAACGCCATGTGCGCCATGGTGATCGACGAATTCTCACTCAACAGCACCGACCACAGCCTGCTTATCCTGCCGCTGTTTCACGTGAACGGCATTGTCGCCGGGACACTCTCACCGCTGCTTGCCGGCGGCCGCCTTACGGTGGCCGGACGATTCAGCCCGAAACATTTCTGGAATCGCATCGAACAGAGCGGGGCCACCTATTTCTCGGCCGTGCCGACCATCTACACCATGCTGGCCGATCTTCCGGCGGAGGTCACACCCGACACGTCGTCGGTCAGATACGGGGTCTGCGGGGCGGCCCCGGCCAGCGTCGAGTTGCTGGACAAGTTCGAATCCCGTTACGGCATACCGATCATCGAGGGATACGGGCTGTCCGAAGGCTCCTGTGCCAGCACGGTGAACCCGCTCGACGGGCCACGCAAACCGGGCACCGTGGGGCGCCCGCTGCCCGGGCAGCAGATCCGGATCGTCGACGTGAACGGCGACCAGGTTGCCGACGGCGAAGCCGGCGAGGTACTCATCCAGGGCCCGAATGTGATGCGAGGCTACCTGAATCGTCCCGAGGAGACCGCGAAGACCCTGGTCGACGGCTGGCTGCGTACCGGCGACATCGGCCACCTCGACGAGGACGGCTACCTGGTCTTGGTGGACCGGGCCAAGGACATGATCATTCGCGGCGGCGAGAACATCTACCCGAAAGAAATCGAAGCGGTTGTCTACCAATTGCCGCAGATCTCCGAGGCGGCCGTGGTCGGACGAGCCCACCCGGTCTATGGCGAGGAACCGGTGCTGTTCGTGTCATCGAGCCCGGGAGCCGCGCTCGACATCGATCAGATTCGCGCGCACCTCACCAATTCTCTCGCGAAATACAAACTGCCGGTGGAGATCACGATCCTCGACGAGCTCCCGAAGAACCCCGTCGGCAAGTTCGACAAGCCATCACTTCGCAAGAAGCTCGCCGCCGACAGCCATCGCGTCTGACAGCCCCACAAATCAGGAGACAGTGGGAAAATGGGATTCTTCAAACCACGCTTCCCCACGGAGGTGACCTGGTCGCTGACCGCCGTACCGAGATAAAGTATGCAGAACAACGATTTTCGAGTTAGAGAGCTTTGGGAAATGAATGATCTGACAGGGCGGCGCGCGATTGTTTCCGGCGCCGCCCGCGGAATCGGCCTTGCGATCGCCAAGCGGCTGGTCGAGGGCGGCGCCAGAGTGGCGGTGGCAGACATCGACGGCGACGGCGCCGAGGAGGCGGCCGCTGAGCTGGGCAGCGGCAGCATCGGTGTGCGCTGCGACGTATGTTCCATGACGGACGTGAACGCAGCGGTCGCCACCACCGTCGAGGCCTTTGGCGGCCTGGACCTCCTGGTCAACAATGCGGGCATCGAAATCGCCAAACCCATTACGGAACTCACCGAAGACGATTTCAGCCGCATCCTCGACATCAACGTCGTCGGCACATTCCGCTTCACCAAGGCGGCACTGCCCGCGCTGGCAGCGGCCGGCGGTAGCGCGATCGTGAATCTGTCCTCCGTCGCCGGCACCGCGGGCGGCCCGTTGCTGAGCGCCTACTGCGCATCGAAAGGCGCCGTCATCCGCTTCACCGAATCGGCGGCGGTCGAGCTTCGTCAGGCCGGGATCCGCGTCAACGCCGTCTGCCCGGGCCTGATCCAGACCGAAATGGCCGACCGGCTCGCCGCACCGATCGAGGCCATCGCCCCGATCTCGTTCGACGAGCTCGTCAGTCTCAAGCAGGGCCGCTTCGGCACGCCTGAAGAGGTGGCCGAGACGGTGGCCTTCCTCGCCTCCGACGACGCACGTTTCGTCAACGGCGCCCACTACCTTGTCGACGGCGGCATGACCGCCAACCTTTTCTAGGAGAACAGCCGTGACATCCGAGTCACTGAGCGGCAAGATCGCCGTGATCACCGGTGCAGCCCGCGGTATCGGGTACCAGATCGCCCGGGCCTACGCCGCGCACGGTGCGACCGTCGTGCTGTCCGACATCGAGGCGCAGGCCGCGCAGGCGGCCGCCGATACCGTCCCCGGAGCGAGCGCACTTGGTTGCGATGTGCGCGACCAGAACAGCGTCGCCGAACTCTTCGAGCGGACCGCCAGCCAGTACGGCAAGGTCGACATCGCGGTCGCCAACGCCGGAATCGCCACGGTCGCACCGCTGTTGGAGATGCCGTTCGACACCTGGCGCACCATGATGTCGATCAATCTGGACGGTGTCTTCCTCACCCTCCAGCACGCGGCGCGAACAATGATCGCAACGCAGACAGCCGGAACCATCATCACGATGGCATCGGTGACGGCCCTGGCCGGTGTTCCACTGGTCGGGCACTACGCCGCCGCGAAGGCCGCTGTCGTGAACTTGAGCAAGACGGCGGCACTCGAACTGCGGCCCGCGGGAATCCGGGTCAACGCGATTCTCCCGGGCTTTGCCGAGACCCAGCTCGTCACGGCCAACAAGGAACAATACGAGGCCGGGTTGGGCGCCGACTTCGACGACCTGATCCGTCAGGGGCAGGGCGGATACGTGACCGTGGAAGACGTCGCGAGCCTGGCGCTGTTCCTCGCGAACAACCGGTCAGGGTTCTGCACCGGCGGTGCCTTCGTGGTCGACGGCGGGCTCACGGCGAGCCTCATCTGACCTTCGCTCAGTAGTGATACGTGTCCGATGGAGCGGGCATGTGCACCTGTTCGTCCTCGAACTCCGACGCTTCGATGCCGTAGGAACGGGCCAAGTCGAGGATCTTCGTGGCCCTGGCTATTCGCGGTAGGTCG
>Ga0335072_10011538_pt1 | contig 12652 bp, 15 predicted proteins | sample Lox_Sample_21_FD_206725 | JGI IMG/M metagenome (GOLD analysis project Ga0335072, IMG submission 206725) | Soil microbial communities from Loxahatchee National Wildlife Refuge, Florida, United States - Lox_Sample_2.1 | ecosystem: Environmental > Terrestrial > Soil > Wetlands | place: USA...
GGATCTGGCGAACATGGGTAATCCTGGCAGCCAGCCGGAGCTCACGATTACCATCGATGGCAGGGAGGTGCCGGCCGACGAGGTACTGGACGCAGAACTGCAACGCGGGCTCGTCGCGCTGGACCTGCTCAGTTCGGCGTGCAGCGGGCAAGCCAGAGAAACTGCCGATCAGCTCAGGCCGCGCCACGTACCGTCTTGTCGCGTTCACAGCGACCCATGCCATGGAGCCCGCCCTTCTGGACTAGGAGGCGGCCTGGTCACGAGGCCGCCCGCTCCGCGGATGGCGGAAACCAGCAAATGGCTGAGATTCGTTGGTAAAGGACACAAAGTTACCAGGCGTGGGTAACTACTTGCCGACTTGCCTCAGTGGCTTCGTCGCGATGTAGGTTCTCATCCTTCTTGTCGCTTAGCACTTCGCTGAGCTGGTCATACGCAGGTTTCTCACCGATCTGTCACCCGGGTTTTTCTCAAGTAGCCTGTCATTTTCTTCATCGGCGGGGTGCGGGGTAGCCGTCCATCCGCGCGCTGACGAACACTCGGTGGTCATGACCATGCTCCTCACGCTGAAAACATCCGCCTCGTCGGCTCACCGGCGAAGCGACGGTACAACTCTGAGTTTGTCTAGCCTTCAGCCGCAACTCGCCGCAACACGGTTGAAGGCGTCATAACCGCCGATCACATGTGTAAATCGAACGTTCTGGCGCCATGGGATTGCCGCGCGTTTTGTCTCGTTTGGGCGGTTGCGGCTGCTAGAAACCCTGACTTTCACATGACTGACGGGGAAGGGGCGAACCGTCCGCATGTGCGTGATCTTCCTGGATCTCAACGGGAACGTTGAGATCCAGGAAGCCTGAGCCGGTGATACCCCGACCTTGAGCATCACCATAGCGGTGGGTCAGCTAACCGACTGCAGGCCCGTCCCATCCAGCGGGATGCGAATGATTCAGAAAGCCGGGGGAAACGAGAAACCAGCGGCCGAGGCCAGAAAACGAGTTGAGGCGCTTCGCGCCGAGGCAAGCCGGAAGGGCTGACCCCCGTCCTTAGCCGCTCGATAGCGTAACGAGTCGATACATCACGCATGATAATACGATGCCAACTCGCTACACTCGTTAAACCCATGCGATCCCGGTGGGCTCAGGTGACCGAGCTGACGCATCGGAAGAAGACGACGCTTGCACTGCCGACCCAGACGGGTCAGTGATGAGATAGCGGTTGACGGTGGCGCGCAATTGGGTGGCGTACTGATAAATGCCTTCGGGTGATTCGATTGGCAGGCGCGTCTCTACCTTGTCATCGTCAAAGACGCCGAGGTACTTTTGCTTTCGGTTGAACCACAAACGAGCGATCGGTTTCCGATTGTTGTTATCAAGGATGATGGCAAAGTATGTTTTACTGTCCCGGCCAACGACACGGTTGGCGGAGACTTCGCTGCAGACGATTGCGCGTACGATACGGTAGCCTTCAAGTTCTTCGTCTGTAGTATGGATGTCCTCTTGAAGATCATCCTCAGCGGCAGAGTCCAGCGGCGACATTTGGGCAGGGTCTTTGACGTCGTCTTTGACTGTTTTATTATCATCGTCTAGGGCGGTCTTCAGCCTTTCTCTGACCTGCTCGTTCAGGAACTGAGTGGTGGCCTTGATCACAAGACGTGAGAGTTCTTCACGGATACGTTGGGTAAAAGGCCTGCCGGGATAGATGTTGGCAGCAAAAAGCCGGAGGAGTTCATCGGACGGCTCTTTGAATTGGGTAGTCAACAAGCGCTTTATCTGGCCGATGATTTTTAGCTCGCCAGCAGCGTTGACAACTGAATCGAGATCGAACGACTCCTTCGTCAGCTTCGCGACTTCAGGTAGCAGCGTCTCGTCAATGGCCGTAAGGTCAAGGACGAGGTAGGGCTTGCTGTCCATCCGATTTGGGGCGTCGAGATCTGTATAGAATTCGTAGGTTTCACCATTAGTAAGGATCGCGACCCGTGCGTTGGTGACTGCGAAGTAGCGAAAGAGTTGGGAAGCGTAGCGTACATCTAGAGGTTCGGTAGCTTTTTTAACTTCTATCAGGATCTGAACTTCGCCGTTGTGCACAAGAGCGTAGTCAATCTTTTCTCCCTTTTTGATCCCCACGTCAGCTATGAACTCCGGGATTACCTCTGATGGATCAAACACATCGTAGCCCAGCACAGTACTGATAAAGGGCATCACGAACGCGGTCTTAGTACCTTCCTCGGTCGCGATGCTCGCCTTCTGCGCGCGAACCTTAGCGGCCATCTCTTGAATTCTGTCCGTGATTTCCATCTCTTCGCCCTTTCTTGTGAAGCTCAACTACGCTGCTTGCTCGTGGATACTACTGGGTTTCGATGTGGCGAGCAGCCTGTTGCATCGACTCATAGCACCGACGCGCGAGCGGGTGTTCTGGAGTACACGGGGACGAGCTTTCATGCTCCGAACTCCGCCTGTACCCGACTACGCGGCGATACCCAGCCACACCAGGGGACACGTCGCATGCTTTGCTCGATACCACCTGTTCATAGGTGAGCGTCGGTAGGGGATCGAAACGAAGAAGTCGCTTCTCGCGAACTCTCTGGAGATCCCCAAGCCGGTAGCACAGTTGAGGTTGAGGGACCAGCCCGGGCAATGCGCGGCGTTCCGGCCCGGATCACCGTGACATAGCCAATGGTTCGGGCCATCGGCACGCAGCTAGGCGCCGAGGAACCAGTCGAGCCGGAACCACGCCACGCGACTGGCGTCATCGCCGTCGATTCCCCAGTTGCCGTCTCCGGCGATGGTGGCAACGATGGCCAGTCCGCGTCCGTGCTCGTCGTCGAACTCGTCGGCCGTCCAGATGCCCCCTTGGTCAATTATCTCGACCCATGCGTAGTCACCGGGGTAGAGCGTCACCCGCACGGTGAACGCCCGGTCAGGATGGCCTGACTTGCTGTGCAGGATGGCGTTAGTCGCCAGTTCAGACGCCAGCAAGATCAGGTCATCCGAGACCGGGCAATCGGCAGCTACCTTTGCCAGGTCAATGCGGACGTGCCGCGCCTGGTCGATAACGCCCGGATAGTCGCGTTCAAAGGTAATCGCCTCGGGCGCCCTGGGGGTCGGTGTTCGCACGGGCTTGCGCCCCCTTTCGTGCCTGCTGGTAGCAGCGTGCACGTTCGGATGCGCGCCTAGTTGTTTTTGAGTGGCTTCTGGCAACGGTTGCCGTGGCTGGCAACGCTCCGCGCAACTGCACGGAGACAACGGGAAATACAAGCGGGGCATCCTCAGCAGCCGAGGATGCCCCGAAATGCGAGCCTTATCTAGAGCGTGGTTACTTCATCGCTGCGATGAACGCCCGCCACGCACTGGCGGGCACGCTCAGCGCCCTTCCATTGCGGTCCTTGGTGTCTCGCACGATGACGGCGCCGGCGGCACTGGCGACTTCTACGCACTCGCCACCGTTCGCACCTGAGTAGCTGGCGGTGCGCCAGTTGCCTGATGTCTCCAATCGCGTGCACCCTCTTCGATCAGGCAGAGGCTTTCGGTGCCTCGCAACGCTTCGGTCCTGAGCGCGTCGAACCGGGCCGACAGTTCTAGGACGACTGCGGAGTCTTCGAAAACCTGGCCGGTCAGCGCAGTTTCAATATACGCCGCTGATCCGTTGACCGCTTCGGCGAGGGCAAAGCCCCCGGTGCACTCGGCATGCGCGACGTTGGGGACCACCTGAATGGTGACATTCGGCAGTTCAGCGAGGGTGAGCAGGCGCTCAAGCTGTCCGGCCATGATGAGCGGGCTTCCTGTGCGTCGGCGCAATGCGGCCTCATCGATCAGGAACCACACCATCGGCGTGGCTGGCATCTCGCGTGTGAGGATCGCCTGTCGAGCCATCCGCGCGGCGAGTCGTTCCGCGACTTGGTCTGCGGTCGCGCCGGGGAACGTCCGCAGTTGCGCCAGTGCGTACGCCTCGGTTTGCACAAGCCCTGACAGTGACGAGGGTTGCCAGATCCGTAGGTTGACCGCGCGTTGTTCGTGCTCGATCCAGTTGCGGAACCACGGCGGCATTGCTGACCACTGTCGACTGTCTTCGTAGAAGCGGACAAACCAGCCGCCACGTTGGGGAAACGCGTGGTCGCACATCTGCGCGAACTTTTTAGTGGGGGCGCGAATGCCGCGCTCGACACGCGAGACCTGGCTCTTGTGGTACCCGACAACCCGCCCCATCTCGGCCAGCGTCATGCCCGCCGCGATTCTTGCACGTTGAACCTCGCGCCCGAAATGCAGCGCGGGGTTGCTCGCGTCAGCGTTCATCGGTGAATACCTCGCGCCGCGTGGCGGTAGGACCCGCACAGGCGCGCGGACCACGATCAGCGGCCGACAGGGCCGCTGGGAACGGTTGCGTACTACAGAGCGACCGAACGACCCCGCCGGCGCTCTACAGAGTATACGAGCCTGTATCGACCTGTCTACACACGTAGGAAGCCGACTCTATGCAGCTCACTACGTATGACTTTAGACTCATACAACTAAAGTTGTCTATGTGGCAGATGGGCGCGTTGACCGTATTGACCCGATCGCTCCGGTTCCGCCGTACCGGCAGATCGCGGACATCCTTCGCCGGCGCATCGCCTCGGGCACGTACCAGCCGGATACGCGGATACCAACTGAGAGTGAGCTGGTAGAAGAGTTTGAGGTCGCCAGGACCACGGCGAGGCGCGCAGTGGGTGTACTGCGCGAGGAAGGGTTGATCTACACCGTCCCCAACCGAGGCAGCTACGTAGCTCGCAAGAGATCTAATTCTGCGCGGTGAACCAACGACGCTTCCAGTCCGTATCACCTCGTAACGGCGGAAGTTGGGCAGACTGTTAGCAGCAGGCGAGCGACCAAAGGGAACGGGCAGCGCGCCAGATGACAGTAACCCCCGCCGTTGGGCGGGTATTCGTTGACCGCGTTCGCGCGTGTCCAGACGGACCAAGCGCCGAGGCGGATCGCAGCCTGAGCACATGCACCCACCGCGTCGCCGGTAGTCGCGCATGCAGGTAATCGCGACGTGGTCCGGCCATAGCGCCGATCTACTACGGCAAGCTTTCCGCATGACAAACGAGTCCTTCGCTGAGCATCTGTGCGTGCATGCCCGCACCGTAGCCAACTGGCGCGGTAATCCTGGGGTTACCCCTCGGCCGGCGGTACAAGAAATCCTCGACGCGGCGCTTGAGCGCGCCCCAGATCGAGTTAAAGCTCAGTTCGCCCTACTGATAGGCGAAGCAGAAGGCGACAATCGAGATACTGGACACCTTGAATCCTTTGAGGAATCGCTTGATGTAACAAGCAACTCAGAGATTGAGGGAACTGAACTTCTTGATTCTATAAGAGGGCACATTCATGAGATTGTAGCGCTGGATAACCGGTTTGGTGGTGCCGATCTTATCAGGCTTTCCGTAAGGTTCTTCCGTAACCTTCGCGACCAACTTGGTATAGGTTGCTACGATCCACGGCTTGAGCGTGATTTGCACTCTGCGACAGGAGAACTTGCCGAGGTCGTCGGATGGCTTGCTTACGATGCTGAGGCGCACGACCTTTGCCGGCGCATGAATCAGGAGTCGCTGTATTTCACGCGCCTAGCTGGCGATAAGACTATTGAGCTTCTAACGCTGCAAAATTCAAGCATGCATGCCGCCGCCGAGGGGCGGCCGAGGGAAGCCCTCCATATCGCTCGCTCGGTCCTGGAAGGGGATTACAAGCTCTCCCCGCGAATAAAAGCACTCTTCCTAACGCGCAAAGCTCGCGCGCTGGCGCAAAGCGGAGACGAGAGTGCTCTCCGGCTGCTACCGGAGATTCGTGACCTGTATCTGAGCGGGGTCAGCGATGCGGACCCCGCGTGGGCCTGGTGGATTGACGACCGCGAGTTGACCTGGCATGAGGCCATGGTGCAGCGCGACCTTGGGCTTTCCGGCGATGCGATAGACCACTTTGAGCGGTCAGTGATGGCAATACCAGCCAACGAAATACGTAGCCAGTACGTTCACCGTGCCTATCTTCTGCAATCGCAAGTGGACAACAACACGTGGGATGCCGCGGCACTAACGGTGCAGCAGCTAATTCCGCTTTCGAGAGAAGTAGCGTCACCACGCACGGCAGTTATTCTGGGGAGCTTGCCAGCTCAGTTGAAAAGGCATGGCAAGGTGCCATCTGAGTTTCTGGAGAAGTTTTCGATGCTGAGTTCAGCCCTTGACGAGAGCCCGTATTATGCCAACTGATCGCGAAATCGCAGCGAACGCCGACCCGAACTTGCAACAGCATTTTCTTGTATCTGGCGACAAGCTCTCCATACTGATATCGGCAGCGGATATCCGCCCGGAAGACGATGTCCTCGAAGTCGGAGCTGGTATCGGCACCGTTGCTAGAGAACTGCCGCCGTCGAGAAGTCTAACGCTTGTCGAACTTGACGACAGGCTTATCGGATTCCTACGCCAGAACGTGCCACATGCCAACGTAGTCCAGGGCGACGCGCTGGAGGTTATTCGATTGATGTCGTTCGACGTGCTCATCGGAAATCTTCCTAATTCGGTAACTGAGTCACTACTCGGGCTTATTCCTGATCTGACGTTTCGGGTAGCCGTTCTAGCCGTGGGTGAATCCACGGGACTCGATCAACTTGCCCCCAACTTCTCATGGTCCGAGGTCACCAGGATCACGGGGGATGATTTTCTCCCGCCGCAGCTGAGCGTGTCACGCATCGTGCGGGTTGTCCCCGTCAGTAGGGAGCACTAGACGCCTTGGGCGTTGCCAAGCTGTAGGCGACACTTCATTAGGTTGACCGCAGCCTGCGTTGGTGATTTATGGCACCGGGATCTCGTCCGGTGCCTTTTTTTGCATTGCAGTTGCACTGTACTTGCATGCTCGCAACGCATGCCATCCGTGAATTGCACTGTGACTGCATTGCTGTTGCATGGGAAATCAGGCTGATAGCCGGTGAAATCGGAGACACGGAAGGAACCCCTCCAAGACTCCGAAGGAAGTGATGCCGGATGAACTATTACGCCAACGATGAGGAGCGAGTTCGGCTTATCGCCGGATTGCGCGACCTCGCGGAATTTCTCGACCAGAATCCAGAGGTTCCCGTGCCATGGGGGACCGACATTCTCGTATTCCCGGTCGAGGCGAGCGACGTGGAGATGTTCGCCGAAATCGACACGATCGCCGAACTGATCGGCTCGACTGCAAGCGACGCTGACAGCCCGCGCGGGCATTACAGCGCGGTTCGCACCTTCGGGCCGGTGCAGTACCGCGCCATCGCGATTCCCCACAGCACCCGCGACAACGAAGGGAGCGAATAGCGATGCAGGTATGTCTCATTCTCGGTTCTGTCGCTCTCATCGGCACAGCACTTGCTGGGGGACTGCTCCTGGTCATCATCGGCATACGCCGGGGTGATCGCTGTAAGCGCCTGACCGACCGTCCGGGTGGCATCTCCGAGGCGCTCGCCCGTCACTTGCTGGTCGGTTCGCGCGGCTACCACTCGTCCGACGAGGCGGGGGAGGACCGATGAACAGGGTTACCGACCTTTCTGCCATGGTCGTTTCCTCTCGCCACTGCAACGAATTCGACTGCGAGAAGTGCCGCGCCCGGTTCCGCTGGATGCGGCGCAAGGCGTGGCGTTCCCGCAAGTCCACCAATCGCCGTATGCGCGGCCGGAAGGGGTGACGCCGAAATGACAGTCTCGATTCCGCTCGTCGCGCTAGTCGCAGTTCTCGCTTACGTCGCCTACCGATACATGGGATTGCGGGTCTGGCACGCGATGGTCTGCGCGCTGCTCGGCTTTCTTCTTGCGGCGACCAGTGCCGCACCGCAAATCCGGAGCCTTATTGCCGGAATCATTCAGTGGCTTCAGTCCTCGGGAAAGGGGTGATGCGAGATGCCTAACGACAACCCGTATTCCGCGATCGACATTCCAGAGGTCATGAGTCGCAACCAGGCCGCGCGCGACATCGTGTCCGGATTCGCCACAGCGACGCCGACCATGGCGGTGGCATGGCAGCACATCGAGACCGCTCTCGCCGACGCGAGGGACTTGGCCACCGAGGTAACCCGGCTGTGCGCCGATCTGGCAACCGCACGTCTGTGGCACGCGAACGCGCTTGCCGCGATGCGCGCCGCGATCAGCGCACAACGAGACGGAGAAGCGGACCCCCTGTATTACCTCCGCGATGAGCTGAGCGCGCCTCAGAACGGCTCTGAGGCACGCGGAGGGGGCGACGATGACTAGCTACCGCCGAATGCGCCGGCAAGCTCGTCAGATCCGCCGCAGCGGCATGCAACCCATGCTGTTCATCAACGCCGATTCAAGCCAGTTCCCGACTCCCGCCGGTGTGATCCTCGCGCGGTATGCGTGGCGCTACCGCTCCGAACTGGCACCGTTCGGAGTTGCCGCGATGACGGTAGGCGCGGCGTGCTGGACGCATGCCGCGCTCGCCAAGTGGTGGGCACTCATCCTGATCGCTTCCACGGTGGGTGCATGGCTGATCGCAGTCTTCGGCGCGAGGTTCGGACTCGCACCTATCGCGGAACGCGCCTACGCGGCCACCGTGACGTTCACGGTCGGCGGTTGGCTCGCCATGTCGAGTCTGCTAGGTCCGTTCACGCCACCGCTTCCGCAAGTCCTGGGAATCGGCACGCTGGTTTTGGCTGTGCCGTGGTGGGCGCACCGACGTCGGCGCGCGAAGGTTCGCGTAGAACGCAAGCTCGCGGCATGGCCTGACATCGCCCGCGCAATCGGCCTCATCGGTTCGGAGGTCATGTCGGCCACGGTAGACGTATGGGGATGGCGCGCGAGGTTCCGCCTCGGTCGCGGCCAGACCATCACCGATGTCACTGCGCGGATTCCCGCGATCGAATCCGGCCTCGGCACATTCCGCGGAGCCGTCCGCGTGTACCCCACGCCTGACGATCTTGCGAACCGTTTCGAGTTGCGCGTACTCGACACCGACCCCCACGCGGACGCTATTCCGTGGCCTGGCCCGTCCGTCCGGTCGATAACGGAACCGATCGAACTAGGGCCATTCGAGGATGCGGCACCGTGCCGCGTGCTTTTCCTCCGCCGGCATGCGCTGTTCGCCGGCACTACCGGTTCGGGCAAGAGCGGCGGACTTAACGTGCTTATGGCGAACCTAACCGCCTGCCGAGATGTCATCATCTGGGCCATCGACCTCAAGAAGGGAATGGAACTTGGCCCGTGGCAGGAATGCATAGACAGGCTCGCCACGACCCCGGAGCAGGCAGCCGCCTTGCTTCGCGACGCGGTCGCGATTCTCCAAGCCCGCGCGGAATACCTCGCGGAGCACAGTCGGCGTACCTGGGAACCATCCTCGGAAATGCCCGCGCTAGTCATCATCATCGATGAATACGCCGAGCTAACCGAGCAAGCTCCCGACGCAATGGACGCCACCGACTCAATAGCGCGCCTTGGACGTGCCCTTGCCGTGACGCTGGTAGCCGCAACCCAACGGCCAACGCAGAAAGCCATGGGGCAAGGTGCCGTCCGATCGCAAATGGACATGCGAGTTTGCTTCCGCGTCAGGGAACCGCGAGACGTGGACTTGGTCATGGGACAGGGAATGCTCAGCGCTGGCTGGAATGCCCACAAGCTCAACGCGCCCGGCAAATTCCTGATCTCTGCACCGGAGCACGACATTCCCCGTCGTGCCCGTGCCTACCTCGTAACAGACGAAGCGGTTGCGTACACCGGAGCGCGACACGCGCAGATACCGCGCCAACTCGACGACATATCGCGCGCAGCAACAGTTACGACATACACGGACGACGCGCGCACCATTCAGGCCGACACCGAAGAAACCTTTGAAGAACGCATAGACGCGAACTCAATGCTGTGGGAAGCACTCACCAGCGCTCCCCCTGAGGGAATCCCGGTTGGCGAACTGATCGCCATCACCAGGATGAGCCGACGCTGGGTCTTCTGGCGCCTCAAGCAGCTCGCCGAACGCGGTGAGGCAGTCCAGACGGTACGCGGCCACTGGCGGGCAGCGTCATGACTCTCCGTAACCGGGAGTGCAAAGTGCAAGTGCAACCCTCGCGCGTGTCTGCACGTATAGCGGCACTGACACTCGTTGCACTTGCACTTGCGCTCACCCGACAGCCGACCACCTCCAGCAGCCACGAGGAGCGGCCTGCACTCGCGATCGGTGACAATCAGCCATGCGGCACACAGCACACGATGCCGGAAAAAGGAACGCTAGGTGGTTCTAACCGGCTCCTATCGTCGCGTGACGTCGCTGCGATCCTCGCCATTCCTGAGCGAACCGTCCGCGATAAATGGAAGGAATGGGGACTACCGGCATACAGGATTGGAAAGCACCTAAGATGGAAAGAGCGCGACGTATATGCGTGGATCGAACGCCAGTCCGCATAACTTATAGGTTGGCTCGTGCGTGGCTTCCCAAGCACGGGCCGACCTGCTTTTTTCGCTTAAACAGTTGCGTGACTCCGAACCACTGCCTCGTCGCTAATCCGGATGTCTTAAGGGAATTTACAGTGCGGGTGGCTGTACCAAATGTGTGCGCAAGTCAGGTTGCATCGGACCAGTCTGCGGGCGGCTCGACCGGTGGGATCTCCCTAGGCGGCGCGACCGGCGGTGTGTGTCCTCGGGCGATGCGGTCCTGGACCGATCGAGCAGGTTGGTGTACCGAGTCATGACTAGGACAACGACGAAGCCTATGAGTATGAAATCAAGACCCATCTGTAGAGTCTGAAGCCCGCGCGCAGTCTCGCCAACTGGCGATATGTTCCCGGTCCCGGCTGTGGTGAAGATGCCAAGAGCCACATAAAAAGAATCGAGGTGAGTAAGGCTCACGCTAAATTCACGGGGCGTTCCGTTTACCCAATACATATACGAAAATAGCTGCAAGAAAAGTGAGAATACATAAGCTAGACTGATGGCTGTTAGTGCGCGCTTAAACGGGCGTTGCAAACAGAGCACAATCAGGAATCCGAGAGCACCGACCACCTGTACAACGGCGCTAAGGATATACCAATGAGGAAGACTGCCGCGATCGGTCAGTGTGAACTGCCAAAACCACTGATGGATTGGAAAAAGCACTATATATGCAGTAATGCCAAGGGCGATTCCTGGCTTCGTTCTTCTCATCTCAAGCAGTACGATACTTGCAACGACGAGAAGGACGCCCACTGCTGTCGCCGTCAAGTTTCCCCATACGTCCGCACTCATGTTACGACAGTACTCCGAACATGAAACGCTTCCTTGAGCAAATCTACCAGTCCCTTACGGAATGATTCTCAAGGTTGGCCGCTGATCATGCTGACTGAGGAGCGTTCGAACCCGGCTAGCAGGCCATTTCAACTCGTCAGCTAGCGCAGCAAGAGTCAAGCCATTGTCGGTCGCGATATCGAAAGCTTTCGCCAGCAATGAAGGCAATTCACCCGGGAAGCTTGTGGTTGGCTCATTGCGTAGGGTTCCGTTATCTTGGAGGAAACTAAGCCGTTGGTATCCACGGCTAGCAGCTGAATCTGAAATCTTACCAAGTTCTCGGCACCGATAAAGCAAAGACTTAACAGATACTCCCCACGTCCGTTGAAGTCCAATCAACACAGTGAAATCAACCCGTGAGGGGAGTTCAGTAGTAACGGACTCTTCCGGGGTGAGAAATTCGGCAGCGAAGGCATTGGCCTCACGTTCTTGCTGATAATCACCTGGCGCGATGTCGCCGTGAAGAATGAGATGCCCCAACTCGTGGGCTGCTGTAAATCGGTGCCTGTAGACATCTTTGGCTCGGTCCGGCGTCAAAATAATTGCCGGGCGCGGCAAACGTGACGTACTAAACGCGTCTACTCTTGCAACGTCTGTGTCATCAAAAGGTACCATCGCAGTCACTATTCCATGAGATTCCATAGTACGAACCAAATGGCGGACTGGGCCGCGGCCAAGGTCCCATTGCTGCCTAATAAACCAGGCGGCGGCTTTCGGATTATGAGGAATCTCGTCAAGCAGAATGCTTTCCCCACCTGAAAAGCCGGGTACGTCCACGAATGGCAGACAAACCCATCTTTCTAGCGCATACGTCAATTCCCAAACTTGCTCGACATACGCTACAGCCTTTGCTCGCTGAGACGCGCGGGTACTGCGCAGGCTCCGGAAATGAGCCATCGATGCGTCAAGTCGCGCATGCGGCCTACCCGGAAGGAAGAAGTCGGGCGGGACGTTCAGAGTTGTGGCTAGGACGGGGATTAGATCAGGCCGGGGCCGCATCCCTGCCTCATATTGGCCGACCGCTGCTGGGGTGACGTTAATAGCATCAGCGACTTCTTTTTTGGTCATACCGGCAAGATATCGTGCCTGAGTCAATCTGGCCGGATCAAAATCCCGTGCAATGGTGCCAGGCGGCGGTGTGCGGTCTGTTGAACCCCCAATCAGGGTGAGCTGGTGATGCTTATTGTTCTTCATCGCTGGTGTGGGGCTTGGACGGTTCGGGTTCCGTAACAGGCGGCTGGTGATGTGCATTGACGCCAAGAGCGATCTCGGGTAGATCCCCGCCATCAAAAGCGCGCGATTGACGAGCTGAGGCCAAGTCGCCTCGCTGTACGAAGTTGGCATTGGCCGCTGGTGCCACGGGCAAGCCTTCCCCCTCATGGAAAGTCAATGAGCC